>ERZ795055.3513-NODE-3513-length-11441-cov-5.331460_pt1 | contig 11441 bp, 9 predicted proteins | sample MGYA00375139_ERZ795055 | MGnify/ENA primary metagenome ERZ795055 (study PRJEB30184, sample SAMN05720283) | anaerobic digester metagenome | isolation source: active sludge of municipal wastewater-treating anaerobic digesters | place: USA | collected 2015-01-23 ...
GAAGAGTCAGGGAAATACTACAGAAAGCGCTGATCTGATCCTTTCAGAAAAATAAAAAACCTCACATGATTGTGAGGTTTTTTATTTTTATATTGTCCACTATGTGTAAATCACCATTTCTCTTTCAGCGTCCCAGCCCATTCCCTTTACATACATATTATACAATCCAGGCTGGGAGAAACCGTCCCATACAACCTGGTGAGTCCCGGGCTCAAGATCATCCGCGTGCATTCTCCATACTACTTCGCCATGCTTGTTAAGAATGTCAACAAATACATCACCTTTCTCAGGCACTAAAACCTCCATAACAACCTTATTATCAGCATCAGTCCCCAGTGCTCTGATAGCAGGTTCCTCAATTTTTGCTGTAGCCCCTGATTTCCACGCTTTATAGTCAAATGGTTCATTGACCATGTGGTATTTATCCTCATTTATATCGGTTTTCTGAAGATAATATGTAAGAAGAGGGGTACGCGTAAGTGTATCAAGCTTAACTTTCTTTGCCTTACCGTTTTTCCACAGGTAAACAGGAATATCGAAAGGATCGAGAACATTGCTGAAACCTCTTTCAATACCTGCATGGAATAGTCCGAAATTGCCCGGTTCATGTCCGGCCAGCCAGTGTGCAATGATGTCAGTTCTGAAAGCATCCTTTCCGAATATCACAAGATTGCTCATATAATCCATCGGCTTGCCGTTGTGAGGGCCTCCGTTGAATCCATCGCCGTCACGGCCATAAACACCTTCAATTACATTTAAACCTACAGGTGTAACACTGTATGCATCGAGCATTCTCTGCACCCATTGTTCCATCCAGAATCCTCCCTCAAAAGGAGGTCTGTCCATCTTAACAGTCCAGCGGGGGTATCCTGCAGCAACATGCTTTCTGTGAAGTTCTCCTACCCTTTCAAGATAATCGGAATGGAAAAACTGATGATAACGCTTATCTATGGTCTTAAAAATATCAACTGCACCTCCGCAGAATGAATGGAAAGTCCTCCCGGTTGTTCCCTGAAGATTCTTAATAGCTCCTGTAATACCCATCTGGTGGGCCTTGAACTTTGCAATATTGATCAGGAATGTATCCGGAGCAGTTATCGGAGCCATAAAGCCGACTTCTTTGAATACGACACCGTTATTTACTTTCTGAAATATTATATCATCACCAAGTTCCCAGTAATGCTTTGCAGTAAGGTCACGCAGGTCAAAACCATTTCTTTCTGCCATGGCAGAGTATCCATGAGTCTTCCATAAGAAGGTGCAGGCACATTCTCTCAGGAAAAACTGCTGTGGTCCCTTTTCTTTGACACCCTTCAGAAATCCTTCAATAAAATTGGGGTCAGTGTTAATGCCCAGGTGTCCATTGGGATTTTTCTTGTCGGGATTGGCACAGGTCCAGTTGGGTTTGCAGGTGATCCTTGTCTTGTTGGATATTCCTTTTCCACCGGATGTTTTGATGAACATTTCACCCGAAAGCCTTAATGCGGCATCATGAATTGCCTGTTTATCAGTTTTTTCCTTTACGTCAGTCAGATATATAAAAACAGCTTCAGGATGTTCCCTGATAAACGGATGAAGGTCAAAACCATTATATTCAGCCGCAGAAGCAGCAGACAGGTCAAGACGATTACCTAAAAGACCTGTAATGCCGGCTGCTGAAGATATTTTTATAAAATCACGTCTTCTCATTGTTAAGTATATATAACCATCTCACTTTCAGCATCCCAACCCATACCCTTCACGTAAGTATTATACATACCGGGTGAACTGAATCCATCCCATACAACCTGATGGGTGCCTGGTTCCAGATCATCTGCATGCATTCTCCACACAAGCTCACCATGCTTATTGAGAATATCAACATATACATCACCTTTTTCAGGGACTGTCACTTCCATGACTACCTTGTTATCTGAATCAGTGCCGAGGGCTCTGACAGCAGGACTTTCATTCCGTGTCAGTGTACCGTTTTTCCATGCCTTATAGTCGAAAGGCTCATCGCACATGTGGAATTTTTCCTCGTTCTGCCCGTTTGTATTCCTTCTGAGATAGTATGTTACAAGAGGAGTCCTTGTCAAAGACTCAAGTTTTACCTTTTTGGCTTTACCATTTTCCCACAGGTATACCGGGATATCGAAGGGATCAAGGACATTTGAGAAACCTCTTTCAATTCCTATATGGAAAAGGCCAAAGTTTCCTGGTTCATGTCCGGCAAGCCAGTGAGATATAATATCAACCCTGAATGCATCCTTCCCAAAAATAATGTTGTTGCTCATGTAGTCCTTTGCCCTTCCGTCATGTGGTCCGCCGGCAAAGCCGTCACCATCACGGCCATATACACCTTCAACAATATTAATCCCTGTCGGGGTTGCGCTGAAGGAGTCGAGCATCCTCTGCACCCACTGCTCCATAAAAAGTCCGCCGCCATAAGGTGGCCTGTCCATCACTGTATCCCATCTTGGTATCCCTGCAGCTACATGCTTCTTGTGAAGTTCTGCAACCCTTGCCATATAATCGGGCTGGAAAAACTCATGATACCGTTTATCGTACGATTTGAAAATATCAAAATGTCCGCCACAGAACTGATGGAATTTTCTTCCGGTAATACCCTGCAGGTTCTTTATTGATGCAGTAATACCCATCTGGTGCGACTTGAACTTGGCAAGATTAATGAGGAAAGTACCCGGAGCATTCATCGGAGCCATGTAACCTGCCTTCCTGAATACAGTTCCGTTTATTTCCTTGAAAATAATCTCATCACCGAGCTCCCAGTAATCCTGGGTTGAAAGATTCTTAAGGTTGAAATTGTTCCTGGCACACATTGCTGTATAGCCATTTGCCTCCCATGAATTGGGTGAAGCACATTCCCTCAGGTAGAATTCCTGGGGGCCTTTTGTTTTCACACCATTAAGAAAACCCTCAATGTAGTTATTATCAGTTGTAATACCCATGTTTGCCGTGGGATCATTCTTGTCAATCCTGCTGGATGTCCAGTTTGGCTTACAGGTTATTTTTGTAGAGTTGGGCAATCCCTTGCTGCTTTTCACAAACATTTCCGTGGAAAGTTTGAATGCAGCATCATAAATTGCCTTCGAATCTGTCTTCTCCTTTACCGAAGTCAGATTAATGAATACTGCTTCAGGATGTTCCTTAATGAAGGGATGCAGATCGAAACCCTCAACCCTCATATCGGATGACATTGCCATGGCATCATATCTGCTGCCCACAATACCGGCTATTCCTGCTGCCGATGAAACTTTTATAAAATCACGTCTTTTCATATATCGAATTAGTGAAATCTGAATCGCATAAAAGTAAACAATAAAAAAATCAGATTGTTTGGACAAGACTTAAATATTGTTAAAACAAAACAGGGACATTTTATTCTCATGAAAACGAAAAAAGGTACCGTTAAGTACCTTTTCCGAGAATTTGCATAAATCTGAAATTATGTTGCAAGAGGTTGTCCTTTAGGCACCCTGATAGGACGCTTATTGGTTTTCTGATCATGACGTTTGGCTGTGAATTTTGCCCTGATATATTCACCCATGAATATTTCACCAGTCATGCTGTCTGCTGAAGCTGTTCCATAAAATACAAAGGGAACATTATCAGCTACCAGCCTGTCATTGCTGCTGATCTTAATCTGATCACCGTCAATTATTCCATACATTTCCCTCATCGAAAAATCAGCTTTGTGAGAGCCTTTAAGCCAGTTGCCATCCTGCTCAATAAAGAAGGAATGCTGCGACCTGCTGCTGTAGAATTCCACATCAACATCCCAGCGGCCGGCAATGTTACCTGCCGGAGCTGCCATTGTTTTTGCCTTATTATTTTTCCTTGAAAGTATTTCAAACAGCCTGTCAGCCACTATTTTATCATTACCCGGCTGCATCTGGCCAGAAACAACATTCACGGAAGTATTGCCTGATTCATCGAGGTATGTGTTATGGACAGCAATTCTCGGCTGTTTTGTAGCAAGTTCTTCAGCCACATCCATACCATTTATATTCAGGGCTTCAGGATCCCATGAAACAACAAGTGAAGGACTGTGATTCGACAAGCCCCTTGGCTCTCTTACAGTGCATGTTATTCCTTTCACAGTGGAAAGGCGCTTTGAAATATTATCAAGGTAAGTATGCCATGTTTTCATTTTTTCAACATGGTCACGTTTTACCCATGCTTCCACAGCAGCGAGCATACCTATCATCTCCTCTTTACCGACCTTGTTGTCACGGCAGGGACCATGATGAGGTGAGCTGGCCTGCCATGCCGACATCAGTATATCCTTTTTGCCAAGCAGGAGACCTGCACACTGTGGACCGCAGATAGCCTTTCCTCCACTGTAGGCCACAACAGTTGCTCCTCTCTGAAGATGGACATTAGGGAAGGTAAGATCCTCTGCAGCAGCATCAACAAGTATTGGAACATTAAACGGTTTTGCCATAGCAGCAATAGATTCAAGTGAAAATGGCTGATCGGCTGGAACTTCATTATTTGCCATCAGATAGATCATTGCTGTCCTTGAATTGATAGCCTTGGCCATCTCTTCAGGTGTATCTACTGTTATAACTGTAACACCGATATTCCTTATTGCATGATCATAGGCATTCCTTGATCTGCGGGGAATTACTACTTCTGTTTTTTCAAATCCGGCAAGGTTAGGTATCCTTATCAGTTTCTCAGGATTTCCTCCAGTAATACAGGCAGCAGTAACATGTTTCATACCGGCAGCACATCCGGCCGAAACCATACCCCACTCAGCGCCTGTAATCTCGGCAAGCCTTCTTCCGACACCAAATGCCAGTTCATCATACTGAACAAAATAGCCGGAAGCATCATGCATAGCGGTAACAACCTCCGGACGTTCAATTGATCCACCGATAATCGTATAAGTACCCACACAGTTTATAACAGGATCGATTCCTATTGACTGATAGATGTTTGCCCCGGGTGTAAGCGGCCCCTTTGAGGGTGAAAGAACCGACTCGAGTGGCAGGATACTTCCGGCGAATGGAAGTACCGACAGGCTTTTAATAATATCTCTTCGTTCCATGGTCTGATTAGTGTTTTATGTTAGTATTCTATTGTATATCTGCTAATTAAACGTAAGCAATGCAATCCATCTGTATATATGCATCAGCAGGTGGCAAACCGCCGTTTACCGCCACTGTTGTCCGCACAGGAGGATTGCTTCCGAACCTTCCCCTGAAAACTTCATTCAGTCCCTGCATATCATTTATGTCATTCAGGTAAACATTTACCTTAAGTACCTTGTCAAGTGAGGAACCTGCATTTTTAAGTTTTTCCTCAATCACCTTAATTACATTGTCAGTATGAACCTTGATGTCTCCGTCATACCGGTTGCCATGACCAGATACAAAAACAAGATTTCCATACTTTCTGAAAGGTGAAAACATGGGAACATCCTGCATTTCTTCCCCTGCATTGACTGGCTGAGGACCAATATTATCATTCCCTGCTTCATTTTCAAACAAGGACTTCAGTAAGCTTCTTCTGTCTTTTCTCATTTTATATATTGTGATTATTATTACCTGATATCAAGTTTTTTTGCGCCCAGACCGTTAAGGTCCCATACTACTTTACCGCCTTTTATTGTCATCTCGGCTTCAAGTCTTTTGTCACCTGTAATCATGTTATTTTTTGTGTCGGAAAATCCGAAATTTCCTTTCCTGATACTTATTATTGCAATATCAGCTTCTGCCCCCGGTCCTATTTGTCCGATATCTGTACGATGAATTGCCGAGGCAGAGCTCCATGTAGCAGTATTTACAACGTCTTTAAGGTTCATCCCAAGGTTAAGGAATTTTGACATTGTTTCAAGCATGTTCTTCATTGCAGAATTAATGCTTGAACGGTGAAGATCAGAACCAAATGAATCCGGTGTCAGGCCTTGTTTAAGGGCAGGTATGGCAATATCAAAATGAAACATCCCTCCGCCATGTCCGACATCAAAAAGAACTCCTTTCTTTTTTGCCTCCAGAACTGAATTCTTCAGATTACCCTTCTCGTCAAGAATACATTCCCTGTCGGTAGCAGTGCAATAAGTATGTGAATAAATATCTCCCGGCCTCATTCGTTTAAGGAGCTCATCCAGAGGATACTCAGGAAGGTGACATTCAAGAAAAAGAGGCACATTCGCAATCCTGCAGGCTTCAAGTGAACGGTCAAGAGGTGTCCATTCTTTTCCACGGTAATGACCAAGCTTCACACCTACAATAATTTCAGGATACTGCTTAATTACAAGTGAAGTCATCCTTGAGTCCATATCATTCATGTCTTCCTCAGAAGGAAAACCTGTCATTCCGTTACCTGCAATATTCAGGAAAGCAAGTACCCGTGTTGTCGACCTGTCGATGATATTCTTTTTAAATAAGGGAAAACTGCGCCATCCTGAGGTTCCGGCATCAACAACAGTTGTAATTCCTGCCTTCAGTGTAATATCATCCGGGGAAATACACGAAAAACCATCTGCAAAACCCTGGTTGCTTCCTACAAAAACATGTGTATGAAGGTCAATAAATCCCGGTGTCACATACATTCCCGAGGCATCAATCACCTTTTTTGCAGTACCCTGCGGAATGCCGGCTGCCACTTTAAGTATCTTGCCTCCTGAAACAGCCACATCCATTACTCCGTCAATGTTATTCCGGGGATCAATTACGTGACCGTTCCTTATAAGAAGATCAATGTCCTGCGATCTGGCCACTGTAAGTATTGAAAAGAACAGCAGCAAAGCCGTAATTCTTTTGCAATAACCTGACATACATCTTTTTATCATAATACTGAACTTAGAAATATTAGCTGTTATCTGGCATTCCATAAAGGAGAAGCGATGCCATTCAGATCCCAAACAATCCTGCCTGCCCGCAGGGTAAGTTCCGCTTCAAGCTTCTGTGTTCCCTTAAGCTTCCTTGCCCTGACGTCAGTGAAACCAAAATCTCCTTCCCTGAGACTGAAAACAGCCACATCAGCCACCGATCCCACACTCAGGTTACCAAGTTCAGGCCTGTTTATTACCTTGGCCGGATTCCATGTCGCCCTCATAATAACATCCTGAAGCGGCAATCCCATTGCCATAAATTTTGAAAGCAGGTTGGCCATATCCTTCATTCCTCCGTTCATACTCCCGATGTGCAGGTCGGAGCTTATAACATCAGCGACAAATCCCTGCTGTATAGATGGTACAGCCTGGGCAAAATGGAATGCTCCTCCGCCATGGCCCACATCAAATATAATCCCTCTTTTCTGAGCTTCAAAAATGAAAGGTTTTACCTTTCCGTTCTCATCAACAGGAACCTCCCTGTCCTTGGGTGCATTTGCGTAGGTATGAGTCCAGATATCACCCGGACGGAGGTGCTTCATGAACAATTCTTCAATTGGCAGAGGAGGATGATGTTCACCAAGATCGACCATTACAGGCACCTTAGCGATAGTACCGGCCTTTACAGCCTGGTCAACCTGTGTAAAGTCAGCTCCCCAGTAATGCGCGGATTTAATTCCTACAATAATATCAGGGAACATCCTTGTTGCCATGTAGGCAGCCATCTCCGGATTCATATCATTTATATCCTGTTCCTCAAATCGTCCAAGCATACCCACACCTACAATATTAATAAAGGCCAGAATCCTTGTCTGTGACCTGTTAATAGTCTGCTTTTTGAAATCCTTGAAATTTCTCCAGCCTGCAGAGCCCGCATCAACTACCGTGGTAACCCCGGCCCTGAAGGTAAAACCATCAGGAGGCAGAGCATCCCATCCGTCAGCAATATATGAATCAGGATTTGTTCCGTGAAAAGCATGAACATGCATATCTATAAGACCGGGAGTCACATACATACCCGCAGCTGACACAACTCTCTTTGCATCCTTAACGGGAATATCTTTAGCAACTTTGAGGATTTTCCCGTCAGCAATTGCAACATCCATCTTTTCATTTATACTATTGCACGGGTCTATAACAGTCCCTCCTTTTATTAATATGTCAATAGTCTGGGCTTCCGCTGAAATAACAGAAGCAGATAAAAAAACGAGGCACAAAATCAGTGTGCCGGCCCCAGAAATCAAATAATTGTTTTTAAAAATAGAATTCATAGTCTTCAGGTTTAGAAATTATACCCGGGAATGTTCCCATCAGCATGGGAGGTAAATTTAAGTATTTTGTATTGCCTCACTTCATAATAATTGTTAAATATTGCATAATCTTTGATGTAACATTTCAGATTGGTTTGATAATTGATGAACTTTATTGGCTCTTTTTATACTTTTACTTAATTTTAAATAAACAGCATTATGAGAAACAATACTTTATCAGGAATATTAGTCAAATCATTTCTTTCAGCTCTGACTGTATTATTATCTGTACAGCAGACATTTGCAGTTAATCAGGAAACAGGACTGCAGGCTAAAAAATACTACTCGGTGACAGTAGACAATAACAACTGCAAATGGTTCCTAACAGAACTTGGAGTTGTAAGCTACAATGGTGAAAAATGGACCCTTCACAATCCGGGAACAGAGAAAGATATGAGGGATATAGCCTTTGATTCAGGAACTGAGGGCACTGGATTCTGGATTGCCACAGGAAGCGGAATAAGCTCATTGAAATCTCCTGCTGAACCCGCCGCCCAGCTTGCCTCTTATACGACCGACAATGCAAATTTGTTAAGCAACAATGTCATGAAGGTGTTTGTGGGTAAGAATAATGTTAAATGGATAGGAACAAGTAAAGGTGTCGCTGCATATTCAGGAGGCAAATGGCTGACTGTGGCTTATGATGACCTTTATCCTTCTGTTATTTTTGAAGAGTATCCGATAACATCAATGGCTGCAAATTCAACCGGCGATTCACTCTTTGTAGGCACTAAGGGCGCTGGTGTTGCAAGAATGATAAAAAATGATGTTGACGGAATATCTGGAGCATCAGTATATGCCATGTGGGGCCCCATCATTATTCCATCGGATAATGTACTGAGTGTTTTTATTGAAAAGAACGGCGCCAAATGGTTTGGTACTGATCTGGGTGTTGCCAGGCATTCCGGTGACAATACACTCGAGAACTGGGTTGTTTTTACTGTTGCCGAAGGACTTATTAATGATGTTGTACAGGCAATTACAGCTGATCAGAACGGACATATATGGATGGGTACAAAGGGAGGAATCTCTGTTTACGATGGAACAACATTTACTAATTACACAACTGAGAAAGGACTAAGCAGTAATAACATACTGTGCATAACTGTTGACAATAAGGGAGTTGTGTGGATAGGAACTGACAATGGAGTAAACAGCTTTTCAAACGGAACTTTCAACTCTTTTAAATAGTTTAGTTTTCTCTAACCCTTTAATTATCTTAAAATGAAAAAATTCTCAAGGAGGGAGTTCCTCGGCAAAACTACTGCCGGGCTCGGTTCGGCTCTAATTCTGTCGAATCTGCCGCTGAATGCAGCAGCCGAACCTGTCAGGAAAGCCGGAAAACTTCCAATTGGTTTCCAGACATGGACAATAAAGGACATGCTTGTAAAAGATTTTCCCGGCACCCTTAAAGTAATGTATGATCTGGGTTACCGGAATATGGAAATGTGCTCTCCTCCCGGTTATGAATCATCAGGTTTCGGTCCCCTGATGAAATACAAACCAGGGGAATTGAAAAAGATAATTAATGATGCCGGACTTATCTGCGAAAGCTCACATTATGTTACAGCAGAACTTAGAAATAACCTCCAGGAACGGATCGACTTTGCACTTGAATCGGGTCAGAAACAAATGATACTCTCAAGCTTCTGGCTGCCAAAAGATGCCAACCTGGATGACTGGAGGAAAGCTGCTGACGAACTGAATAAAATCGGTGAGAAAACCAAAAAAGCAGGTATCCCTATGGGCTTTCACAATCACCACATGGAATTTGCAAAAATTGGTGATGTCCTTATTTATGATGAACTGCTGAGAGTTTTTGATCCTGAATATGTTAAGATGCAGTTTCAGGTTGCTGTCATAAGCATAGGTTACAAAGCTGCTGATTACTTCAAAAAATATCCGGGAAGATTTATTTCAGCTCATTTTGCCGATTGGTCGGATGTTACAAAGAAGGAAGCTCCTGTTGGCAAAGGCATTGTTGACTGGAAGGAGCTGTACGGAGCTCTTGAGACAGGCGGAGTGAAAAATATCTTCGTTGAAATGAGCTTTGATACATTCAGGGACAGCGCTGCATACCTTAAATCTTTATAGCTCAGTTTTCTGGAATAAAGGGAAAGAAAGCTTTTATTGTTCCCTGTAAAATCGTTACTTGTACTGTAATTCTTCATCAGAGAATATGGTATTGGCAGATTATTACCACGTACTTGGATTGTCAGAAAATCCGACTATTGACGATATCAAGCGTGCCTACAGAGTAAAGGCAAGGCTGTATCATCCTGACATTAATCATTCAGCTGATGCAAAGGAAAATTTCATAGCGGTAACTGAGGCTTACGATTTTCTCATATCCTATCACGAGAAGATTAAGGCAAATGAAGAGGCATATTTGCACGCAATGGAAGAATGGAGAAAGTTCAGGCAGCAAAGGGCCCGGCAAAGAGCTCATTCTTATGCCCGTACCTCCTATTCAAACTTTAAAGGATCAAAATTTTACAGAACAACAAGGATCTTTGACGGTACTGCAATAATATATGGTTTCACGATTTCGATTCTTGTGATTGTTTACACAGTCTTAGGTTATATTTACAGGGTAAAACACCCCCTGCCGGATAATGAGCAGCCGTCTTTTTTTACCTTCCTTGCGCTTCTGAGCCTTGGACTGCTGTTCTTTGTAATATCACTTGCCTATCTGAAAGCATTTAATTTAAAAAACAGGGGAAGAAAGAAGAAAATGAATACCGGCAGCCAGGCCGGTCAAAAATGAACTATGCGGGATTGAGAGAAATAAATTAAACCTGACAAAACATGAATCAGCTAATAATTGTAATCCTTGCGAATTACTTCATAATGACCGGACAATACAATGAAAATATACATAAAAGCCAGATTCAATCACAATCTCAGGAAGCTCTGTTTTCTTTCGGCATGCTGGCTGACGTCCAGTATGCTGATGCTGATCCTGCAGGTACAAGGTTTTACAGATCCTCCCTTGTTAAACTTAATGAAGCACTTGAGTCATTTAAATCCGATTCGGTTGATTTTGTCATTACCCTTGGTGACCTTATAGACAGGGATTATGAATCTTACAAACCTGCTATGAAGATTATAAACAATTCAGGTCTGAAATTTTACCATGTCACAGGTAACCACGACTACAACTCAGGTAAAAAATCATCTGGCCGGATGCCGGCAGCATACAAACAGGGTAAGGGGTACTATTCATTTACGCATAAGAAATTCAGATTCGTTTTTCTTAACGGAAACGAAATAAGTACCTATGCCTC
>ERZ795055.3522-NODE-3522-length-11419-cov-5.435410_pt1 | contig 11419 bp, 13 predicted proteins | sample MGYA00375139_ERZ795055 | MGnify/ENA primary metagenome ERZ795055 (study PRJEB30184, sample SAMN05720283) | anaerobic digester metagenome | isolation source: active sludge of municipal wastewater-treating anaerobic digesters | place: USA | collected 2015-01-23 ...
ATCTGGGCCAACTCTTGGTCATTCAAGCGCATACGAGGTTCCTCATGGGGGCGTAATCAATATCACCAGCCCAAGGATCATGCCTGAAATGTGTCTCGCAGGCAATCGCCATCAAGCCGAAGCTGTCAGCACCGTGGCTGGCCCAGCCGTGCTCCGGGCCGAGGCCGATGTTTCGAGCCGTGTCGCGCTTCTCGTGATACCAGCCAAGCGCATCGATTCCGCCGGCCGTGGTGTCCTCGTTAAACCACATCGAAGGAAACAGCCTGCGCCCCGCCTCAATGCGCGCCATCGCAGCACCTGCACCCTGATTGGGGATGACCTCAACCTGAAAACCAGCGTCGGTAAGCGCCGACTCGTAGCTGACGCTGAACACACTGTCATGCTTGCGACCGTCATGCGGGAGATAGATGAATGTGTTGCTCGGCGTGTAGCCATGCTCACGCATCCAGTTCAGGTGAGCAGCGAGGGGCTGGCCAACGGCCTCGTAGTAGTCGACCACACGCACCTCGCGACCGACAATCTGGTATATCCACATCGTGAAGGCATCAGCCTTGGCCCCGGTGCCGCCAATGTCGATCGCTGCCTTGAAGGGTAGCAGCGGGTCAGGAGCCACCTTGCCGATGCGCCCAGCGGCCTTGGCTGCGTTCAGCGAGGCAGCGTAATAGGCGCCAACCAGCAGCGTCGCGTACTCGCCTTCCCAGATGTGCGGGTATTGATCCGGATCAAGGCGCAGGCTGTCCAGCCGCTCCTGCTCCAGCACGTCCGGGAACATCGGGTTGTCTCGCCAGTTGGCCTTGACCACCACGGCCCCTGTAGGCAGATCGGAGCCACGCAGGAGCGCATCCACGGGATCAGTCTTGCGTCGAGCATTCCAGCTGAACCAAAGCTCGCTCCCCGCCTTGCGGATGGTCGGCCGCAGCAGCTGCAAACTGCGCTCGCTGAGTGTCTGCGCCTCTTCCACCCATGCAATGTCGAAGCCTTCGAGCGACTTGATCGACTCGGCGTTGTTGTCCTGCATGCCGACAAAGATGATCACCCCGTTGCCGGGCGTGATGATGTGCTCGTTCAGCACGCGGAAGCCCTGCGCCTCACCCAAGCCGAACGTCTGCAGCTTGTCTTCGATCAGCCGCTTGCTGGAGTCCTTCAGGGTCTTCTGCACCTCACGGATGCACACCACGCGCGTCCCGGGCACCATGAGGCAGCGCTCGATGATCGCCTCGGCGAAGAAGTGGCTCTTCCCCGATCCGCGGCCGCCCCATGCCCCTTTGTAGCGGGCCGGGTCAAGCAGCGGGAAGAACACCGCCGGGGTGCGGATGGTCAGCTCCATCAGAAGATGATTTCCCGCTTGATGGCGCTCACCTGAACCGCCATTTCACCGGTGTGTTCGACCGCTTTTTGGTCCGGAATTACCTTGGCCAAAAGTATCTTTGCGGCCTGCACTTGGGTCTGGGACATAGCCTCCCCATCAAGTACGTGTTTTTGAAGCTTTTTCAACACCAATGTAGCCTTGATCTTGTCGATCGAGCTTTGGCGGTGCTTCATGGTCGATTCAGCCATGTTGGAGTTCTCACTCTGTCAATGGGGGGAGGATAGCACTATTCGGGCATGTCAGCACGCACGTATTTTGGCGTTGTCACGGGCAATGTTGGCAGCGATCCGGCCCGACCTTTTTTCGGGGGTGGGGTGCGCGGGTGGTGGGGGTAGAAGGGGGTGTTGTATAAAGTCTCTATAACCCTCTCTCTATATTATTACTTACTTTTAACATCTTTTATATAAAAACCCCATCCCCCAATAGCTCTACCCCCACCCCTGAAGATATTTATTGACATAGTTTGAATCACTGTGTTATAGTTCAACCTCCAATGACACAAAGAGGTTACAAATGAAAAAGAATGAAATATCAGTGCCAGAAACACTTGAGAAATATCAGGTGTCACGTTCTACCATCAACAGGTGGGTTAGCAAGGGTTGGCTGCACTCGAAAGAGTTGCCAAACGGACGCATCCTTCTTTTGGAAGAAGAGGTTGCTCAGGTTTTTTCCATCAGAACCGGGCCGGACACTCTGGTGCAACAACACAATTTATAAACCGAAGGAGCAATTGTAATGAACAAAAAAACCCCAGTGTGGTACATGGCCGGTCGCATTGAAAAAGACCGCTACCGCTTCGGACTTGTTGCGCATACTATGGACATGTTCGAGTTTCCTGCGACGTTACCGCTGATTGATGCGCCGGTGAAATACGGTCTTTCTTTCGGGCACGGCGACACGACCATCTCTTTCGCTTACAGCGGACCATACACCATCGGCGACGACCACGGTTGCGCTCACAACACTGTGCGTGGTTCGACAACCCACGGCTCTGGTCCAACCTGCGCTGAGCGCAGACACGATCGGCACATCAACCAGTTGAGAGCACGCGGTATTTTTCACCGCGCCATGAGCGGCATTAAACAAGCCGACGCGATGTTCGCGTGGATCAAGGATGAAGAGTGCTTTGGCACTTTGGTCGAGATTGGTTATGCCAAGTCGCTTGGAATCCCGATCTATCTTGCTCACCATCCTGACGTTGATCCAAACGGCGAACTGTGGTTTGCCTTCGAGGCGGCTGACTATATCCGGTGCTCAACGGAACCTGACATAGAAGCGCGTCGAGCGATTGCACATTTCGCCACGCTCTCGACGCTGAGATGAGCATCGGATAGAATGCAAAAAGACCGGCCATGAGCCGGTCTTTCCACTCAACGCCTTCTCCCCAGATGGCACACAAGGAGTCACCCAAGTGCAAGACAATTTTACCATCAACTACGCGCGGGCTGCGCACTTTAGCAAGCCTTCGACAAATTATGTTGAAACGCCGCAACAGATCGTGGCGATGATCAACAAGGCCGCCCCCGTCGAAGATAAGAAGAATGGGCCGCTGATCTACTTCGGCGAGTTCCCGGATAAGGCGGCCAAGCGCATCAAGTCCCAGTGCGAAGCCAGCACCGGCTACTGCTTCGACTATGATGGCCGTAGCGGCGACACTGTGACCCGTAGCGAGGCCGAAGCTGCTGTCAGGGTCGCGGGCATCAAGGCGATCTTCTGGAACAGCTTCTCGTCAAACGGTGACGGCAAGACATTCCGCATGATCCTGCCCGCTTCATGGGGCCAGCCGACCGATGTCTATCAGAGCGCCTGCCGTGCGGTATGTGAGGCGATCGGCTTGACGCCGCCGCAGACCATCCTGCAGGTGGCTCAGGGGTTTTTCTTCGCCCCAAATGCTACGACGGGCAACAAGACCGACGCGGTGTTCATTGACGGCCCGCGCACGGCCGACGGGCTCATCGATACGTTCGACCTTGAGATCGACCCGGAAACGGATGGCGACCCGAACGGCACCTACGCTGACGGCGAACTCGAACTGACGCAAGAGCAGTTCGAGGATGCTGTAACAGTGCTTGACGAGATGCAGAAGAAAGACCTGCACTTGTCCAACGGAACCGGCGTGTGGCACCGCGTGGCCCAGTCACTGTGCGGCTACAAGGAAGGCACCGAACTGTTCATCGCCTTCAGCAAGGGTGACAAGCAGTTCAGCGAGAGAGAGTGCAAGCTGAAGCTGGCCCAGAAGCGCAAGGGTCACGCCACGACCATCGCTCACCTGTTCGCCATCGCCGGTGAGCACGGCATCGAGAACCCGGGCAAGGGGCGTCACCGTGCGTCAGCATTTGACGACTTCGCTGAAGAGTTGTCAGAGGAAGACCTGCCGCCGATGTACTGCGAGCAACTGACCGCCGACCAGATGACCCAACGCTTCTGCTTCATCGAGAATGGTCAGCAGATCATCGACCGCAAGAACCCCACACGGATCATGTCGCGCCCTGACTTCCAAGCGGCCTATCTGCCATCATGGACACCCACGCCAACACCGACGGACCCGACGCACCAGACATCCTCGACGAAGCTGTGGATGTTCAATCCGGGCAAGATGTCGTTGGCCACGATCACATGGCGGCCGGGTCACAAGGAGCGCACCTTCGATCCTGAAGGCAAACCCGCCTACAACACGTTCCGTATGCGCAAGCTCCCTGAGTTCATCTTCAGGCAGAGCCATGTCGATATGTTCCTGCAGCACATCACCTACCTGTTCGGCGACCGTGCCGAGGACTTCCTGAACTGGTTCGCTCACATCGAGCAGCGCCCGGGAGAGCTACCCCACACGGCTTGGGTCAATATCGCAACGCAGACTGGTATTGGCCGCAACTGGCTGACCAGTCTCGCCATGCAGATATGGCCGGGAGAAGTCGCCCCCAACTACGATCTTGTCGGCCAGATCGACAGCAACTTCAACGACGCGCTCTCGAAGAAGCGGCTCATCATGGTCGATGAAATCCGTGTCGCAGGCTCTGCCGGGCACAAGCTTGAACAGCGCCTGAAGTCGATCATCAACGAGGCCACCCGCCACATCAACCCCAAGTATGGCCGCAAGTCGATCGAGTACAACTGCGCCCGGTGGCTCATGTTCTCGAACCACCGCTCGGCCATCCCGATTGATACCGGTGACCGCCGCTACGAAGTCGTCATCAACGATGGCCACCCAGAGACTCTTGGCTACTACAAGTCGCTCTACGGTGCCCTCAAGGACAAGACCTTTGCGCTGTCGGTGCTCACCTATCTTCGTCAGCGTGACATCAGCGCCTTCGACCCGGGCCAGCGTGCCAAGCTCACCGACTCCAAGATGCAGGTTGTCGAGTCTTCACGCAGCGTGCTCCACAGCGCCATTGCCGACGGCCTCAAGGACTACGCCTACCCGGTCATCACCAACGAACTGATCCGCGCATTGTCAGGGCTTGACAGCGACACCTTCATCAAGAATGGGGCGGTTGTGGCTCGCATTGTCGAGGACTGCGGTTGGGTCAAGGGCGGTTTTGTAAAGCGCCCGGGTTCTGGGAAAAAGCACGTCTGCCACATCCGGCCAGATCGCTACGCGGAGTTCAAGGGGAACCAAGGAGCAGGGTTGCCCTCACAAGCTGACTACGACGTAATCATCGGCATAGCCGAATTTGGAGAATGAATCCTACGAGACAGCCGCAGAGGCCAGCGCTGAAATTGCTAGGCTGAAGCGGGACGCCTAGCGACCGAACACAGCGTCCAAGCCGAGACCGGTCATCGCCAAGATGAGTAGCAGGTAGGCCGGGAGGCGGGGGTTGGTCATTTGAGTGCCCAGCCAACTCCTGCTGCACCAGCAAGGCCTGTCATCGCGGTTCCAGCCAAGCCGCCGCGACGGGCGTTCTCTGTCCCGTAGCTGCTCGGGCGCATGTAGTTGATGGTTTCAGCGGCGCGAGCAAGGCGGCCGATCGGGCTGTTGGCGTCGCTGGCGCTCAGGCGCTTCGACAGCGCATTTGCCCGGATCGTACCACGCTGACCGACGCTATCCATCACTGCCCGCTGGGCGGCCCATTGCTCGCGAGCAAGTTTGAACTGTGCCTCTTGCCCCGGGTTGGCCGGGATGGCGTCGATAATGGACTCCCGTGCTTGCTGGATCGCGTTGCGAGTCTCACCTTTGGCCTTGCGTGCCAGATCGCCAAGGCTCGACTGCAGAGCCATCATGCGATCGGTGTTCATTTCGCCCGGGTAATCCTTCAGCAGCTTCTGCACATGCTTGAGCACCTTGTCCTTGCCGACGAACGCTTCCGGCATTGCCTTTTCGATCTCAAGGTATGCGTCGAAGCTGCCAATCTTGGTGGTGCCCTTGTCGGCCAGATCACGGAACATGGCGCCGGTGTTCTTCTCGGCCTCACGCAGCACAGCCGGGGTCAGCGCAACATCTTCAGGTAGGCCAACGGCTTCCTTGACCAGTTGGTTCAGCCGCTGCTGGTTGTGCCCAGCGATGTCCGGGACAAACTTGGAGGTCAGCGGGCTGGACTCAAGGGTGAGCCCCACGTTCTCGATGAAATTCGATTCCCGGCGGACGCTGGCCGGAACACGCAATCCCAGATCATCAGCCGTCTGCACGAACTCACCCATGCGACTGGAGCTACCGGTAAGGCGCTCAGGTTGCACTTTGGCCGTCAGGTTTTCGATGCTGCCAAGCACGCGATCAACCATACGGGCACCTTCACCGTATCCAGCACGGATGACTTGGCCAACAGCGGGCGCCGCTGCACCGATCAGGCCGCCGACACCGGCGTCGATTGCAGTCTGCCGAGCATAGTCAGCGGTGCTCAGGTTAGGGTCGCGAGGCTGGACTGCGCCACTGATGACACCCGCCCCAGCTAGAGCGCCGACACCAAGCCCGGCACCATAGGTGATTGGGTTGGCCACGTTACCGAGCAGGCGTGCAGCATCAATACCTTCAGGTGCGACATACTCGGCGTTACGCTGCCTGATGACATCGCTCATGTTGCTGGCGCCCGGGGTAATCGCCTGACGGATCGGATCGACAAGGAAGCGGTCAGCAAGCTGCGCTGCCCCGTAGATCGGGTCTTGCAGGCCGGTCATCACCCGAGCGCCGAACGACGTTTCTTCGGGCTTCACAGGGAAACGCTGCTGGATCACAGCTTCCATGTCAGCCTGCCCCATCCCGTCCGGGAAATTCGCGATCGTGCCGTCAGGCAGCTTTACCTGCTGGGTCATTCAAGTCTCCCTGTCTTCGGGTTGTAGGTCAGCACCTTGGCCGAGTTGGCCGGGGCAGACTGACCTTTGAAACGAGAACTGGTCGCACTTGCAGCATCTTCGAGGCGCTTGGCAACTTCCTTGGCGGCGGCAATGGCCGGGTCGCGACGGGAGATCAGGGCGCTCGGGCCGTAGTCGGTCGGATCGGCCAGTTGCGCGCTCAGGCGATCGAGGTCGCCCGGTTGCAGCACGCCCATGTTCGAGAGCACGCCGAGGCCGGTGATGGCTGCGTTGCGATGCACGTTGGCGACGGTCGCCGCGTCGCGGTTCCACATTTCAGCGGTGCCGAATTTCGTCAAGTGCTCGGCAAGCTGCTTGGCACCGGCGGCACCTTCCTGCAGGCTGGTAATGTCGGCCTGCCCCTTGCGCCAGTCATCTGTGCCCGGGATCGGGACCATCGCGCCGTCGCTTGTCACTTGATAGCCAACCGGCACCTTCGGAACCTGCTGCACAGGTCGCGGGACAAACCCCTTCGGGTTGTTCGGATCGGGCATGAACTCGGCATTGAAGCGTTGCTGCTGAAGTTTCTGACCAGCTTGGGCAACACCAAGGTGACCACGAGCATTCTGAATCTGGGCGTTCTGCACGGCACTCGGGTTGTTCCACTCGAACTCTTGGCGCTGGCGCTGCCACTGCTGCTGCTGCTGGGTCAGGTCGAGCTGGGTCTTCTGGGCAAGCGACATATTGTTCGCCTCCCACTGCTGACCCTGCATCTGCCGCTCCATTGCCTGCTGGCCGACCATCGCCTGCTGGGCAAGCTGCTGGTAGCCGGGCAGCTGGGCCGCGCGCATGTAGAACTCCTGCGGCGGGCCGCCGGAGAGCAGGCCACCCTGACCACGGAAGCCGCCTTGCTGCTGCATCAGGGCTTGATCCATCTCCGGGCTACCGATGGCGTATGGCCCCGGGTTCGGTGTATTTGGATCACCCGGCACCCGATACTCGTTCAGCAGGTTGCCGTACGCCTCTTGGCCGCGCTTCTGGTCGAAGTAGTTGAGTAGTCCAACAAGTCCGCTCATGGCTTATTCCTGCCAAGGTTGCTGTTGAGCCTGCAACTGCGCCAGCAAGCCAAGGAAGCCACCGCGCATGGGTTGCTGCTGCTGCTGCTGCTGCTGTTGCTGGGCAAACTGGTGCCACGGGATTTGACCCTGAAAGGCTTGACCGAATTGACGTTGGCGAGCGAGACGCTGCTCAATCTGAGCCATGCGGTTCTGCGCCTGCTGATCCATCATCCGGTTGAAGCTGGCACCCATGTCGATGGCGGGCATTGTCGGCTCTTGGGCCGGCGCCTGCTGCTGTTGTTCGCTTCCGCGTTTGCTGCCCATGATTACTCCTTACAGGCTGAAGTTGAAGCCGCGACTACCGCCGCTACCCGACTGAGTGGATGTGCCTTGCTGGTAGCTCGTGCCGCCGAGGTTTTCCAGAATCGGGCCACCCAGCAAACCAGCGTACTGCTGCAGGTTGTACCACGGGATACCCATGCCAAATTGTCCGGTTGCCAGCGAGTTCTGGGCAAGACCGCCGAGCCCCTGTGCCGCTTGCAGCGCACGATCCTGATTCTGACCATAGAGCTGGGCACCGAAGTCTTGGATGTTGCGCTGGGCCTGTCCTGCGGCGACGCCTTGGGCTATGCCTGCCCGGCTGCCACCGTAGCCACCGGCAACCATTGCATCGCCGCGCAGCCCGGGCATGATCTGCTCATTGAACTGCTGGCCGATCTGCTGAGCGTACGCCCCCATCATCGGGTCCATGCCGGGGTTGGCCAAGCGGTTGAATGCGTTGCCTGCCTGCTGGTTTAGACCCTGCGCCTGATTGTAGGCGTTGTAGCCGAGACCCTGCTGACCGCCGCTGGCGTTCATGGCACCAGCCTGCCCCCAAAGATTCTGGAACTGTTGCTCTTGTCCAAAATTCAGCGCTGATCCGTAATTGGTGTTGGTGCCAAACTGGCTGCTGTAGCCGCTGCTGGATTGAGATTGTTTGCTGGTACCTATGCCCATGATGCCTCCAAATTGCTGCCGTTCTTCCTGAAGCCATAGGGAGCCAGAACCCGCTCCCAACCTTTTCGGCCGCACAGGGAGATGCCCGTACAACCCATATGATACGCGATTCCTAGCCACGTCTGAATCAATTGTGGCATGTGCTCAATCAGATGGTCGCCGGCCAGTGTCGTGGCGTGGCACCACGGGCCGTCGCGCTCGAGCAGGGCGACACCTTGGCCATCGAGGTCGAGCACGAGCATGTTGCTTGATCGCGCCTTCAAACCGGCCACATCCTCAACATCACCGGTGCGGTGGCATGCCGTGGCAATCAACTGATGCACCTTTGGCCAGAAGCTTTCCAGCTGATCGGCCGGGACGGCGCGGATGATCACTTGATGCTCCCGACACGCAGGATATTGAGCACGCCGAAGCAGGTCACGGTGCCGGTCTTGTTCTGGTGCGTGAGATCGGCATCCAGCGTTACGGTGTCACCCCGGTTCAAGGGGCGCATGACGGCCGCACTGACGCGAACCGGCTTGGTATCTTCGCCGCTATTCTGGGCAATCAGGGATGTGCCTGCGACGGTCACCCGGATGCTGGCGGTGTATTGCTTGGCTGCAGGGGTGGGGAACGGTGGCGATTCAAGGATGGCGTCGATCTGGTATAGCCCTTCCTGCGGGCATGTCCAGACACCGGTTGCCGGGTTCAGCTGGCCGCGCGGGTTTTCCCACTGGAACGTCACGTTTTCGTTGAGCAGGCGATCCCAGACCGTCGCTGCTTGGACTGCGATCGGTTCGCTGCAGGTAGCGGCCAGCGCTGCCGGCTTGTCGATGTCGCGCAGTGCTTGTTCCAGCCGGTACAGCTCATCCCATGTCGCCCGGCAGAGGTTGTCAGGCGTTGGATTGTACGGCGGGTTGGCCGGGGCGTACGGGATTACCGAAGAGCGGTCAGAAGAGGCCAAGATCGACAGCCTCCAAGCGGTAGCTGTGCAGCTTCCACTGTTGCCGGGTCGTGCCTTCGAAGCGCACGCTGATCAGCCGACCCTCGGTTTGCATATCCACCTTGATGTCCTGCCCGATGATGAACGGCTGCGGGGGCGACCAGTTGATCGGTGCACCAAATGCCGCTTGGCCACCGACACGGATTTGCAGCGTTTCGCCGACACCCCCGGTGATGCGCGGCAGCACGCGAACGATCAATGCACGCTGGATCGGATTGTTGATCGGCAGGCTTTGGCGCTCAAGGAAAGCGTACATCGGCTGACCGTCGGCGAGGTCGGTGTTATCCACGTTCCACAGCTTACTGGCCTGCGCATCGCACATGAGCATGGAGTCATAGGTCGGCGAGAAGCTGGCCTGATCCCACATCCCAACGTCGTCATCCCAAGCAACCGGTGTCGTGTCGGAATCCCACGAAATATTGTCACCTGAGGTCGTGACGAGACCGCGCGCTGCAAATACCACGCCGGGCAATTCACGAACCCCGCAGTCACCGGTGATCACGTTGAAGACGTAGGCCACGGATAGGTCGGACTTGCCGTTCTCCGGGATGCAGACCCAGAACTGTTGCGCACGGGCACGCTGGCTCACGCAGCACAGCTTGGTGCGGTCGGGGTCGATTCTCTCGACGATCCGATGCTTCGTCTTGTTCTCGACCAAGCTGGTGAAGTTCTGGCCATCGTGGCGGATCACGTCGGTGCCGGTGAAGCACCAATGCTCGCCATTCAGCTCCATCACGCAGTTGCGCCCTTGCAGGCCCGAGGTGAGGAAGAGTTTGCGCTGCGTATAGACGTACTGGCCGGCGACATAGTTGAGCGCGAAGGTGGCGGTCTGCTTATAGACCACGAAGGTGTCGCGAAGGGCTAGGCCATCAACCACATCTCCGCCGCCATCGGCAAGCACCATATCTCCGGCGTCGTTGTCCGGGTCGGGCACCCACTCCTGCGGGATAGCCCCCGGTGCAGCACCGGCTGACCACCAGATCGTGTTCGGCTGGCGCGTGCCGCCGTCGAAGATGTTCAGGGCGAAGAGGTGGTACTTGAACGCCCGGATCGCCAAGCAGGAGGCTCCAGCAGGCCAGCCGGGCAGTTTGACACAGCGCGCAGCTGTGTTGAAGTTCCAGTAGATCGGCTCATTGACGCCGTTCGATAGCACCGGGATGCCATTCAGCAGGCATCCAGTCCAGTCACCCGCTTCACAGAGGGATAGGCCGCCGGTGGGCGTGATGTCCCAGTGGATATCGCCATCGGTGACCCAGACGTTTTGGTTGCCACAGTAAATCCAGTAAGCCACTGAGCCCAGCTGACATTGCATGGCGAAGATCGGGGCGCCGAGCAGCGGGTCAGCGAAAGCATCGTAGCCGCCAACACGCACGCAGGCCTGATCCTGAAAACGGAAGTTCGAGCAGTCAGTCCAGAAACGCGGATCGACTTCTTCCGGGGGCAGGTCGGTGACGACCCCCCAATGCTTGAACTGGCTGAACGAGTGTGGCTTCATTGCGTTGTCCGGTGACGTTCGTTGCTGACCGTCGCCCCCTGCACATCCCCGTCACCGATGCTCTGGGTTGCAGTTTGCGTGGTTTGGCAGTCGATCACGCACGAAGGGTGACCGAGGTTGATCGACTGCAGGTTCGGCTGTGGCGCGTTGATGTTGGTCATCGTGCAGCCGGTGAGCAGGAAGAGGATTAAGAGATGCGGCACTTGACTGTCGCCCCTGTTACAATTCCGCATCAGCAACGGCAACACCAGACGATTGCGCGGAACCTACAGGGCCTGCGGTAAATACCAACCTGG
>ERZ795055.3524-NODE-3524-length-11416-cov-3.986005_pt1 | contig 11416 bp, 5 predicted proteins | sample MGYA00375139_ERZ795055 | MGnify/ENA primary metagenome ERZ795055 (study PRJEB30184, sample SAMN05720283) | anaerobic digester metagenome | isolation source: active sludge of municipal wastewater-treating anaerobic digesters | place: USA | collected 2015-01-23 ...
TCGCCCGTTTCAGCATAACCGCCTCCGTAAGATTTTAGGGGATCAAAAAGGGATGAGACATCGCATGATGGCAGGGGCGCTTAAACAAGCGCCCCGCCACCATGAAAATCCATGATCAGCTTTTGAACGGATCAAGCTTTTGGGCCGGGCCCATGGCACCGGCTGACTGCTGAGCTCCGCCGGCATCCGTTTCAGTGGCATCCATGCCCAGAAACGCCGGTATGCCCTGAACGGGAAGGATATTGATGATCACCGGATAAAACCCGTCGATCTTCATATCATTAATCGGCTGCTGCGGCAAAGGCAAGGGGACGCCTTCTCCGTCACGCTTGATCTGAAGGTTCAGCGCAGCCGTGTTCAAATCGATACCACCGACCTTATCCGCCCCCGGCAGCACCGCGGCGTTGGTCTGGGTGGCGGCATTTTCAAAAACCGTCCTGACCGTTGCGGCAACCCGCTGAGGAGAAATAAGACTGCGGACAACCACCGTTCCGCCGTCGACCTGCTGCTCCGAAAAAGAAACCGTTCCCAGCAAGCCCTCCGCCAACTGGCCTTTGAGAGCCACCGGCAATGACCCCAGGACTTCCGAAGTCTCGATCCGGACTTCAACCTGCTGATGAAGCGCTTCACGGTATTGCTGTTCAGCCTGACGTCTACGTTCCCCGAACCGGTCAGGATGGACCGTCCACTCTTCAGGATTCCGCGATCTGATCACGACCTTCTGATCAAAGTTTGAGACCATCCAGGCTGTTAAGTCCTGCGCGGAAAGGTCCAGAACCGCCGCGTTCGTTGCCGCAGGTGGAATGGATGCCGCGATCTCCGCTTCAACAAGAGAGCTAACAGCGCTGCTTTCCACTGTGTATGTATCCCCATTGACCTGGCCGACAAAGGTGACCGCCTCGACCAAACGCTGGATCAAATCCGTTTTTTGCTCAGATGACAACCCAAGATCCTCTGCGGACATGATCTGCGCTTCAAGCTGGCTCTGGACTCCCTGTTTGAAACCCGCAAGGGCCCGTTCAACCGTTTCTTCGAACGCCGAAGCCGGCTCGCGCCACTGCGTAGGATCGGCCGAAGTCAGAACGGTCTTTTTGTCAAACGTCGCCACGACCCAGTCTCTCAATGCAGACGCGGCGGGGGTCAAAACCGCGGCATTGGTCGATGAAGACCCCGACGGAAGGATGCTGACCCATTCAGCCCCCAACTCCACTTTGGCTTTGTCTTCCAGCTGTTCCTGGGTCACGCCGGTCATCAAAAGCACGATCCTTTTAAGCTGATCGTATTTCTCCTGCATGACCTGCTGCGAATCCGAAAATTTCCCGAACGCCTCCGCGTAGGCCTTGACCGCCGGCTCGGTTCCGGACGGGCGCAACAGGATCCAGCCGGTGTTTAAAACAAGCTTAACACCGTCTTTGGTAATGACATCGATGACCCAGTCACGGATCCCGGCGTCCTGCAAAAGCTGGTTCATTTCCTTGACGATCGAAAGCTCATCCCTGGTTTTTCCCATGGCGAGCTCCTCTTTGGTCTGGGCGATCTTTTTGTTGGTTTCAAGCTTTACAGCATCATTCTTGCCCCGCAATGTGAGCGTGCTGATCTGAAACCGCATATTAAGCGCTTCAAGGACTTTTTCCTTATATTGCTGCAATGACATCCCGGTGCGGGTCACGATCCACAGTCCCATCAACCCGATGACCAGCCCGTCATCCCAGGACTTCATGAACGGGCCGACGCCGACGTGAGCACTCTCCTCGCCGGCGATCAAATACTGACGGCCCTGGCTGACGATCTTCTCAACAAACCATTTAAAACCGACCGCCTCTTCATCCACCGCTCCGGCGCCGAGGAATTCAGCGATCGCATTGACCATGTTGCTGGTGGCGACGGTCTTTCCGATCTGGCCTTTAAGGCCGATGTCCTTGGCCAGAAAATAGGCGATCAATGCCATCATGTCATTGGCACCGATGAACGCGCTGTCAAAATCAATGTTCCCGAAACGGTCCGCATCCCCGTCCTGCATCAGACCAAACGCCTTTCCTTGAAATCCGGAGACCAGCTTCCGGATCGTCTTATGGCTCCCGGGCGCTTCCGGGCGCGGCTGGCCGTCAACTTCCGTGAACCTCGCGTCCATGTTATTCGTATGGATCATCGTGAAAAACGGGCGTCCCGCGTCTTTGGCCAGTTCCTGAAACAATGCGCGAGCGTATTTCACCATCGTCCCCTGCATGGGGTCCTCATAGACATGAAAATCCGGATTCGCTTTAATATAAGCAACGATATCCGCCCAGGCCCCGATCTTCTTCAGACCCGGGACCAGATACTCATGGACATAAATACGGACCGCTTCTTCTGCGGTCATCTCCACGATCAGCCCTCTCTTCTTGGCCGCTTCATAATCCATCACCGGGATCTCTTCGACGCTGTTGGCGGTCTTCTCAAGCTCGGTGGTCACCGCTTTGGGGGCCGCCCCGCCGTGCGAGGGGGAATATTTGAACCCGTCATCTTCATAAGGGTTATGGCTGGCGGTCAGATTAACGACACCGCCGATCATTTCATCGCTCTGAGCGATCACCGCCAGAACCGGCGTCGGAGTCGGCTCATTGATGATGATCGTTCTCACTCCCTGGGCCGCGTTGATCGATGCGATCAGCTTCGCCGAGGCATTGTTGCCTTCCCTGGGGTCATAACCAACCAGCATGGCCTTGCCGGGCTCTGCCTTCGCAGTGTATTTTGCGGCCGCGTAAGCGTCACGCGGAACATTGATCTGATGAAAACCGGATGTGATCTTGCCGCGGTTGCCGCTCGTGCCGAAGACGATCGGCTGTTCTTGACCCGTGACAGGATCGGTCAAGACCGGCACTGAAATTTTTGTAATGATCGCGGAATTGACCGCGGGCGTATTCGCCGTTGCATCATCCACGTTCTCAAGAAGCTGCACAGGGACCTTATACGTCGTTCCCTGTTCTTTAAGGCTTTCACGCAGGACCGCCGCGTTAGTCGCCGGCCGGCCGTCTGTTCCGTCCTTGATCACTTCGACCTTCACGCCCAGGGCCTGTTCACCCGCGAACGCCTTAAACAAACCACTGGCCGATGTCCCGCCTGAAAAATACCGCCTCGGGATCATCTCTCCGCTTGTCTCATCAATTTCTTCTTTAATATAGTCATAAGCGCCTTTTTTAAAGGCCTCCACATATTGTTCATAGATCCTTTGATTGACTGCCGGGTCTTTCAGGTCGATCCCCTTGACCTTGGCCTGGTCCACATACACCTGCGACAAAAGGGTCTGACGCAAATTCGCCTTATACCAGGCGGCCAGGATCATGGAATTGTAGACCTGGCGCAAATTCGCGAAATGTTTTCCCTCATTGACCTCCCGTTCGATCTCCGGGATCAGGACCTCTTTTAAGGCCTGGGTAAAGGCCTCGCCCTGCCCTTCCATGCCCGGGGCGGAGCCAACACTGGAAGAAGAACCTTCGCCCAGCGTCTTTTGAAGCGCCAAATAGTCCTCCTCAAGCATGACTTTCAAATGGCTTTTGACCACATAGACCGTTCCCTTATGTTCATAAACAACCGCCTCATCCGGAACGATCCAGACCTTGTGAAATGAATTGAGCGGAATCTCTGCGGCGCCGGCCTTTGCTTCGACCTTGCTGTAAATGTTCTTCCAAAAATCCTGACCCAATTCCTGCTCAGGATACATGAACGAAGCCGTCAGCTGTTTGAGGATATAATCCTGCGCCAGCAGGTCACGGCCCATTTCCGTGGAACCAAGATCCCCCGGGATCATGCGGTCTTTTTCATGAGGGGACAAATTGACCCACAGGTCCTCTTCCGGAACGGTCAGCGAAACTAGAAAATATTTGATCAGTTTTTGAGCCTCCGCCTTTAAGGCATCCCCTTCCATCCCCGTGTGGCCGCTGTCGATAATGAAATCAAACCCCAGCGGATTGACCGGGTCCGGCGTCATGCCCTTGATCATGACCGGGACAAAACCGCTCGTTACCGAGAGCATCTCACCCGGCAATGACGGCATGATCTGCGCTCGGGCGATATCCGGCGGACAGATAAAGCTGAACGTGAAGACCACAACGAGGACGGCAGATACAAAACGACGCAGGTGTTTTTGAGTCAAAACCATAGACCGGCTCCTTTTGAAACCATTTTTGGATGTTCAATCAATTATAAGGGGCGAGTTTTAACAGCTACAAATAAGACGGCACAAATACGACTTTTTAAAACGCCATGTGATAGGATTGTATAAGTATATATTATATAAGCCCGTTTTTGCAAATTTTTTAAATAAATTAGTTACCCTTGTGGTGTATGTATGCAACGCATTCAAAACCGCTTCGGGGTCCCTCTCAGCCACCTTTAACAGAATTCCGGAATTCCGGGAATTCCGGGAATTCCGTGTCCCCGGAATTCGGAATTCTCTTGTCAACAGGGGAACAGTTACTTTTTATGGGAATGAGATGGGATTAAAAAATTTAAACGCCTGGAGAAGGGCAACATTTTTTATTCAATATTGGACGAAATCAACCTTCCTCGCTTATCAAAATTAAACCGAAAAGTCTTGTCATCCTGGCGGTTGCGATAGACCCAGGATTCCCCGGAATCCGCTTCCACAATTTCATCCGGTTTTCCCCAATCAAATTTAACACGGGTTTGTGACGCTCCGGAGACCATGTATTGGCTGGTTTTCTGATAATCCGAAAACATCCGGCCTCCACCTGGAATAAGCCCGCAACTCACTAGACAAAAACAACAAAAAATTAGTAACAGAATACGCATATCAAACCTCCCCGGCTAATGTATGGAACACTCTCAAACAAAACTTTCTCGATAACAACTCCAGAAAACCTAAAAAACATTTACTGCTTGAACGACTCCATCCTGAATATAGAACCAAACAGCTTTGGCAGGTTCTGAATGGAATTCTTTGTAAACGCCTTTAGAAAAATTATAATACCAGGACTCTTCATACTGTTCGCCATGAATCCAAGCATCAGGATCAATTGATCGTGGCTCTCCGAGATTAACCAATAAATGATTTTTCGACTTCCCAACATATTCTTTCTCATAGGAATTACGGGCATCTTCAATCGCATTCAACCAATCCTGTTGATTCTGCATGTGATGCGACAAAACCCCGCACCCCGTCAAAACAAAACTGAAAAGCACCAAATAAAGCATTAAGACACATATTTTCATTGAGCACCCTTGTCAAAATGGATATCTATGGCTTTTTATCCCTAAGGGGAGAGAATTCCGGGGACACGTACCTAATTCCTTCAATTCCGGGCGAATTCCGGGGACACGTACCTAATTCCTTCAATTCCGGGGGAATTCCGCTAATAGACAAATTAAATTTTCTAATACGGCCAGAATGATCTTTATAAACTATAGAAACAAAACATCTTCAATTACGCCCTGGTTAAGATAAAAAACATACGCCCAAGAATTTTGGTTTAGCAATGGAATCCCTCTGGAATTGTAATAATACCATTCTTCTTCATAAAGCTTCCCGCCACGATAAACATTTTTTTTGATCTCCGTTGGCTGGCCCAAATCCCGCAATAGCGCCGCGGAATCTTTGCCTATATAGCCTCTCAACAATTCATCGACTTTCTGTCTGGCCTCTGCATCACGCGTGCCGTCATGCGAATCTCGTAAAAGCGCCGCGCGCAAAAAATTTTGTTCAGCAGCACAACCCCACACAAAAACCAGGATCATAAAAATTAATAATTCGATTTTTCTGTTCTGAGAATCCAACATGCTTCCTCAATATGGCCAATAATGATTCTGAATTCCAACCGGAAGAACCGCCGTTCCAACAGCCCCGCCCAAAAAATGTTTTGGGTTTAAATTGGGCGCTAAAAACCCTGAAAAATCCCACATCCCAGTCTTATATAAAACATGTCGTGAATTTAGTCCACCAATAGCGCCTGAAACAAAAGTCCTGATCTGACTTACTTGCGATGACCCAACCGTTAAACTGCTTAAAACATTCCGCTGATCTCGTAAACCAAGATTCAATGCGACATTGGAAGCGATAATCCCTCCCTGACTGAAACCCGCCAAGTGTATGCCTTTTAACCCGATCAGACGATTAGAAATTTGGCGTGATACAGAACTCGTGAATGTGAATTTTCCAAGCCCAGCCTCAATCAAATCCGCAATCGGTCCGGAGGACGGATTATATGCCAAAACTTCTGCGCCATTTCTCCATGCCTGCTCAAGCGCCCCCTCCAACCGTCCCTGTGTTTCCAAGGGCGTTGTGATTCCATTAATAAAAACATGCTCCCCACTTTGAACGAAATCACCCGTGCTGTCTTTTCGAACAAATCGAAACCGATTCTCATACGCCCAATCTTTAATCCCTTTCAGGACATTCGCGCCGGCATACAACCCCGCCGTTCCCATGGCCGCGTAATTGAGCGCCTGCTGGCCATCAGACCAGCCGGCCGCGCCGGCCACCTGCCCGCCCAGCGATAGCCCGCCGGAAATCCTCGTCAGCCCCCACCAGTAGCCCTGCTTTTCGATCGACGAAAACGGCGTTCCCAATGCCGCGCCGGACAGAAACCCCTGCAGCCCTCCCCAGAACGCGCCTTTCCAAGCCGATTGATCATTATTATACGCCATGACCCCGCCGGAGATCCCGCCGATCAACGCGCCGATGATCGCGGCGATGAACCAGCCGTGCCCGTCCGGGTCTACCAGCACCACTGGATTATTGCGAACATAGGCGTAACGATTGAACGCCTGCGGATCGCCCGCGCTGGGCACCACGGTATCCGCGGAAATAAACCGCCCCAAATCGGGATCATAATATCTGGATTTATAATAATATAACCCCGTTTCATCATCAAGCCTTTGTCCAGTAAAATACGCGCTGCCATTTTCGGCCCTGCCGAACCGCTCATGGCGGCTGAAACTCCCGAATGGCTGATATTCGATCAGCTCACTGACCGAACCCGCATGATCAGTGACAAGATTCGCCGAACCCAAATGGTCCGGATGGATGAACGCGACCTCCCCGTTTTTCACAGACGCGATCCTGCGCTCACCGGCAAAAATGTGCTTTGTCAGATCAACATTCGTTTTTTCAAAAAGCTGCCCGACAAAGTGCGTGACCAGGTCCTGTTCTCCGCCGTTGCCTTCCAGAAGCTCAGGAAACGACATGGTCGAAACCCCGCCGCCGGATAACGCCCCATAGACGATCTTTTTGACCCGCCCGCCATCCCCGTCATAAGCGAAACGCACCTCTTGCTCTCCATTACGGAAAACCTGCCTGAGCCTTCCTTCCGCATCAAATTCAAAACTGCTGACCACGCCGGAACGTTCTTTGCGGATCATATTGCCGTTGGCATCATACTGGAAAACCGTTCCATTCCCCAGCGACGTCACGGCATGCGGGCCTGCCGCTGCGCCGCCAACACGCGAGCCGCTTTCCGCATACCGATACGATACGCCGCCCTTTTCAAGAATATTGCCGACCCGGTCATAACCATATGTCTGCGTCCCATAAGTCGCGTCATGGCTGGCCAGAACCAAACGGTTGAGATGGTCATATTCAAAATACTGCGTGGCGTGCCTCACCCCATCACGGATCACGACCATGTTTCCCACAGCGTCATACTCATAAAACAGATCCTGAAGAACTTTACCGTCCGCATCCGCCGTAATGACCCGCGTAAGGCGAAAGTTCAAGGGATCATATTCATAGATCGTGCTCACTCCATTTCCATAAAGAATTCTTTCGATCTGGCCCAGGGCCGTGTATTGAATGTCAGAAATATACACCTTGGGCTCTTCCATCCTCATGCCGGCGACAACTTGGATTTCGATCATCTTTGAAACTGCCTCATCAGGATCTTTCACTTCCACAGGGATCGTATAATCTCCCTGCTGCACGGCCGTCGGTGACCATGATAAACGTCCTTCAAGACGGCCTTCTGAGGAGGAGACGATCTTAAAATCACAACCCAGCGGAAGGTCCCCCGCCTCCGGACGCAAAAACTCCAACCGATCTCCATCCTCATCCGTCGCGATGACGGAAAGATCCAGCGGCGTTCCGTTGAGAACGGTAGCCCCGGTTATGGCAACCACAGGCTTTTGGTTGGGGGAACGGGTCAAATATTGATAATCAAAATATTTCCATCCCAAAGACGTGCGCGACCAAAGCCTGACATACAGCGGCCGGCCCGTTCTGGGCACCGATGCTGTCACAGAAGTCGCCAAATCCATGTTCCGGTTCAAAATATCAGCGCCCCCCTGCTGCGCGCCCAGATAGATCCAATACTGCAAAACACCCTCCCCCTTATCCCACTGAAAACCAGCCTGATCCTGAGAAATCAATGTGCCCGGGGCCGGTGATATCATCTTCGCCGGAACGATCGTCTGATTCCCTGTGGTTGAGAACGTGTAATCCTTAAATTCCCACCGCCCTTCCGACAGATAGGACCAAAGCCGAACATGCAACGATGCACCATTGATGGGGACATTAACAGAAACCGTCCTCACTCCATTATTGGGGAAATATTTCACATAGAGATCAGCGGCCCCGGGGGAGCTACCGATGTAAAGATAATATCCGCTCACTCGGACCCCCGGGCTCCAGGATATCTGCAGCGGAGAAGACGAGACAACCGATCCCGGAACCGGAGATGAGATTTCCGCTGGGGCCGATGCCGCCCCCAAAGGAATGCTCTGATACTCATAATCCTTATACTTCCATCCTTGATAGGCGATATAGCTCCACAAACGGAAATAAACCGGCCCGCCTTTAAGCTGAACATCCGAAAGGTCCAGCCGGCTCCCATAAAGATACGCCGAATAGATGTCGCTTCCTCCCCTGGTAGATCCGATATAAAAATAATAATGTGAAACATTCAGACCGGGATCCCAACTGATCGACAGAGGCAGCGATGAGATCGTGGAGCCGGGCTGCGGAGAAATGATCGACGCCTCACGGTAAGTTTCCTGCGCATGTGCCTCTTTGACCCCGAACAGGCATGACGCCATCCTTCCCACCCATCGCCAAAACTCTCTGGAGGATGACAGCCAGCCGGAGGATGCGGCAGCATCATCAAACAATTCGGGGTCATTGGCCACACCATCCAGTTGGCCAGCCTCGTTAAAATGATAATACACCGCCGTGCCATCCGGATAAATCACCCCGATAAGATTCCCCATCGAATCATAGATCCGCTGAATCTGATATGGCTGACCATCGATCGTTTTTTGAGAACGGACTTCACGCCCGAATCGATCATACTGAAACTCTGTCCAGTCCCCGTCTCCCATGGGCCCATATTCCACAAGTCCAAGCCGCCCCTGAGAATAAGGCAGATCCTGCCGGTCGTAGGTGTAAACCACATCGATCTCATCCCCGTCCGTTTTATTCACCAGCCGGTTGAGCGCGTCATAGGCAAAATCCACCCGCCGACCCTGCGCATCAACCTGCCATTTTAGATTTCCGTTATTGTCATATCCATATTCCCAGCGGCCCATATCCGGGTCGTCCATCACGGTCTTACGGCCAAGCTTGTCATAGGCGATCACGGTCGAATTATTTTGAGCGTCCCTAACGCTTAAAAGCCGTCCCAGGCCGTCATATTCATATCGCGTTAGCGCGTAAAGCTCATAATTTTTCTGAGGATAGCGATGGAACCTCCCATCCGCGCCCGCATAATCCTCAATTCTCACAACACGCCCCAGCGCGTCCGAATAGGAAATTTTTTTATGGCCATTCGCGTCAATTTCAGAGACCACAGACTCCGCCTTCCTAGGCAGAAGAGCGTAACCCCAGCTTTGACGGGTTCCATCGAAATTGTACTGCTCAATGGGGCGGTCACGCTCATCATACTCATAGCGTGCGTGCGCGAACTCCTCATTGATCTGATCAAGAACGCCCAGTTCCGATGAAACATCACGAGGATGAAACTCTTTTTCAACACGTCCTAACCCATCGCGCGTTTTTTGCCCGGAAAGGATATACCGCCCTGGTTTTCCGCTTTGGGTCTTTGACAAAATAGGCGTCCCCAGTCCATCAAAGAACCGCACCGAATCAATGGTCTGGGCCTGACCGGATTGCCGCCGGAGCGAATGAAAAACCGCCGTGTGATCAGACCGAAACTGATACGCGTAGGCTTCCGTAGGAACGGCAATAGAATCATCAGGCCCTGCCACCTTTAACAGTCGCCCTAAACTGTCATAACTATATCGGACCCGCGCCCCATTCGCGTCCGTTTCAGCAGCCAGTGACCCAGCGGGCCCCCAGGCGCCGTCATCATTTTCAAAACCATTCTCACCGACCCCGAAGTATTCCTTTTTGGAAAACTGCCCTAGCGCGTTGATCGCCTTAACGGGAAGCATATGATAACGCCCATCAAATTCCAGCCGGCTGCGGTTTCCCTCCGGATCGGTCTCCGCTACCAGATTTCCATAGGAATCATAGTCATACTTGACCGTTTGCAACTTGACTGAAATATTGTTCGGATCAAGAATGTTTTTCTGGGTCAACATGCCTCTGGACGGAAGCGCGTTGCTGTAATTCGCGCCATCATAGAGATATTCCTCCCTCGACTCATATCCAAATCCGCTTTGTCGTTTTTGCCGGGTAAGATTCACGATCCAAACATCATCGGAATAATTTCCTGCGACCTGGGTTTCCTGCTGCAGCGAATACTTGGAATTGTCGATCTCATTGCTGTAGCCTTTTAGGTCTTGCGCCCCCATGAACCATCGAAAGCTCTGATACGCGGTTCCATATTGGGCATTAACCGTGTATGTATTCCATGTCTTTAGTTCGATCCCCTCGATCCCATCGATGCCATAGACCCGATCCCTTTCCCAAGTGAGGCACGGAAGGCGCACCGGAATTCGCTCATCCGAGAACAGCGGCTTCACTTCCCAGGTGCTCAATTTTTCCCCTACCCGCCGGCCATCAGGCTGATAAGACGTCTGGCTCGCCGCCCTTCCTCTTAAATAATAATCATCCTGAAGGAAGATCGTTTCCGTGAACCGGCCGGCCGGATCCGTTACACGCACCTTCCGAAAACCATAAAACTCACGGTCCTGCGGCTTCCACAAACCGCCCTCATAAGAATATTTCAGCATCAATGCGTGGTCACGGCTGTTGGAGGTCTCCACGGATGAGACCAGCGGGATCACAAAAGGCAAATACGTGTTGTTATACGCTGTTGACGGAACATATGAAATACGGGTCTTGCCACCGATCGTGTTATCAACTCCGGTCAAAAGATCTCCGGGAATCCCGTTTGAATACGCGAACTCCTCATTACCGAATAAATTATACGCAACAAAATCCACGATCCCGTCCCCATTGAAATCCGCGCTTTGAAGCTGCGTGTCCGCGCCGCGCAAGTGGAACAAAAATGGCAGGTCATGAATC
>ERZ795055.3527-NODE-3527-length-11414-cov-3.221410_pt1 | contig 11414 bp, 8 predicted proteins | sample MGYA00375139_ERZ795055 | MGnify/ENA primary metagenome ERZ795055 (study PRJEB30184, sample SAMN05720283) | anaerobic digester metagenome | isolation source: active sludge of municipal wastewater-treating anaerobic digesters | place: USA | collected 2015-01-23 ...
GCGCTGGGTGAGGTTTTTCCCAGACTTCACCTGCAGCGCCCCCTCGCTGGCCCCTGCTCCTCAACATGGGATTTATTATGCCAACTTCCTCAACGATACCATGACGCTCGATGGAATCTTCCTGCAGGGGACAAATTGGGGGCATGATTTCATGCTGCTGCGGATCGATTCCCTGGGTTCGGTGCAGTGGGCACGTGAAATGCCCACCGGAGGGTTTTCCGATGCCACGCTGTCGAGAACCGGTGCCCTGGCTTCCGATGCCCTGGGCAATACCTACCTCACGGGTCAAACACGGGGGAATATCCAGTGGTCGTCCACGGTGGTGACAACCAGCGCAGTATCCGACTATAATGTCTGGCTCATGTCCTACGATGTCCTGGGGACGCCCCGTTGGGCCCTGGCCGGCGGAGGCGCAGGCTATGATCTGTCGCATGGGGTGGCGGCAGCCGGTGTCGACCTTCTGGCCAATTCCGGTCTCCTGGCCGCCGGCGGGAGCCTGGGATCCCAAAGCATAAGTTGCCAGGGATTTACCAATCCATACCGGGCCCTGGTCTCGCCGCTCACTTCGCGTGGGGTTGCGGATCCCGATGCCTCCCGTGCCCTGGTCTTTCCCAACCCCACCGATGGAGATGCCTGGATCAGGACAGCATCAACAGCCCAACAGGTCTTTCTCCATGCTCTTGACGGCCGCCTCTTGTTTCATACAGAGCCTATGCCCTCCGGGATCACCGCCTTGCCTGCCGCCATACTCGAACCAGGCATTTATCTGGTGAGCATCATTGACCAGGATGGGAGCCGAGCCACGGTACGCCTGATCAGGGCGCATTAACCTCCGCTTACGGTATCCCTTTCCAGGGTGCTCCTCACCTGCACAAGGGCCTCGAACAGGTCTCGGCAAAGCCCGCTGGCAGAGATGGTGGCCCCGGATAGGGCATCCACTTCCTGTCCGACCTTCCATGGAGCGGATCCTGTATACCCCTTGAACTGGGACAGCCACCGGGCCGAGGCGACCTGGTATCCATGGTCGGAACGGTAATGGACCACCCTGATCTCCTGCACTTCTATCCTGGGGCTGAGCAGAACGAGGTAATCGAAGCGCTCATACCTTCCTGGGGCGGAAGTGAGCAGCAGGTAGCCCAGGGTGTCCGGCCCCGAGACAAGACGCTCCAGGTAACGGCCCCGGGCCCCATCAGGCCATATCACCTGGCGTTGCAGCGCTTGCCCGGGAAAGTGTGCGAGGAGCATGCTTTCTGAGGCTTTGTCGAATTTCCGGTCTGGGCTCACCTGGGCGGGCAGGACCGCGAAAAGCAAGGCTGATAGCAAGAACAGGAACGTAGTCCCGTTAAAAGGTGAACGCGATACCGGCCTGAAGGCTTTGCTGTACCTGGTCATTTCCGTCTTTAATTCGTTCGTAACCTGCCTTGAATGCTGTACCCGGGGCGGGCATGTAACTCAGACCTGCGGTGATGGCCTGCTTGCGATACGACGGGTTACCCGCCATGCCCTCCGTCCTGTAATGCATATCCAGGGCCGAATAGCGGAAAAAGGGAAAGAGGGCGCCGGACTTACGGGTGCAGGTGTGGAGGAGATCGTAAGAAGCCTCCAAATAGTAGCCCGCCATGGCCTTGCCCAGGTCCCTTCCGGTGAGCTCATTGTATGCTTCCGTCCCGCTCTGGCTGCTGTGATAGGCCTGGGCGCGGAACTGCCACCCTGCACGGGCGTAGCGCGCGTCCAAACCGAACATGAGGATGCCGACCACCGATGAATCAGCCCTGGCTGAAGCAAACTCCGGCCCGATCAGTCCATGCAGCGCACTCTGGGTTTTTCCGGTGTACACCGACATCCCGGCTTCAAGCCCGTCGATACCGAAATACTCAGCACGCGCTGCCAGGTTGGGGTATTTCATGATCGACTCCGCCCCCTTCTGCCTACCGCTTCTGAACCCGTTGGCCCCGCCGATCAATCCTGATTCACCGTTATGGCTCAGAAATCCGTTCACTACATAGGCCTCGTATTTCCACCCCAGGGCAAGGGACTTTCCGCTGATCCCGGCTCCGATCTCCCTCCAGGTAGTAGGGGACAAGGAATGGTCGGGCAGTGGCCTTTCCACGCTATGGAAGGTGGCGCTTTCATGATAGAGGTTGATGATTCCCATGGGGATCAGAACCAAGCCCCCCCTGACGCTAAGCCAGGGTTTGATACGGTAATCGAGATATGCCTGCTCGATGTATACCTCCTGAACATGCTCGAACTCTATCTCGGTGAGTATGCTCACCCGCTCGCTGAACCGGTGCCCGAGAAGCAGGACCAAACGGTGAACATCCAGCTCCGCGAGGCCGGCTTCCCCGTCACCAAGTGAGGAGTTCAGGTCGACCTGGCCGTAGCCCCCAATACTTGTACGCGGCTCTGCAGGCCTGAGCGTGGCGGAAGGCATGCCCTGGGCCTGGGCAAGAAAAGACGACCCGAGCATGATGAACGAAAGAAAGATTTTTTTCATATTTAGAATGAGATTAAATAATAATAAGCAAAACTAAATAGAATTTCACTATTAGGTACTGTGTTACTTAAATAATATATTCCCGGGCATGGTGTATATTTCGGGTCATGACAATGACGGGAAACCCGTCCCAAGGGCGGGCTGCGCAGCCAACGGCCATGCTGGAGTGGCGAGAGGAGGGACTCTACTGCCCTCCGGCCGGACTGTATATTGACCCGATCCGCAAGGTGGCCCGGGCGGTGATTACCCATGCCCATTCCGACCATGCACGCAAAGGGCATGGCCACTATGCCTGCCATCACGACTCAGTACCCTTGTTGCGGCACCGCCTGGGGAAGAAGATCCGGGTGGAGGGCTTTGAATACGGACAGGGATTTACGGAGAACGGGGTCAAGCTCAGCTTCCATCCTTCGGGGCACATGACGGGTGCGGCTATGGTGCGCCTTGAATACCGGGGAGAGGCATGGGTGGTTACCGGGGATTTCAAGACCATGGACGACGGGCTCAACGTTCCCTGGGCGCCAGTACGCTGTCATGGGCTGGTCATGGAATCCACCTTTGCCCTGCCCATCTATCGGTGGCGTCCGCAGGCCGAGGTAGCTGCGGAGATGGCGGCCTGGCAGCGCCTGAACCGCTCAAGGGGGATGTTGTCTGTCGTTTCCGCCTATCCCCTGGGAAAGGCCCAGCGCCTGATGCACCTGCTGGCGGGCTCAGGCATTGGCACGGCACTGCATCCGGTCATCGCCGAGGCCACTGCGGCAGTGCGTTCAACTGGGGTCGGGCTCCCCGAGGCCATGGTACTTCATCAGCAAAGCAATCCTGAAGATCTCCTGGACCGGGTGCTCCTTTTACCGGCCATGGCCCGCGACCATGCCTGGCTGGCCAGGCTGGGACCGGTATCCAGCGCTGCCGCCTCGGGCTGGGCCCGGATCCGGGCGATGCGTTCCCGCCAGGGTGCTGATGCCGCCTTTGTACTTTCCGACCATGCCGACTGGGATGGCCTCAACCTGGCCGTGGAGGCCTGTGGGGCTGAAAAGGTGGTGGTGGCGCACGGCTACGAGGCCCCCTTCGCGGCCTGGTTGCACGCCAGGGGTTTGGAATGTTGGACGGAAGCGGAGCTCATGCATGGGGAAGGACACCACACCAATACGGAAACAATAAATCCGGAAGGAGGTTTGGAATGAAAGCGTTCAGCCGTCTGGTATATCAACTGGAAGCCTGCAAGGGTGACGACCGCCTCCAGCCACTGGAAGACTATTTCCGTGCGGCTCCTCCTCGCGACTTCAGCCATGCCCTGGCCATTCTCGCAGGCTATCCCCCCCACCGGCTGTTAAGCCTGGCCCGCCTTCAGGAGGAAATGCTTGGCACCACAGCGTTCCCTTTATGGCTATTGGAAACCTGCCGGGAGTATACCGGGGACCTCACCGAAGCCTTGTCGCTGTTGCTACCAGAGCCCATGGTGCCCTCAGCTTACAGCCTGAGCCACTGCCTTGTCCTCATGGAATCCCTTCGTGACGCTTCTCCTGCCCGTCAGTCGCTTGAACTCCTGCATTTGTGGAGTAAACTGGAAGGGGAGAGCCGCTTCGTGTTCAATCGACTGCTCACCGGCACTTTCCGCCTCAGGCCGGGCCACCTGCTCCTTGCCAGGGCGGTGCAGGCTATCCGGGGCGTGGATACTGCACACTCCATGCTGCGGCTGTCGGAGCGATGGAATCCATTCACCCTGGGAGTGGAGGAACTGTTCACGGCGGATTTGCAACCCCAGGACCATCCCAGGCCCTTCAATTTCCACATGGTTTTTCCGTTGAAAGTCGCATTGGACACCCTCGGACGTCCTTCCGCGTGGCTGGCCAGCCCAAGACCTCATGGAGAACGGGTACAACTGCTCACCTCCGGTGGCCGTGCCGCCCTGTGGTCGGAAACAGGCGAACTGCTCGGACACCGCTACCCTGAAATCATCGCCGCTGCGACAGCACTTCCCGACCAGAGCATATTCGAAGGGCATATCCTTCAGCTGTGCGAGGGAGGCGGGGACATGGATCCGGGGACTGCGGCCGTCCCTTCCCGAACCAGGGGCCGTTCCGGTTCGCACTCCTGCCTCCTGATCTCAGACCTCCTACAGCTGCATGGCCAGGATCTGCGATCAGAACCCCTCACTTACCGCCTGGAAATGCTGGTCCTCACCATGCAAGCCCTTCCAGGCCTGAGGGAGATGGCCCTGGCCGAGCTCCTTCCACTGACCTCATGGGATGCCCTGGCTTCCCTGGCCGGCAGGACCACTGGTCGCCCCAGGGGAGGGGCATTCCTCAAGGAAGCCGCCGGAGTTTATGATCAGCCTGGCGCCAGGCCCTGGATGGTGGTGGAAGCGGAACCCCTGCGCAGTCGGCTCATCCTGCGCTATGTTGCCCTCGGTCCCCGGGGGCCGGGTGGTCTGGAGGAACTGAGCCTGGGGGCAGCCAGCCCCTCAGGATTCGTAACTGTGTGCAAGCTGAAGCCTTCCTTGCCAGCCGCCGAATTGCACGACCTGATGGCTGTGATAAAAGCATCTGCCACTGAACGCTTCGGCCCCGTGAGGGTCATGCCTCCGGAACAGGTGTTTGAGATTGAATACCAAGGAGTCAAATCTTCGGCAAGGCACAAGAGCGGCCTGGTTCTTCTGGAACCGTCGCTGCTGCGCTGGTGTCGCGGGGAGTCAGCAGACCAGGCGGATTCAATGAACGATCTCAGGAGATCCGCTCAGGGATGAATCTCCGCGACCTTATCCATCCGCCGGTTCGATACAGGAATAGGGAGGCCTTCGCCCAGGTACGCATTTCGGGCAGCAGTTTTGCCTAAATTTGTTCAGTCTGTGGGGATGACTCTCCCGGGCTGAACTCAAGGTACAACGGCTCGCAAGGTTGAGCATACTATACAGGAGGAGACCCCGATGTTCTCACATATGGTACAGGAGTTTCAGCTTCCGCTCAGCAATCCTGTGCTGGTATTCTCCACCATCCTGTTCATCATCCTGCTGGCACCCATTCTGCTGCGAAGGCTTAATATTCCAGGCATCGTAGGCCTCATCCTTTCAGGAGTGATCATAGGTCCGCATGGATTCAACATCCTGGAAAACAATAGTGCCGTAGACCTCTTCTCTACCATAGGACTGCTGTATATCATGTTCATCGCCGGCCTCGACCTCGACATCAGCGAGTTCCGGAGCAACCGTTTTAAAAGCATACTCTTTGGGGCGTATACCTTCGTGCTGCCAATCAGCATAGGGTTTCCGCTATGTTATTATGTTCTGGACTATGACTTTCTGGCCAGTTTGTTGACAGCCAGTATGTTTGCTACACATACCCTGGTGGCCTATCCTATTGTCAGCCGCCTCGGGGTGGTCAAGAACCAGGCGGTGGCGGTGGCCGTGGGCGGTACCATCCTCACCGACACGGCGGTGCTGCTGATCCTGGCCATTGTCGTAGGCAAGGCCGGGGGCAGCCTGGACCATGATTTCTGGCTGCGTCTCTCCATCTCCTTCGTGGTGTTCCTGTTAATCATGTTCACGGTAATCCCCAGGCTCACGCGGTGGTTTTTCAGCAAGCTCGAAAGCGAGAAGCACGGACATTACATTTTTGTGCTTTCCGTAGTGTTCTTTGCGGCCTTTCTGGCCGAAATGGCGGGGGTGGAGCCGATCATCGGGGCCTTCGTGGCCGGGCTGGCACTCAATCCCCTCATTCCCCATTCTTCCGCCCTGATGAACCGCATCGAGTTCATCGGCAACAGCCTTTTTATTCCTTTCTTCCTGATCAGTGTGGGCATGATCATCGATGTGCGGGTCATCCTGAGCGGTCCCACGGCCATAATCGTCGCCCTGGTGCTTACGGTAGGTGCCCTGATCGGGAAATGGCTCGCTGCCTGGCTTACCCAGGTGAGTTTCAGGTACAGTGCAGCCCAGCGGGGGCTCATCTTCGGGCTCAGCGCTTCCCATGCTGCGGCGACGCTGGCCGTGATCCTGGTAGGGTTCCGTGCCGGTATCCTCGACGAAAACATTCTTAACGGCACGATCATCCTCATTCTCATCACTTGTGTAGTGGCCTCGTTTGCCACCGATCGCGCAGCGCGCAAGGTGCTTAAGGAAGGTCACGGACATGAACTTTCCCGTCCTGAGCTGACGCGTCTCCAGCACGAGCATATCCTCATGCCGATTGCAGATATGGATCGGATAGAGAAATACCTTGAGTTTGTAATGCTGATCAAGGACCGTAAATCGATCCATCCGGTAACTATCCTTAGCGTGGTGCCCAACAACCAGGAGGCCGGGCTCAATGTGCTGAGGGCCCGGAAGAAGCTGGAAGAGTTCAAGAAGCATGTTGCAGCGGTCGATATTCCCCTCAATGCCCTGGCGACCATCGACCACAACCCGGCCAGCGGCATAGCCCGCATCGCCCGGGAGGTCATGGCCGATACGGTGGTCCTGGGATGGCCCCGCAAGGCCGGAATCATCGACCGCATCACTGGGGCCATGATGAATGCTATCATCAGCAGGGTGGACCGCACCCTCTTTATCTGCTATATCGACCAGCCCATTGTAAGCCGCAAGCGCATCCTCGTGGTGGCTCCTCCCCTGGCCGAGCAGGAATATGGGTTTCAGGCCTGGTTGATGAAAGTGGTGAAGCTGGCCCAGGAGCTTAAGGTTCCTGTCCGCTTCCTGGGCGATGAGAATACCTGGGAAGGCATAAGGGAGGAAGTGCGTGCAAGGGGGATCAATCTGAACCTGAGCTTTGAACCCTATAACGACTGGGATGAGCTCGAGTCGCTGAAACCGCACCTCAACGGCCAGGATCTGCTGGTCTTTGTTGCCGCCCGAAGGTCCGCGGTCTCCTATTCGGATGCTATGGAGAATATCCCGGCCCGGCTGGACCGGCACTTCGACCTGACCGAACGGGTGCTGGTCTTCCCGCAGCAGTACTATGATCCGGTCATGCTCCGGGAGGACCTGAGCACTGGTCCGCTGGTGAAGGGTATCGAAGCCCTGGAGTCGCTGGGGAAAGGCATTGGCAAGGCCCTGAGGCGTTAGGCCCCTGGCCTTATGTTGACGATAGTTCGGTGTCTTCTGCTTCAAGAATAAATGTGGCAGGGCAAAACCAGGATCATGCTCAGGGTGGAAGTGCATAAACAGCTGAACGACAGCTCACGGGCGGCCATCGATATGCTGGCCGCCAAGGCAGTAAGGAGCCCGGAGCTTCGCCGGATACTGCTCCAGGTGGCCCTTGAAGAGGTGCCCCAGGTGTCTTCCCGGGCCTCCCGTGTGATCGAGTCCTGTGTGCAAATGTCGCCGGCCACGCTGAGTGAGCTTGAAACGGAAATGGTCAGGGCATTGCCCTGCATAACCGATGCTGCGGTAAGACGAAGCTTGCTGAAGATATTTACCACCCACCCCCTTCCCGGAGATGAGGATAGTCAGGGATTGTTGATGGACAGCTGCTTTCGTTATCTCACCAGCGCAGAGGAACCCATCGCGGTAAAGGTATACTGCATGGATATCCTGTACCTCTTCACCGCCCATTATCCGGAGATTGCCAAGGAACTGATGCTGACTCTCGAAGAAATGGTCAGGCGCGATTCTTCAGCGATCTGCTTTCGTGGGAATTTTATCCTGAAACAACTACGTCTCGGAAACCTGCCCGCTAATCCAACAGCGCCAGGCCATCCTCAATGAGCTTTCCCAGCTCGGGCCTGGATTGCCGTAAGGTGTTAAGATGGGCGTACAGCTCATCGTTCAGTCCCTGCTGCGAAGGGAAACGTCGCGTGATCTCCAGCAGCTCCAGGGGAGCCAACCAGTCGGCAGGATGCCTGGATATCAGTTCTTTCCACAACGTGGCGGCCTCGCCATTTACACGGTCCCCTGCCCTCAACCGGCGGATTTCGCGGTAAAGGGCATGCAGCGCTTTGGCGTCTTCGGTATGCTGTATCTTGTGGGTCTTTTCCTGAGGGGCCTGATAGTTCAACCCGAAGGCAAGCGGGTCAGCCGGACCGGTGTATGCCGAAACCACCTTTGCCCCCACCGCCATATCATAAACTCCCCAGGCTGGATTGAAGAGGAGACGCCCCTGATAGGTCACGGTGCACTCGTGCCAGGTGATCAGCAATAACTTACCTTCAGCGAACCGCATTCCTGCCACCCGGCCTTCCACCACCACCCCGCTGCGGAACCTGAGCTGGGCAGGATTGGACGGAAACAACCCCAGGTCGCTCAGCATCCCCTCATCCAGGTCCTCGGGATCCCCATCCACCCCTTCCCATGGGCCTGCAGGACTGCCAAATCCATGAGCGTGCGCGCTGAGTCCGTGGCCATCGAGTACCTTGTCCTTATGGCAGAGGATACTGGGGGAGGAGGTTTGGAGGTAGATCAAATCATCCCCCTCCATGATGCCCTCTGAAAACACCCCGCACACCTGAAGCCCTGAGCTGTAAACCAGGGTAGCGCCATTGCCCGAGTCGATGGCCTGGCGAAGGCCATAGGCTCCTCCGCGGCGCAGGGCCATGGTGTCGGCAAAGGCCTCCAGCACCTGGTTGAGGTAAGGAAAATCGGGAGTAACGAACAGCTGGGGCTGCATTGTGGTGATGTCAAAACCCACTTCGGCGGCAGAGAGATTATAAGGGATACGTTTCACATTATCGCTCAACGCATTCACGCTTTCACCTATGGAACTCAATAAGCCGGCCCCGTAGATCCTGGGGTCATCAATGGTTCCGATCAGCCCGTATTCCACGGTCCACCAGTGCAGGTTCCGGATACGCGCCATTTCCGAGGCGGCGCCCATATTGCGTTCCAGGAATCCAAGGTGTTCGGAGGCCTGCTGGATCTCCAGAGGGCTGGAGTATGGGTCGGCCTTGAGGATGCTCAGGTGGCGTATCGCTTCGTACAACTCATAGTCCCGGCGCGAGGAGAAGGCCTTATGGCCGATCATGCCGAAATATTTAAGGTAGCCGGCATATTCCGGGTCCGCAATGATGGGGGCATGCCCGGCTGCTTCGTGGATGATGTCCGGCGCCGGGGTATAGCCAATCTGGTCGATGGGACGGATGTCGGCGGCAATCACCAGCACCTGGTAAGCCTGGAATTCCATAAAGGCCGAAGGGGGAATAAACCCGTCCACGGCCACCGCAGCCCAGCCGATCTCCTTCAGAATGCGGTTCATCCCGTACATGTGAGGGATCTCGTCGATACTGATGCCGGTACGCCTGAGCCCCTCGACATAGGAACCATGGGCCACCCGGCTGAGGTAGCGCACGTTCTGTCGCATCACATAGCGCCAGACGGCGTGGTCCTGGGGCGTGTATTCGTTGTATGGCTGCTCGATCACCAGATCCATCAGGTGGGCAGGCAGTTTTTCCAGGACTTCGTTCATCTGCATAGGCGGTCAGGCTTGGTCAGGAGGATAAATGATAAGCGTAAAGGATGCTCAGGGCCATGCGGGCTTCCCCCCGCAACAGGTATTCCCTGGCCAGGCGATGGAGCCCGGATTGGCGGCTCCCCTCGTCCATTCCCGTACCCATCAGGTTTTGGTAGGCTTCCAGCTGTCGGGCTTCGGCCATATCTGCGGCGGTGGGCAACTGCTCCATGTTTCCCAGCCTCCCCAGGTCGTTCCCACTCAGCTCTTCGCTCAGGCGTATGGCTTCCAACAGATGGTCGACCCCAATTCCCAGGCGCTCCAGAGGTTTGGCTACCCTGAATAGGGCCTCGCCTGACGCCCTGACATAGAGGTCGCCCCCCATGCGCCCGACAAGGTCGATGCGCTTGGGGTCGATGTCCCCCTTCTCATCCAGCACCCCCTCATCGATGTGTACCCTCAGGATCTCACAGATCACCAGGTTGGCCGAACCCCCCAGGGCGCTGGTCTCGATAACCTGCCGCACCTTGCATTCAAGCTGCACCGGGGATTCCTTGACCCGCATAGGACGAATGGTTTCGGAGGGGATGGGGGTGAACCCGGCTTTGATGAACTCGCTCACCCCACGGGGGTATTCCGTGCTGGCTAGGCTTACCTGTTCTACCATGGCGTGGTTCACCATATTGATGACCACCTCCGGTACTTCCTTGACGTTTTCGTAGGTATGCTTCACCGTATTGTCACGGCTTCGGCGGGAGGGACTGAAGATGAGGGTGGTGGGGTTGATGCCGAAGAGGTTGAAAAAGCTGAAAGGGGAGAGGTTCTGGTTTCCCTGACGGTCGATGGTGCTGGCCAGGGCGATGGGCCGGGGGGCGATGGCCCCCTGGAGGAGGCGCTGCAGGGCGGGCCCTGCCATCATCTGCGGATCAAGGCTCTTCATGTCCATGATTTTGAGGGGAGCAGGGTGGTCCTGCATTCACCAAAGCCTATTCGCAGGCCGTCCATCTCAGCGTAACCCTTCATGATGACCTGGTCCATGTCTTCCAGAAAGCGCCTCTCCTGCCCATCCGCAAGCTTCAAGGGGCGTGTGCCCCTCCAGCTGAGCTCGAGCATGGATCCATAGGAATCCGGCTCCGGCCCGCTGATGGTGCCCGAAGCCAGCAGGTCGCCCACCCGCATATTGCATCCGTTCACGGTGTGGTGGGCCAGCATCTGGGCCATACTCCAGTACATGTGACGGAAGTTGGAGCTGCATATGCGTGATGGAACCGAACCCTCGGGCTGAAGGTAAACCTCCAGCCGGATGTCGAAATTGCCGGGCTGCTCATGCCGTAAATAGGGCAGCACTGGCGGATCCTGTCGGGGCCCCGGAACGCGGAAGGGTTGAAGGGCTTCCAGGGTGACCACCCAGGGACTAATCACCGAGCCAAAGTTCTTCGCGAGGAAAGGACCGAGCGGAACATATTCCCAACTCTGTATGTCCCTTGCGCTGAGGTCATTAAAGAGTACAAGTCCGAAAATGTCCTGCTCTGCCCTGTTAACAG
>ERZ795055.3529-NODE-3529-length-11411-cov-9.339908_pt1 | contig 11411 bp, 9 predicted proteins | sample MGYA00375139_ERZ795055 | MGnify/ENA primary metagenome ERZ795055 (study PRJEB30184, sample SAMN05720283) | anaerobic digester metagenome | isolation source: active sludge of municipal wastewater-treating anaerobic digesters | place: USA | collected 2015-01-23 ...
AAGAAAAACTGAACCCCAAGGGGACAAGACTGTCAGGGGCAAGCCCCCGAACCCCTTGCTCCCCTACATTTTTTAAATTCAGTCCAAAATTCCCTCTCCCCCAACCCCCTCTCCCAATGAGAGAGGGGGCTAAAGATTGTTTTTGGTCGAGCGAACCGCCGTTGGCGGTTCGCTCGACCCATTAAATTTACTAAAAAATCTCGCAAAAATAAATTTTGTAGGGGACTAAGCCCCGAACCCCCTTGCTTACAAATGCATACTTTTTGTCTTTTCTTCGCTTTTTACATAAAAAATATTATCGGTCATAAATTCCATAAAATTAACTTAACAATACAATAATATAAGCAGTTTTGTCGTTTAATATAGCCCGAAAAACCTCCTGATTTTGGGAATTGGTTGTGATCCTTCGCTCTGCTCAGGATGACTGTTTCAGCTAATTAGCGGCTCAGGTTAATTTTAGATAAAATCTCTTAAATGTTCGATTTTTTCAGAGTTTCTAAGCTTATTTAAAGCATTTTCTTCTATTTGTCTGATCCTTTCTTTAGAAAAACCGAATAAATTGCCTAATTGCTCAAGAGTTTTTCCTCTTCCGCTGTTAAGACCGAATCTTTCTCTTAATATTTCCTGCTCTCTGACTGTAAGAATTGACATTGCCTCAAGTATATTCTCATGAAGCAGGTTGTCAACCGCTCTTACATGCGGAGCCGCTGATTCGACATCAGGAACATAATCTTCAAGATATAAATCTTCGCCTATAGGCATATCAAGGCTTATCGGCTCTTTATTCATTGCCTTTTTTATTGCTATAAGCTTATCTGTCGTAAGATTCATTTTTTTGGCAAATTCCTGAACCGTCGGTTCTCTTCCAAGTTCCAGGCAGAGTTCTGTTTTAACTTTTTTATATTGTCTGATTTTATCGGACATATGCACAGGAATACGTATTGTTTTTGCGGAATTAGCGATACAGCGGATAATGGTTTGTCTTATCCACCAGGTTGCGTATGTGCTGAATTTAAACCCTTTTCTGTAATCATATCTTTCTGCCGCTTTTATAAGCCCAAGACTTCCTTCCTGAACAAGGTCCAGAAAAAGCACTCCCTGACCTATATATTTTTTTGCAATACTTATCACAAGCCTTAAATTTGCTTGCACAAGTTTTGATTTTGCTTGTTTAGCTTCTTTTGAACTTCCTTCTCTAATTTTTTTTCCGAGCTCAATTTCTTCTGCCGGAGAAATCATGGATTTTTTCCCGATATCTCTAAGATACATTTGAAGCACGTCATTAGCTTTGAATTCCTGATGAAAAACCTGCGTTGTTTCCGGTTTTTTGTAAGCGTCAAAACTTTCTTCTTCTATTTCATCAGTAAAATCAAGGGTTTTGGGAATTTCAAATTTAAAATTGTTATCTTCATTCAAATAATCAAGTTTAGGAGTTTTTTCAGCTTTTTTTATGTTTGTGAAATTTAGCATTATAATAACCTCAATCTTCTAATATGTTTAATTTTTAGACAAATAAACACTTATAAAACAATATCTGCATGTTAATCTTCTAAATATAAAAACTTACTTTTTTTAATTAAAATTTAAACAATTCTGTCGATTAGATATAAAAACTGTTTACTTCTTTATTGACGTAATTAGAACTATTTTGTTTCATAAAGGCGCCTCTAAAAACAAAAAATTTTTATTGTTTCCTTATCGCAAAGCGCTTTTAAATGCTTCATAAAAAATAGCCCAGTTGCGCTTTAAAGCCGTTTCATAAGCATTTTTCGCTATTTCTTCATAATTAACGCCATTATTCAGGAAAATCTCCATTTTTTTTGCGAGATTTTTATGGTTTTGCGTTTGCATATCAAAAATAAAACCGTTTTCGCCATCTGTAATTATCTCTGAAGCTCCTGAAAATGAACTTATAATTGCCGGTTTACTGTTAATCATCGCCTCAAGCGCAACAAGCCCAAAGGTTTCCAGAATCGACGGCATAACAATACAATCAACAGAACGGTAAAAGCTAGTCATATCACTCTGATAATCAAGAAATTCAATTTTGTCACAAAGTTTGTGTCTTAAAAGTAAAAATTTTAACCAGAGATTTTTATTGGATTTCGGATAAATTATTTTTGCCTTAAAATCATAACCCTTGCTGTTTAAAGACTTAAGCGCGTTTAAAAAAATGTAGCCGCCCTTTTTCCCAAAACTAGGCGCTGATAATCCAAACGTAAACGCCTTGTTTTTTGCAGGCTGTAAGGGTTTTCCGGCGGGGTTGTCAACTCCGGGATAAATTACCGCAAGTTTTTCTTCAGGAATTTGAAAATTGCTCATCAACTCGTTTTTTAAAATCTCTGAAGGTACAATAATCTTTCTGTAAGAAGTTTTTAACCATTTTTTCTGCGCTTCTATATGTTTATGCTTTTTTATCCTGAATAAAATCCGTGAAAACAAATTGCCTGCGTTCTTTTGGTAATGCTCAAGAGAGTGCCCCTGTAGTATTGCGATATCAAGAGGGGGTGAAATGTTTTCAGATATTATAAAATCGTAATTTTCTTTTTCTGTAAGGGTTTTAATCTTGTTATAAAAGGCTTCAATCTTTTCAGGATACTTAAAATCCTTTGGATGTCCAAGAAAAGTTAATTTATTCAGACTGTTTTTAAGAACATCCTGATTTCCCAGATAAGTTGTACAGTAAAGATCAACTTTATCTCCATCCTGAATAGACCTGTTAACAAGCTCATAGAAAAGCTTTTCGCCGCCGCTGGCGAAATTGTCTTCTCTAAAAACATTTATTACAAAAGCAAGTTTCATGAAAACCTAACTGGCAGACATAAGCCCTTTTCTGCCTTCAATTGAATCTTCGTTGAATCCATAAAGTCTTGCGGGACGTTTTGACGATTCTTTTGTGAATTCTTCGTATTCTTTAAGAATTCCAAGCGAGGTAATTTTTTTTCTGAAATTTCTTTTATCCAGACCGGTTGCCAAAACCAGCTCGTATGTCCGTTGAAGCTCCGTGAGAGTAAATTTTATAGGCAACAACTGAAATGCGATCGGCGTATATTCAAGTCTTGCTCTTAGTCTTTTAATGGCGTAAGTAAGAATGTCAATGTGGTCAAAAGCAAGTTCAGGAAGTTTATACACAGGATGCCAGCTGATTTGTTGAATATTTAAGCCTTCTTCCGCAGCCAGTTCAATATCATCCGATCTTATAAGAGCTACATAACTGACTGTAATAACCCTTGCGCTTGGATATCTTTCAGGCTCGCCGAAAGTGTAAAGCTGTTCAAGATATACATCTTTAACGTTTGTTTTTTCATAAAGAACTCTTTTTGCCGCTTCATCAAGGTTTTCAGACAATCTTACAAATCCTCCGGGAATCGCCCATTTGTCTTTAAACGGTTCATGCCCTCTTTGTACAAGCAGGACTTCAAGATTATTCTTGCGGATTGTAAAAATAACTGTGTCAACCGTAACTTCGTGCGTTTTTTGTTCAATCATTCCTTACTCTCTTTTTTGAAACAACAATTATTGTATATTATAATTTATTTAGAATTATATATCTAACTTTTACAAAAAGTTAATACGTTTTTTAGTTTATTTAGACTTTATGAAAATTGATTATAATAAAAACACATAAAGTTTACGACAGGAGGGTTGTTAATGTTTGAAACAAATAATTTAAATAATATTGATATTTCGGTAGAATCGGCTTTTGACACATATTTGAACGCAATTTCAGAAGAGAATCTGGAGTATGAAAATATTAATGTAGAAGATTCTTTATCAAGGATTTTATACGATGATATTACGGTAAAAAGGGATTATCCTTCTTTTGACAAAGCATTAGAGGATGGTTATGCGGTAAACTCTTCTGATGTTCTTTCTGCAAGACAAAATAATCCTATTAAGCTTGAAATTATCGGGGAAACTAACGTTGAAAATCTTGAAAGACTAACTATATTAACAAAACAAGCTGTTAAAATATCAAAAGGAGCATTCTTGCCGGAAAATGCTGATGCTATAATTCTTCCGGCAGACGCTAAGGAAAAAGACGGGTTACTTAATGTTTTTAAAAGCGTAACTCCTGATAGTTGGATCGCTAAAAAAGGCGAAGACATCAAAGCTGACGAAGTTTTTATTAAAAAAAATCGCAAAATTCGCCCGCAGGATATTGGCGGCATTATTGGCATAGGCTTCAGGCAGGTGAAAGTTTACAAAAAGCCTGTTGTAACAATTATTCCAACAGGCAACGAGCTTGTTCCGCTGGATGTAGACCCTGACAGCAACCAGATAATAGCTTCAAACGGGTATGTTTTAAAAGGTTTTGTGGAACAGTTCGGAGGAATCGGCAGGATTTCATCGATTGTAAAAGATGATCTTAATCAGGTAAAAAGCGCAATATCAAAAGCTCTTGAAGTTTCCGACATGATTCTTGTTTCCGGCGGAAGTTCAGCCGGTTCTAAAGATTACACTTTTCAGGCAATAAAAAGTCTTAAGAATTCAGTAATAATTGCGCATGGAATCGCAATGCGTCCGGGAAATCACGTTTTACTCGCTCTTGTTGACAATAAACCGGTTATAGGTTTGCCTGGGCATCCTGTATCAAATCTGACATCCTTTCACATCTTCGGAAAAGCTGTTTTAAGAAAACTTGCAGGAAGCGCAAGATCATTCTGGCAGGAAAGAAAAGACAACATTAAACTAGATGCCTTGCTTGCAAAGAAGATATGCTCGCCTCTAGGCAAGGAAGATTATGTCAGGGTAAGGTTATTTGAACAGGAAGACGGCAAAATAACCGCTTATCCTTATACAGGCAAATCTTCATTCTTGTCAACGCTTGTAAAATCTCATGGAATCGTAAAAATTCCGTCAGAATGCGGCTGTCTTTATGAGGGAGATAGAGTGGAAGTGTTGTTGTTTTAAAGGACGCCTCTAAAAACTCAAATTTTTGCAAAAAATGGTAATACCAAGTCAGACTGTGTGAGAAATAAAACCTGAATAAAAAGACAAAAGCAAAAAGTGAGCATTTAAATACGAGGGGGTTCGGGGGCTTGCCCCTGAGGGATATGACAGTTTGACATGTTAGTTTTTTCTTTTCTTTTGGGCGCCTAAGGCGCATGCGCAGGGAAATGTTACTTGGATTTTATCCCAAATGTCCCGCTTTGCGGGTTCTTTACTTTTTTACAAAAAAGAAAAGAAAATGAACAAACGGTAAGTATTCTATTGCATGCTTGAAAGATGCTGTTGCGAAGCAGTCGGCGCTGTCCGCATTTCGCAAACAAGTTCAGCATAACATTTTTAGCGTGGTTAAGCAGTTAATTTGACAGTACCATTTGATGTGGTTTTCGCCGGCAAAGCCGGCGAAAACCACATCTTTGCATAGAAGTACCCTAAACAGACTGTTTGGCTGTAAGCTCGAAAGAATTGTCAAGACCCTTGCTTGCCGCAATTATTGTTTTGCTTACATGGTCAAAATTCTTGTCCTTTATTATGTTATAAGAATTTTGTCCTAATTTTTCAGGGTTGGAAAGAACTTGTTTGATTTTGGACGCAAGCGCCACATGATCTTTATACGGGAAAACATAGCCGTTATATCCGTCTTGAACAAGATCATCCCCGCATCCGACTTTGTCCGACACAATTACAGGCAAATCAAATATCATTGCCTCGTTAACTACAAGCCCCCACGGTTCAATTTTCGACGGAAGCGCAAAAACATCGCTTATTAAATAGTAATATGTCAGTTTTTTGAACTGTTTAAAGGGCACAAGCGTTAAAACATCCCGCAATCCTTTGTAAGCAATGTATTTTCTTATTTTAGAATCAAGATGCCCATTGCCTATTAAAAGACAGGTGAAATTATTATCTTGTTTTTTTAATTCCCCAATAGCGTCAATAAACGTGAAAAGGTTTTTATCGTTTATAAAACGGGCAATGCAAAGGATTATTTTCTTTTTTGCATCTATTCCCAAAGCTTTTTTTGCAAGATTTTTCTTGTTTTTAATCTGCAAGTACCTTTGGCGGAATTTATCGTTGTTAATTGTGTAATAAGTATAATAAATCTCATTATTTTCATTTGAAATCATTGTTTCCAGAAAGTCTTTGACCTTTGCGCCAAGAGCAATAAATTCAGAAAATACCAATTTGTTTATATAAAAAGGTTTTATAAGTTTTTTCAAAAGATTCGTTCCTGACAGGTTATCTTCTTCCCATAAAATTGTTCTTTTCCCTAATAATCTTGAGATTATGGCGTAAAAAGGACCTATAAACCTTGTGCCTCCTTTAAAAATGACGGCGGAATATCCGCCAAAGATTATATCCCTGAGAAGACTTAATCCGCCTAAATAAAAAAACCTGTTCTGAAAAGGAATTTTAACAAGAATTGTATCCCGCATTATTTCATAGTTATATTTTGCGTCGTTTAAATAATCCGTATTCCAGGCTCTGTCAGGCTCATTCTTTATACAGGCGGCTACTTTAAAATCAATTTCGTCATATTTTGTTAAATGATCGAAAAATTCGTGCATATATGGTGAAAGTATGTTTGTTAAAAATAAAACTTTTTTTCTGTTTGTCATTTTTTTTATTCCTTATTAAAACGGCAACTTACTGCTATACGGCAATTTCCCCGCATGCCCCATTGAAATTCTGACTGACTCAAAAAAACCGAAAAGTCCAAAAGCAATTAACATTGCAATCATAGAAGGGCTTTCCGCCATTCCAAAAAAGAAAAAATAAACCATCATTGAAATACTTAAAACATTGAATATTTTAACTTCAGTTTTTAAAGGTTCAACAAAAAGGTCCTTTAAGCTTTTTCGCAGTATAAAAATAAACGGCAGAAAGAAAAATAAAGCCATTAATCCGTAATTGTAGAACATTTCAAGAAAAAGATTATGAATATGCGGCTGTTGAAAACTGGGATCAGGGTGCATCGCCGTCAAAAAGAACGTTGCTTCCCTTGATGTGTCTATTCCAAAACCAAATATAACTTTGAAAAAATCAAGATTGTTCAGCCAGTGCGTAATATACATATTCCAGTTAATCATTCTTATATCAAAAGTGCCGGAAGATGAAAACCTGTCAGTTATACTGTAAACAAGGTCTTCAGCCATTCCGCTCTGTATAAGAGCAATAGGAGCAATTAACAGTAACGGAATAAAAAACATTACCGGATGAAAAATAATATTATTTTCTTTAACAGTAGGTTTTTTTGAAGTTTCTTCGTCTATAAAACTTTTTCCTGTAAGTTTTTTAACGACATAAATAATTATAAAAGCAGTAATTAAAGCGATTCCTAAAGAAAGAAACGTTCCTTTTTTAATCCCCATAATAATAAGCAGAGCTAAAACAGAAATATTCGCTGATATTATGCCTTTAATAACGCTATAAAATTTAAATTTTTCATAATTTGTGTTCAATATAAAATAAAAAGCCGCCATAAGCATTAAAAATGGGGCTTCAAAAGAACCTCCGGCAAATCCCCCGTCAATTAAAAGCCTATTTGCCATAATTATTGCCGAAGAATGACCTATCATTACAGAAACCGCCAGAAGAATATAATAAACAAAGACGCCTGAAGAGATTGCGCTTATAAGAGAATATAAATTGTTTCTTAATTCTTCAATATCAGCCTTTTTCCAGAAAGCCATAAAACCTGTTAAAAATGCGCATAAAGGAGTTAATCCCGCCAAATATACCAGAAATTTGGTTTCAGAACTTCCAAAATCTCTTCCCATCGTTTCAACTCCTGATCTTAACGCGCTAAACCTTAGTCCCAAATTATTTTGAATCCATAAATCAATATAACTTGACGAGCGAAAATCTGTTTTATAAAAAAATGCGTAAATTGTGCTTATCGTAAAGAAAATAAACAGATATCTAAAAGGTTTATAGTTCCATAGCTCTTTGAATTTTGCGATAAGAAAATAGCCTGACGTTGTAAGCGACAGCAAAAAAACTGTTGCATGCGGCTTAAAATCAAGACCGACAGGAGATAAAAACTTTTGTCCAACAAGTATCCACATAAATATTAATTGAAGCATAACGTATGGAATAATCGGATTTTTTATCGATTTATGAATCATAAACACAAACAGCATAAAGGCTGTAAATAAAAATCCTCCTAAAATAATCGGGTTTACATCAAGATTGTTCATTTTTTCTCTTCTCTTGCTTAAAATGCTCGAATTACTAATTAATTTTTTTCGATCGTCATTCTGAGGGCTTCAGCCCGAAGAATCTTATTGTCTTCATTACATGGGATCCTTCGCTTCGCTCAGGATGACAGTTTTTACGCTTACGAGGAGGGGCTTTGCCCCTATGCGGCAATCTTCCTGTTAGCCGGATAGATTGCTATGCTCGCTCGCAATGACAGAGCAGCATTCTTAAAACGGCTCTTTAACTGAAAGATTCTCTTCGTCAATCATTTCATTGCCGTTAAAATGCCGCGCCGGATTTATACGTTCCATTAGCAGGCTTTTATTATCCGCAAGTTCTTGTCCTGACATGCTGTCTTTTAACCAGGCGGCTAGAATTCCCGCCACAAGTCCAAGATAAACAAGACCTATAAGATTAATAAGGATGCCGCTTAACTCAAGATTAGCCTCAGACGGGTTATTAAGAACAATTATATTGTCAACCGTTTCAGTTTCTTTTATCTGAGCATCAATAACCTTGCTTTTAATGCTGTTATAAGCCGCTTTTAAGGCATCTTCCTGTTTTTGCAATTCTTCAAGTCCCGCAATTTTTTCAGGAAGAGTATTTTCTCTTTTCACAAGATTTTTTATGCCTCTTTGCATTTCTTTAAGCTGACTTAGTAAAGAAATTTTTTCAGCTTTTGCGTTTGCCATTTCAGCGACTATATCCTGGGAAGGCTCGTCATAAATCCCTCTTGAAACAGGAATTTCCTGAAAAGAATCTTTTTTTCTGTTATCAATAATTTTTGATAAAGTTTTTATTTCATTTTTTGCGGAAATAACGCTTGGATAATTATCCGTAAAAGTTCCGCTTAAATTTGCGTATTTTTGCTGTGTAACAGCCAGATTGGTGAATAAATCGTTCAAATAAGGGTCTGATGCGATAGAAGTTGATCTAAGAGCGGTAGGAACATCCGCAATGCCTATTTGCGAGGAAAGTTCATTATATTTTCTATTATAATAACTTATTCTACTTTTTAAAACCTCGGCGTCCCTTTCCAGCTCTACTCTTGTTCTTACCAGAGTAGACCTTTCCATGTCAACGTCTACAATATTATTTGCTACAGTATAATTTCTGATTTCCTGACTGACTTTTGAAAGGTCGTTGCTTATTTGTGTCAGGTTTTGCTCGAGATATTCTTTTTGTTTAACGGCTACAGCCTTGCGCATTTTTATGTTTTCAGCTTTAAACTGTTTAATAACCTCGCCAAGAACTTCATCTGCGGATTCTTTATTTATCCATTTCAAAGAAATCGCAAGAGTGTCTGTTGAAGGAATAATTTTTGTTTTTATCAATTTTTCATAATAATTATGCCATTCATCTTCGTTTTTTATGTTTAATTTTGCCAAATCTTTGCTGTTTTGCTGTTTAAGAGCTGATAAAACTCTTGTGGATATATTTTTTGAGCCCAGAACCTCGGCGAAGTTGAATAAAGGGTTACTGTAACCGCTTTCTGACTTTATAAGAGGCGTTTCCTCAAAATTAGCGACAACATTGTATTGAGGAATGTCTTTAATAAAGATTTTTGCCGATGATCTGTAAATTGTTTTATTTGGCGCGCAAAGATAAATGCCGAAAATACAAAGTGAGATTCCAAGCGCGATAAAGATTACATTTTTTTCTTTAATAATAAGGTTTGTTAAATATTTTTTCATAGCTCCATCCATTTATACTTAAATTAACTAACATTTTTTCACCCTCCCCCTACCCCCTCCCTCAAGGGAGGGGGAGAGAGGTTATAAGAGGGCTTCGCCCTCTTGCGCCCATTTTTAATTTTTTAAAAAAATTCAATTTTATGAGTTTTTAGACGCTTTCTTTGGAATTAATCAGCGTCAAATCTTGTAGGGTCAAACATTAATGCCCAGTTGTTGTATCCGCCCGCGACAGAAGCTATCGGCGCGGCAATTCTTGTTAAATAATCAAAAGTCTTGCCGATCATGGGTCTGATTTTTTCAGGAACATAAATTACATCGTTTGGCATTAAAGTTACGTCGTTTTTCATAGGATTAACAACGGTTGTAGTCATTGTTCCATCGTTGCTTACCCTGCTTATAAAAACTTTTTTAGGCGGATAAGCGGCTGAGCTTTGATAACCTCCCGCTTTGGCGATTGCTGTATTAAGGGTCGAAGACGTACTTGTGTCAAGAGTAACCAAGCCGGGCGCATTTACATATCCGATAACCCTTACAGGAACAATTCTGTTTGCAAAAGCAGAGCCTGCAAATTTTTTGTATGTATCCTGATTTACAGCAAGAGGAGTAGGCAATTTAGGCACATGCACTGAATCTCCCGCCATTAAATATATATCTTTAGCGGATTTGCCGTTTTCCAGGAGGTCAAGCCCGTTTATTTCATATTCAACGCCTTCCGTTTCATTAGAAATTAATATGTGTTCAACATCAGCGTCATAATTTATCCCTCCGGCGGCTATCAGCACGTTTGAAAGGATAGGAGTTTTTCTTTCAACAAAAGTAGTTTTGTCATTATACAAAGTTGCGCCGTTTTCAGTGTCTGTTTTGATTTCATAACTTCCGGGAATGGAAACCGCGCCTGTAATTTGAACAATAAAGGGTCTGCTTCGTTCAAGCTTTACAGAAATAGCGGGATTTTTAACATAGTAAGAATATTTTTCAACCAGCTGATCTTTAATTTCCGATAAAGTAAGACCCGCAACTTTAATGTTTCCAATTCCGGCAAGGTCAATTTGCCCGTCAGGCTGCACTTTTAAGGATGTCTGGGTTAATTCCTGAACTCCAAGCGCAGATACGTTAATAATGTCATTTGGACCGACAATATATTTTCTTGTGGTAAAACTTCCATAAAGCTTTATTTTGTCTGAAGAAACAACTTTTTTTTGTTGATCTTTTTTCAAAACAGATTCTATTTCTTTTTTGGAAGTAAGCGCTTTTAGGCTGCTGTCTTCAGCATGCGCGCCTGTGGAAAAAAACAATGTGAAAGTCAATAAGACTGCAATTGCGGTAAAAAATCTCATAATTTATCTCTCCTAATTTACTTTTAACAAAGTTATCAAAAAAAATTGCCTAAAGGTAAATTAGATTGACGGCTTAGTACAGTTGGCGAAAAAGCAATCTTATAGTGTTCCGAGAAAATAATTGTTAATTTGTTAATTAAGAATTTACAAAAATCATCTTTTTCATTTGCCGATTTATACCAAGTTGCAATCAAAAGAGTATTATTTTTTGATAAGGGTTTTGCCGGCT
>ERZ795055.3533-NODE-3533-length-11401-cov-4.319672_pt1 | contig 11401 bp, 10 predicted proteins | sample MGYA00375139_ERZ795055 | MGnify/ENA primary metagenome ERZ795055 (study PRJEB30184, sample SAMN05720283) | anaerobic digester metagenome | isolation source: active sludge of municipal wastewater-treating anaerobic digesters | place: USA | collected 2015-01-23 ...
GCTCAGCCAGGCCGTTCCGTCGGCGATGGGGCCGCCCAGTCCGAGGCGGAACGGGGGAAGGAGCCGGGCGAGCATGCCGCCGCCGGGGTGGAGCACGGCGCCGAAGCGGGGGTGCACCACCCGCACGCCGGCCCTGGCGGCGGGGGCGGCGGCGGCTTCCCAATCGCGGCAGACCCCTGCGAGGAAGTCCGTTCCCGGGGTTTCCGTCTCCTCCAGCGGCAGGTCGCCCCGGCTGCCGTAGTACCCCACGGCGGAGGCGGAAACGAAGACCGAGGGGGGATGCCTCATTTCCGCCATGCGCGTCGCCAGGAGGCGGGTTCCCGCCACGCGGCTGTCGCGGATCCGCGCTTTTTCGGCGGCGGTCCAGCGGCGGCCGGCGACGGGACGTCCGGCGAGGTTGACCACGGCGTCCACCCCCTCCAGGGCCTTGGCGTCAAGATAGCCCTTGTCGGGATTCCACCAGGCGGCGTCTCCGCCCGGATCGCCGACCTCGCCCGCGCGCCCCGTGCGCAGCAGCCGCCGCACGCGGTGGCCGGCGGCCTCCAGCCGGGCGGCGAGGGCCGCGCCGATCATTCCCGAGGATCCGGTGAGGGCGATGCGCATGATGTCTGCCTCCTGGGGCCCCCGATTTTAGCGGGGAGACTTATGGACGATATGGACTGTATGGACGGTATGGACAGGGAGAGGGGGGCTTTCAGTCCTCCGGTTTTTCGCCTGCGGGGGCCATCTTGACCAGACGCGGGTGGAAGAGCGCCACGGTCTCCACCAGGTCGGCCTGGGCCGCCATGACGGCGTGGATGTCCTTGTACACCATGGGCACCTCGTCGAGCCCCGCCGAGATCACCGTGACGCCGCGCTCTCGGAGCAGGGCCTCCGCGTCGCGCCAGCGGAAACGTTTCACGGCCTGGCTCCGGCTGACCGCGCGGCCCGCGCCGTGGGCGGCGCTTTCCAGGCTTTCGCGGCAGCCCCTGCCCCGCACCACGCAGCAGGGGGACGCCATGGATCCGGGGATGATGCCGAGGGTGTCCTTGCCCGCCGGGGTGGCGCCCTTGCGGTGGACGACAACCCGCTCGCCGCCGTGGGTTTCGATCCAGGCGAAGTTGTGGTGGTTTTCGATGTCCATCACCACGCGCGCGCCGAGGCGCTCCGCGATGGCCCGGTGGATCAGCTCATGGTTGGCCGACGCGTACGCGCCCATGAGCTGCATGGCGTCCCAGTATTCGCGGCCCTCCTGCGTGTCCAGCTCCAGCCACGCGAGGCGCGCCATTTCATCAGGAAGTCCGTGCCTCAGTCTCTTGGCGAGGGCGCTGTAGTGGTTGCAGACCTCCGCGCCCGTGCCCCGGCTGCCGCTGTGGGACAGGAGGGCCAGCCGCTTTCCGGGTTCCAGGCCGTTCAGGGGGGCGTCCAGCTCCAGCACGCCAAACTCCACGAAATGGTTGCCGCTGCCGCTGGTGCCGAGCTGCGCCCAGGCCTTGTCCTTGAGCGCGCGGGTCACCGGCGAGACGGACCAGTCGCGGTCCATGACGGGGTGCTGCCGCCGTTCCTTGAAGGTGGCGCCGACACCGAACCGTGTCTCCGCAGAGAGTGCCTCGCGCAGGCGGGCCCCGTCCTCCTCCAGCAGGGAGAGCGGCAGGTCGAAGGCCGTGAGCTTCATGCGGCAGGCGATGTCCACGCCGACAGCGTAGGGAATGACGGCCTGGCGCGCGGCGAGGACGCCGCCGATGGGCAGGCCGTAGCCGACATGGGCGTCGGGCATGAGCGCGCCCCGCACGGCCACGGGCAGGCGGCAGGCGTCCTCCATCTGGGCGACGGCGTTCGGGTCAATATCCGCGCCCCACTGGCGCCAGGGGGCGGGGGCGCGCTCCGGGCCCGCGGCGTGTTGATGTTTCTTCGCGCTCACGGGAAGTCCTCCCCGGCGGGGTAGTGGACCTCCGCCAGGGCGAGCCCCTGGGGCGGGGCGCAGTGGCCGAGAAAGGGCCCGCCCGCCGCGAGCTGGTCGGCGATGAATGACACGGGGAACCGCCCGCGCGCAATCTCGATCAGCGTGCCGCAGAGATTGCGCACCATCTTGTAGAGGAAGCCGTCGCCGTGGAACTCGATGCGCATGAGATTCGGGGCGTCCGCCGGTCCGCACCATCCGCCAGCCCGCAGCTCCGCCGAGTAGAGGGTGCGGACGGTGCTCTTCATCTGGTTGCCCGTGCTTTGGAACCCCGCGAAATCGCGCGTGCCGGGAAGTTCCGCGAGGCCCTCCCGGATCTTGTCCAGGTCCACGCGGTAGGGCACGTGCCAGGCGCAGCGCGCGGAGAAGGGGTCGGGGTCGCGGCTGAAGTCGAAGGCGTAGGCGTAGCGTTTTGACTTGGCCGAGAAGCGCGCGTTGAATCCGGGCGGCGCGGGCTCCACGCTTTCAATGCGGATGCGCGGGGCGAGCATGCGCGAGACAGCCCGTCGCAGCCGGACCGGCGGCGGTCCCGGCCACACGCAGGAGAACACCTGTCCGAGGGCGTGCACCCCCGCATCGGTTCGGCCCGCGCCCTGGATGGGCACCGGGCGGCACGCGATGGTCTCCAGGGCCTCCTCAATGGCCTGCTGGACCGAGGGGCCGTTGTCCTGCCGTTGCCAGCCCACAAAGTCCGTGCCGTCGTAGCGGACGACGCATTTCAGGGGGTGGCCGTTTTCCGGGTGTTCCATGGGCCGTATTCTATCGCAGGGCGGGGCGGCGTTGCCTTTCCGGTCGGGGGAAAGGCAGGCTCAAACCGGAGCGTTTCCGGGAACGGGGTCGCTTCGCTGCGCTCGCGATGACGTGTCGTTTTGCAGTCATTGCGAGCGAAGCGCGGCAATCTCGTTCCCGCAAGCACCCCGGCCGACGCGGCAATCTCTTGCAGGGATACCCGTCCGCGCGGGGCGGCGTTGCCTTCGCGCCCCGCCGCGCTTTCTGCTAGAATATGCGCATGAACCTTCCCAACCAGCTGACCCTTGCCCGCTGCTTTCTGGCGGCGGTCTTCGTGGTCCTGATGTCCTTCCCGCACACGGCGCTCTATGCCGTCGCCTATGTGGTGTTCACCGTGGCCGCGATCACGGACTACTACGACGGCAAGATCGCGCGGCGCGACAACCTGATCACCAATTTTGGGAAGCTGATGGACCCCGTGGCCGACAAGATTCTCATGGTGTCCGCGTTTGTGATGCTGATGAACGTGCCCGAGCTGGTTGTGCCCGGGTGGACCGTGGTGGCGATTCTCGCGCGGGAGTTCCTGGTGACGGGGGCGCGGTCGCTGGCGGCGGCGGACGGGGTGGTGCTGTCGGCGAACAACTACGGGAAGGCGAAGACGGTCACACAGATGGTGTATGTCTTTGTGTTCCTCGCCGCCGCCATTCTGCTGCGGCTGGCCCTGCCGCTGTTTTCGCAGGAGACGGGGGCGGTGTTGGTGGCATGGCTGCGGGGCGTCTCGCGCGCGGGCATGGTGCTGGTGGCGCTGCTGACGATCTATTCGGGGGTTCAGTTCGGCTGGGTCAACTGGAAGGCCCTGAAACTCCACGACCTCTCCTAGCGAAAGGGACGCGCCGCGATGCCGCCGTTCACCGGCCCCTCCCGGGCCCTCATAAACCTCGACGCCTACACCCACAACTTGGAGGTGGTGCGCCGCTTTGCCGGGCGCCGGCCCCGGCTGGTCGCCGTGGTCAAGGCGGACGCCTACGGCCACGGGGCGGTGCCCGTTTCCCGGGCGGCCCTGGCCGCGGGGGCCGCGATGCTCGGTGTGGCCACGGTGGACGAGGGCGCGCGGCTGCGGGCCGCCGGGATCACCGCGCCGGTGCTGCTGATGATCAACCCGCCCGTGGACGGACTGGACGCGGTGGTGGAGCACGGGCTGACGCTTGCGGTGTCCGACATGACGGCGGTGTTCCGGCTGGGCGAGCTGGCCCGCGAGCGGGACCAGGTGGTGCGGGTCCACGTCAAGGTGGACACGGGCATGGGCCGCCAGGGCTTTCTGCCCGAGGAACTGCCCGGGGCGCTGGACCAGATATCCCGGATCACCCATGTGGACATTGAGGGCATCTCCACCCATTTCCCCTGCGCGGACATTGCGGACGACCCCGGCACGGTGTCCCAGATCAAGGTGTTCCGCCAGCTGGTAAAGCAGGCCGAGCGGGCCGGGGTGCCCTTTGAGATGGCCCACGCGGCCAACAGCGCCGCCGTGGTCAACTATCCGGACAGCCTTTTCGACGCCGTGCGCCCGGGGCTCATGACCTACGGGGTCTGGCCGGCCGAGAAGGCGCCCTTCGGCTCGCCGCTTCGCCGCGTGCTGCGCTGGGAGACCCGCGTGGTGCAGGTGCGCGACCTGCCCCGCGGCGCCACCATCGGCTATGGGCGCACCTTCACCGCCGAAGGCCCGATCCGGACGGCGGTGCTGCCCGTCGGCTACGCGGACGGCTACCGCACGGCCCTCTCCAACAATGCCGACGTGCTGATCCGGGGCCGCCGCTGTCCGGTGCTGGGCCGCGTGTCCATGGACCAGGTGGTGGTGGACGTGTCGGCGGTGCCCAACGCTGCCTACGGCGACCCGGCGGTGCTGATCGGCGCGGACGGCACGGAGGAGGTCACAGTGGAGGAACTGGCCCGCCGGGCGGGCACCATCCCCTACGACATCCTCACGGGGATCGGCCCGCGGGTGGTGCGGGAGTACCGCGGCGCCGCCGCCGGGGAGGCGGGGAATGGCTGAACACTACCTCGTGGACGGCTACAACGTCCTGCACACCTCCTCGGTGCTGCGGCCCCTCGCGCTGCGCGACTTCGAGGCGGCCCGCGAGAGCCTGGTCGAAAAGCTGGTGCGCTTCTGTTCCGCGGCGAACCGCGCTGTAACGGTTGTTTTCGACGGGCGCAACACTGACGGCACCCGGCGGGCGCAGGGGGAGACGCGCGGCGTGCCGGGGCTGGTCATCCAGTACGCGCCGCCGCAGCTGTCGGCGGACACGGTGATCGAGCGGATCGTCTACACGGCCCGCCACCGGCTGGACTGCGTGGTGGTGAGCAGCGACCGCGGCCTGCGCGACCTCTGCCGGGGCATGGGCTCGCTGACCATGGACGCGGACCACTTCATCCGCACGGTGCGCGAGTTCCAGGGGGGCGTCAAGGAGGAGATCGGGCGTACGGCCCGCGCGGCGTCGAAGCCCGCGCTGCTGGAGGACCGCCTGAGCGGCGACTCGGTGCGGCTGCTGGGGGAGATGCGCGCGCGCCTGGACCAAAAGAAGCGCGGCCCCTCGTCCTGAGAGGCCGCGCCCAAAGCCGTTCCGCGCGCCGGAGGCGTCACATCGCGTAGAAGCCGCCGTCCACCACCAGCTCCGAGCCGTTGCAGAAGGTGGACTCGTCCGAGGCGAGGTAAAGCGCCGCGTAGGCGATGTCCGAGGCCACGCCCAGCCGCTGCATGGGGATGCACCCCGCGATGGACTTCTTCTTCTCGTCGTTGAGGTAGGGCGCCTGGAGGGGCGTGTCAATCATGCCGGGGTGGATGATGTTCGTGCGGATGCCCTTGGGGCCGAACTGCACCGCCAGCGACTTGGTCAGCGAGATGAGCGCGCCCTTGGCGCAGGTGTAGGAGTCCTGCGCCAGCTCGAAGCCCGCCAGCGCCGAGATGGACCCCACCAGGATCACAGAGCCGCCGCCGTTCTCGATCAGCTTCGGGATGCCGTGCTTCGTCAGGAAGAACGGCCCCTTCAGGTTGATCGCCTGCACGATGTCCCAGTTCTCCTCCGTGGTCTCGATGACCGAGCGGTCGCGGTCCTTCCAGAGCACCCCCGCGTTCGCGTAGAGGATGTCCAGTTTGCCGAAGCGCGCGACGGCCTCGTCCACCGCCCGCTTCACGTCCGCCTCCCTGCTCACATCGCCGACCACCAGCGCGGCCTCGCCGCCCGCCGCGGTGATCATGGACACCGTTTCGGCGCCCGCGGCCTCGTTCAGGTCAAAGACGACGACCTTTGCGCCCTCCTTCGCGAAAAGCACCGACGCCTCGCGTCCCATGCCGAGTCCTGCTCCGGTGATGACGGCCACTTTGTCCTTCAATCGCATGTCTGAAACCTCCGACGGGTTGTAAGGGTTGCTGTTCCTGAAAAACGGGAAAGCCGATTATATCAGGAACCGCGGGGAGGGTGTGTGTTGGAGATCCGCGCGCGCCCCGCGCGCGTCCGCGCAAGCTGCGGATATTGTAAAACTCGTGCGGAATTGAGTACCATCCCCCGATGTTTCCCGAGTGCCGGAGGTGCCGGCGGAACCGGACTGCCCATGAAAAACATCGCCCAAATCCGAGAAATCTCCACCCTGTCCTTCAATGAGCGTGTGCTTCAGGAGGCGGAGGACCCCCGCAATCCGCTGATGGAGCGGCTGAAGTTCCTGGGCATCTTCTCCTCCAACATGGACGAGTTCTTCAAGGTGAGGGGCGCGAGCGTGAAGCGCCGCATCGAGCTCGGGAAGAAGGGGATGGACATTCTGCTGAGGAAGGTCACCGAGAAGGCCCGCCTGATGGACGACCGCTTTCTGGGGGCCTACGACGAGATCATGGGCGCCCTGGCGGCGGAGGGCATCCGGATCGTGGACGAATACGACCTGCGCTCGGAGCCGCCCGAGGTGCGGGCGTGGGTCGCCGGGTACTTCGACGAGGAGGTGCTTCCGAGCCTCGTGCCGATCATCCTGCGCGACGGACACCCGATCCCGCCGCTCACGGACGGGGCGCTGTATTTCGGGGTGAAGATGTGGGGCGCCTCGGTGACCTACGCGCTGCTGGAGCTGCCCCCCATGCTGCCGCGCTTCGTCGCGCTTCCGAACGGCCGCATCATGTACCTCGACGACATCATCCGGCACTCGCTCCACAAGGTGTTCTACATTTTCCGCGCCGAGCGCATCGAGGCCTTCGAGTTCAAGATCTCCCGCGACGCGGAGCTGGACATGGACAACGACTTTTCGGAGGGGTACGTGCGGAAGATGCAGAAGGTGCTGCGCCAGCGCAAAGGCGGCACCCCGACGCGCTTTGTCTACGACGCCGACATGCCCCCCGGGCTGTTCCAGCGGCTGCAGCGGGAGCTGCGCCTGGGCGACGCGGACACGACGATCGCGGGGGGGCGCTACCACAACATGCGCGACCTGATGGGGTTTCCCGCGCGGCGCCCTGATCTGCGGTTTGAGCCCCTCGACCCCAGTCCGCACCCGGTGCTTGACGCCGTGGAGGGGCCCGTGATGGGCATCATCCGCAGGCGCGACGTGCTGGTCACCTATCCCTACCAGTCCTTCGACCACCTGGTGCGCCTCTTGCGCGAGGCGGCGATAGACCCGGAGGTCAGGGAGATCAAGATGACCCTTTACCGGGTGGCCAACCACTCGCAGGTGGTGAACTCCCTGATCAACGCCGCGCGCAACGGCAAGAAGATATTCGTGTCCGTCGAGCTGCAGGCGCGCTTCGACGAGCAGCACAACATCCGCATTTCGGAGAAGCTGGCCGAGGTCGGCGCGAAGGTCGTCTACGGCGTGCCCCCGATGAAAGTGCACGCCAAGCTGCTCATGATCCGGCGGAAGGACGAGACGGTCTGCGCGCTCTCCACGGGGAACTTCAACGAGGCCACGGGGCGGCTGTATGTTGACAGTCTCCTGCTGACGGCGGACAAGCGGATCACCCGCGAGGTGGAGCGCGTGTTCGATTACCTGGCCGAGGCGGCGTCGAGCCGGGCCGTGCTGCCGCCGTCGTTCAAGCATCTGGGGATATCGCCGTTCAACGCGCGCAAGATTCTCTACCGCAACATCACGGCGGAGAAGGCGAAGGGAAAGCGGGGCCGCATTTTGATCAAGGTGAACCACCTGACGGACCCGATGATGATACGGCGGCTGCGGGCGGCGGCGGACGCGGGGGTGCGGGTGGACCTGATCGTGCGCACGACCTATGCCATGCTTCCGCACAAGAACATCCGCGCCATCTCGATCCTCGACCGCTATCTGGAGCACCAGCGGGTGTTCGTTTTCGGCGAGGGCGACGACGCGCGGGTGTTCATGAGCTCCTCGGACCTCATGGAGCGCAACCTGGACTGGCGGATCGAGGCGGCCTTCCCCGTCTACGACCCGGAATTGCGGGCGCAGGTGTGCGAGATGATGGCGATCCAGACGCGCGACGACGTGAAGGCGCGGGTGCTGGACCGGAAGCAGTGCAACGCCTATGCCGGCGACGGCGGGGGCGCGCACCGCGCCCAGTATGAGACGCACGCCTATTTCAGCGCCCTGGGAAGCTCCGCCGACGCGGAAGAAGCCGCCTCATAGGCCTTCCGTGTGTTCGGGAATAGACAGGGGGGATTCGGGAAGTCCCGCCGTTTTCCGGATTTTCCGTTCGTATTCTCTCAGCAGGAGTAGTTGTCCCCGTTCGTTCAGATGGCACCGGTCGCTAAGCATTGTCTCTCCCGGGACCCCGTTCGGTTCCGCCGCCGCGATGACCGAGAAGACATCCACGAGGGGGACACCCCTCTCCCCGGCGAGGCCGCGGATGATGTCGTTCTCCGCGTCGGACGCCTGGTGCCGCGACGCGTGGCGGAGGGTTTCCCGCGCGAGCGCCATGCCTGCGGCGTATTCCCCGCGCGCGTAGAGCGCCTGGATTTCATCCCGAACCCCCTGGAGGCTGGCGGGAAGATCCGGATTCCACAGGTTGCTCGGCACGGTCCCAACCACCACCGGCACCCCGCGTTCCCGGCACCGGTCGAGCATGGCCGCGAGGTTCTCCCGGTAGGTGCGCATCCGTTCTGCGATTTCCTCCGGGGAGAACTCGTGGCCGGAGGTCGCCGACCAGTCCACTTCCGGCGGCAGGTCCGCCCGCATTCTCCTGATGCGCAGCAGCCATACCTGAAGCGTGCCCGCGGTGTCGCGCAGACGGCGCATGAACGCGCTGCGGTACACGGCCCGCTGGAGGGAGCGGCGTTCCGGCCGAACCTCCCTCTCCTGCTCCATTTCCTCAAACTCGTTGTGCGCCATGTAGATCAGGATGAGGTCGGGGGAATACTCGACCACCTCGTCGAGCACCCTGCGCAACCGGGAGGATCCGTAGGCCAGGCCCCCCATGTTGAGAATCTCAAACCGCCGACCGCCGGGGTCCTCGTCTGAAAGGCGTTCCCCCAGAAAATCAAAACCGGCCTGCAAATAGTTGACATTGGACCCGCCGAGCATGAAGACGCGAAAGGTGCCGCCCGGCTTGGGCATGGCGAAAGACTGCCGCTGGAACGAGATTTCCTTTTCCGGACGCGTGGTCAGGGTGCGCCGCAGGGGGCCCGAGGGGATGAAGACGCGGCTTTCGGGGTCAAAGCCCATGCCGTAGTCCGCGGGCAGCGGCGGTTTCCACCATTCCAGCGCCCGGGACCCGCCCTCCAGCAGGCACAGCAGCGCCAAGGTGGGGAGCAGGGAGTAGACCACGGTTTTCACCGGGGAGAAGCGCGGGACGGTTTCCTGCATCGTTGTCTCCTGTGCCGGGCGCGGGCGGCGTCCCCGGCACGGGGGAAAGTTTGCCACAAATGAAACGCCGGAACAACCGGCCCCATCCTTATGAAGAAGGAGGGGTCCCGGCCGGGCGGCCGGGACCCCTGGGGGGAGAGGGTCAGGGAGGGGCTTGGGTCTGTCCTATTCGGCCACGCTGACCGTGATCTTGCGCGGCTGCCTGGCCTTCACCCTGGGCAGATGGATGGTGAGCACGCCGTACTTCATCTCTGCCCGGATGTTCTCCTGGTCCACCTCCTCGCTCAGCTGGAACTGGCGGAAGTAGGGGACCAGCCGGAACTCGTTGAGCAGGGTTCCCTCGCGCGCGGGGGCGGCCGGGGCGCCCTTCAGGGTGAGGACATTCTTGTCCACCCCGATCTCCACGCCGTCGCGGCCGACGCCGGGGAGGTCCGCCACCACCACCAGCCCGCCTTCCGTCTCAAAGATGTCCACCGGCGGGGCCACTGTCCGGGACTCCTCCCGGGTGTCCGGGGCCTGCTGCTCAACCTTTGCGGGAATCGTCGTCTCTTTCATGGTTCTATCCTCCGTTTTGGGGGTTGCCGTTGTGTGCGTCACCTGTGCGCCGCCGTCACTTCACGCTCACGGCGATCTTCTTCGGCTTGGCCGCCTCGTGCTTGGGAAGCGTGAGGCGCACGATGCCGTTCACGTACTCCGCCGCGACCTTGTCGCCGTCCACCTCGACGGGCAGCGTCAGGGCGCGCGTGAAACGGCCTGCGCCGCGCTCGCTGCGGTGGTAGGCCTCCGGCTTGATGTCCGGGTTCACGGCGCTCTTCATGCCGCTGATCCGGAGCTGGTCACGGAGCACCGACACTTCGATGCTCTCCGGGTCAAGCCCGGGGGCCAGCATCTCGACATGCACGTTCTCCGCGTCCTCCGCAACGTTCATGAGGGGAAGCCGTCCGGGGCCGCCCGGCCGTCCGAACAGGCGGTCCGCCGGTTCGAACCTCTGGAGAAGGCGCTCCATTTCCCTGCGGACAGCCTCCATGCCGGTGAAAGGATCCCAGTAATAGGTTGCCATGGTCTGTTCCTCCTGTGGTTTCGGCCCAACGGCCGGTCTCTTCATGATCTGCCGGCGTTCCCGGCGCGCCTGATCAGAGGCAAAGCGTGTGCCAAAAAAACCATGTAGGCTTCTGAAGCCATAAACGCTTATATTTCAGGAGTATGCAGAGGGGGCGGGAATGGATTGGCGGCGTGCGGCCTCGCCGGGGCGTTGCAGGGCGAGACAGTGCGTTTCACAAAGAGACAGTCCGGTCGGGATCCATGGTTTGTGGACCGCAAAAAGCGCCCCCAGAGGCCTCGGCTACTCTGTGCTCTTGGTCCTGGTGATCTGCCGGATATAGTAGCGGCTAAATGCAGTCTTAAAATACATGGGAAGGACGGCGGCGGTCTCCCGGAGGGATCCGCCATGGGACATCCGGATCAGCTGGAAATAGGAAATGGGCGTGAAGAAGAGACGGCACGACCATTTTCCGCACTGGAGCAGCATTCTGGTCAGGAGGGCGTCGGGATTACGCCTGTACTGTGCAAGGAGCGGTTTCATCAGAAAGAGAGGCAGCTTAACTGCGGTTTCCGCCAGGTCGTTGATTCTGCGCCTCTGGAGGATGAAGTAGTCCTTCTTGCGCGGATCCTCCAGGATGGGCAGCCTCTCCTCCTCGGCGCGGCGGCGCAGCGCCGATCCCTTGTAGAAGACGAGTGAGAAAAGCTCGGCATGGTACGGCTTGGGGGTTTCCATGATTGCCGTCACCGTCTCGAGAGTCTCCTCCTCGCTTTCCCAGGGGTTGTCAAAAATGAAGTCGTAGAAAGCGGCGATTTTGAACCGGTGAATCAGCGCCGCGGCCTGCAGGAACTTCTCGCGGGTGCTTCTTCGGCAGAAAACCTCCCGGCAGACCCGGT
>ERZ795055.3537-NODE-3537-length-11395-cov-4.448854_pt1 | contig 11395 bp, 12 predicted proteins | sample MGYA00375139_ERZ795055 | MGnify/ENA primary metagenome ERZ795055 (study PRJEB30184, sample SAMN05720283) | anaerobic digester metagenome | isolation source: active sludge of municipal wastewater-treating anaerobic digesters | place: USA | collected 2015-01-23 ...
GGTTCTGCTTTTCCAGGTTCGAGTCCTGGCCGGGTAGCGCTTCGACTCAGATGGCAAGGGCTGTCAGCGTATGAAAAACACAGTAGCGATAATCTTGGCGGCGGGGCAGGGGGTGCGGATGAAATCCCGCCTTCCGAAAGTGCTCCACACGGTGTCGGGCATACCGGCCGTGGTGCACGTGATCCGGGCCGTGAGGAGCATGGGCATCGGGCGGATCATCGTCGTTGTCGGTCGCGACGCCGAGACCGTTAAGCAGAAGATCGGCGATGGCGTCGAATATGCGCTGCAGGCCGAGCAGCTCGGCACCGGGCATGCGGTCATGCAGGCTGCGCAGCAGATGTCCGGCTGCGATGGGCATGCGCTGGTGCTCTGCGGCGATGCGCCGCTGATAACCGTCGAGACACTCAGGGCGATGATCGACAAGCATGTGTCAGGGAACCTCGCGTGTACGATACTGACGGCGATCTTCAAGGACCCGACCGGCTACGGACGGATCATCCGTCACCAGAACGGCAAGGTCCACCGGATCGTTGAGGAGAAAGACGCCTCGTTTGTCGAGAAGGCGGTCGAAGAGGTCAATTCGGGCGCCTATTGTTTCGCGGCGCGCGAGCTTTTTTCGCTGCTCGGACAGCTTGATCGGAACAACAAGCAGAAAGAGTATTATCTCACCGACATCGTCGGGATGCTGACCGACCAGAAGCAGACCGTCGACAGCTACGTTGCAAGAGACCAGCGGGAGATACTCGGGATCAACACCCGTATGGACCTTGCGCGGGCCGAGAAGATACTCCAAGAGCGGATCGCGCTGCGGCATATGAGCGAGGGGGTGACGATAGTCGATCCCTCGGCGACGTATATCGGCTGTGACGTCGTCATCGGCGCCGATACGGTCGTTGAGCCGTTCACCGTCATCGAGAACGGCGCGACTGTCGGTGAGGGGTGCGTCGTGGGGCCGTTCGCGCACCTGCGCAACGGTGCGGTGCTGGCGCCGGGCGCCGAGATCGGTAATTTCGTCGAGGTGAAAAAATCGAAGATAGGGACGCGGTCGAAGGCGAAACATCTGTCATACATCGGGGATGCGATCATCGGCGAGCGGGTGAATATCGGCGCGGGGACCATCACGGCGAACTATGACGGCAGGAACAAACACCAGACGGTGATCGAGGACGGCGCGTCGATCGGCTCGAATACAACCATCGTTGCGCCTGTCACGATAGGCCGCGGGGCGGTAACGGGCGCGGGCGCTGTCGTCACGCGGAATCACAACGTCCCCGCGAATGCGGTCGTGGCGGGTGTGCCCGCGAAAATAATCAAAATGAAGGAATGATGTCATGAGCAAACAGATCGCGGTGAATCGCGGCGAGGTGCGGAAGACTGGCGTCAGGACGAGCTCGCTCCAGTCAGCGGCGAAAAGCGGGAGGATACACACCATGAAGAAAGAGCTTAAGATCTTTACCGGGAACGCCAACCCGGACCTGGCGCAGAAGATCGGGGATGTCCTCGATATCCCTGTCGGCCAGGCGGAAGTGACGAAGTTCAGCGAAGGCGAGACGTTCGTGAAGATACAGGAGAACGTGCGCGGCATGGACGTCTTCGTGATCCAGCCGACCTGCCCGCCGCCGAACGATAACCTGATGGAGCTCCTGATCCTCATCGACGCGCTGAGGCGCGCCTCCGCGTCGCGTATCACCGCGGTGATCCCCTACTACGGCTACGCGCGTCAGGACCGCAAAGACCAGCCGCGCGTCCCGATCACGGCGAAGCTGGTCGCGAACCTTATCACGGCCGCGGGCGCGGACCGCGTCCTGTGCATGGACCTGCACACCGACCAGATACAGGGGTTCTTCGACATCCCGGTCGACAACCTGTATGCCGCCCCGGTGTTCATCGAGGATATCCAGAAGATGGGACTCGACGCCCTAACGGTCGTATCGCCAGACGTCGGCGGCATCAAGTCGGCGCGCGCGTTCGCGAAACGCATCCCCGCAGACCTGGCGGTCGTCGACAAGCGGCGCGTCGACTCCAAGCAGGCCGAAGTGATGAACATCATGGGAGACGTGAAAGGCCGCAACATCATCATCGTCGACGACATCATCTCGACCGCCGGCTCGGTGACCGAGGCGGCGCACGCCCTGAAACAGCAGGGCGCGAAGGACATCTACTGTTACATCACCCACCCGATCCTGGTCGGCCTCGCGCTCGAGCGGCTGAAGAACTCGCCGATCAAGCTGCTCAACGTTACCGACAGCATACCGATTGGGGACAAGCGCTCGGAAGAAAAGCGCATCCGTGTCCTGACCGTTGCGAAGCTTCTCGGCGAGGCTATCAAGCGGATCCATAAGAACGAATCGGTAAGTTCTTTGTTCATATAATGTGATAAGAAAAACAAGTGAGTGAAAGGAGAGCAGGCCCATGGCACAGATAGACATGAAAGTATCGACACGCGAAGAGCAGCGCAGAGGACAGCTCAACGACATGCGCTTCCAGGGCATCGTCCCCGGCATCGTCTACGGGCACGGCAAGAAGCCGACGATGATCAAGGTGAACGAGCGCGAGTTCCGCAGGCTGATGCACGCAGCGGCCAGTGAGAACGTCATCATCAAGCTCGAGATCGAAGGTGTCAAGGACAAGAAGGAAGCGTCCAAGACCGTGATCCTCAAGGAGGTGCAGCGGGAGCCGCTCGCGGGGTCGCTGATACACATCGACTTTCAGGAGATATCGCTGACCGAGAAGATCCGCATCAAGGTGCCCGTCGTCGCGCTGGGCGAGGCGATCGGTGTGACGCAGCAGGGCGGCGTGCTCGAAATGGTGCTGCGCGACCTCGAGGTGGAGTGCTTGCCGACGGAGATCCCCGATAAGATCGAGGTCGACATCACGGGCCTCGCTATCGGCAAGGCTATCTATGTCAAGGACATACCGGTTACCGGTCATATCAGGATCATCAACGCTCCCGAACTGACAGCGATCGCGTGCTCCGCGCCTGCGGCCGAGATCGTGGCGTCGACGGCGGAGGAAGCGGGAGCCGCGGAGCCGGAAGTGATCACGGAGAAGAAGGCGGAAGAGGGCGAAGAGGCGGCGGGCGAAGGCGAGAAGAAAGCGGAGAAGAAAGAGGAAGGCGCCGGGAAGGCGGACAAGGCGGAGAAGAAGCCCGAGAAGCAGGAGAAGAAGTAGCGGGCTGTTTCTGTGTCCGGTAAGGATCGTCTTTCGTGAAGATCATCGTCGGCCTGGGGAACCCGGGCATTCGCTACAAACGGACGAGGCACAATATCGGCTTTCGCGTGCTCGACGAGCTGGCGCGCAGGCACGACGCGCAGTTCCGCGCCGATAAGAAGATCGAGGTTCTGGCCGCCGCTGCCGAGATAGGCGGCGAGGCGGCGGTGCTAGCCAAGCCGCAGTCGTACATGAACCTGAGCGGAGAAGCGGTAAGGGAGCTCGCCGAGAGGCACGGCTGCGGCGCGCATGACCTGATCGTCGTGGTCGATGACGTGGCGCTGCCGCTCGGGCAATTGCGCATGCGCACCAGAGGGAGCGCGGGCGGCCATAACGGGCTGAAGTCAATCCAGGAATCGCTGGGGACCGACGCCTATGCCCGGCTCCGGATCGGGATCGGATCTCCCGGCGTTGCCGGCGCCGATATGGCCGCGTATGTGCTGGGCAGGTTCTCGCGCGATGAAGAAGAGGCGCTTGACGACGTGATACCGGCGGCGGCGGAAGCCCTTGCCTGCATCGTTGCTGACGGCATCCACGAAGCGATGAACAGGTACAACAAATCCTCTCCAAAAAAGACTTGAGAGAGTGACGATAGCTGTGATACAACAGTGTGTTTAGAGTAAAGGTGTTTCACGCGAAAGCGTGCCGTGCGGCGATCGTATACGCCGCGCGGTCCGAAAACATGAAGGCTGGGCCGCCGCAAGCGGCGCGGCCTCGCGAAACGGAGGTGTCAGTTTGAAGGCTTACGAAGGGATGTTCATCTTCGATCCGAACGTCAAGAAGGAAGACCTTGACGCGCTGATCGCCGATATCGAAGCGGATATCGCGAAACACAAAGGGAAAGTCGACGAGATCGTCCGCATGGGGAAGCGCCGGCTCGAGCATAAGATCCGCCGCAGCGTCGACGGCGTCTTTGTCATGTTCAATTTCTACGCGAACGGGGACGCCATCAACCGGTTGAACCCGAAACTCCGCCTGAACGAATCGATCCTCAGGTATGTGTTCATCGACCGTGAAGGAAAGGGCTTCTCCAAGGTGAAGAGCTTTGACGAGGAGCGGATCGAGAAACCTGCCGAAGCGAAGGCCGAAGCCGAAACCGTAAAGTAGAGGGCCCTATGGCGAGTCTGAACAGAGTCATTCTGGCGGGGAACCTGACCAGGGACCCCGAGGTGCGGCATACGACGGGCGGCGCCGCGGTGGCGACGTTGGGCCTTGCGGTCAACCGGTATTACATGACGAAGACCGGGGAGCGCAAGGAAGAGACGCTTTTTATCAGCGTCGTCGTGTGGGGAAAGGCCGCGGAGCGGTGCAAGGAGTATCTCAAAAAAGGGTCGTCGGTGCTCGTCGAGGGGCGGCTGGCGAGCAGGTCGTGGGAGCAGAACGGACAGAAACGGAGCACGGTCGAGGTGGTCGCGCTCAACGTCCAGTTCCTCGACCGCGCCGGGAAAGGGGCTCCGGAGAGGGGTGCTCCCGATATGGACGAAGTGCCCGATGATGTGCTCGCTGACGATGCAGACAAGAAGGACGTCGGCGGGGAAGACGACATACCGTTCTGATTTGGACGGAGACAGAGCAACGCAAAGGAGATAAAACGATGAGAGAGGCAACGTCACCACGAGGGGAGTTCAGGGAACGTCCGAGCCGCGAGGAGCGGGCGAAGTTCGTGCGGAAAAAGAAATGCCGTTTTTGCGTCGAAAAGGCGACGGAGATAGACTACAAGCAGGTGATGATACTGAGAAAGTTCGTCACCGAGCGCGGTAAGATCATTCCGCGCCGGATCACGGGGACGTGCGCGTATCATCAGCGGTACCTGACGAACGCGATCAAAATTGCGCGGAACATCGCGCTGATGCCGTATCTGGCTCAATAAACAAGCCGGCACAGAGTGACGGAGCGGAGGATACCATGGAAGTTGTACTGACAAAAGAGATCGAGAAACTGGGTAAAAGCGGCGATATCGTCAAGGTAAGCGACGGCTTTGCGAGAAATTATCTCTTCCCGCACAAGTACGCCGTCAAGGTGACGCCGGAGAACGTGAAGATCATCGAAGGGCTGAAGAAGAAGCGCGAGGAAGAGGAGCGCAAGAAGGTCGAGGCGCTGAAGGAGCTTGCCGCGAAACTGTCGGCGCACTCGTGCACGATATCGGCGAAAGCCGGCGTGGAAGACGAGCTGTACGGCTCGGTCTCCGCGCAGGACATCGAAACGGCGCTCGCGGCGGACGGGTTCGCCGTCGAGAAGCGTCAGATCGAGATCAGCGAGCCGATCAAGAAGCTCGGCCTGTACACGGTAACCGTCAAGCTGCACGGCGACTGCACGGCGAGCCTGAAGGTCTGGGTGATCAAAGAGTAGGGTAATGTGCGCGCCGGGGCGGCGTGCGTCGAGCGGAAAACGGTTCAGCGATGGCTTCTGCGGCGAACGATATTCGGGAGATGGGGCGGGTATTGCCCGACAAGACCGTCCCCCAGCACATCGAGGCCGAGATGGCGGTGCTGGGCGGCATGATCCTGGACGAGAACGCCGCGTCCGACGTCATATACAAGCTCAGCCAGGACATTTTTTACCGCGCCGCGCACAAAAAGATCTACGCGGCTATGGTGGCCCTGTACGATGAGAACAGGCCGATCGACATCATCACGTTGACGGACAAGCTGCGCGTGCAGGGCGAGCTGGAGCGGGCGGGCGGGGCCGCGTACCTGACGACCCTGCTGAACAGCGTTTCCAGCGCGTCGAACCTCGATCAGTACGCGTCGATCCTGCACGAGAAGGCGATCCTGCGGACGCTGATCACGGTGTCGCAGGACGTCGCGCAGGAGTGCTTCGACGCCGACGTCGACGTTGGTAATCTCATCGACCGCGTCGAGCAGCGCGTCTTTGACATATCGCAGAAGCGTATCGACAGCGATTTTGTGCCGATCGGCACTCTCGTCAAAGAGAGCGTCATGACGGTGCAGAACCTGTATAATAAAAAGACGCTCCTGACCGGTATACCGTCGGGGTATCGCGACCTGGACGACCGGCTGTCAGGGCTGCAGCGGTCTGACCTGATCGTGATGGCGGCGCGCCCCTCGATGGGGAAGACGTCGCTCGCCCTGGGGATCGCGGAAAACGTCGGGGTCGTCGACAAGCGGCCGGTCGCGCTCTTCAGCCTTGAAATGTCGAAAGAGCAGCTGGTCATGCGCATGCTCTGCTCGCTGGCGCGGATCAACATGCACAAGGTGCGCCGCGGCTTCCTTGGCGAGAACGATTTCCCCGAGCTGGTCAAGGCGGCGGGCAAGCTCGCCGCGGCGCCGATCTTTATCGACGACACGCCGGGCCTGTCGGTGATGGAGCTTCGGGCGAAAGCTCGCCGGCTGAAGATGAAATCGAAGATCGAGCTGATCGCGATCGACTATCTCCAGCTCATTCAGTCGACCGCGAGGCGCTCGGAGAACAGGCAGCAGGAGATCACTGAGATATCGCGGTCGCTGAAAGCGCTCGCGCGCGAACTGGACGTGCCGGTCATCGTGCTGTCGCAGCTGAACCGCGCGGTCGAGTCGCGCCAGGACCATAAGCCGATGCTTTCCGACCTGCGCGAGTCCGGCGCGATCGAGCAGGACGCCGACGTGGTGCTCATGCTGATGCGCCGTGAGTATTATGACCGCGAGGACAGCCCGGGGACGGCCGACATCATCATCGCGAAACAGCGCAACGGCCCGACCGGCGAGATACGGATGGCGTTCCATCAGGACTACACGAGGTTCGAGGACCTGACGCAGCGGCCCGAGGACGTCGAAGCGCTCATAGAACAGCAGTAACCAGTTACTTTACAGCCATACAGACGAAAAGGGGATCGATAGTGAAAACATTACGCGCCGTCGCTCTGCTGGTGGGGATATGCATGCTGTCGGTTTCGTTTGTCGCGGCCCAGACCGAGGACCAGGCCGGCAAGCGGGTTAAGGAGATCGTCGTATTGGGCAACCGGTCTGTCGACGACGCCGTCATTCTCAGCAAGATCAAGACCAAGGTCGCCGAGCCGTTCGTGCAGAAGACGGCCAACGAAGACCTCAAGCGCCTCTACGACCTCGGCTATTTCGTGAATATCAGCATCGACATCGAGGACTTCGCGGACGGTGTGAAGGTCGCGTTCGTGGTCAAGGAGAAAGCCTTCCTGAAAGACGTCGTGATGGAGGGGAACACCGTCTTCAAGCGCGACAAGATCCTCGAGGCGATGAGCACCAAGATCAACAAGATCCTCGACGAGGCGAAGATCAAGCAGGATATGGAAGCGGTCCGCAAGATGTACGAGGACAAGGGGTATTATTCGGTACAACTCACCTATAAGACCAGCATCGACGAGAACACCGGACGCGCGATCCTCTTCGTCAAGATCGTCGAGGGGAAAAAGATGTTTATCCGGGAGATCGCTTTTGACGGCGTCAAGGCGTTCAAGGAGAAACAGATCAGGAAGCTGCTCAAGACCAAGAACAAATGGCTGTTCAACGCCGGTTACCTCAAGGAAGACCAGTTCAAGGAAGATCTCGAGCGCATACACGCCTTCTACGTGTCGAAGGGCTATATCGACATGAAGATAAAGGACGTGAAGCGCGCCTTTAACGCGGAGAGCGCCGAGCTCAAGATCACCATCGTCGTCGAAGAAGGCAAGCAGTACATCATCGACAAGCTCATGTTCTCCGGCAATAAGATCTTCCCGACCGACGATATCAAGAAGGGGCTCAAGATGCGCACCGGGATGACCTTTATCCCGGAGGATTACCGTAACGACGTCAGGGCCGTCGAGGACTACTATTTCGCGCGGGGATACATCGAGGCGAAGGTGCGCGTCGAGACGGCGACCAACTACGAAGCGGGGAAGATCGATGTCACGTTCTCGATCGAGGAAGGCGACATCTATTCGATAGAGAAGATCGATATCCGCGGCAACGTGGTGACCAAGGACAAGGTGATCCGGCGCGAGATACTGGTGAAGCCCGGCGACCGTTTCGACGGCGTCAAGATCCGCCGCAGCCAGCAGCGCCTCGAGAACCTCAACTACTTCAAGAGCGTCGAGGTCGACTACGAGCCGGTGCCCAGGAAAGGGCGGAAGAACCTCGTCTATACCGTCGAGGAGAAGAAGACCGGCGAGCTCAGCTTCGGTGCCGGCTTCAGCTCGATCGACAGCCTCGTCGGCTTCGCTGAAATATCACAGACGAATTTCGATTTCATGAAGTTCCCGACCTTCACCGGCGCAGGGCAGAAGGCTCGTCTGAGGATCGAGGGCGGCGACCAGCGGCAGGAAGGGATCCTGAGCTTCACCGAGCCGTACCTGTTCGACAAACGCCTGGCGGGCGGCTTCGATGTCTTCGCCGCGAACAGGACCTACTACAGCAGCTACTATAACGAACAGCGCTACGGCTTCGACCTGCGCCTGGGCAAAGCGCTGACCGATTATCTCCGCGGCGACGTGATATACACGCTGGAGAACATCACGCTGGATGTCGACGACGACGCGTCTGCCGAGCTGCTGCGCGAGGACGGGTCCCGCTCGGTGAGCAAGGTGACCTTCAAGCTCGACCATGATACCCGCGACAGCTTCTTCTATCCGACCAAGGGGCACCGCCTGGTGCTGATCAACGATATCGCCGGCCTCGGCGGCAACACCTATTTCGTGAAGGGGACCGGCCGCGCCACGCAGTATTTCCCGGTGCCGTGGTTCGAAAAGCACGTGGTCCGGCTGACGGGAGAGGTCGGCGGGGTGCAGGAGTACGGCTCGTCCGAGTTCGTGCCGATCTTCGACCGGTATTTCCTCGGCGGCGGCAACTCGATCCGCGGCTTCAAATACCGGAAAGTTGGCCCGAAAGACAGCAACGGCGAGCCGATCGGCGGAAACGTCGAGTTCTTCTCGTCGGCCGAGTACACCTTCCCGATCGTCAGCATGCTGGCCGGCGCATTCTTCTACGACACCGGCAACGTGTACCGCCAGTTCGGCGATGTCGATTTCGGCAGCCAGTGCGGATCTATCGGTGCCGGCGTACGTCTAAATATGCCGGTGGGGCCGATACAGCTGGATTACGGCTATCCGATCTACGTCGACAACGAGACGAAGAAGACCAACGGAGAGATATCGTTCAATATCGGAGCGCAGTGGTAAGCACGTCCGGTATGCCGCGGTGGCATGCCGGAGCGGAGATATAGTACAATAACAACAGAACAAAGGAGGGCGTATGAAGAGAGGGTTGATTGCAGGTGTTGTTGCGTTGATGTTCGTGTGCGGTATCGCCGCGAAGTCGCATGCGGCTGAGATGAAGCTCGGCTACATCGACATGGAGAAGGTCTTCAACGAATACGAGAAGACCAAGACGGCGAACGCGAAGCTGCAGGACGAGCAGAAGAAGAAGCGGTCGGATGCGGAGAAGATGGTCACCGACATCAACAAGCTCAAGGAAGAGAGCGAGCTGTTGAGCGACGACGCGAAGAAGGGCAAAGAGGCGATGATCAAGGAGAAGATCAAGGAACTGCGCGACTACGAGAAAGACACGGTCAACGAGATCCGCGACAAACTTCTCAGCCTCCGCAAAGAGATCCTTGACGAGATCACCAAGATCGTCGATGAGAAGGGCAAGAAGGAAGGCTACACGTACATATTCATCAGCGATGTCATGATCTTCAAGGATAAGGCCGGCGACATCACCGAAGACGTCCTGAAGACGTTGAACGCAAAGTCGAAGAAGTAAACTCGTATCACCGGCTGTGGGCAGCGCGGCGCACGCCGCGCTGCCCATGCCGTATCGTCGGAGAAGACACGTGCAAAAACGTTTGCAGGATATTGCCGCGCTGGTCGGCGGAGAGCTCGTCGGCGCCGGCGACCTGATGATCACGGGCGTCTCGGGGATCAAGGAAGCGAAAGAAGGGGACATAACGTTCCTCGCCAACCCGAAGTATCTGCCGCTGCTGGACACGACGAAGGCCTCGGCGGTGCTTGTCGGCAAGGACATATCGTTCCCCGCGAAGCCGGTCATCCGAGTGGCGAACCCTTCGCTCGCCTTTTCGCGCGTGATCGAGCTGATCGGCCCCGAGAAGATCGCTTATCCTTCGGGGGTCCATCCCAGCGCAGTGATCGGCAAAGGGGTCACGCTCGGTAAAGACGTATCGATCCAGCCTCATGTCGTTATCGAAGAGGGAGCGATGGTCGGTGACCGGACGGTGCTCTGCGCGGGGTGCTATGTGGGGCACTTCAGCTTGATCGGCGCCGATACGCTGATCTACCCGAACGTCGTGGTGCGCGAGCGGACGCTGATCGGGAGCAGGGTCATCATACACAGCGGGACGGTGATCGGGAGCGACGGCTTCGGTTTTACGATGATCGACGGCAAGCACGTCAAGATCCCGCAGATCGGTATCGTCGTCATAGAGGACGACGTCGAGATCGGCGCGAACGTAACAGTCGACCGCGCCCGTTTTGACCGGACGGTCATCAAGAGAGGGACCAAGATCGACAACCTCGTACAGATCGCGCATAACGTTATTATCGGCGAACACTCTATCCTGGTCGCCCAGTCGGGCGTCGCCGGGAGCACCGAGCTCGGCAAATACGTTACGCTGGCTGCGCAGGCCGGATTGGTCGGCCACCTAAAGGTCGGCGACGGCGCGATCATCGCGGCGCAGGCGGGCGTGACGAAGGACATCGAGCCGCGCGGGATGGTAGTCGGCGCGCCGGCTGTCGACCACATGAAATTCAAGAGGAACGTTGCGAACGTCAACCGGCTGCCAAAGCTGATAGACCGGGTCGCCGCGTTGGAAAAAAAGCTCGAAGAACCTCGGAAATAGTCAGGCGGTAACGCATTATGGCAATGCAAAAGACGCTCTTGAAAGAAGTAAGCCACTCGGGCATAGCACTCCACACCGGGTCGTTCACGACAATCAGCTTCAAGCCGGCTCCGGCGAACAGCGGCATCGTTTTTGTCAGGAAAGACCTGCCGAACAGCAAGCCGGTCCGTGCTTCCGTCGAGAACGTCATTGCGACGGTCCGAGGGACGTCGCTGGGCGTGGGCGAGGCGATCGTGCATACCGTCGAACATGTGCTTGCGGCTCTGGCCGGGTTCGACGTCGACAACGCGCTGATCGAGATCGACGCGGCGGAGCCGCCCGTCGGCGACGGCAGCTCGATCATGTTCATGTTGAAACAACTGGGCGTTCCCGTCATCCTGGG
>ERZ795055.3540-NODE-3540-length-11385-cov-4.802383_pt1 | contig 11385 bp, 6 predicted proteins | sample MGYA00375139_ERZ795055 | MGnify/ENA primary metagenome ERZ795055 (study PRJEB30184, sample SAMN05720283) | anaerobic digester metagenome | isolation source: active sludge of municipal wastewater-treating anaerobic digesters | place: USA | collected 2015-01-23 ...
AGCCTGAATGTATGCATCAACCAACTGTTCGTTGGTTGCACCAATTTTTTTTAGGACCGTTTCTGTTTCTGGTAAGGCATGCTGGGCAAGAGCCTTTAATAGGGGTTCTATTGCTTTTGTATCACCTAACTCTCCCAATCTTATGCTTGTTTGTGCGGTTCGATCTGATGGTAGCGCTTGAATATAAGCATCAACCAATTGTTCATTGCTTACGCCTAATTTTTTTAAGGCAGATTCTGTCTCTGGTGAGGCATACTCGATGAGAGCTTTTAATAATGGTTCTATTGCTTTTGTGTCACCCAACTCTCCCAATCTTATGCTTGCTTGTGAAACCCAAATTGATTGTAGCATCTGAATGTATGCATCAACCAATTGTTCATTGCTTGCACCCAATTTTTTTATAGCAGATTCTGTTTCTGGAGATGGGTGTTTGGCGAGAGCCTTTAATAGTGGTTCTATTGCCTTCGCATCACTTAACTCCACCAGTTTTATTCTCGCTTGTGCTACAACGGAAGACTGAGAGGATCCAAGTGCTTCAATATAAGCATCAACCAATTGTTGGTTGGTTAGATATTGTTTAATCGTATTCTCAATATCATTCACATATGCATCATCGATAACGGCAGCGAGAATTTTTTTCAAAAGATTAATATCATCGTTGGTATGTTCTTTTTGCTTTCCTATTAGATGAATAGCCCGAATGACACCCTTAGCACTTTCTTTTGATTCAATGAAATTCACGTTTTTCAATCTTTTTCTCGCTCCGCTTAACGTCCATGGCCCGCTCAGGATCGAGGCGTTGGTTTCAGTTTTTTCCTTGCGTATAATTTCAATTTTCTCTGGGGTATAAGCCAAATTTTCACGTCCTACGATGGCATACCCATCACCTATAACAATCCAACTTTCGACAGTTTCATCCTCTCGGGGATCTCCGCGGCCATACTCATTCCCTTCTGAGTCAATCAAAAGATTATATTGTGTCAAACTAGAGCCATACCATCCCCACCCTGTAGTTAATTCGCCAATTTTTACTTTTCTTCCGCCTTCTATACGTTCATTTTGATGGACGATATCAAAATCATAACCTTGCTCACTCAGCTCAATGACACGAAGGATATTGTCCCGTGTAATTAAAGAATGATATTCAGGCCGAATGTTCTGTTGTATAAGTTCCTCCGCCTCTGTTTCGCTTAAAGTTGCCGCGTTGGTGGCCTCACCCGCGGCAGGTTTTGTTTCTATCGATTCAAGGCTATCAAAAAGCTCATTAAAGAACACAACGCCCTCAGCGTAGAGCGCGAGCGCCCGCTCTTCCTTCCCATCATTTTTTAAATGATAGATCGGCAAGTTTGCCATGATCTTGGCCAATGACGCAGACAAGCGCTGTTGCCAGTAGGGGTCGTTTTTCGCAAATTCTGATGATCCAAAAAATTCTTCAGCCAGGGCCGGGAACCGGCGTTCCAACTCTTGATAGACTTGCCAGGCATGGCTGTCTTCTGGAAATTCCACCGTGATCGAAACGGTCCCATCAGGGTTTTCTTGCCGGGTGGTTTTTTCCAGATCATAGTTGAGCAGGTCATACTTACCGATGACTGTATGCGCGATCTTTGCCAGATCATAGACCGGATCACCAACATAATCACCGCGCGGGTCCAGCAGAACGAATCCTCCGTCTTCTCTGAAAAACATGTTATCAAAATGAAAATCGCCATGCGTCAATCTTAGGGCCGGCGGAGCTAATCGTTTGAGCAATTCCGGGTTCTGTTCCAGTTCGAGCAACAACGGAAGCACGTTTCTGTGGCGCTTTCCATTGATGACGATATACTCAGCCTCAATAACGCTTTGAAAGACTTCGGGCGCTTGGCGCTTGACTTGTTCCAGCGATTCCCGGACCCGGTCGATCAGGACTTCTTTGAGATACATTTCAGGAACTGGCGCTGTGCGGGCACCCAGCATATGCTCGCGCCAGAATGACAAGACCTCTTTGAGCCGATTGATGATGAAATCTGCGTTTTGCTGATCATAGATAATCGATTGTGTTAACGTCCGCCCTTCGTAGAACGGCATTTCATAATAGGGCTGTTGTTCGCCCTTGGTGTCGACCGATGTGCCCGGGATGTTTTGCGCGAGATTGAGAATGATCGAACGGACGTCTCCGTTGGCAAAATATGCCCGGACTGGAGATGCGTAAGCGGTTTTAGCCTGAACGTCGGCTGCCTCGGCCGCCAAATCCTCGGGAGAGACATTGATGACGCCTTCGACTTCTAAATTTTCCGCTGTCGCTGCTGTTGCCTGTGTTTTTTTGATCCGCCGATTGATTTCTTCAGCAGGGACATCGGTAACTGCCACATACAATGCGGCATACTCGTTATTTTCCTGTTGGGACTGGTAATGAAAGATCCCCTCCTCATCGATATAATCATCGGCCTTTTGATCTTTGGACCCGATGCTTCGTAGTCCCTCCCCGACTTTTATAAGTTCATATTCTCCCGGGTTGAGTTTGACCTCCTGGGAGATTTCCTTGATCGCCACCAGATCTTCCTCCGCGGAGGCTCCGACATGACCGCCGAAGAAATCTTTTTGCCCGGGAGCGTTGACATCCGGCCGCTGGGCGCGTTTTTGGATCAGGATTTTTCCTGTCGATCTATTATAGATCACCACATGGACAACCCGGTGAGCGGTGCCGTTTTTGTGCGCTGATCCACGGGTCACAAAAAGGCCGGATGGACGGCCGGTTTTTGTGCTGACCGCATCAAGAAGCTCATTGTCTTTCTCCCCCTTGTAATGGACTTCCAGGTTGTGCCGGACCACCCTGGAAAAGAATGGCCGCAATTGGGCCGGCAGCCCCAAGAGCCACTGGACTTGAGCGGTGAATTTCTTTTTATCACGGCCCCAGGAACCGGAAGGGGATTCTTTGCGGACCCGTCTTTGGCCGAAGTCCGTTTTGATCATCTTGAGATTGTTGGTTGAACCGCCTTTAAGTTTATTCGAGACAGATCTGACCGTTCGCCGAAGACCTTCGTCCACGCCGGACACAGAGAAAGAATTTTTCATATGCGCGTTGGCCGGCACGGTGATTTGGCTTGCTGAACGGCTGGCAAGAATTGGAACGGTTTTTTGAGATGAGGCCGTTTGGTCTTTAGATGCCTCTTCGATATAAATTTGCTGGATCCGCTGCGCGAATTCTTTTTTGGTAAGACCTTCAGCGCCGTTGATTTGGGATGTGCCGTAAGTTTCATTACTGATGACGGTCTTGACTGCTTCAGCCAGATCGTAAATAGACAACGGGTAACGGATCTGGGTGTCATCGGCTTCGACCGGCTCTCCACGCTCGATTTTTTGAACAGTTTCTGTCACAAAATTGGAACGGTCATCGGGGGTGTTTCGCCCAAAAAGCATGCCGCTGCGGATAATGCTGTGCTGTTCAAATTGGCGCACGGCGTCTTCCCCGCGCTGTTTTGTCTGTCCATAAAAATTGATTGGGCTGGGAGAGTCTGATGCCTCATAGGGTGTTTCTTTTTTTCCGTCAAAGACATAATCAGATGACAGATAAACAAAATGCCCGTTAAAGTATTTTCGGAAGGCGTTGACCGCGCCGGCATTGAGATATTCAGCTGCCTGCGGATCTTTGTCCGCCTCTTGCGGGTCCGCTTCACCTGCGGCATAAACGATCACATCCGGCCGCGTTTCCGCAATGAACTTTTTGATCTCATCTTCTTTGGTGACATCGAGTCTTTGAAAATCAGGCGTTTCCGCAGAAAAACTTGTCCCGATCACAGCGACGCTGTTCCCTTGCCGCAAAGCGGAATAAATGCGCTGTCCGGCAAATCCGGACGCCCCTACCACGGCCACGGTTTTAAAAGGAGAAACGAAGATAGACTTGATCTGAGGAAATTTATTTTTGATCTTTTCGACATTTTCCGGGGTCGTTTCGAGCACAAAAATATCATCCGATTGGCTTTTCAGGATGTCCTGAATTCCTTTAAAGGACACGGCCTGGGGGACGCTTCCATAGGGAAGTATAATGACATCCCCTTCATCTCCATTTTTCAAACTGACTTCATCCGTGAAGTAATATTGAACTCCGTCAAATTCGCCATAAATCCGGATTTTTCCCTTTTTCGTTCGGCCAATACGCTCTGCCAAACTTATGCGCTCATCCTGGCCATTCTGAATATTTTTAAGAGAGCGGTCGATCCTTCGTCCGTTTTCACCCAGGCTGTTGAGGTCTAAGATCTTATCAAGTGAAGCTCTGGCAGAGTCCGAAAGGCTGACGCCGTCTGATGCCAGGCGCTGCAGCAAACGGTCCTTAAAAGCGGAAACATTATCCACGTTGATGGCGGACAATACGTCCACCTCTTCTTTGAGGATCAGGGTGATCGCGCTCGCCAATGAGGGATCCATGGTGTCTAAGACAAGGTCTTCTTGAAATTCTGGATCTTCATCAGGCCGTCGCTCCCGCGTGTGATACATTAAGAATTTTTTAAATTTTTTTCCTTCCGGTGTTTTTTTGAGGGCTGACCAGATTGTGGACTTACCAACTCCGGAACCGCCTGAGTAAATAAAGAATTTATTTCCGGTCTCAGCCACATCTTTTTCCAGAATTTCTCTGAATTCTTTTGCCGCTTTGGCGACATTCTCTTGCTTTTGCTGCTCAGTGGGACCGAAAATATTAACTAATTGGTGATCATAGTCTTTTCTAAACTTCATCCACCATTGAACGGATAATTCCATGCGTTCCAGCCACTTGTCTTGACGCATATCGATCGGTTCGCGTTGTCTCAATCGCTTCCAGTGCTCATCAATAATTAACCGGATATCATGCTCATCGTATCCTTCTGAGACCATTTGGGCGACCAGGTTTTCGACAGATGCTAATTCCTGGGCCAACTTTTCCGCTGGATTTTCTTTGGGGGTTTCATCTTCCACTACAGACGCGTTGGTGGCGGCGCCGGTTTCCGGGCGGACTTCGAGGGCCAGTTTTAAATTTTTTCCCACAACAGAAGAACGCACCTGCGCGGCGCTGGCGGTGGTTCCGATCTCAATGGCCGCGTCCTGAAACCCGCCGGAAAAATACTGTCTGGGGATCACGGTCTGGCTCAATTCATCGTAATCTTCCTTAATATAGTTGAACACGCCCTGTTTGTAGGCGTCCATGTATTGCTCATAGATGCGCTCTTTCATTCCTTCATCATCGATCTCGATGCCCGCGGTCTTGTTGCGGTCGATATACACCTGCGACATCAGGCTGTTTTTCACGGTCTGTTTATACCATTTGGCGAGGATCAGCGAGTGATAGATCTGGCGCAATGGCGCGAAGTTTTTGCCCTGGTTGACCTCTTTTTCAATTTCAGGCAGGATCAGCTCGCGGATCATGTCTTTGCTGATCTGTGAAAGTTCGTCTGACTTTGAAACATCCGGCGCGCCCTGAATGCTGGTGCCGTCTGCCTCGCTCTGGCGGCTTTTTTGAAGCGCGATGTAATCCTCATCGAGCATGACCTTAAGATGCGTGTCCACGATATAGACGGTATTTTTGTGTTCATAAACGACCGCGGTCTCGGGAAGGATCCAGACCTTGTTAAACACATCCGTCGGGACGCTTTCAAGGCCGTAGCGTTCTTTGGCAGCTTTGTGGATGCGGTCCCAGAATTTCTTGCCCAGTTCGTTTTCAGGATAGACCAGGGTCGCGGTGGGCTGTTTTAAAATATAATCCTGCGCCAACAGGTCGCGGCCCAGTTCGGTCTTGCCCAGTTCCTCAGGGATAATACGGTCTTTTTCGTAAGGAGACAAATTGACCCAAAGATCATTGTGAGGCACGGTCATGGAGGCTAAAAAATATTTGACCAACCGCTGGGATTCGGCCGTTATGTCTTGCTGATCATATTCGGCATTCCCGCTGTCGATAATAAAATCGAATTGCAGCGGATTGTCCGGATGAACGGTCATGCCTTTTAAGAGAACAGGCACAAAAGCCGGACTTACGCTGACCATGGCTCCCGGCAGCGGAAGGCCGATCGATTGCGCGTAACCTGGCGGCAGAATGGTTGTGGAAAGAAAGCTGAAAACAAGAACAGCGGACAGAAGTCTTACGGCAAAACCAAAACGGTTTTGTTGAATGGTGTGGAACATGGCAGCCCCCTGCGTTTTGATATGAAAAAGCGTTTTCTATGCAGAAAAAGCATAGCATATTTTTGATGAAAAAACAAACATGATTAAATTAAGGGAATTTTAAGGTGAAACAGGTTTTCGTTCAAAGATCTTTATGGCTGGAATCCGGGTAGAGCTGTTAAGGTCGAAAATTTCCTTTTTGAGTGAAAAACCGAGCCCCTTAAGAAAATCTTCGGTCTGCTGCTCCTTGCTAAAGGGAAGAAAATCCGTCCCATCTTGCTCACGAAAAGCATTCACTTCTAAAAGAATGCTTTTATCGGTTCCTTCGACAAGTTTTTTTAGGTCTGACTTCATCGCGGGGCATTCGTAAAGCCGCCCTCCATCCGCCAGATATTCCAGGCCGGTAAAATAACGGATGCTTCGGTGCTCCTGGGAGACAATAATATGGTCGCTGGTGATATTCTCGTTGATCCATGCCGTGGCGCTGGCGTAATCAAGCGAATTGGTTTTTAAGCCGGAGATCCTTGACGTAGAGGGGGTGTATTGTTCGATTAAAAAGGCAAAAAGAAAAAGTGCCATTAATTTGGCTATCATAAGCGGGCGTTCCTTTTGAAACACTCTCTTTAATAGGCCCTCTCCCCCCATCCCCGCCAGGATCAAGATCGCGGGTTGAAGATAGAACACATAGCGCGCGTCGGTCTGCGGCAACAGAAGGTCTCCGGCCAGGCCAATGGCGAAAAAACCGGACAGAGCCATCAAAAATTTGTTTTTCGTCCAGCATCCAAAGAGAATACCAAGGATCATCAACAGGCCGATCTCTTTAAAGAAATAACAGTAGAGCCAGTAACCGGAAATCAATGTGTGACGGAGATGAAAAATAGGCTGTATTCCCAGGCAGCGAACAGCAGACGGGACCACCAATTTTAACATGGAAGCGCTGATCAGTCCGGGGAACAGCAAGAATTTTCTCAGCCCCAAGATGATGTTCGGACTATACAGCAAAAGATAGCTCAGAAGGACGAATGGGATCAGGATCATGGCGCTCCACTTGGTCAGCAAGGCCATCAACAGCGTGAGGCTGATCGCCAGGTGAAGCCTGTTGGTGCTTGTGGGTTTGAGGCGGCTGATCAGAAAGATCAGGATGATGCCCCAGAGCATGAAAAGCATGTCGTTGAGGATAAAAAATCTGAGCCACGAAAATGTGTGAAAACCGGTCAGTCCGATGACACAAAAAAGGCCCAAGGCCGGTCCGCTTAGAGACGTCCCTAGGAAGTAAAGAGCGATGATGGTTATGATGCTGATGGTCAAGGCGGTCAAGCGGTAAGCGATGATCGGCGGCAGTTCGTTGTTGAGCGTTTTTCCTGCGGCGAGCAAGACCGGAAACAGCGGTGGATGATGTTCGTTGACCTGGGCGGATGCTATATCGGAGAGGTTTTTCACTATTTTTTCCGCCTGCCAGGCGTAGACAGCCTCGTCACTCATGAGAAACGAGTGGAAATTCCTGTCTGAAAGAGAGTAAAAACTTAAAAGCTGGCCCCAGAGGATCGACAGGAAGATCATGCCGCAAATGGCTGATTCCCAATGTTTAAGATTTTTTAATTGAGGCTGAAATTTCATAGAGGCCACAGGGTTTTAATAGACTTATTGTAGTATTTTTGGGGATATTTGATAGGAGTTTTTTGGTTTTCGGGGCGCCGTTCAATAAAAAACCCCTAATGAGAATCAGGGGTTTTTCTGTATATGTTGATCGGTTCCGGATGGCTGTTTCAAGAGCCGAACCATGAACCTCAAGATGGTCATGGTAGCGGGAAGTGGGATCGAACCACCGACATAACGGGTATGAACCGTTTGCTCTACCAACTGAGCTATCCCGCCACTATACTGAACAACAAAGGAGCTAAAATTTTACGATAAGTCGATTTAAATATCAAGCCTTTTCTTGAGAGGCCTGGCCCGAAAGTTTTTTCGCCTATGAATATAAAATGATCGAGATCAGGACCCCGATGATGACCAGGGAAACGATATAAAAGCTGTTGAAATAAAAAAGGTCCCGGATCCGTTCCCCTGCCGTATATTCAAACTGCACATTTTCATTTTTGACCTCACCGCTTTTGCGCAGGGCCAGGACCTCCGCTTTTTTCAAACGCAAGAACTGGTCGGCGATCTTGTAAGCCTTCAGGTCGGTAGACTGGATCAGGTCCATGATCTTTTTTTCGGAGACCCCCAACAGGTTGGCGGCTTCCCGGACGGAAATATATTGGCTGTCTGCCATGGCGCTGGCCCTCTATTCGATTGACGGTTAGATCTGCGCGGTCGATGCCCAGGAATCGATCTGCGAACGCTCGAAGATCCAGGAATCTCCCGTGCGCTTGGCGGGGATCTTTCCGGCGTTGGCCAGGTCAATGATCGCGGAAGAATCGATCTGCAGATATTTGGCCAACTCATCGATATTCATGGTGTCCTCGATCATCTGGCACTGCCCCTGAAAAATGGCCCCTTCGACAATGTTGAGCTTCGGGGTCGTGATGTTGCCGGTCAAGACCGCGGTGGGCATCAAAACCAGCATGCGCTTGGCGATGACGTCCCCTCTGACCTTGCCGGCCAGGACAATGTTCTCCCCCGTGATATGGGCTTCCACGAAAGCGTTGTTTCCTATGGTCAGGGTCCCGCGGACATCCAGGGTCCCGTTGAAATTGCCGTTGACCTTGAGGTTTACAGGATCTTTAAAGGACAGAGAGCCCTGCATTTGGGCGCTGATCTCAATGGTCTTTTCCTCCTGGGAAGAGCTGGACGCTGAATCGGAACGTGTTTTGCTGGGTTTGAACGCCATGGGATTTACTCCTTGTTGTTTTGAGCTTTGATCCGCTTTTCGAAGGAACGAACGCCGATCAGAACGAAGAACACGATCAGCGTAAAGACAGTTGCCGTGATATACTGCCCTACTCCGACGGCCATCCCGATGCAGGCGACCGTCCAGACCGTGGCGGCGGTGGTCAGCCCCACGACCTGGTCCCCGGCCCGGATGATGGTCCCGGCGCAGAGAAAACCGATGCCGGTGATGATGCCGTGCAGCAAACGGGTCGGGTCTAAATTGGTGTCTCTATATATATCAGAAACATAAATTGAAGTCAAGGCGACCAGGCAGGCGCTGATCCCGACGAGCATGTGGGTCCGCAGGCCCGCGCCCTTATGGCGGGATTCCCGCTCGAGCCCGATGAGGCCGCTTAAGAGCGTTGCCAGCAAGAGTTTCAGGATTATCGTGACCGGATCAGAAAATTCCATAACTATCATCTCCTTTTTCCCCGCGCGGGGCTGGGGTTTAGGTCCGGCGAATGGAAAGCGAAACCCGCGATCATCGCCGCGTTATCCATGCAGTAGGCCAGCGGCGGAATGTGCAAAGCGATGCCGTTGTTCCGGCAGGCGTTCTGCAGTTCAGAACGGAGGCCTGAGTTCGCCGCCACCCCTCCTCCGATCAGCAGCGTCCTGATCTGTTCCGTCTGGCAGGCCTGGATGCTTTTCTGGACCAGGATGTCGACGACGCTTTTTTGAAAAGCGCCAGCGACCCGGGCCTTGTCCAGGTCCTGCTTATGGCGCTGGACATGATAAAGGACCGCGGTTTTTGTCCCGCTGAAACTGAAATCGAACGTTCCCTCAAGTCTTGCCGGTGTGAAGCGGAGGTTCTTGATATCTCCCGCTTCTTTGGCCAGCTTATCGATGATCGGACCGCCGGGATAGCCCAGGTCCATGATCCGGGCGACCTTATCAAAGGCCTCTCCGGCGGCATCATCCCGGGTCTGACCGAGGTGCTCAAAACGCGAAAGACGCTCGATCTTAAAAAGGCTTGTGTGGCCTCCGGAGACGATCAGCCCGATCGCCGGAAGCTGCGGGGCCGGTTCACGTGAAGACGGCTCCTTTAAAAAATTGGCGTATAAATGGGCCTGGATATGGTCAACTTCAATAAGCGGCTTGTTCAAAGCGAAGCTTAATGCCTTGGTAAAAGACAGCCCGACCAAAAGCGATCCCAGGAGCCCCGGATGCCGCGTGACGGCGAAGGCGTCGATATCATCCAGACCGGTCCCGGCTTCAGCCAGGGCTTTTTTGACCACGGAGTTGATGAACTCCAGCTGCTTGCGTGAGGCGATCTCCGGGATCACCCCGCCGTAGGCCTCATGGTCGCGGACGCTTGAGGCGATCGCATTGGAAAGGACCGAACGGCCGTCTCTAACGACCGCGGCGCCTGTCTCGTCGCACGAAGTCTCTATGCCTAAAATGTTCATGGTGGTCCTATAATTCAGTGGCAAACATATTGTGTGCACGCGATGGAATGGCTGCTTATCAACAGCTCAGTGGAAGCAGCCCTTACATCGCACGATGTTTCAATCCCTAAGATATTCATCAGTGTTGTCCAAATTACGATGCCGGTTTTGCTTCCTCAGTCTTTGCTTCCGGTTTAACGACTTCCCCCGGCTGGGAAAGGGTTTTATAGACCCGGATGCCTTTGATCACGTTGATCGCGCTCTGGACCTGGTTGTCATCCAGCAGCTTTTGTCGGCGTTCCTTTTCAGCCTGCGTCAGTTTGGTCATCGCGGGGTCTTCGGATTTTTCCTGTTCGACTTTATTAAAAAGCTCGTCTATGTCTTTCTCTGAGGTTTTTTCTTCCGTTGCTTCGGGTTTGGCGATTGGTTCCACCACGATGTCCGGGGTGATGCCTGTCCCGTGGATCGAGACGCCGGATGGTGTGAAGTATTTGCTGGTCGTAAGCCGTAAGCCCGAACCGTCGGGAAGCGGAATGACCGACTGGACAGAACCCTTTCCGAACGATTGTGTCCCCAGAATAACGGCCCGTTTATTGTCCTTAAGAGCCCCAGCAAGGATCTCGCTGCCTGACGCGCTTCCTTTATTGATGAGGACCACCACCGGCCAGTCCAGGACCTTGTGATTGGTCGTCCGGGCGATGCTTTCCTCGTTCTGCGAGGGGCGGCGCCCTTTGGTGGAAACGATCAGCGCGCCCTGCGGCAGAAAATCTTCCGTGATCTCGATGGCGACGTTCAAAAGCCCTCCGGGATTGTTGCGAAGATCAAGGATCAGGCTGTTGGCATCTTCTTTTTTGAGCTTTTCCAACGCCTTGTGGAACTCTTCGGCGGAATTTTCCCGGAATTCGGTCAGTCGGATATATCCGACCTGATCGGTCAGGATCTGAACATCCTTCACGTCCTGGATCTGGATCACTTCACGTTTGATCGTAAAATCCAGGATCTTGAATTCGTCCTCCCGTAAGAT
>ERZ795055.3543-NODE-3543-length-11380-cov-4.968742_pt1 | contig 11380 bp, 14 predicted proteins | sample MGYA00375139_ERZ795055 | MGnify/ENA primary metagenome ERZ795055 (study PRJEB30184, sample SAMN05720283) | anaerobic digester metagenome | isolation source: active sludge of municipal wastewater-treating anaerobic digesters | place: USA | collected 2015-01-23 ...
GCCGGACCCGTCGCGGCGCGGACGCTGCTTGCGCTGGGATTGTTCTCCATGCTCAGCCATGGCGCTAGCAATGTACTCAAGGAAACCGCCACCTTCAAGAGCGAGTGGAATGATGATTACTGGCGAGCCCTAGAGATGGGATTGCCGGTTCCAGCACCTAAGACTACTTTCGCCTACAATCAGTTACTCAATATGCTCAAGGCAGCTGGCATCAATGTGCGCGAAGAAGGGCCAGATCTTAGGCTCACTCCGCTCACCGATCGAGATGTACTGCGCATGTCGGGTGGCGAAGTAGCGGATCCCGGCAAGGTAGTTCGTATTGGCGAACCGGGCTCTCAAGACTTCCTAGCGCCTCAGCCCGGAGGACTTTATGATCGCCAGGTCTTCGGAGGTATGAATGGCACTAAGTGGGGACATATATCGCTAGCCGATGGCTTTCCTAATCCCATGTATGAAGATGCCATTCGCTCGGTCTTGGATCTCACGGGCTCGCAATACATGGGCCTAATATCGGGGCGTCTTGGCGTGGATGATCAATACAATATCGTGCCATATGCTCCTGGCATTACTATCGGTGGTAATGCCATGGCAAAGCTCTTGGGTAGGATTGATCGTGACGATACCATCAAGCAACTAGCGCCTCAAGTCAAGTCGATGCGTGGCGAGGCTCGCGATAAGGCAATTAAGAAGCTGAAATTTCTGGCTGGACTCAAGAAGGCCGACCTACAACCATCCGATTACATGATGAGTAAGGTGCCGGTGTTGCCGCCCGCATATCGACCTGTCTATATGACGAAAGACGATAAACTCAGGGTGAGTGATTTGACGGTATTCTATCAGAACTTAGGCCGTATCAATAACTCACTTAAGGATATGCGTGGGTTGCCTCGTCGCTGGATGTATTCTTTGCGTGAAGACGCCTATCATGCGATTGCCCAACTGCAAGGTGTCGAGAAGGGTGATCCATCTCAAGCTCGTATGGCCAAGGGTATTCTAGAATACCTCAAGGGCGATAACCCTAGGTCGGGTTACTTTCAAAGCAAGATGCTCTCCAAGCGCCAAGCCCTCGGTGGGCGCGCGGTTATCATGGGCGATCCCAAGCTTGATATGGACGAGATTAGGCTGCCCGAAGAAATGGCGTGGTCTATCTATAAGCCATTCGTGATCAAGAGATTAGTCCAGAATGGCATGCCCGCACTGCGCGCACAAGAGATGATCAATTCGCGTAATAGGGTAGCCGAAGACGCTCTAGATAGCGAGATGGACGAGCGGCCACTAATTCTTAGCCGAGATCCTAAGTTGCATAAGTACAACTATCTCGCCTTCAATGCTACTAAGTATCCCGGAACAGCCATCTATCTTCCCCCAATAGTGACCAAGGGCTTCAATGCCGACTTTGACGGAGATACGATGTCGGTTACTGTTCCGGTATCCCCTGCTGCAGTGCGTGAGGCTAAGACTAAGATGATGCCCTCGCAGAACGTGATCAAGTTTGGTCCAGATAGCATCATCACCAAGCCGGAAGAGGATACCATTGCCGGACTTTATCGCGCATCTATGGCTGGAGAGGACAGGCCTAGTCAGCGCTTCTCCACTATGGAGGAAGCGCTAGAAGCCCATCGTCGTGGAGATATTGCGTTAACAGATATGGTATCCGTTGGTGACACCAAAACCTCTCCAGCGCGTATCATGATTAACGCACTGATTCCAGAACAATATCGCGACTATGATGCGGTATGGAATGATAAGAGGCTCATCAAGACGCTCGATACCATTGCCATGAATCGCCCTCAGGATTTCAAGGCTTCGGTGCAAGGACTGAAGAGCTTGGGCGATGAGCTCAGTTACAAGACCGCTATTTCGTTCAAATTGGACGACTTCATTCCCGTCAAGGATAAGCACGAGATTGCCGCCCTATCGTCGATGGGCAAGCCGCCCGATAACTTCCTAGACATTAGGGATAAGGTTATCGATCGCCTCAAGAAGACGGTGCCTCCGACTAACGCCATGGCGGTATTAGCGGACTCTGGAGCAAAGGGTAGTTGGAGTAATGTGCTACAGATGCTTTACTCTCCTATCTATTCCTCTGGCTTCCAGGGCAAGCCATATCCTCAATTACTACGCACTGGATATGCTGAGGGTATGGATTTCGCAGATTACTGGACGGCTGCTAAGGGATCGCGAGTTAGTGAGATTGGTAAATCAATCGAGGTGCGCGATCCGGGATACTTTGGAAAGCAATTGATGCGTATTGCCTTGGGTATGACAGTTAGGCCTGGATCCCCAGATAAGGTAGAAGGTATTGATTATGAAGTTGCGCATCCCACGGTACTCTATCGTTATCTAGCGCAAGACGCCAAAGCCCCCAATGGCGCTTTGATTGGCAGGGCGGGTCAGGCCATTACTCAAGATATGGTTGTGGCGGCACAAAAGGCCGGATTGCAGACATTCAATGTGCGCTCTCCCCTTACTACTAGCGCCCCGGAAGGGTTATATGCTGAGGATTTCGGTAGATTGCCCGGTTCTGATAAACCACAGTTTGGCACCAATTTAGGTTCTATTTCTGCGCAAACCCTCAGTGAACCAGCAACACAGCTGGTCCTAAAATCGTTCCATCAAGCCGGTGCTGCTGGTGCTTCTAAAAAGATCGAGGGCCTCTATATGATCTGGCCGCTCTTGAGCGGTAGACCGCCCACGGGACAACGCGCCGCTATGGCTCCTAGAGATGGCAAGATCATGAATATTGCCACCCTGAAATCAGGCACGCGTATCCTTACCATGGATAATGGTTCCGAAATCATTGCTAGTCCGGGCCTAGATCTATACGTCAAACCGGGAGATGCCGTGAAGCGTGGCCAGCAACTTCAGGATGGTTATCTAGATCCCAAGGAGCTCTTGGAGTATCGCGGTCTTCGCGATCTTCAACGCTACTTGGTTGATCAAGTATCTAGTGCGTATGGCAAAACAGCCCCCGATAATCGCTACATAGAGGTCCTCGTCCAAGCCCTCACGCGCTTTGGTGAGGTGGACGATCCTGGTGACGCAGATGACCTCATGTATGGCGACGTGATGTCAGCCAATAAGATCCAAGCAATGAACAAGCGGCTCAAGGCATCCGGCCTCAAGCCTATCAGCTACAAGCCAGTCTTCGTGGGCATGGATCAGCAGCTACAGCAGCTAGAGCCTGACTGGGCGGTAAAGATGCTGGGAGGAGATATAGTTAGACAGCTTCGTAGGGCTGCGTCGGTAGGCGCAACTAGTAGTCGTCGTAGTGGTAATCCAATCATGCCATTCCTGTATGGCGTAAACTTCGGTGACACACTGAGCGAGACGGGAGAGTACTAATGAAGATCATCACCATGAGGCCTTCGCATCGCTGCGTCCTAAAGGCCGTATTAGATGTCATGAAGCCCAAGAAGTTGATTGAGTTTGGCTCGGGGCCCAACAGTACAGCTTTGTTACACGAGCGGATACCGCAGTTTATCTCCTACGAGAATCACCAAGAGTGGGTTGCCAAGATGACCGCTGATGTGCCGGGTGTTGATATTCGTCATCTGCCCGTGCCGGTCAAGTCGTTTAAGATCTATCCGGGCGAACTCAACAAGGATACTAGGACGAAGATTTACGACGCTATGAAGAGCGTGGTTGAAGACACTAACGTAGTATTCATCGATAGCTATGCTAGTACGCGTATCTATGCTCTTCTGGCCTTCATTGGGCATTTCGATATCGCCATTTGCCACGATAGCGAGAAGCTGACGTATTGGTATGAGAAAGCCGAAAAAAAGATGAGTGGCCACATCAAGATCACCATACAGCCACCCGCTAGAGTGCCCTATATCGACGTGATCGTTGCTCCTCGATATCTAGAGACGTGTGCTGATAGCTTCTTGCCTAGTCTAGTGGATGCTATCCAACGTGAATGTATGGCGATGTATGGCGGACTAGCTACGGTGATTGCTAAAAAGCTATGACGCCGACTTGGCAGGAGCATCAGTCATATCTAAGATCGTGGGGGTGTGTGGTGTGTCATAATCTGGGACACCCAGGCATCCCCGCAGAGATACATCATATCCGCACTGGCGTAGGTGCCGGTCGCAAAGCAGATCAAATGAGCGTACTTCCGCTCTGCGACCGACACCATCGCAATGGCCAGCACGGGGAGGCAATCCATGCGGGCCAGCGTACTTGGCAGGCTAAGTTCGGGACAGAGCTAGAACTCCTAGCCCAAGTCCTGGCTATCTCGGAGCGACACTTCACGGATTAGGCGTGCACCGGGCCGGAACACCGATGCGCGCCATCGCAATGCACTGCTTGACATGACACACACGGACTGGGAGAAGATGCGTCCCAGTCTTCGGATGCATCCTCGCCCTCTCAATTCTCGTCTTCTGCTGTTCCTAGCAGATATCGCTCGATCATCTCGGCAGCCAGCGCTATGTCTTGGTGATCGACCAGCCGCAGATGGGCTCTTGGGATGTATGAGATTTCGCTAGCAATCGTAGTGTGCGCATCGTCCAGTTCGTAGATCGCGTAGTGGTTGGCGGCTTCCCTTGCGTCGCCTACGAAGGGTTCTATTTGTAGTGCCGAACCCCGTATGATGCCACGTCTCGGAGCGCGATCACCCACGAAATCGACAAAGGCATGTATCGGAAATTGCTGCAGCATCTTTGACCTTTCTAATGGCGTGGCCATCGCCAGCCTCGCAGCATCCATATGGTGTCAGACCTTCTGGCAACCGGATGCAAGCACCGCACTGCATGACTGGCGATGACCGTATGCGCTATGCCAAAGCAGCGATAGCCTCGCGGGCTACCCTGGCGGCTTCTCTGTTGCGCACTAGGATAGTAGCTCGGGACCTGGCCCGGATCACCCTGTCCGCCGGAATGACGGCGTATTTCTTGGGATCCTTGATATCGGCCTGTTTCTCGGGGTTCCAGTGAGGATTCCGCGAGAGGTGACGTGCCAGTCTAGATGTCTTGTGAGATTCCGTCCTTGCTTCCTTGGCCGAGCGCTTGGCGCCACGCGACGCCTCCGAAACCGGCGCCTTCTGCTTGTTCTTCTTCTTGTCGCCCGCCTCGACCGAGAACGAACCTGCTGCGTCCTGCTTGGGCTTCCCTTTCATCTCAACTCCTTGCAATGGTTGTTGTCCTTCGTTATATTTATACCTCAACACGAAGCATTTTGACACCACAAGATAGCTACTATATTATCACTAGCTAAACCTGGAGGACGGTATGCTAGAAGCACTCAGAGCACGGCTGAAGACTGCTGCTATTAATCCTAAGCTATTGTTTGGCTTGTTAGGTTTGGGTGGAGCTGGCGCATTAGCTGCTTGGGGTATTCCGAAGGCTCAAGCTGCTGTATCCGGTTGGAATCAAAACATCGGTGGCCGTAATGATATGATGCAGAATTACATCAATTCCATGAATAACGTACAGGCGCCTATCGGTGGTCTGTTGCCTCGCATGCGCATGCAGGCACAGCAGAATATGACGGGACAGTAATGTCGCGCTTGGCCTATATGCTCAAACAATCTGCTGCGATTCAGCATAATCCACAAGCCGCCCAAACCCTAGGTCAATACCTTAGGCAGGCTTGGCATCAGACTCGTTATCCCATTGCGGCATTGCTGGGTGTCTTAGGCGCCACACAAATTGGTCGCCTAGCTGCGGATCAGGCCATGATGCGCAACTTCCCCGATTATGCGCAAGGAGTTAATGGTGGGCGTACTCAGTAAGATAATGACCAAACAGGCCGTAAGTCAGCCGGTGAATGAGTCGTATCTAGGCGCATTGCGTAGCATCAATCCCAGAACCGCTGTATCAGCACTGGCGTCTACTGGGTTGGCTGGATTGGGTATATTGGCGCTTTTGAGCCAGAACAGCAAGAAGCAAAAGCGTCCAGCTGTTGAATTGGCGATTGAAGAGCTACAGCGCCTAGCCAATACGCCAATCGGAGAATTAGGTCCAGAGCTCAAGGCTACCGCCGAAAGAGCGGGTGGATTTAGTTTGGCGGACTTAGCACTCGCCTCCATGCCGGGTGGAGGGGCGCTTTAGTTTGACGCAAGACGCTATGTACTATACTATCAGGTAGTGTTGACATAAGGAGTACACCATGGATCTAGTACAGAGAGAGCTTACCAAGCTGGCAGCTGCAGCGGTAATTGTAGACGAGATATCCAAGGCTGCTCAGGCTCGGGAGATGGAGAAGCAGGCTAAGATGCATCCAGGCGTTGCGGCTCTTATTACCGCCCTTAGCGTACTGGGCCTAGGAGGAGCGGCTGCCGGAGGGGCTTATGCTATGGATCAGGGCTACTTGGGCGGCGATAGGAGTGGCGCTGAATTCAGCCTAGGCAGAAACGAAGATGGCGGTGTAACTGGCGAATTCACAAGGCGTTATTAGCCTCGTTGGGAGTAGGCTATCTCAGAAGGAGTGATACGATGGATCTTGTACAGCGCGAATTGACGAAACTGGCTGCTGCGGCTGTGGTTATCGACGAGATGGCCAAGGCTGCTCATGCGCAAGAGATGGAGAAGCAGGCCAAGGTTAATCCCGGCTTGATTGCGCTGCTAGCAGCCCTGGGTCTCGGCGGTGCAGCAGCCGGTGCCTACGCGGGTGGGGCATTTGATGGCGGAAGTGGGCAGTCGACCCCATCTGACCCCAATGGCAATATTCTGAAATCCCTATCTAGCCTAATGGCTACCGCTCGTAATGCTGGAGGCGCATACGAGTCGGGTGCGCCAAATAAGTCCAAGATTAGGGGCTATTCTGGCCCTAGAACTTCTGGGCATTTCGAGCGCGGCAAGGTACCCGATGCACGTACTGAATACATACGCGACCAAGCTCGAGCGCAACGCGGGGCCAATGAGTATGGCGAAGCCGTGATTAATAGTATCTTAGGCCGCACGCCCGCTGCGCCGGTTGGGGATCGTACGGATGCTGCTCGCGCAATAGGACGGGCTAGGAGATCGATCTCCGAATCGTTCTTGGGCACCGGAGAGCCCAGATCTGTTGATCTTGGCAGATTTGAGCGACTAGGCCTATAAGAGGACACCACACAACACATGATCTATGACGATTTGACCAAAACCGCCTCTGGGCGATCTGCGCTGGCGATGATCCTAGCTGCACTTGCGGGTGTAGCTGGAGGTTATTTCTTGGGCAATCCTGCAGTTCGTCGTGATGTGGGCAATTTTGCCAGCGGGCAATATCGCACACATCTTCAGCCGTTAGTGAATAGCGGCGCGACGGTGGCGCAGAATTGGTACAATCAGGATCTAGCGCCCGCCTTGAATCGGGGCGGTCAGCGCACTAGTGATTGGTATCAACAGCAGGTTGCTCCCCAAGCCAATCGAACACTGAACAGTATCAGAGATTGGGCAAATCGAGAGGTGATTCCGCGCGCCGATAGCACGTGGTCCACAATCCGAGGAGCATACGACAGGGCGTTTCGCTCGTAGTATAGCATAGCGATGATGGGCGAGGGCTTCGGCTCTCGCCCATTGCTATATGTTTGACTCTCGCGATGGCGATCTCATACTAGACATGAATGGAGGCAATATGAATCTACGCGCTGGTGATGTATTGCTGAGCTATAAGGAACCGCCCAAGACGTGGTGGCCACTCCGCGTATGGCTGGAGCGTTTTGGCCATTGGCGCCTAAGGCGTTATTGTCAGAAACTATATCCCCATGGCGATATTAGATATGATCATGTTAGGTTGGTATGTGGGCCAGTACTCTCGGATAATCCAGATCGCATCCTAGGATTTGAGTTTACTTTTCCTCATGCTGGCTTTTTCTGGTTCTCTGCGGATGCGCATCACTGGATGTATGATCCGAATTATTCGAAACTCTTTCGACCCAAGGACGAGATTCTGGATCCAGCCTTTGCGACCATGTCTGAAACAATGCGTGCTAGATTGCTGCACAAGGCGTGTCTGCGCTGGGATGGTACGCTTTATGATGTGGGGCAACTGATTGACATCGAATTAGGCACGCACGGACTATTCGATTGGGGTCGTCGCTATAAGATTTGTTCCGTAGGAGCGCGTATCATTCAGGAATCGCCCAGCATCCTACGGAAGCCGCTGTTCCCAGAGGTCGAAGTGGAACGCACGCCTCCATGTTCTTGGGCTAATTCGAATAAGTTTGGGGCAATATCATGGCCTATCGTAGCTACCTAAAGTCATACGCCGCGAGTTCACAGGCCACAATCATGGCTGATATCTCGACGTATGTTGGTCAGGCTTTTGAAACATTGCCTACCATACCAGTATCCTACATGATAGTGGATAAAGCGTTTAGGGTATTATCTTCTGTGTCGGGGGGATTGGCTTTGGCCTGTTCCGAGACGATCGGAGAACCGTAATGGCCTATCGTTCATATCTCAAATATTATACCGCAGGAAATCAGGCGAAGGTTATGGCAGATTTATCTACCTACATGCAGGCTCAGGGCTGGACGCTTGAAGAGGCAGTATCGGCTACGCGGCATTTCCTGTCCACCAACGGTGAAGACGGAACACACACAAAACTCTGGATCGATCTACAGGTTTCGGGCAGCTATATCTACTTCATCCCGTATTCATGGATTGATACTGCTACTAATACTGGATATGGAGCAGCGCAACCCGCCTCTGCCGCTGCTGCTTACCGAGTAGACTGCAGTGCGGCTGGGTATCTTAAAATGTTTGGAAGTAAGGATATCTCTTATTGGGAGTACGGGTCTAGTGTGACCCCGACCGGTTCGGCTGCTTACTGTCGTTTCTATGGCGTGATTCCCTATGACAAGATCATCCCCAAGCCCTACGCTACAACCGCTAATGCCGAGGCCGCTGGTGCAGGAGTAACTATTGAAGTAGATGATACAGACGGCTTTCAGCGCAACGACTATTATCAAATCTTTGACCCTAACTCCGGAATGCGAGAAAAAATACAAGTCACGGCCATTTCTGCTGGCGTATCTGTAACTGCCACTTTAGCCAACGCCTATGGAGCTGGTTCAATCATAGCATATCTACCATGTTCTGGATTTTGTACAGAAAGCGACACCTTTTATGACCGCCTGTATCCCGTAGCGCCCATAGGCGTGAGTGGTTCTGGTACGGCATCGGCAGCCAATGGATATTGGCAAGTAGCAGCTCTACTAGGATTTGGTGTATATGTTGGTGGCACGGCGGCCATCCCGCGTAACAATCTTTATCAGTTAGTATCTATGGTATTCTTGGGTAACTATGGTAGTGAATATCCGGTGTCGTATTCATATCCCCCTATGGGTTACAATAAGACTGACTTTCTGTTACATAGCGGCCTAGCTACTGCTGATATGATTGGAACCGTAGACGCTGGTAATGTTTTCTTTAATGGCACTGCCACGGCTGGCGCGGCTACATCCATGACTGATGGTGGGGGCACTTTTGCGGATGATGCCCTCATAGGCAAGATTCTAGTGATTACTGGTGGAACGGGCGCGGGGCAATCGAGATGGATCACAGACAATACTGCCACTGTGATTACTGTGGGTCAGGCGTGGGTGACTAACCCAACCTCGGGTTCTACCTATATGATTGTAGACGATGTTTATAGATGTCTGTACAACAACAGTAATCTTTGGGCTCGTGAGACTATCGGAGAGCCGTGATGGCTACTTATCGCGGTTGTGTTTTTGATACCACCGATATACCAACATCCGTTGTGAGCGGATTTTATTATCCAGCTCCAGAAAGCATGTACGACGGTAATCATGCATTCTTATACTACTATACCACATTCAAATACGGGGCGGTACTTGATCCATTCCCGGCGGCGCCCGCTTCTGGCAGCATGCCATCAGCCAATAGTAATCAAGTAGGAATCATGAAATAATGCATAAGCTTGGCGATACTTTCTACCTCCTATTCCCCACGCACGATGCTACTGGCGCCCTTTCGGACGCAGATGGTACTCCTGTGGTTGAGGTTTATGAAGACGCTTCTGATACTGCCATGGCATACACACCCCCAGTGGCCAAGGTGGGCACCAATACGGGCTTCTACAGGGCGACTATAGTCGCTACTGGCGCTAATAGTTTCGAGGCGGGCAAGAGCTATAACTTCATGGCTAAGATTAGGATGGACGGCGTAGACATTGGATCTAGAATTGACATTATTCTTTCTTTGCAGACCTATGACACGGATGATGTAGTATCGAGAATTGGTACGCCCGTTGCACTGGATAGTGGTTCCGCTACTATCGCTGGTATGCTTACCAAGATGGCAGACGACAACGGAGGATTAGACTTCGACGCTACGGAAGATTCTCTACACGCTCTGACCTCTGCTGTCGCGCCCGGCGCTCTTGTGGCACAAACAGCATCTGCTAATACACAGACTAAGGGTACTTTGATATCGGGCACATACGCAGATACCTTCCTTGATAATGGAACCTATTGGGTGACAGCCCCTGTAAACCCCGGAGGACTCAATGTCTATCTGACATATCTTTTGGGTACAATGGTTCCAAATACTGTGAAGGTCGTGGGATACTGGAGCGGAAACCCTAGATACGCAAACGTCTATGCCTACAACTTTACGACAGCTTCTTGGGATCAACTTTCGGATTCTGTTTCGAGATTGAATCACGGTTCTTCAGATGTCATCCGTGAGTACACACTGCTGCTTGATCACAAAGACCCAGCTACGAAGAATGTCTTGATAGGTTTCCAATCTACTTCTACCACAACAACCGATAGGCTTTACATTGATCAGTGTCTTGTAAATGCCGTGACAGCAGGCTTGACTGCAGCACAGATTGCGGATGCTGTATATGATAAGATGAAGTACACGGTGTACAACGGTGAGATTCACTACGACAATAACGCAGGATACCCCGGAACTGATGTTGGCGTGAATGGGCTTGACGATTATCCGTCTGACAACTGGGCGGACACCAAAGAGCTTGCAACGCTAGTGGGTGTCAATCGTTATCACTTGAAGGTAGGTTCTGCAGTTACTTTAGATGATGCACAAACCAATAAGGTCTTCGTGGGTAAGGGCACCATAACGATGGGCGGTCAAGATGTGACGGGCAGTGCGTTCGAGGATTGTAATATCACTGGAGACTGTGGTAGTTATGTAGCACATTTTTCTGAATGCGAGTTAGACACAGTTTCCAACTTCTCGGGGTCCATTCATGATGGAAGGCTTCGCGGAACCATAGGGCTTGGAAACGGCGCGTGCAACTTTATTACTTGCTCTTCTCATGGACCCTCTCCCGGCGAAGCTCCGGAGTTTACTTTCGGTGCGGGTACAACATATGTGGCGGTTCGCATGTATAGTGGCAAGCTCACAGTTAAGAGTTTGAAGGCTGGACAGATTCTTTCTTTCGACTGTCCGGCTGG
>ERZ795055.3544-NODE-3544-length-11379-cov-5.299629_pt1 | contig 11379 bp, 7 predicted proteins | sample MGYA00375139_ERZ795055 | MGnify/ENA primary metagenome ERZ795055 (study PRJEB30184, sample SAMN05720283) | anaerobic digester metagenome | isolation source: active sludge of municipal wastewater-treating anaerobic digesters | place: USA | collected 2015-01-23 ...
TACATTCCCATTGCCTTGTCGAAGCTCTCAACCCTGTTCATTATCCTCGATATTCCCTGTATGCTGTCTACCTGCGGATCATCAGGATGAAGTGAAAGGTTCATTCCAATCTTCTCTGCCTCAGGAGCAACAGCTTTTATAAAGTATTCATAAGTTTTCCATAGATGATCTTTCGATATCTCACCATATTTGGTCATTGGTTTTCCCTTCGACGCTTCAAAGTCAAATTCAAGCATAAGGGCGCCTCCCCGGCCTGGTCTTTCCTGGTTTGTTCTGGCCCAGCTTATGACAGGCATCCAGTTATAACAGATGATGTCAACATCGCCATATTGTTTCAGGTTTTTCATGAAGGTGATAAAGTTTGCTATCTCCTCATCCCTTCCTTCAAGACCGAGTTTTGTTTTTTCGCCCAGTGAAGGAGGGCCTTCAACAACTGTCCATTTAATACCCAGGTTATCCCAGGTAGCCTTTGTAGCTTTAATTGCTTCAGGATCCCATGGTTTGTATCCTTCAAGCCTTTCAACACCTGAAACTACGTAGTTTACTCCAAGCTGTTTTGCAAAAGGTACTTTTGGGGATTTTGGTCCCATAAGGAATGAGAATTTAATACCTGCATCTTTTGACACAGTAGCTTTTGCAGAGCTTAACCTCCTGTTGTTTTCTGAAGGCATAGCGCCTGCAATGCTTCCGATTGACACTGCTGCAGCAAGCGAAGCGCCTTTCTTAAGAAATTCTCTTCTGTTATCTGTCATGACCTGAGATTTTTATGTTATGGTCTGATTATTGTTCCGTCTGATTTCCTGACTGTCCAGCCCGGCGCCTGGTTATTTATCGGGTATTTTGCAGCTTCCTTTTCGTCAATATCCACACCTAGTCCCGGAGCTTCATTAACATAAAGGTATCCGTTTTTACATGTCGGGCATCCCGGGAAGACAATTCTTTCGTTTTCGGAGAAGAAATATCCTCCTTCCTGTATTCCGAAGTTCCATACAGCAAGGTCAATATGCGCATTTGCAGCATGGCCTACAGGAGATACATCACCGGGTCCGTGCCATGCAGTTTTCACATTAAACCACTCGCCGAGCCTTGCAACTTTCATTGCAGGTGTAATCCCTCCAATCTGGGAGATGTGAAGTCGGATGTAATCAAAGTAATGATTAACCATTGGTTCGACGAACTCATTTATATTATTGAACAGTTCCCCCATAGCAAAAGGAACAGTTGTACTTTCCCTGAGCTGTTTCCACCAATGGGTATTTTCAGGTGAGAGGGGATCTTCAATAAAGAAGGGCCTGTACTGTTCAACACTTTTACACATATTAATTACATCCATAGGCTGGTTGCGCTCATGTACATCGTGAAGAAGTTCTATTTCTTCCCCGCATGCTTTTCTAACAGCTTCAAACAGTTTGGGAACATTTGAAAGGTATGCATATTCATCCATGAAATTGTCCTTTTCCCCGCCAAAACCGGCTGCTTTGTAATCAGGTGTTTTGGGAACAGCTCCAACACCTCCGTATCCCCCGAGCTGGATGCGGATGTATTTGAATCCCTGGTCCATATACTTTTTAACATTCTCCACAACATTCTCAATTGTTCTTCCGCTTGCATGAGCATAAACAGGAACTGCAAAGCGTGATTTGCCACCCAGCAGCTGATACACCGGCATGCCTGCTCTTTTCCCTTTAATATCCCACAGTGCCTGGTCGAGACCGCTGAGCGCATTGTTCAGAACCGGCCCGTTTCTCCAGTATGAACTGACATAGAATGCCTGCCACATATCTTCAATGTTGTCGACATCTCTTCCAACACAGAACTCATTCATGTATTTCTCTATTGCTGTTACAACGGGGAATGCACGTTGTGTGAAAGTGGCACATCCGAGTCCGTATAATCCCGGCTCAGTGGTTTCTACCTTTACAACAATAAGATTTGAACCTGAAGGCCTGGTGGCAATTGGCTTTACACTCTTTATTTTAACAGGAGCCATTCCTTTTGCATAACTAGCAGGTTCGTACGGTGCGGCATTTAATTTACTGCCTGCCAGTCCCATAACTCCGGCAGCAGAGCCCATGGCAAATGTTTTCATGAAATTTCGTCTGCCTGTTGAAAATTCTTTATCGTCCTTGTTCATATCAGGTTTATTTTAGGTTATTCAAATCAACTTTCTGTAAACTTATTGAATTTTTGATTGAAATCATTGATATTCACATTTTTTATGGATAGTGTCAGTCGAAGAATTTTTTATCCTCTTCTGAAAGTTACCTGGTGAACATAACAGTGTGCTGTCCGCTTTCCAATTCTGTGATGTTCTTTTCTGATCTTTTATTACTGCCGTTGACAGAGATTGTTTTATATTCTGCAGGCAATAAGCATGTTGCGTTAATTCCGGGAGGCAAAGTGGCTTTCAATTCCAAAGAATTTCCTTTCTTTTCCCAGTCGATACTGACCGTTCCATAAGGCGTTTCCTTACTTGTTTTCACCCATGTTATCCCCTCGGGAATATCAGGTTGAATTATCATATTCCTGTATCCTGCTTTGCTTTCATCCTTTCTTATCCCTCCCAGGGAGGTGTAGAACCATGATCCAATTCCATTATAACAGTTATGTATCCTGCTCCTGGCTCCATTCCAGTGTTCCCAGGTTGTTGTGGCTCCATTGTCAATCATGTACAGATATCCCGGATAATCCCTTTTCTTCAGCATTGAATAAAAGAGCTCCGATTCATTGTTGTTTTCACACCATTCAGTAAAAACGGGTATGCCAACAAGGCCGCTGGCAATGTGCCCATCATGCTTTTTAAGAATTACATCCCGGAGAGCATCAGTGATTTTACTTTTAAGTGAATCGGGCACAACTCCGGCAAGAAGGGGATAGGTCATGTCGATCTGGATCCCGCTGCCATAAATTCCATTTTCCTTGTCAAATAATTCTTTGTTTATGAGATTTATAAGTTCTTTTCTTTTGTCTGAATACGCCAGTGCTTCATCTTCCTGGCCCAGTACTTGTGCTATTCTGCTCATATTCTCATAGCATACAGTCATGAAGCAGTTATTTACAAGTTTTACTGACCTGCTGTCTGTATGGTCTGTTCCTTCCGGACTTGCCCAGTCCCCAAGATACCAGGACCTGTAATCCGTTTCCGGCCAGCCTTCAAGAAGTCCTTCCGGAGAATATTTTTCAGCATAACGGAGCCAGTTTTTCATTACCGGGTAATACTTCTCAAGAATTCTCTTATCACCATAATTCATATATGTTCTCCATGATGCGGTTATTATGAAACCACACCAGTAAGGTCCGCCGCCGGCAGGATATGGATTAGGTGCAGTGTGAGGCATTCCGCCGTCCTCCCTGTTGCAGTCGCCCCAGGCCTGCAGCCAGTTTCTGTACAGAGGGGCAAGATCAAACATTGTTTGTGCAGTTTCCGTAGAAGCATTTCCGTCACCTCCGTAACCCAGCCGTTCAATCTGCGGACAGTCAACAAGATATCCTCCCGGGCTCAGGCATTGAAGTGTATTGAAAAGCATGTCATGAATGCGGTTCATGTCCTCGTCTGAACACTTAAATGATGATGCAGGCCTGAATCCTGTTCTTATCGGATAAGCATTTATGTCATTATTATCAGGTTTGTAATCGAGATTGGAAATCAGAATATATCTGTAACCATGGTAGTTGAATTTATTCCTGAATATCTCTTCTCCGGCTCCTGATGCAATATAAATATCCTTCTGTCCCTGATCAACGGCTTTACCATCCTTGTCGAGGTGGTCACAAAACTGCAGCTCCAGTATTTGTCCTTTTTTCAGCTTTTCAAATCTTATTTCTGTCCAGCCTGTCAGAGTGGTTCCGATATCAGCAAGCCATTTTTTGTTTCCGGGGGAAGTGACTGTCACTGCTTTTAGTGTGTCTGTAATGATGTTTCCTTCAGTAAGTTGCGCGGTAGCCTGATGGTCAGGAATCCTGACCCCTGCTACAGGTTCCCAGGCAGCAGATTTTAATGATGTGCCAGTGAGGTCATCAAGCAGGAGGGATGCATCAATTTTTTCACCGCCAAAATCACCCGGTTTCCATGTGCCGAGAGTGAAATAACCGCTGCTTCTTGCTTTCCATGTTGAGTCAGTTTTCAGTATGGCAGTCAATTTACCCTGCGCCATTCCATTGATCTGTGCCCTGATAACAGGACCATCTGCAACCACTCCTGGCAAACCAGGGGCGTACCATCCTCTTCCTGCCCATATTATCAGATGGTTTTCACCGCTAACAATCCTGGATGTCAGATTATATGTCACCACCTGCGACCTTTTACTGAACTGTGCAACAGCAGGAGTGAGTACTTCTTTACCTAACTTCCTGCCGTTGAGGTATGCTTCATGATAACCAAGTGAATTCACATACAGAAAGGCCTTTTCCGGAATTTCATTCATCTCAAAGGATTTGTAAAACTGCGGTGAGACTGACTGTCCGGTATTATTCCTGTATGAAATATAATCTGCCTGCCAGTCGGAACTGGTTAATAATCCGATGCTGAAGGTTGCTGCAGGACTCCATTCCGACGACCTGTTTTTCTCATCCCAGATCCTCACTTTCCAATAGCAGGCTGATCCTGATTGAAGCTTCTTTCCTGAATATGGTATCAATATCTGTTCAGGGCTTTCTGTCTTTCCCGAATTCCAGAGATCAGCTTCATTTTCATTAAGCATGCTGCTGTCGGAGGCTGCAATTATCTGCCATGCTCTCTGAATGGTTCCGTTTTTTTCTGATGAAATCTTCCAGCTCAGGCCTGGTTCAGAAGTGCCGATGCCATCAGGGTTAACAAGATTTTCGCATGTGAGGTCATATACTTTTGCCTCAGATGGTTTTTTACTGCATGCCTGAGTAAATATCATACAGATCAGAAGGGAGGGTAAAAGAAACTTTTTCATAAAAAAGAATATTGGGTATTCAGATATGGAAAATTAATAACTTTAAAAACAAAAACCTCGGCAGACAGGATTTTTATGTTCAGTAGCTGCCAAATTCTTTTTAAAAAACTACAATTGATTCAAAATGAAAAAAAATGACTGGTCAAGAAGGAACTTTATAAAGTCAGCTAGTATCGGAGCATTAGCCCTTGGAGCATTCAACACAGCATGCAGTTCAACAAAAAAAGCCGCAGATGCGGGAGTTGTTCCGCCTGCAATCCAGGGATTTGAACGGTCAGAGCAGGGTAATATCAGCCAGGTTCCGTGGAAGTCATTCTCTGACAGGAAATTAAGAGTTGGAATTGCAGGATATGGAGTATGCCGTTTTGGCGCTGATTTTGGATTTCAGAACCATCCTAATGTCGAGGTTGTTGCAGTTACTGATCTTTTTCCCGACAGATGTGAGCAGCTTGCAAGAATATGTAACTGCAGTAAAACCTATCCTTCAATTGAGGAAATGGTAAAGGATGACAGGATTGAGGCTGTATTTGTTGCAACAGATGCCCCTTCGCATGCTGCTCATGTGCTTGAGTGCCTGAAATACGGCAAACATGTGGCCTCAGCTGTTCCGGCAGTATTCGGTTCACTTGAGGATGCTGAAAAGCTTTATGAAGCGGTTAAAAAAAGCGGTTTGAAGTATATGATGTTCGAAACATCATGTTACAGGGAGGACCTGTATGCAATGCGACGTATATCAGAATCGGGAGGGCTTGGTGAGCTTGTTTATTCTGAGGGAGAATACTATCATTATATGCAGGTTCCTATTGACTCTTACAAAGGTTGGAGGATCGGGCTTCCGCCGCAGTGGTATCCGACCCATTCAAATGCTTTCTATATTGGTGTTAAAGATGGTCATTTCACAGAAGTGGCCTGCCAGGGTATGCCAAGTCTGATAGAGCATTTAAAGCCTGAAAATAATATTTATGGAAATCCCTTTGGCACCGAAATAGCGCTTTTCAGAGCAGATAACGGAGGATCGGCAAGGATGGCAGTGAGCTGGGACACGCCTGGTGATGATGGGGAAAGAGGCCGGATAAGAGGACAGAGAGGTTCTTTTTACGGAAAATACCAGGGACTTGAGACAAAGCTCCCTGACTTAAGAAAACCAATGCTTCCTCCGGGTGTGCCGGCAGGTGGTCACGGCGGTTCTCATGGTTACCTGATGAACAACTTTGTTGAATCAGTGATACTCGATAAAACACCTCTTGTAAATATTGCTGTTGCCCTTAATATGACAGTCCCCGGTATAATTGCACATCAGTCTGCTCTTAAGAACGGTGAGTTATTGAAGATCCCGCATTATGTATTATAAATAAGGAGACTGCAAGACAAAACAAAAAGTTGGCAGTTGGCAAACACCGTGCGCCGTGCGTCGTGAGCCGTGAGCCGTGTGCCAAGTCGTAAAGACCCTATGATTACTTTATCTTATAGTAATCCTGTATTATTGCCCTGAAGATCCGGCCCGGAAGCACAGCCTTGAGGCAGACTGACAGTTTCTGTTCGAATGATCCTATTATGTATCGCTGACGGGGATTTTTACATTCCACTATTCTGACTAGCTTTTTTGCAAGCACTTCAGGAGCCCAGCCTTTACCTTCATCATTTTCAATCTTTTGCAGTGTTTTCCTGTATTGCTCATGATAAGGATCTGAGCTATCTGTGGGAGCAAGGAAATTTCTCCTGTTTGCAGAATTGCTTGTATGAAAATCACCGGGATTGATAACAACAACCTTTATATTGAAGCTGCCGATTTCCATACGCAGGGCTTCACTGAAGCCTTCAATTGCAAATTTGCTTGCAGAATAATAGGGCTGGTATGGCAAACCCATAAGTCCGCCTATCGAGGAGAAATTTATTATTGTGCCTCCTCCCTGGCTTCTCATGACCGGCAGAACTTCCTTTACAATCTGCACCATTCCCAGGAAGTTGGTGTCCATCTGCTTTTTTATATATTCCATCGGGATTGTCTCAGCCGGTCCGCCGGTATGCATTCCGGCATTGTTGATAAGGACATCAATCCTGCCTTCTTTTGAAATGACTGTGGAAACGGCCTGCTTCACCGATTCATGATCGGTAAGATCCATAATCAGTGAGTTCAAAGTGGAACCGGACGGCGGATTATTACGGACTGTACCGTAAACAATGTGTCCTTTTTCAGCAAGTAATTTTGCAGTCTCCCTGCCAAAGCCGGAAGATATCCCTGTGATAAGGATTACTTTTTTCATTATTTGAGAATGCCGAGCGCTCTTGCGGCTTTTGATATCCTTTCGATTGAAATCTCAACCTGTTCCTTTGTATGAGTAGCCATAAGTGAATACCTTATCAGACTGTCCTCTTTGGGAACTGCGGGTGAAACAACAGGATTCACAAATACTCCCTCGGCAAGCAGCATCTGGGTAAGCTGCAGGGCTTTAATATCATCCCTTATGAAAAGAGGAATTATGGGAGTCTCCGATTTTCCGGTGTCAAAACCAGCACTTCTGAAGCCTTCAAGGGCGAGTGCAGTCATGTCCCATAAATGCTTTATACGTTCAGGTTCGCTTTCCATTATTTCTATTGAAGCAAGTACTGCTGCTGCTGAGGCAGGAGTCATGCTGGCACTGAAGATGAGCGATCTTGAATTGTGTTTAATGAAATTGATAACTTCCTTATCGGCAGCAATGAAACCACCTAAGGAGGCGAATGATTTTGAGAATGTACCCATTATGAGGTCAACCTTGTCGGTAAGGCCAAAATGAGAAGCTGTGCCAGAACCGTTCTTTCCGATAACACCCAGAGAATGAGCATCATCCACCATTATTGAGGCGTTGTATTTTTCTGCTAGTTTTACTACTTCAGGAAGTTTTATGATATCGCCTTCCATTGAAAATATTCCATCAACAACAATCAGCTTGATCTTGTCAGCTTCGCAGACCTTTAGTTTAGCTTCAAGCGCTTCCATGTCGTTATGGGCAAATTTGAGCACTTTGGAGAATGAAAGCCTGCTGCCTTCTATTATTGAAGCATGATCGAGTTCGTCGAGGAGAAGATAGTCATGACGCCCGGCAAGAAGCGAAACAACACCCAGGTTGACCTGGAAACCTGTGCTGTAGCAAAGAGCGCCGTCCTTGCCAACAAGTTCAGCAAGTTTTTTTTCAAGCTTAATATGAATGTCAAGTGTTCCATTCAGGAACCTTGACCCAGCGCATCCTGTACCGTATTTGTCAATGGCATCTTTTGCTGCCTTCTTAACCTTAGGATGACATGTAAGTCCAAGGTAACTGTTTGAACCAAACATAAGTATCTTCTGGCCATTCATCATAACCACAGTATCCTGGTCTGATTCAATTTCCCTGAAATACGGATAGATCCCTGCCGCCATTGCTTTCTGAGGGGCATCGTAGCCTGAAAGTCGCTCTTTTAAAAATCTCACGGGTCAGATTTTAATTATTTTTAATGGTCAAAAATAGTTATTTTAAGAAATAAATGGCCGGATCATGATTATTTATAAGAAATCCGGAATATATCTTCAGACAATTTTAAAAACAGATATTTAAATCAAATAATTGAAAATAAGAAATATAGAGGCAACAGAAAAAGAAATTCAATAAGGAAAAAATAAAGGAATTCAATACAGATTTTATGTGAATTTATTTTGGTGAATATAAATAGGAAAATTACTTTTGTGTGCGAAATCAAATCAGAAAATCTAATGGACGACGACCCGGCGGATAGATACAGTATAAATCCTTATACAGGGGAATGACCGGGTATCTGGCCATCTTCTTCTGTATAAAAAGCAAAGGAGGTGACCATGACATCACTTACAACATTTTATTTGAGCGGAATAATCGGCAAGGAAGTGTTTGATGCCGATGGAGATGCTATTGGCATCATCAGAGACCTGCTTGTCAGTTCTGTCCCCTCGGGTCACAATGATCCGGGAAACCAGATGGTTACAGGGGTGAAGCTGAAGATGAAGAAGGAGTATGGAATATACTCTTTCAACACTTTCCGCATAGTAAAAACAAGAGAAGTATTGAATGTCTCTTGTTCAGAGCTGATAAAGCTCACGGAAGAAGAGGTTGCCAACGGAATGCTGCTTGTTGAAAGCATACTTGACAAACAGATAGTTGACCTTAACGGAAGGAAACTTGTGAGGGTGAATGATGTCAGGCTTGCAACCCTGCCGGCAGGTACCTTTGCAATAGCTGTCGATATAGGCATTGAAGGCATACTGAGAAGAATAGGAATAGCGGGATACATAAAAAGATACCTGAACCTTCTTCATATCAGCATCCCGGCTAAATTTATACTCTGGGATGATGTTCAGGCAATCGACTATTCAAATCTGAATATAAGGTTGTCGAAGAGCTATGCAAAGCTTCATACGCTTCACCCCTCAGACATAGCCGACATTCTTGAGGATCTCGGGAAAAAATCAAGTATGTCAGTATTCTCTGCCCTCGATGAGGAAAAAGCTGCCGATGTGCTTGAGGAACTTGAAACCCATGCTCAGATACATATCCTTGAGAACCTGCCGGTTGACAAGGCTGCAGATGTGCTTGAAAAAATGCCGGCAGACGAAGTAGCAGACATTCTTGATGAGCTCGAAGACGAAAAGGCGGAAATGCTTCTTAAAGAGATGGATACGGAATCTTCTCAGGAAGTAAGGGAATTGCTTGAATATCCCGATAACACTGTAGGCAGCCTGATGTCAACCGATTTTATTTCTTTCAATCAGGATACAACAGTAGAGAAGGTGATTGAGGAACTGCGGATCAAAAAGCCTGAACCGTCAGAGCTTTACAATCTGTTTGTAACTGAGAAAAATGAAGAGCTTATTGGAACTTTCAACCTCCGCGACCTTGTTATTGCTGATCCTAAAACAGTTCTTGCAGATATTATGAAAAAGGAACCTGTTTTTCTGTTTGACAATCAGAAAGTTCAGGATATCGCAGAGCTTGTGTCAAAGTATAACCTTCTTGCTGTTCCTGTTGTTGACGGTAATGAACAGCTTCAGGGAATGGTGGTCGTGGATGATGTTGTTGAGGATCTTATTAATGAAAGAAGAACGAAGAAAAGATAGGTGTTATTGGGTAACAGTAAACTGTAAGCAGTAATCAGTATTCAGTAATCAGTAAGCAGTAAACCAGCAACAAGCAACAAGCATGCTGAAAAACAGACTTAAAGACAGCCACTTCATAAAGAGAATACTTATATTCTTCGCTATTCTCGGTCCCGGCATAATTACCGGCAGCGTCGACAATGATGCCGGCGGAATCACAACCTATTCGGTTGCCGGAGCAATGTATGGTTATAACCTTATCTGGACTCTTATCCCTTCATTCATAGTGCTTCTTGTTGTACAGGAGATGAATGCCAGGATGGGTATTGTTACAGGTAAAGGTCTGTCAGATCTTATCAGGGAAAATGCAGGAATGAAGATCACCTTCCTGATTTTTCTTGGCCTGCTTTTTTCGAATATCGGCAACACCACAACTGAATTTGCGGGTGTTGCAGGCAGTATGGAAATATTCGGCATAAGCAAATATATTTCGGTTCCGGTAACGGCAGTGCTTGTCTGGTTCCTTGTTGTTAAAGGCACTTACCAGATAGCAGAACGGATCTTTCTCATTTTCAGCCTCTCACTTCTGACTTACGTGGTTTCTGCACTTATGAGCGAGCCCGACTGGTCGGCTATCGGCACTGCAATTGTCAGGCCACAAGTTGAGATGAACACACAGAGCCTTGCAATGGTTATAGCGCTTGTAGGTACAACAATTGCTCCATGGATGCAGTTCTATATGCAGGCTTCAGTAATTGAAAAAGGCCTGAAGATGAAGAATTACAGGTTCACACTGATAGACATTGCCGTAGGCTGTGTTGTTACAGTGGTTGTTGCCTTCTTCATAATGGTGGCCTGCGGAGCAACGCTTCATCCTAACGGAGTTACAATAAATGAGGCCAAGGACGCAGCCCTTGCGCTTAAGCCTCTCGCAGGGAAACTTGCCTCCCAGGTATTTGCATTCGGACTGTTTATTGCTTCAGTTTTCTCGGCAACAATACTGCCACTGGCAACAGCCTTTTATGTATCTGAAGCATTCGGATTTGAAGCAGGCATCGACAAGAAATGGGATGAGGCAAAGGAATTCTATTCACTCTACACTTTCATTCTTGTTATTTCAGCATTGATAATCCTGATACCAGGAGCTCCTCTTATAAAAATATCAATCTGGTCACAGGTGCTTAACGGGATACTGTTGCCTGTTGTCCTGATAAGCATGATACTCCTTATAAATAATAAGAAAATTATGGGAGTTTATGTCAACAATATGATCCAGAACATAATAGGCTGGGCAGCCGTAATTATACTTGTGATCCTTTCAGTGATACTGCTGATTATTCCATTTTTCAGCAGGTAAGCACCTTCTTACAG
>ERZ795055.3545-NODE-3545-length-11378-cov-4.565663_pt1 | contig 11378 bp, 9 predicted proteins | sample MGYA00375139_ERZ795055 | MGnify/ENA primary metagenome ERZ795055 (study PRJEB30184, sample SAMN05720283) | anaerobic digester metagenome | isolation source: active sludge of municipal wastewater-treating anaerobic digesters | place: USA | collected 2015-01-23 ...
CGCGCCGTGCTGGCCTCGCTGGGCGGGGTGATGAAGGCCTCCGGGCCGCTGGGCGAGATCGCCGAGGCCCTGCGGGCCAACCGCATCGACGCCGCCGCGGCCGCGGCCATCGCCAGCCAGGGCAAGGAGATCAGCGCGGACCTGGTGCTGCTCGGCGGCGTGGCCAAGGTGGGCGACAACTACCGCGTGGGCTCGTTCCTGCTGCGGGTGGACAACCACCAGGTCTGCCAGCTGGCCGAGATCCAGCTCGATCCCGACCTGCTGGGCGCGAGCGTCGAGGTCTACAACCTGGTGTCCGCGGCCATCAAGACCGTGGACGGCTGCCCGAGCCCGGCCAAGCTGCCCATCCCGGTGGTGACCACGGCCGCGGAGAAGAAGGTGGAGATCAAGGCCGTGGCCGTGGGTCCGGCCGTGCCTCCGCCCGAGGCGGCCAAGCCGAAGGCCGCCCTGCCGCCGCCCGAGCCGGAGCCCGGCCCGGCCGTGGCCCAGCCCGAGCCCGTGGCGCCCGTGCCCGGGCCGGCCGTGCCCGGCCGGGGACCCGCGGTGCCCGGTCCGGCCGTGCCCGGCCGGGGACCCGCGGTGCCCGGTCCGGCCGTGCCCGGCCCGGCGGTCGCCCAGCCCGTGGAGCCCGCGCCCGGCCCGGACAAGCCGGCGGTGACCGACGAGGGCCTGGCGGTCGGCGGTGGCAGCGCCATCGTCGAGCCCACCGGCCCGGTGGTGCCCATGGTGCCCGTGGCCGGCACGGCCAAGCCCCTGGACGAGGAGCCGGACGAGGGCCCGCGCTGGTACGCCTCCTGGTGGTTCTGGACCCTCGTGGGCGCGGTGGTGGTGGGCGGGGCGGTGGTCGGCGCCGGCGCCGGCACGAACTGGTTCGAGGGCAGCACGAACGGCGGCACGGTGACGGTCGGCTGGTGACGGGCGGCCCGCGCCCGCGCGGCGCGGGGCGCTGCCATCCAACTGCGAGGTAGGCGCATGAGGAACTCCTGGACGATGGGACGCGTTGCGAGACGGGGCGGATCCGCGCTGGCCGCGGCGCTGGCGCTGTGCGCGCTGGCCGGCTGCGCCTCCGAGGTGGACGTGTCCTTCAAGCTGACCGACCCGTGCGGCGAGAGCGTGCTGGGCGGGCTGGGCTGCATGTACCTGCGGGTGGTGGTGTCCTCCCAGGACCCGGGCGATGACCTCTACCCGGGAAAACCGGGCGCCGGTCCGCTGGCCAAGACCTGCGACATGCTGCAGGGCTCGTGCAGCCTGAGCGGGGACGAGCTGCTCGGGCTCAACCGGGTGGTGGACGTGCTGTGCATGGACTCGGCCATCGGCCAGCCGCTGGGCCGGGCCACCTCGAACCCGTTCCTGTTCGAGGCGGGCGACGGCGGCGCGGACGGCATGAAGGTCAACCTGCTCATCGGCCCGATCAACACCTTCATCAAGACCACGGTGCTGCAGGCCTCCGGGGCCCTGGTGGCCGGCCAGTGCTCGCAGCTCGCGCAGAGCTCAGGCCGCTTCGGGCACACCGCCACCCTGCTCGAGGACGGCCGGGTGTTGATCGTCGGAGGCATCTACCACTTCGGCATGGCTGACGAGGTCCTCACCTCGGCCGAGATCTTCGACCCGCGCACCGGCATCCACTCCCTGGTGCTCGGCCCGAGCGGCCTGCCGGCCAAGATGACCGCCCCCTCGGGCCGCGCCTACCACACCGCCACCCGGCTGCGGGACGGCCGGGTCCTGCTGGCGGGAGGTGTGGCCTTCCTGGGAAGCCCACCCAAGTGGAACTCGCTGCGCTCGGCGGAGATCTTCGATCCGGTGACCAACACGTTCGGTTCGTCGATGGACATGCTGTCCAGCCGGGCGCACCACACCGCCACCATGCTGGCCACCGGCAAGGTGCTGCTGACGGGCGGGGCCATCTACGACGGCAGGGACAACATCACGTCCTACGTGGAATCGGCCGTGCTCTTCGACCCCAGTGCGCCGATCATGAATGCCTGGACGTTCACAGGTACCGCCATGAATGTTGCGCGCGCCTTCCACCAGGCCGTGCTGCTCGACCCGCAGACCCTCGGCGGCAAGGTGCTGATCCTGGGCGGGGAGAACAGCACGGGCGCGCTCAGCAGCACGGAGATCTACAAGCCCGACGAGAACAACTTCTATGTGAACGATCCGCCCACGATCACGCTGCCCACCATGAGCAAGAACCGCTCGCGCCTGTGCGCGGTGCGGCTGCTCGAGGGGACCTCGGCCGGCAAGGTGCTGGTGATCGGCGGCACCACCACCACCACGGGCGAATGGATCGTGGATCGCACCGCGGAGCTGTTTGATCCGGTGGCAGAGCATACCCAGCTCGGCGGATTCACCCCTAACGTGGCCACGCTGAGCGCGGCCCGCATGGAGCAGAGCTGCGTGCTGCTCGACACCGGCGGGGTGCTGGTGGTGGGCGGGCTGTCGGCCGGCAACAGCCCGACCGGCCTGGCCGAGCTGGTCACCGAGTCGAGCGGGGCCTTCACCGTGACCGCGCTGCCCGAGCAGCTCAACCCGCCCCGCTTCCGGCACGCGGCCACCACGCTGGCCAACGGCTGGGTGCTGCTGACCGGCGGGCTGCCCAGCGCCGACCAGACTGCCGCCACGGTGATGGAGAGCGTGCTGTTCGTCCCGCCCCCCCTCTTCTGATGTTCTCCATAGAAGAGTACCGTCTGCGGGGTGGTTTCTGCTGGTCTGTTATTCATCTGGCATCTGTCGCTTTTCCATCTCTCTTATTCTGTTCTCAAGCTCAGCAATAACCTTCTTTTGCTCTTCTGCATCCTTAAGCTGTTGCTGAACAACCTTCGTAAGAACAGCGACAATGTCCATTGAATTAAGTCCTTTCCGATCTGTTGAAGATATAATCTCTGGAACATCTTCGCTTATGAAGCCAAGTCTTTCCTCATTTGGGATTCTCTTGTAGTTGTATACCACCGGCTCAAGCATCATCAGTAGTTCACCGGCATCTTTGTAGTCCAACATTCGAATATTATCTTTGAGTTCTCTGCTTGATGCGTTATACCAGGCCGAACCATCAGTGTACGCTCCACCTGCCAATTTCAGGGGATGAGATGAATCTTGAGTAGTTGTGCCGATGCCGACATTGCCATTCACTGTAAGCTTGTCATTGTTGAATTCGCCATACACCAATGGCGTATCAGTCGTATCATTCGCAATATAAAGCATATTTGATCCATCTTCATAATATCCAGCATAGTTTCCAAGAAATACGTTACCACTTCCGTTATTGGCGTAACCAGCAAGCATCCCGAGAATTGTATTATTGCTTCCGCTCGACAAAGAGAATCCGGCGTCTGCACCAACCAGTGTGTTTTCTTCGCCTGTTGTGTTTGATTTGCCAGCTTGGTAGCCCAGGAATGTGTTGAAACCTCCAGTGGTGTTGACTCTTCCAGTATAGTACCCTACAAACGTGTTCTCACCGCTGGTGGTTGAGTATCCAGCACCTGATCCAATAATTACGCTGTTGGAACCTGATACGTTAGACATCCCTGTATTTCGTCCTATGAAAACGTTGTCGTTTCCTGATTGGTTTGAATAGCCCGAATTTCTTCCGAGAAAAATGTTGTAGTTTCCATTCACATTGTTGTAGCCAGCGAGGTAGCCGGCAAACAAACCGCCGACTCCAGTTGTGTTAAGAAGTCCTGACTCATATCCGATGAATACATTATAGCTCGCTGTTGTATTGGAGTTCCCTGCTTCTCCGCCGATGAATACATTGTATTGTCCGGTGGTATTGTAAGCTCCCGCGGCAGATCCCAGGAACGTGTTATACCATCCAGTTGTAGTTTGATAGCCCGCAGCTTCGCCAAGGAAGAGATTATAGTTTCCTGTTGTATTGGAATATCCGGAGTGATAGCCAATAAATGTGTTATATTGCCCAGTGGTATTTAGATAGCCAGATTTCATTCCTGCAAATAGATTAAATGAGCCGTCCGTGTTCGACGCGCCGGCATAGTTCCCGAGAAATACGTTCTCCCCGCCTTCCGTGTTTGCATATCCTGAGTAGAATCCCGCGAACAGGTTCGAACTCCCCTCGGTATTTGAGTATCCAGCACTATATCCAATAAATGTATCGAACTGTCCTATTGTGGTCGAATGGCCTGCGTTTGCGCCGAAAAATGAATCCCTCAGGGAGCTGTAGTCGAGTTCTCCACCTGCATTCTGCCCGAATAGAGTATTATAAACTCCCTCGGAGCCTGCAAGGGCAATTGTGGCAAACTGCATGACGGAAATGATTGCTAATGGAAACATGAGTTTCCTAGTCATATTACCCTCCTTGGGTAGCGAATCTATAGTCAGGTATGAAGATAGATGCCATTTGGGTGGGGCGCGTGCATTACCAGCGCTAGTAAATTGTCGCCTCATTGTTTCTATCCTTACGTGCAATCATGTTCCTGACATGCCCCATTGCGAACCTTTCCTGGGCCCGCTGGGCAAAAAACTCCCACCCGAGTGCATTTTGGAATTAGCGTATCGGCAGAATGAAGAAAGAGCTCCTCATGCCAATTGTGACGAAGTTTGGAGAGCTGGTTCAAGAGCATGAAGTGTTTAGACGAGTTTTCGGATGGGTATGAGGAATGAGGGGACCATCGAGGCCTCGCTACGGCGGTGCGCCCAGCTGGAATCCTGTTCAACGTACCGTGCATCCTGCTCGGCTCAATCCTGATCCTTGGAGTCGCTGTTCGCCTTGTCCCCAGCTGCTGTACCCAGAGAGTCCGTCTGGTTCTCTGCCTTTGCAGGCACCGAAAGCGCTTGGTCCTGGTTCGCCAGGGAGGCCGAGTCCCCTGTATCAATAGGCCTGCAGCCTGCTCCTATAACGACGAGCAATAGCTCCGCAACCAGCCCCAGGAACCCCACAAACTTGCGTCCCGCGACCAATAGTAATGACCTTACGAGTTCTCGAGCTTCCAGCCTCAGAGTTGGAGGTGCCCATCCCGTAGCATTCCACCCGATCCAGGTTCGCTCGAGGTCCATGCCGAGAGGAACACACTGGATCTATTTCTGTCAATATGAACTTTTTATATACAAAGTAACAGAATGTAACATAATGGGATCATCGGACTCTCGAACGACCTGAACCGGGCACATGAGTGACAAAGTAGACCGGGGACATAGGTGACACCAGGCTGAGGCTTGGAGGTGTCGCCGTAAGCGTCCGGCCAACCGCACCCGTCCGAATCGGGTAGGTCAGTCCACTATTGGTGGCGCTCGGGTTGCTGCGTGACGTTGCAGCTGGTCGGTCAGTCGGCTTCAGCGGGGGTTGGCTCTGGCTCTTCTTCTGCGTCGTCGGTCGGGGAAGGCAGATCCTTCTTCGGCAGCAGGTGCTCGGGGTGGTCCTCGGCCCAGTCCACGGGCAGCAGGTCGAAGATCTTCCCCTTCGGCCAGCCGCGGGCCAGCTTCTCGAACACGTCCTTCAGGTAGGCCCAGGGGTTCACGCCCACCAGGGCGCAGCTCCCCAGCATCGAGTAGGCGATCGCCGCCCGCTTCCCGCCCGCGTCGGAGCCGGCGAAGAGGTAGTTCTTGCGGCCGACGGCGACGGCCCGGATCGCCCGCTCGCTGGCCCCGTTGTCGATCGGCAGCCGGCCGTCATCGTGGAAGCGCGTGAGCGTCACCCGGTTCTTCGCCGCGTACCCGCTGGCCTGGGCGAGCGGGTACGACGGCCGCAGCTACGGCCCCTTCTCCACCATCCACTTCCACAGCACGTCCATGACGGGCTTGGTATGAAGCTGCCTGAGTGCGTGCACCTCATCCGGCCCGAGTCCCTTGGCCAGCTCCTCGATCGCGTACATCTGGCGGATGAGGTCCAGCGGATAGGCAGCCATGAGCTCTCCGCCCTTCAGCGCCTCCACGAAGCGCCGACGGCCGTGCATCCAGCAGCCAACCTCGTAGGCCTTGGCGTCCTCGGCCGTGAACAGGCTGTCGAGCTTCGTGTCCGCGTCCACCACCAGCGGGCCCTCCCGGGCCCGGAGTAACGACAGCGGTCCCTCCCGGCTCTCGTTCGGCGCGTACTCGAAGTGCACGTACTGCCCGTCACCCACGAAGCACCACGGGCTGCCCCGCTTGACGTTGTTCGGGTGCTACCGGTCCAGCACCCGGAGGTGGGTGCCGTCCGCCTGCAGCACGACGGCGACCAGCACCGCCTCGCGGTTCACCTTCAACAAGGGCTCCAGGAGATCGGTCGCCGCTTGGACCCAGTCCGACAGCGTCGAGCGCGGGACCTCGTATCCCCGCCGCGCGCAACGGCTCGCATGACGGTGGAGCGGCAGGTGGTCCTGGTACTTGTCCTCCACCACCTTGGCCAGCATCCCGGCCCCGGGCAGCCCCCGCCCGATGACCTTGTCTCCGACCGGGGCCACCACCACGCCGTCACCGCATTTCGGGCAGGCCCGCTTCTCCCGCAGGATCCGCCGTACCTTGAAGCTGGCCGGTACGTACTTCAGGACCTCACTCGCCTCGTGCCCGATGACAGCCTTCTCCGTCCCGCACTTCTCGCACGTCCGCTCCGCCTCGGGCACGGCGACCGGCTCGTCCTCGCGCGGCAGGTGCGCGGGCAGCGCCCGCCGCCCGTGTGGCCGGGCCTTCTTCTTCGGCTTCTCCCGCCGCGTTGGCTAGGGCGGCAGATCGATGGGCGCCAGCAGGTCCATCGTGGTGCTGAGCTCCTGGAGCGCCAGCATGAGTTGCCCCGGGCTCACCTTCTCGCTCTTGCGCCCGTACTGGTTCGGCAGCGCCTTGATGAGCCGGAACACGTTGGAGTTGCTCTCCTCGACCAAGGAGCGCACCAGCGAGGACGCCATCCCCATCGCCTCGTCCACCTGAGACGACTCGATCATCCCGCGCAGCTTCGTGACCACGCAGTCCACGTCGAGCTCGATTGGCTTCAGTCCGTGCTTCATGCGGCCTAAAAGATAGGCACGCGGGATCCCGCGTCAAGACTACATTTCCACTCTCTGAGAAGATTTTCGCGGCTCCCAGCGCGGCCTCCGGCGCGCCCCGCAGATCGATGCCCTCCAGCATCAGCCCCAGCTCGGCCGAATCCATCTCGAGCTGCCGCTGGCCCTCGCGGACCTCGGCGGGCAGCCTGAACCGGCCACGCTCGAGCCGCTTGGCCAGGATGCACATCCCGCTGCGGTCCCAGAACAACACCTTGACGATGTTGCCCCGGCGGTTGAGGAAGGCGAACAGGTGGCCGGACATCGGGTCCTGCTGGATCACGTGCCGCGTGGCGGCCTCCAGGCCATCGAAGCTCTTGCGCAGGTCGACCGGCTCACAGCACAGGTACACCCGCACCGCCAGCGGCAGGGTCAGCATCCGAGCAGCTCCAGCCCTCGATGAGCCGGACGATGTCCTCGAGCGCGAACCCTCCCTCGGCGTGGATGTGGAAACCGGACGGCATGGTCACCTCGAGCGCGGCGCCAGACATCGTCGGTGCTGGCACCGCCCCACGGACGCGGACCGGCAGGAAGCGGACCGCGTCGCCGGCGCTTTTACCTGCGCCGAGCTTGCGCTGCCAGCCCCGCAGCCGCCAGGCGCCGATGCCCGTCTCCGCGGCGAACGTCGCCATCGACAGGCCGCTCACTTGGAGGGTGTCAGGCGCCCGCCTCGCGGTCGCCTCGTCCCAGCGCTTTATGATTAGAAGGTCTTGCAGATCCCGATCCGTCAGCCCACCGATCCGCGTCCTGGCCACCTCGCACCTCCCTGCGTAGTGGCCAAGGTGCTCATGCCACTCCAAAGAGGCCAGATGTGGTTGGCAGGACGGTTACGTCCCGGAGGTGCTTCTGGGATCCGTCCTCCTGGAAGAACTCACCTCAGGCCCAGGGCGTCCAGCGGGGCGGTGAAGATCAGCAGGGACTCATGTTCTTGCACGCAGGAAGACCTACCGGACCTCGGCCTGCACGGCCTCCTCGGACCAGTCCGGGTGCTGCATCCTGAGCCCCGCGGCCTTGAGCTCGCGGGCCGCGCGGTTGAGCTGGCAGGCGATGCGCAGCTTCTCGGCCGGGGTCATCCGGCGGTAGGCCTGGATCTGTGCGGGGTGTAGCACCCGGTCCTCCTCCCGGAGCGACGGTCTGCGCTCAACCGGGGCGGGTTTGGAAACCCGCCCCTACTCCGTGTCGCCGCCCTCTTCGCCGTCCTCGCCGAAGGTGCCCTTCTCCTCGACCGGGGTGGCCAGCTCCAGGCCGACCTTGCCCATGCACTGCTGGGTCTTCTCCGCGGCCTTGTCGAACTGCGGCTGGACCAGGAGATCGAAGAAGCGCGGGTAGAGCTTGGACAGGTCGCCGGTCTCCTCGAAGTCGTCGTTCAGCCGGCCGAACCACTCCTTGTTGCGCGCCTCGAAGCGGCCCTTGAGGTCGGCGCGCACGAGCTCCCGCGAGCGGGTGTCCTGGGAGGCGAAGCAGCGCTTGGCCACCGTGCGCGCCAGCAGCAGCCCGTCCTCGAAGGCCTCCTCGAAGATCTTGTGGGCCTCCTGGCACTCGGCCGGGACCTTGAGCGCCTTGACCTGCGCGGTCAGCTTCTCCTGGGCCTTGAGCAGCCCGGTCCAGCGCTCCTGGAAGGTCTTGCTGGCCATCAGCGCCGGCTGATCCCGGTTGGGGCTCATCTGGATCTCGGCCTTGAAGTCGGGCCGCAGGTACTTGGTGATGTGCTCGCTCACCAGCACGAACTCGGCCACGTGGAAGCGGTTCACCCGCCAGGGCGCGTGGCCCACCCGGAACTCCGTGCGGGAGGTCTGGTAGGTCAGCAGGGCCACGTCCGTGTCCGGGTAGGGCTCGTACTTGACCCCGGCGTTCAGCGGCTTGGGCGGGGTCTTGGACTTGGCCGGGCCGCCCGCCAGGGCGGCGGGCGAGAGGAGCGCCAGGGCGAGCAGCGCGGCCAGGGTCGTTCGCAGCGTGGACTTCATGGCGGGGACCTCCCATCGGGCTTGGACGCCCGATCCGGCTGTTGATTCTAGCGCGTGCGCCGGGCGATTCAAGTCAGTTGCGCGCCGGCTGGCCGGGCGGGTATAGTGCCTGCCCCGGAGGTGCCCAGCATGAGCCGAGAAGCCGTCCAGTCCGAGCGCGCCCCGGCCGCCGTGGGGCCGTACTCCCAGGCCTGCCGGGCCCTGTACCTGTCGGGCCAGGTCCCGCTGGACCCCGCCACCGGCCAGCTCGTGCCGGGGCCGGCCGCCGCGCAGGCCGCCCGCTGCCTCGAGAGCCTGAAGGCCGTGCTCGAGGCCGACGGGCTGGGCTTCGCGGACGTGGTGCGCTGCACCATCTTCCTGACCGACCTGGCGGACTTCGGCGCGGTCAACGAGGTCTACAGCCGCTGCTTCCAGGCGCCCTTCCCGGCCCGGGCCTGCGTGCAGGTCGTGGCCCTGCCCCGGGGCGCCCGGGTGGAGATCGACGCCGTCGCCGAGCGCGCCTGAGGTCCACGTGGCGCGGCTCTCCCGGATCAGCCTGGCCCTGGCGCTGTGCGCGGCGCTCCCGGCCACGGCCCTGGCCGGCGGGTCCATCCGGGGCCTGCTGGTGCAGCGGCAGTCCGGCGAGCCGATCCTGGGGGCGTCCGTCAGCCTGGACGACGGGGCCGCGCTGACCGCGTCCGACGAGCGCGGGCGCTTCCGCTTCACCGACGTGCCGGCCGGCCCGCACACACTCGGCGTACGCGATCCGGAGTGCGCGCCGCTCGACACCCAGGTGGAGGTCGTGGACGGCCAGACCCTGGAGCTCGACCTGGCCCTGGACGCCCGCGGCGAGGAGGACACCGAGGAGGTGGTCATCCGTTCGCCGCGCCTGGAGTCGGCCGTCAACGACACGGTGCTGGAGATGGAGGAGGTCCGGAAGATCCCCGGCACCCAGGGCGACGTGCTGAAGATCGTGCAGAGCCTGCCGGGCGTGGCCCGCGGGGTGGCCTTCGGCGGCACCGCCGGCCCGGGGGTGATCGTGCGCGGCAGCGCCCCGGAGGACAGCGCCGTGCTGATCGACGGCTTCGGCGTGCCGATGCTGTACCACTTCGGCGGGCTCAAGTCGGTGATCAACTCGGACCTGCTCAAGCGCATCGACTTCCTGCCTGGCGGCTTCGGGGCCGAGTTCGGCGACGCGATCGGCGGGGTGCTCGACGTGCAGACGCAGCCCTGCACCCACTCCCAGTACGACGGCTACGTCGAGCTCAGCATGATCGACGCGGGCTTCCTGGTGCAGGGCCCCATCACCTCGGAGTCCGGCTTCCTGCTGGCCGCGCGACGCTCCACCCTCGACGCGTGGCTGCCCTCCGTGCTGGACGCGGTCACCGACGACGACACCGGCTTCTCCATGACGGTGGCGCCGGTGTACTACGACTTCCAGGCCAAGCTGGACTGGAGCCCGGGCGCGCGCGATCGGCTGACGTTCTTCGCCTTCGGCTCGAGCGACCGGCTGACCTTCCTGGTCGACAAGGCCATGTCCGGGGACACCTCGCTGCGCGGCGACTTCGGCATGGCCTTCCAGTTCTACCGCTTCAACCTGGGCTGGAGCCACGCCGGCGAGAGCTGGCAGCTCACCACGCTGGCCAACGCCGGCTGGGACAAGGCCGACGTGAGCATCGGCATGGGCCGCTACATGCACTTCGACGTGCCGGGCGGGAACCTGCGCTCGGATCTCGAGTGGAAGCTGGCGGAGCGCTGGACGCTGCGGGCCGGGCTGAACGGCGGGTTCAGCAAGTACCACTTCTGGGCCCAGATGCCGCGCATGCCCAAGGAGGGCGAGGACGCCTCCGGGTTCGAGAACCTCGAGCTGTTCACCGCCGACCTGGCCGACTGGAACTACAACCTGTCGGGCTACGTCTCGGTGGCCTGGCGGCCCCTCGATCCGCTCAGCCTCTCGCTGGGGCTCAGGCTGGACGGGTACGGCGGCCCGTGGAGCGGGTTCGGCGCCTCGCCGCGGGCGAGCGCGCGCTACCGGGTGCTGGAGACCACCCTGTTGAAGCTCGGGGTCGGGCTCTACCAGCAGCCGCCCGCCGAGGACGAGACGGCCGACGAGTGGGGCAACCCGGACCTCGGCCTGGAGCGGGCCATCCACTACGTGGTCGGCCTGGAGCAGGCCCTACCGTGGCACGTCCAGGTGGAGTTCAACTACTTCTACAAGGACATGGACCGCCTGGTCGTATCCGACGCCGAGACGATCTACTCCAACGACGGCCGCGGGCGGGCCTCCGGCGTCGAGCTGCTCGTGCGCCGCGACCTGGCCGACGGGTTGTTCGGCTGGCTGTCCTACACGCTGATGCGCTCCCAGCGCCAGGATCACGCCGGCGAGGACTGGCGGCTGTTCGACTGGGACCAGACCCACATCCTGACGCTGGTGGCCGGCTACCGCCTGCCCACGGGCGAGATCGAGCCG
>ERZ795055.3549-NODE-3549-length-11368-cov-4.755503_pt1 | contig 11368 bp, 9 predicted proteins | sample MGYA00375139_ERZ795055 | MGnify/ENA primary metagenome ERZ795055 (study PRJEB30184, sample SAMN05720283) | anaerobic digester metagenome | isolation source: active sludge of municipal wastewater-treating anaerobic digesters | place: USA | collected 2015-01-23 ...
TCTAATTACGCGGTGCCCGGGCTGTATTTCTTCGATAATCGCGCGGCCACGGTGGCTAAGAATCTCAAGCCATCGCCACGCGGCGAGCTCGAAATCATCGAAGTCATTCGCTGGTACTTGAACGACGGCACGCTCAAGGTGGCTGAGCTTGGACGCGGCACTGCGTGGCTGGATACCGGCACGCATCAGTCGTTGTTGCAGGCCGCGGTGTACATCGAGGCGGTGCAAGAGCGCCAAGGTTTGCGGGTGGGGAGCCCGGAGGAAGTTGCGTTCCGAATGGGCTTCATTTCGCGCGAGCGCCTGCGGGAGTTGGGTGAGGCGTTGAAGAAGAGCGACTACGGTGCCTACCTGTTGCAGCTCGCAAGCGAGAGTGCGACGCGGTAGGGAGTCGCACAACTCTTGCTCATCGCGATCCACGGCACGACGACCTCACACCAGGCGCGCGCCCCCAAGGAAAATGTCATGAAGAAGACCACAAAAAAGGCCCTCAAGAAGGCGGCAAAGAAGGCCGCGCCCAAGAAATCGCTGGCCAAGACGGTTAGGGCCAAGAAGCCTGTTGCGAGGGCCAAGGTTGCACCCAAGGCCTCTTTGCGCGCCAGTTTGAAGCCCGCGCCGGTGACGGCGGTGCCTCTGTTAGATCCGCGCCGCGCCAACAACGCCATCGAGGGCAAGCTCAAGGCTGCTTTCGACCGTTGTCTGAAGCATGGGCAGTTCATCAACGGCCCTGAGGTCGAGGCGTTCGAGAAACAATGCGCCGACTACATGGGCGTCGAGCACGCCATTGGTGTCTCGTCGGGCACCGATGCGCTCATCGTTGCGATGATGGCGTTGGACGTGAAGGCCGGGGACGAGGTGATTTGTCCCACCTACACCTTCTTTGCCACCGCGGGGTCGATTTGGCGGACGGGTGCCAAACCCGTGTTTGTGGACATCAAGCCGCGCTGCATGAACGTCGATCCGGATCTCATCGCCAAGGAGATCACGCCGCGAACCAAGGCCATTATTCCGGTGCACTTGTTTGGCCAATGCGCCGAGATGGAGCCGATTCTCGATGTCGCGCGTGCCAAAGGTATTCCGGTCATCGAAGACTGTGCCCAGGCGATTGGCGCCGAGTATCAAGGCAGGCGTGCCGGCTCCATCGGCACGGTGGGCTGCTTCTCGTTCTTCCCTTCAAAGAACGTGGGTGGCTTTGGCGACGGCGGCCTTGTGACCACCAAGGAAGGCGCGTTGGCTCAGCGCATCCGCGCGCTGCGCAACCACGGCGGCCTACAACAATACACCCACAATGAAGTGGGCGGGAACTTCCGATTGGATGCCCTGCAAGCGGCGCTGCTGGCTCCAAAGCTTGAGCACGCCGACCAATACACGGCGGCGCGCCAAAAGAACGCACAGCTGTACACCGACTTGTTTGTCCAAGCAGGAGTGGGCGCCCCCGACCAAGGTGAGCCGGCCTGCAGTGTGCATTGTCACCGGGCCAGCGTTCCGCAAGATATGCCGATGTTGTTACCTGCCGCCTGTCAGAGTCGTCACGTCTACAACCAATATGTGGTGCGGGTCCGCGGCCAAGGTCAGCGTGATGCATTGCAAGCGGCGCTCAAGGCCAAAAATATCGGTTCAGCGGTTTACTACCCGCGGCCGATGCACTTACAGCCCTGTTTTGCCTCACTCGGTTTCCGCGAGGGCGACATGCCGGTTTCGGAGGCTGCGGCCCGGGAGAGCCTGGCGTTGCCGATCTACTCGGAGTTGACCGAGGCCGAGTTGCGCTACGTGGTCGAAGCGGTCGTGTCGTTTTTCAATCCGAAAGCCTAACCGACCGTCTGGTCAGAGAGGGTCGTACAAATGCATCGCTGGCTTGTGATTGGGCATAAAGGACAGCTGGGCTCCGATGTCATGGAGCTGTTGACGAGCCGTGGCGCAAATCCGTTGGGGATGGATCTGCCGGAGCTGGATGTCGGCGATTTCGACGCCACGCGGGCCAAGCTGTTGGAGCTCAAACCCGATGTGGTGATTAATACCTCAGCCTATCATTTGGTGGACAAATGCGAGGAGCATTTCACCGAGGCGTTTCACATCAACGCCGCGGCGCCGCGCAACCTGGCCAAGATATGCGAGGACCTGAACGCGACGCTGATGCACTTTTCCACCGACTATGTGTTTGGTGGCCAAACGTTGGCAGGGGCGTGGACAGAGACCGATCGACCGGAGCCGCAGAGCATCTATGCCACCAGCAAGCTGGCCGGTGAGCACCTGGTGCGCGAGAACTGCGAGAAGCACTTCGTGATTCGTACCTGCGGGTTGTACGGCAAAGCCGGGCGTCGGCCCGTGGGTGGCAGCTTCGTCGAAACGATGATTCGGTTGTCCACGAGCGGCAAACCGTTGCAGGTGGTGAACGATCAGACTGTGGCGCCAACCTCCACGGCAGAATTGGCCATGACCCTGCTTACGCTCATCGATACCGGCCGTTACGGTCTGTATCACCTGACCAACGCTGGTGAATGCACCTGGTACGATTTTGCGCAGGAGATCTTTCGGCTCATCGGCGCCACGCCAACGGTGACGCCAGTTTCCACTGCCCAATATGGCGCCAAGGCCAAGCGACCGGTTTACTCCATCCTGGACAATCACAAGGCCACCAGCCTGGGTGTGCCAGCGATGTCGCACTGGAAAGAGGCGCTCGCGACGTACATCAAGAAGCGGACCTAAGACGCCATGAAGTTTACTTTTGTGCCCCAAGCTCTGCCCGAGGTTCTACTGGTTACGCACGAGCGGGCCGGAGATGCGCGCGGCTTTTTTGCCGAGGTCTTTCGCGAGGAGCCCTTCCGGGCCGCCGGCATACCGGCGTTTGTACAGGAAAACATGTCCCGCTCTACCAAGGGTGTGTTGCGCGGCTTGCACTACCAAAAGCAACCGCAGCCCCAAGGGAAGCTGGTGCGCTGCGCGCGTGGCGCCATTTTCGACGTCGCGGTGGATGTGCGGCACGGCTCGCCCAACTTTGGTAAGTGGGTCGGCGTGGAGCTCACCGAGGCCAACAACCAGATGTTGTGGGTCCCGGTAGGTTTTGCGCACGGCTTTGTAGCGCTCGCGGAGCTCACCGAAATTGTTTACAAAACCACCGGTTACTACGCCCCGTCGAGTGACGCTGGAGTGCGTTGGGACGACCCGGCTATTGGTGTCGCGTGGCCCGTGAGTGCTCCCTTGCTCTCCGACAAAGATCAAAAAGCACCGTTCTTGCGTGACGTAGACACGACGTTTCAGTTTGGGCGGGGGTAAACTCACCATCTCCGTCTTGCCTCCTGTGACAGCATCGCCATCGTAAGAGGCAGTGGCACTGCCTTGCGATGGCGGCCGTGGCTCACCTGCTGCGAAGGGGCGCTCATTTATGCGGGCTATCCCGTTATTGACGTTGGCCAAGATCGCCACGCCCGCCGTGTTAACGATGGCATTGTTTTTGGTCGCCGGCCTGGGGTTCCTGTTGCCATCCGTGCGCGACAGCATCATGGAGCGCAAGCGCGACACGCTCAAAGAGCTGGTGACAGTGCAGCTCGCCAACCTCGAAAGCATCCGCCGTGACGTAGAGAGCGGGCACTTGACCTTGGCTGCGGCCCAAAACGAAGCCATCGAGCGGTTGCGAAACGTGCGCTACGGGCCCGGTCAGCAGGACTACTTTTGGCTGCATGCCAAGGACGGAGCGGTGTTGATGCATCCGTTTCGGCCTGACCTGGTAGGCAAGCTCAACGTGCCGTTTATCACTGAGGATGGCACACCGCTGAGCGAGGCGATCATGACCACCGCCCGGCAGCAGGGCGCGGGTTTTATTCTCTATACCTTTCCTTCTCCCGTGCAACCGCAGCAGCTGTCGCTGAAGTTGTCGTACGTAGCGGCGTTCAAACCATGGGGCTGGGTACTGGGTGGCGGCATGTACCTGGACGACGTCGCTGCGCAAGTGGATGCATTGGTACAAAGGGTCGCGCGGATCGGCGCGCTGATTGGCTTGGTGGTGGCGGCCTTTCTGCTGGTCAGTGTGCGGCGCACAGTGCGCGAATTGCGCGCCCGGGAGCTTGCGCGTCGGGAGCTTGCGGCAAGCGAGCTCCGCTACCGCACCGTGGCTGAGAGCGTGTCGGACCTGGTGTGGAGTTGTGACCTCGACCAACAGGTGACCTTTGTGAGTCCCTCGGTGGTGAGCCTCAGCGGGTATACAGCCGAAGCGGCTCAGGTGCGTGGCCTGCCGATTGCATTGCCTGAGGACGTCCAGGGTTTTATCGCGACATGGCGTTGTACCCCCGGCACGGTCACCTCCGCCGCCAGTTTTCCCACCTGGACCTTCGAGGCCCCCTTGATGCGTGCCGATGGCACCGCGATTGCCACCGAAACGCGCCTATCGGTGTTGGTGGATGCCTCGCAACGCCCTACGGGGTTGTTGGGGATCACCCGTGACATTGAATCGCGGCGGCGCGCTGAACGGGAGCGCGAGCGCCTGGAGGCAGAGTTACGTCACTCTCAGAAACTGGAGGCGCTGGGCACGTTGGTCGGGGGTGTCGCGCATGACTTCAATAACATTCTGGCAGCCATGTTGGGCTACACCGAGCTGGCGATGCTAGACGCGGATGCGCGCACCAGCGGCTTGTTGCGTAACGTGGCCGAAGCTGGCGAGCGAGCACGGCGTTTGGTGCGGCAGCTTCTGACCTTCAGTCGGCGAGTCGAGCAGGCTCGGGTGCCGGTGCATTTGCAATCGGTGGTGGAGGAGGCGCTGAGCATGGTGCGCTCGATCCTGCCGGCCACCACCACTGTACAGATCGAACTGAGTGATTGCGGTGCGGTGCTGGCCGACAGCAACCAACTGCATCAGGTGGTGGTCAACCTGTGCTCCAACGCCCACCAAGCCATGGAAGCCAAAGGTGGTGGCATTTTGACCGTGACGCTGCAGGAACTCACTCCGCAGGCGCCCGCCCGTACGCGCTTGCCGGAGCTGCAGTTGGGGCGTTTTGCCTGTTTGAGCGTGGCCGATACTGGCAGCGGCATCGATGCACCCACCCTCACTAAGATTTTCGACCCCTTCTTCACCACCAAGCCGGTCGGCAAAGGTACTGGGCTTGGCTTGGCCGTGGTGCATGGCATTGTCAGTGCCCACGGTGGCCGCATCGATGTCGTAAGCACCCCCGGTCTTGGTAGTCGCTTCGACGTTTACCTGCCGTTGTGTGAGGAGGCTGTGCAGGTGGTGGCGCCGCCGCGACCTGCGACTTTGCCCGGGGGTCATGAGAGCATTTTGGTGTTGGATGATGAGCGGGTGGTGTTGGAGGCGACCAGCGGTATCCTGCGACGGTTGGGCTACCACGTTACGACCTACACTGAGCCGGTGTTGGCGCTAGAGTCGTTTACCAAGGCGCCTGATGCGTACGCCTTGGTGATCACTGATCAAATGATGCCCGGGATGACCGGCACCCAGTGGGTGGCGCAAGCGCTGAAGCATCGCGCAGGCCTACCGGTGATTATGCTGACCGGCGGCATCTCCGAGGCCAGCACGCTTCAGGCTGCCCATCGTTTAGGAATCGCCGAGTTGCTCGTAAAGCCGGTGGCCGCGCGGGAATTGGCGACCGCAGTGCGCGCGTTATTGGATAGGACCAAACCAGATGGGAGGTCCGCCCCTGCCGGAGCGTGTGCGCTCTTGTGACACCGTTTGCAGACGCGAACGGTTGCCGAGGCGTGAAGGCGTGCGAAAACGAGCCCGCGGATACATTACGTATGGTAAGGACGGGTCAGGAGCCAGCGAATTACCGTTTGGCTGCGACTTCAGGTTCAAGGCCTACCGCTCGCAGGGCCTGTTGGAATGCGGTGTTGGCTTGGCTCTCATCAAAGGTGACCTGTTCACCGAGCCAGCGAAATGCCGAGGCATAGTCGGCCGGCTTAAATGAGTTCAGCTTCGTTTGCGCAGAGCTCTTGATCATCCAGCTCATTGCCGTGACTGCGCCCCGCACCAGAATAGAATCGGACACAATCGCCACGCGGCGTAGCTTGTCCATTCCTAACTCATCTTCGCGCAGTGATAGGGCTTTGCGTTGTTCGGCGTTGGGGCCGTGATCTAGCGTGTATTGCAGGCCGCCGCTTGCAGCCCCTTCATTTCGTGCCAGCACTGCCAGCGTATCAAGGTACTCGTTCCAGACTGAGGCCGTGATGGGTTTACGGTTGACCGCTGCTATCAAGAGGTCGCCGGTACGAATCATACTGAGTTGGTTTTGCACTACATAAAGTCGGCCATTCGCCATACAGCCCCCTAGACAAATTGGTCGGCCCCATCCATAGGCGGATCGTCGAGGCCAACGCAAATCCCTTGCCTCTACGTCTGTGACTCTTCGAGCCACTCTTGCTCGGCCGTCGTGTCCACCGTAGATCAAGCACCCGCGACGCAAGAGGTCGCGACGTTGAGGTGTATGCATGAGCCTGAAACCGGTCGAGAAGCCCGTGATCCACGAAGTCGGATTGCGCGATGGTCTGCAAGCCGAAAAGCAGGTCATCCCCACCGCCACGAAGCTTGCATGGTGTGAGCAGCTCATCGCCGCCCAGGTCGACGTACTGCAAATCGGCTCATTTGTGAATCCAGACAAGATGCCGCAAATGGCCGATACCGATGAGCTGTTCCGACGCTTGAACAGCGTGCCTCATCCTGGAGTTACGCTGTCGGGCTTGGTGTTGAACGAAAAAGGCTTGGAGCGTGCGCTTGCTTGCGGTGTTGAGCTGGTATGCATGGGCGTTTCGGCCTCCGACACGCATAGCCAAAAGAACACCGGCATGAGCACCGCTGAGGCGCAACGGCGCATCATCGCCATTGCCCAAGCGGCGGTGAAGGCCGGCAAGCAGGTACAGGTGAGCGTGCAGAGCGCGTTTGGTTGCGGCTTTGAAGGCAAAATTCCCGACGAACGAGTGCTCGGCATTGTGCGTGCCTACCTAGATGCCGGGCTTGTGAACATCAGCTTGGCCGACACTGCTGGGCACGCGCACCCGACTCAGGTGACCCGACTTTTTGGTGAGCTCTTCAAGCTGCAGCCGGATGCCAAGTGTGCCTGTCACTTCCATGACACCTACGGGTTGGGCATGGCGAACATGTATGCAGCGCTGGCATTGGGTGTGCGGTCGTTTGAGACCTCGTTCGGCGGCTTGGGCGGCTGTCCTTTTACCAAGCTTGCGGCCGGCAACGTAGCCACCGAGGACTTTGTCCATGGCCTACAGCGCGTCGGGATGCGCGGCGACATTCAGTTGTCGGTGTTGTTGGGGCTAGCGCGCGAGGTGGGCACGACGTTTGGCCGGGACCTTCCAGGGCGGGTACACAAGGCGGGCGCGCTGACTTACTAGGCGGGCACCCAGGAGATTGCAGTGATGACAGCAGTGGCTACGAAGAAACGCATGCTCGAAGGGATCCGGGTTCTCGATTTGACCAACGTGCTTTCGGGGCCGTTTGCCTCGTTGCATCTGGCGCTCTTGGGGGCCGAGGTCATCAAGATTGAAAACCCCAAAGACGGCGACCTGGCGCGCAAGCTTGGGATCGTACCCGAGTACAATAAGAAGCTTTTAGGTACGAGCTTCCTCGCGCAAAATGCCAACAAGAAGTCGGTAACACTCAATATGAAGGCGCCGGAAGGCAAGGAGCTATTCAAAAAGTTGGTCGCCGAGGCCGACGTGTTGGTGGAGAATTTCCGCCCTGACGTGATGAAGCGCTTGGGCCTGGGTTACGACGCGCTCAAGGTGCTGAACCCCAAGCTTATCTACTGCGCAATTTCCGGGTTTGGCCAAACCGGCCCCGATGCCTTAAAGCCGGCTTACGATCAAATCATCCAGGGATTGTCGGGCGAAATGGCTGTGAATGGTGACGAGCGATTGAACCCCCTACGCACAGGGTTTCCGGTGTGTGACACGGTGGGGGGCATGAACGCCGCCTTTGCTATGATGACCGCGCTGTTTCACCGCGAGCGTACCGGCGAAGGTCAGTTCATCGACATTGCGCTGCTTGATTCGATTATGCCGCTCATGGGTTGGGTGGCTGCCAACTTGCTTATCGGCCACGAGCAACCGGTGGTGATGGGCAACGACAACTTCACGGCCGCGCCCTCGGGGACGTTCAAAACCCAAGATGGCTACATCAACATTGCCGCCAACAAGCAGGAGCAGTGGGAAGCGGTGTGCGACGTGTTGGCGGTGCCCGAACTCAAAGCCGACGCACGTTTTCAAGAGCGCGACACGCGTAAAAAGAACCGCAAGCTGCTTTCGCCCTTGCTCGAAGCCAAGTTGATGCAAAAAACCACCGACCACTGGGTGGCGGTATTAAACGCCCACGACGTGCCGTCGGGCGCCATTTTGGGCCTCGAAGCCGCGCTCAGACAGCCGCAGGTGCAGCACCGAAACGTGCTGCAGAAGGTAGTAATGCCTGGCATTGGCGAGCTGGAAGTGTTTGGGCTCACCGCCTTGTTTGAGAAGGGCATGGGCGACGTGACCTCGCCGCCGCCGACGTTGGGGCAGCACAACGCCGAGATTCTTGGGCGCCTGGGCCTCAAAGAGGCCGACTTGGCGGGGCTCAAGGCGAAGGGTGTGATTTAGTTCAAGGCGCATAGGTCGCAGCGACAGCGTCGCAGGCAGCACGTGCCGCAGCGTCTGGACCAGAGCCGGCACAAGGCATAGCGTACGCACCTTCATTAAGGAGTCTGTCATGGGAATGACCGTCGTAGAGAAGATCCTGGCCCGCGCGGCCGGCTTGCCGTCGGTGAAAGCTGGCGATGTCGTGGAGCCCAGAGTCGATTTGGCAATGTCCCACGAAAACGCCGCGTTGGTGATGAACCAGTTCCAAGAGGTGTATGAAGGCACCGGCCGCGAGGCCAAGCCCTGGGATGCCTCCAAGATCGCCATCATCTTGGATCACCGCGTGCCGGCCGAGTCGCCCAAAACGGCCACCAACCAAAAGAAGATCCGCGGCTTTGTGGTCAAGCACAACATCGCCAAGTTCCATGACGTGCGCGGCGATCAAGGTGGCATCTGTCACCAAATCTTACCTGAAAACGGCTATGTGCGGCCGGGCGCCGTGATCGTCGGCACCGACAGCCACACCACCAGCCACGGTGCGTTGGGTGCCTTCAGCTTTGGTATTGGCGCCACCGAAATGGCGAGCGTTTGGGCCTTGGGAGCCGCGGTTAACGTTGAAGTGCCGGCTACAATCAAGGTCGTGGTGAGCGGCAAGTTTGGTAAGCATGTGGAGCCGAAGGACCTCATTTTGCACCTCATCGGCAAACTCACCGCACAAGGCGCGAACTTTCGCGTCATCGAGTTTCACGGCGAGACAATTCGCAACATGTCCACCTCGGGTCGCTTGGTGTTGTGCAACATGTCGGTGGAAGCGGGCGCCACAAGTGGCATCGTGCCGGCCGACGCCGAAACCGAGCGCTACCTGCGCGACGAAGCGGGCGTCAAAGACAAGCTGAACCCAGTACAACCGGACGCCGACGCCGTGTACGAGCGCGTGGTGGAAATCGATGTAAGTAAGCTCGCGCCGCAAATTGCCTGTCCGCACACCGTGGACAACGTCAAGCCTGTTACCGAAGTAGCTGGCAAGCGCGTGCAACAGATTGTGATTGGCAGTTGCACCAACGGCCGCCTCGACGACCTCGCCACCGCAGCGAATATCTTGCGCGGCAAAAAGGTGGCCGATGGCACACGTATGCTGGTGTTCCCCGCCTCGTGGCGTATCTATCTCCAGGCGATGGAAAAGGGTTACGTCAAAGATTTCGTCACCGCGGGTGCCGTGGTGATGAACCCGGGCTGCGGGCCGTGCTTGGGTGTGCACCAGGGGGCCTTGGGCGACGACGAGGTCGCGCTCGCTACCACCAATCGTAACTTCAAGGGGCGCATGGGCAATCCCAAGTCGGAAGTGCACTTGTGTAGCCCTGCTGTGGCCGCCGCAAGTGCCATTACCGGCGTTATCACCGATCCGCGTCAAGGAGCTAACTAACATGGGCAAGGTAGTTTTGAAGCTGGGCGCCGATATTAGCACCGACGACATTTACCCTGGCCGCTATATGGCCACGGTGTTGCCCACCGAAACGCCGCAGTACTGCTTCTTCGACCGCACCGAGTTTAATGCCAAACTTCGGGCCAAGGAGATTCCCGACGGTAGCGTCATCGTGGCCGAGCACAACTTTGGCTGTGGCTCCTCTCGTGAGCAGGCGGTGAGCACGCTCAAGGGCTACAACCCGCTCATTGTTGCCAAAAGTATCTCGCGTATCTTCTTGCAAAACAGCATCAATTTGGGCCTGAACATCATCATCTGTCCGACCATCGTGGCCGAGCTCGGCCATGAGGTGGAGGTGCAAGGCGGCAAAGTGGTGAACAAAACCACCGGCACAAGCTTCGCGATCGAAGCGCTGCCCGCCGCGCGCCAGGCCATTATCGATGCCGGCGGATTGATTCCGTACACCCGTAAACGGGTGATGGCGGGGGCGTAGGAGGTCGCTGTGGCGCTAGGTGCTTGGAGCTTGTTTCTTTAGCCACTCAACCGTCAGCGCCAGCCCCTCTTCCATACTCACCTTGGGCTCCCAATGCAGCTCGGCCTTGGCGCGTGCACAGCTCAGCACACTGCGCCGCTGTTCGCCCGGCTTTTCGGGGCCGTGGCGCACGTCGCCGCTAAATCCTGTGGCCTTGGCCAACATTTGCGCTAGGTCGTTCAAGTTGGTTTCGAGGCCGGTGCCGATGTTGTAAGCCCCGCGGGCGGCGTTGTGACGCAGCGCCAAGAGACTTGCACGCATCACGTCGTCTACGAAGACGTAGTCACGCGTTTGCAGACCATCACCAAAAATGGTCGGGGTTTGGCCTTGCAGCATTTGGTTTGCGAAAATCGACACCACGCCGGCCTCGCCATTGGGATTTTGGCGCGGGCCAAAAACGTTACCAAAACGCAACATTACCGCACGCATAGGGGTCTTGCGGGCGAAGTAGTCCAAGTAGACTTCGGCGCATTGCTTGGAGATGCCATACGGGCTTTCGGCTTTGAGTGGGTGCGTCTCAGGGGCTGGGAACTGTTGCTGCTCGCCGTAAATGGCGCCGCCGCTGGAGGCGAAAATGAAGCTTTGAGTGCCGGCGCGGGCAGCGGCACTGGCCACGCGCACCGTCCCTTCGACGTTGGTGTGTGCATCGAACACCATGTCGGCCACTGAGTTGCGCACGTCCATTTGTGCGGCCAAGTGAAACACCGCGCCCGGCTCGATGTCGGCGATGAGCCGCTCGCATTCGGGGGAGGTGACGCTCACTTTTAAAAAAGTCACGTCCTCTGGAATGTTCTGGCTCTTGCCCTTGGAGAGGTCGTCGATCACGAAGACCTCGTGGCCAGCGTCGTGCA
>ERZ795055.3553-NODE-3553-length-11355-cov-5.387965_pt1 | contig 11355 bp, 10 predicted proteins | sample MGYA00375139_ERZ795055 | MGnify/ENA primary metagenome ERZ795055 (study PRJEB30184, sample SAMN05720283) | anaerobic digester metagenome | isolation source: active sludge of municipal wastewater-treating anaerobic digesters | place: USA | collected 2015-01-23 ...
TGAAAAAATTGGAATAAAAACAATTTCCTGTGATGATATTGCAAAAAATATTTTCTAAGTTTCAAAATGAGCTATTCTTAATTTTTAAAACCTATATTATTTTTTTATCAACACGAAAACGTTATAGTTTTTCAAATGTGTTTTTTTGTTTCTTTTTTTAAAATTATTTAAATTAACTCCTGTACGTATTACATAAATTTCTTTTCTTTTTCCGTATATTTCTTCAATTTGATTTTTCACTTTTTCAGATACACAGATTATTTTATCTGCATTTTTTATTGGTGGCTTTTCAATTAAATAACTATAAATTAAAAGGGGGGATAATAATATTTTTTTGATTAATCCAAATCTTTTTAAATGAGTTTTATAATAATTAAATCCGGCACCATGGCAAGTATTAATTAATTTTTGATTTTTGATTTTTTTATAATTTTTCATCCAATATCCCCCAACTGCATGAGAATTGATTATATCAAAATAATTTTTTCTAAAATATCTTAATAATTTTTTATTGAATATAAAATCATCAAGAAAAGGTATTTTTCCACCATTTAATCCAACATATTTTATCCCTTCTTTTATCTCACTCTCGTTTTTATGAGATTTATAAACCCAAGTTAAGTTTAAATCCTTCTTTGTTGATTTTATATATCTAATAAGATTTTTCTGATAATTGCTTACCCCCCCATCAAAATCTGGACCAGAACTAACAAAACAAATACTCTTTTTATTCATTTTAATCTATCATCCACCAAATTGTTTTTTTATTGCATCCTGCGCAGAGTGGAACATTGTAAAATTCTCCTTTTTTGTGTGATTCCCTTATTTTTTTTAATTTATCTCCTTCCCATATCTCTTCTATTGTTTGTTTTTTTAAATTTCCTAAGATAATTGAATGATTCCAATCATCACAACAAAGAACAACATCTCCATTCCAATCAACAATCATCTTCAACCAAATTAATGCACAAGGCTTTCTTTTAATTTTTTTATTAAAATGGAAACTTTCTTTTGTTCCTTCTTTTTGAATATCATTTGCCCAATTTCTCATATTAATTATATTTATGCTATCTACTTTTTCTTTCCATTCTTTGTAAAAATTTCCAATTTCTTTTTTATTTTCTTCAAGTTCTACTAAAACAAGAGTTATTTTTGGGTTTAATCTCTTCATTTTATTTTTAATATTTATTAATTCAAGAACATTTCTTTTTGTTATCTCAAATTTTAGATTTTTTCTTATTTTTTCGTAAGTTTCTTTAGAATATCCATCAAAGCTGATAGTTATTCCATCCAGCCCAGATTCAATTATTTTCTTAGATAAATCTTTATTTAATAAAGAAGCATTAGAGTATAAACCAACATACATCTTTTTTTCCTTTGCATATTTTATCTTTTCAATTATGTTCTTATCTAAAAAGGGTTCGCCGAAAAACGAAAGAGTAATAAGTTTTATATTTAGTCTAGCACAATTGTCAATTATTTTTTTGTATAATTTCATGTCCATTGTTCCCATTTTTTTTAATTTAGAATGAGGGCACATTATACATGCTGCGTTACATAGATTTGTTGTTCCAATATCTACTCCAAGAGGAAATTTCTTTTCTAAACTATTAATTGTTTTTCTAATTTTTTTGTTGTAATATTTATCATAGATTTTGCTATCAACAATAAATGGATTCGATAAAATTTTTCTTCCAAAATTATATCCTGTTTTACTTCCACGAATTTTCCGTAGTGTTTTAGATAACATTTTTTTTAATTATATTTTTTGTTTTTAGTAGCAATAAATAAATTTCTTTTGTTCTTTTTCCAATTTCATCCCAATTATTTTTTTCCCAATATTTCATGGATTTTAACTTTAGATCTTTTATTTTTTTAGGATTGTATAGCAATTCATTTATTTTTTTAGTTAAATCTTTTGAATCATTTTCATTAAATGTTTCTATACATTCTTCCTCTTTTTTTAGGTTTTCAAAAGAAGGGATATTTGTAGATAAATTTGAGATTCCATAGGAGAGTTGCATGGCCATTGTAGAAGACATAAAATCTCCTCCCCCCTGTGTATGCAAAGTTATTCCAATGTCTGCAGAATTTAATAAAAAAGGCATATCCTCATCTTTAACAAATCCAAGAAGCCTAACTCTTTTATTTAATTTTAACCTTTGGGTTTCTTTTATGATGTTTTCATAAGCTTCTTTATCTTTTTCTAGTTGAGGTTTTCCAGCAATTAAAAGTATGACCTCTTCTTTTAATTGAGTTAAAGATTCTAAAACCACTTTATAATTTTTGGAGTTTCTTATATATCCCAATATAATTAAAATTTTTTTTCCAGAATATCCTAATTTTTTCTTACATTCATTTTTATCTAATCTTTTTATTTTAGTCGGGAGTCCCAAGGGAAGAGTAGTTATTTTTTCCCTATTTATGCCCCATTCTTCTATATTTATTCTTTCTCCATTTTTTGAATGAGCAATAAAATAATCAACAAAAAGTTTAAGGAAAACATAAATAAATTTGTAATAATAAAGCAATGCTTTTTCTTTTTTACCTTTTTTTAAAGCATATTTTTTTGTTGGGGAATCATGAAGAGCCATAACTATTTTAGCTCGAGTAAGAAGTTTTATCCAAATCAAAAAAGTTAAAATATAAAATCCGGGCAATATCCCAAGCAATTTACCGAAGATCGTTATTTGAAATTGGATGTGTATAATATCTTCTTTAGAAAGTCCTTTAGCTGTCTTTTTTGCTAATTTAATAAAGTAAAAAGGGTTAGAAGAAGAGGGGTTTTTAATATCAATAATTTCTGGTTGAATTCCTGATTTTTTTAATGATTCTGAAAGTTGTTTTGCATGTTCAGCAATGCCACATTTTGTTGGGGGATAGGTAGAAACAATGCGTATTTTCATTTTTATCCATAATTTAGCGTATTTTTAAAGATTATTACCCAAACCAATATCCTAATTTATATGGTACACCCCTGAATATTCTTAACAAGAAGCTTTTAAGACTCCATTTTAAATGTTTAATTTTAAATTTTCTGAAACTATCTTTTTTTGTTATTAAATTTCTGTAAAGTCCTGTTTTGTAAAAATCTTTTGTTGTTTTTCCCCATCTCCATTGCTTTTTGAATAACTCTTTTAAACTATCGGGTTCCATATGTTCTACTGCATTTTCAAGCATCCCGTTTTTCTTTGTTATTTGTTTGAACTCGTGCCAGGTAATTATATGGTCTTGTGCAGCACATATGTTTATATGTTCTTTAGGTATCTTATTGTGTGCTTTCATTAATATTTCTCTTTTAAAGAATCTTGGAAGAACAATATCTTCATCAGGTTCCCAATAAGTTTGAACAAGCATTCTGTCTGCATCATATAATGAGGGTAAAAACTTTTTTCTATTGTAAGCCCTTTCCCAAAACCATAAGCTATCATAATCTTTCATTTTTTCAACAGCCCTTTCAATTGCTGTTTTTTCCAGCATTTGATCGGAATCAAGTAATAAGATATATTTTCCACTGCTTTTTTCAGTTCCAAGAATTCGTGCTTCAAGCAATTTTCCTTTGCACATGATAATTTTTGCATTGAATTTCTTTGCAATTTCTAAAGTTTTATCTTTGCTATAACTATCTATTATAATTACTTCTATGTTATTGTAAGTTTGTTGCTTAACTAAATTTAAGCACTGTTCAAGTGTTTTTTCAGAATTGTATGTTGGAATTGTTACAGAAACCAGTTCTTGATTTCTTTTTGAAGAGAGATTTTTATTTTTTTGAGGCATTTTAAAATTTTAATATTTTGTTTAGGTTGTTTATAAAATTATTTGTATTATATGCTATATTCTCAATTTTTTTTGGGACTATCTTTGATGTCATAAATGATTCCAAGACCCTGTTTATTTCCTTTATCATTTTGTCTTCATAAAAAAGCTCTTTTATTGGATAGTATTGTGGAGTTTTTTCGATTAATTTAACATATCCCCCTTTATTTACTGCAATTAAAGGTTTTCCTAAAGCCAAAGCTTCAAATGGGACAATTCCGAAATCTTCCATAAAAGGAACAAAAATAACTGCTTTGCACTCTTTGTATAATTTTAAGAATTCTTTTTTATTTAGGTTAGTTTTTATTTCAATATTTCTGCTTGATTCAGCTAATTTTTTTATTTTTTCATAATACTTTTCATTTTCTAAACTGCCTGCGATTATTAATTTTTCATTTGGGTGCTTTTTTTCAAATGTTTCCCAAGATTTAATAAGCAAATCCTGTCTTTTTGGAGTGTTGATTCTTGAAGGATATAAAAAGTATCCAAGATTTTTGGTTTTTATTTCTTTTAAATTTTCTATATCTGTTGGGGGATAAACTATTTCAACTTTTTTATTTTTTATTAAATTTCTTTTTTTTGCTCTCTCTAAACTTAATTCAGAAATAAATATTGCTGTATCTATTTTTTTCCAAGCAAGTTTTTCAAAAATTCTATACACATTTACAGCTGTTTTGTAAATTATTTTTGAAAATAAACTTTTATATCTGTTTTTTAAATTCCATTTAATTATTTCATCAGTTGCTTCTCTTAAAGGAGTATAAACATATGCATAAGTTTTACCTGGCTTGTAATTTCTAAATAAGATAAATTCTGCAAGCCCAGAGGTGGATAACAAAAATAAATCATATTTTTCCAGGGGTATTTTTGAAAAAAGACAGTTTAAAAGGAAAAATCCCCGAGAAATTCCAGAGCGGGAAAATTTTTTAAAAGATTTTTTTCCTATGACATTTATACTGAAATTTTTGAATTCTTCAAAAGTATTTTCTTTGTCATAAACCCAAGTGTATAAATCAACATTTTTTATGTTCTTTAAAATCTCAAGAATAGTTTTTTCAGAGCCTCCTCGACTTTTTATCCATGGATGAAAAATAGCTATTTTTTTGGTCATTTTGTAAAAGAGTGATTATCTAATTCGCCATATTCACCAGACATTTTTAAAAATTCCTCTTTTACAAGTATATTTTCAGGGTATGCTACTTCCCATATTTTAATTGGTCCTCTAAATCCCCCATAATATACAAAGTCTAAATTTGCTCCCTGCGAATTAAGATAATCTATAATTGGATCTTGCTCAAGATGGGAAATTTTTATAGTTGGATATTTATTTAGTGGATCATCTAAAAGATATAATTGTGCGAATAAACTATTTTGCGTTTTATTTGATAAATAAACAATCGCACCGGTATAGTCTATTGCAGCCCCATAAGTTGGATCATTTGTTAAAGAAGGAATTATCATTGCAGTTGCTTCAATTCCACTTTCAAAATCATATAATTTATTGTTGTAATAAGCATATCTTAATGGCAATCTTATTTGTTCATTGTTTTGAATAAAAACTCCTTCTGGTTGGTTGATTGAATCTCCAACATACTCTAAAATTATTCCTGCAATTCCTGCCTTGTATTTTGTTAATAATCCTTCTTTTCCATCTTTTTCATAAACAATATCTTCATCCAGCGAAAATCCTCCATTATAAATCTTAATTGTTCCGTTTTTTGTTTCTTGAATTTGTGAAGCACTAGAAGTCATTGTTGGTATCCAAGAATATCTATCGCTTTCTTTAGCTCCATCACCTATACCACTATAAGCACTATATTTCCCTAAATCAGTAGAATCAATAAGCAAATAAGATACATCATGAGATTTCATAAAACTTAATGCTGTTTCAGGATAAGGGGTTGTAAGCAAATATCTTCCAATTAAATGATCCCAATAAGAAGTAAAATGTCCTCCATCTGTTACAGTCGCCCTCTTACCTATTGTTTGGACCCAATATCCATAATCCCACCAATGCACAAAAATAGAATCACTCGAAGTATTTTCTTTTACCCAATGCATTGCACCTTGCCATTGTTGTTCGTAAATTCCAGGAATAGTTGATTTTGCTTGATATATTGAAGAAGAGGAATATTTAACAAAAGTATATGAAAATATTATAAGCATAATAATAAGCAAAATTGCTATAATTAATCTAAGCAAGTCATCTTTTGATTTTTTTCTTATTTCATATAATTTTGTTGGAAGCACAGAAGCGACAACAATAATTAATGGAGAAACTATAAAAAATAATCTTACTGCCCCTCTCATAGAGATTATTGCCCAAAAAGAAAAAGACAATAATAAAATGTAAGAAAAATCTATTTTTTTGAAAGCTTCTAAATCTTTTCCTCCTTTGTGAGCCTTTATATATACTTCTAATGCAGCAATAATAAAAATTACAAATCCAGCAAAAAATACTGCTTTAGACAGAATATTATTCCCATTTAACATGCTTGTTGAAGAAATTCTTGCAAAAGAAATACATGAAATGAATACTATAAATGCTGCAATTAATTTTATCTTATCTTTTTTTTCAAGATGTTTAACAGATTCATAAAATAGAATAATTGTTGATATTAAAAATGCCCATAAAATTAAACCAAATTGAGCAACAACATCTGAAAAATAAGGAGAACTATTTTCAGCAACAGTTAAACTTACTCTTGCATCTCCAAAAGGGGATAGAAGTCCATTTATTATAATTAATGGAAGTTCAATTACTGTTCTTGGATTTATAATTAATAAAAGAATTATTCCAAACAAAACAGCTAAACCAAGTATTTTAAGATTTTCTGGAATATTTATCTTCTTGAAAAATTTCCCTAATTTGAATTTTATAAACACAATTTGTAAAATTAATAGTAAAAGAATTATTGCTCCAATTCCCGGACCAGAAATTCCTGTTAATACCCCAATAACACTTTTGAATTTTATCGTTTCCACTATTCCAGCAGGAATAAACCAAGAAGAAAATATTATTATGTTCTTCTTAGTATCTTTCTCTAAGAAAAATATTACAAAAGTAGCCAAAGATAATATCATATAAATATATCTATATCCTCCCCAAGAAAAAGACATAAGTTCTGTAAATATTGCAGCAACAACCCCAAAAATTATCCATTCTTTTTTCTTTTCACTTTTCCAAGCCAAACTAAAGAATAATAATGCAAACCAAAAGAAGACCATACCTAAACTTTCTATTTCAGGAATTCCTCCAGTTGTTCTGTGAAGCATTGCAGGAGAAACAGCATAGAAAAAACTTGCAATTAATGCAATTATAGAGGATTTTGTTTTGTCTGTTTTAAACGAAAAAATTGTTTTAACGAAAAAGAAAAATCCAATTAAAGATATTGCAAACAAGATTATTGGAGTGATGTTTGCTGCTTCAGCAAGAGTAACTTCTTTAAAGATCGAGATTAATTTATATGCTACAACAATTGTTAATGGCATTAAATTTGATTTTGCATAATTATTTGAACATATAGGTGCATATCTCATACAATCTGCATCAGATAAATTTCCGTTATTAATATCTTCAGCTAATCTTAAATATAAATAGGGATCTAAATCTGGTCCAAGAGTAGGTTCTCCTGTGGAAACATCAATTAACTGAGAAAGACTTGCCGACCTAAATTGAACAGTAAAAATTAAAAGCCAAATTAAAACAGGAAGAACTATCCATTTATACTTCTCAAAATAAGAAAGAACAGCTGAAATTATTAAAGATAATAAAAGCAAAAACCAAAGTGTTGATGAAAATAGTTCAATTGTTTGAGTTAATATTTCAATTTTCAAATTTATCCCAGAGACACTTAATATAAAGAAAATAAGGGCTATAAAAGCAAGTATTGAAAAAACAAAGTTATAATTATTCTTTAAAAAATATTTTTTTATTCCTTCATTTTTATTCATAAAAATCATATGAAAACCTCATTTTAAAACCTTTTTAATTTGGCAAGAAAAGCAAAAATCCAATTAGAATAATTGCAATCTGAAAAATATTTATTAATAAGACAACTTCATTTTCATAAACTTTTTTGCTTGGTTTTATTCTTTTTAAAACATATATAGCTAAATGCTCTAATCCATAAATTTTATCATAAGGTAAATCCAAGGTTCCGTCTTTATTCGGCTTTCCAAAACTTTGTTTTTCCAGTTTTCCCCTCAGTTTTAAGAAAGTTTCGAGAAAATAAGGTAAGAAGAAAAACACCACTATTTTTTCAATATTTCCTACAATTGCAAGACCCGCAATAAGCATACCAACTGAATATGTAAGAACATCTCCTGGAAAAACTTTTGCAGGGTTTCTATTAAAAATGTAAAATGCCATCAAAGAAGCAACCATGCACAGCGCAACAATGCTTAACCAAGAATTTCCTGTCAAATAAGTTACAATGGCCATTGCAGAAAGCAAGATTATTCCTTGGCTGGCTTCTAATCCATTATATCCTGCAAGAAAATTAAATGTGGTTGTTGCTCCAAGGATGCCTAGGGGGATAATTATCAATGGGTATAATATTCCAAAATTTATCCCGAACATTACAGATTCTCCAGCATTAATTACCATCAGGGGAATAGCAGATAACAAAACTAGAATAATCCTTGAACGTTTTGAAAGTCCCCCTTTTCTCCATCCAAATAAATCATCTAATAAACCTACAATTGTTACAAAAAACATTGAACAAAGTATTGCAAGGATTTGAACAGATATTCCATTATTTGATTTAAAATAAAAAGTTTGTATTGCAATATATAATAGAATTCCAATCATTGCACTCAACACAACAACAACTCCTCCAGAACCCGCCACTTCTTTTTTTGAATTTAATTTATTCATATCCTCCCAAACTAATTTTATTTGTTTTGCTTTTCTTATCCAAAAAGGGATTATGAGAAAACAGCAGAAAAAACTGATAAAAATATTTATTATCAATAGCGGTTCCATTTAAATTTATGTTCTTTTTAGGTTTTAAATTTAATTATTTGAATAAAACAGGTGTAAAATAGACTTCAATTAATGCAGCAAAAATCAATACAACTAAAGCTATGAAAAGCAATATTGCAGTATTTTCTAGTATTCTAACAAACTTTTTACTTTTGAATCCATGCCTTATTGCCCCCACCCCAAATATTCCCCCTGCTAAAGCAGTTATGAAATAAGCTGCAATTTCAGGAAACCCATGTATCATGTATCTTGCAATACCTAATGGAATTTCACTTATTTTATACTGAGTAAAAATGCCTATTGCAGCAGAAATAACACTTGCATTCCAAACAAGAATGAATATTGCGCCTGCCCCAAATAGCAATGAAAATATTAATGTAAATATCATAACATAAACATTATTTTCAATTATTGAAAAAAATCTTAAACTTTTTGTAGCAGCTCCAGTAGAATCTCCAAAAGAATATTGCTGAACACAGCTTTCAACATTTCCAGGACTATTTATCTGGCAATAGCTTTGAATTTGAAAATTAAGAAGATTTGAATCATGAAGAAGAATGTGCCAAAAAGAAAAAGCAATTATGAACCCCAAAAATAACCACATTAAAGCAGATATTGCATCTTTATGAACCCTCCACACACTGAATAATCCTTCAACTTCCTCATCTTCTTTTTCCTCTCTTCTGATAATAAAATACATAAAAGGCAAACTGCACATTATGCAAAAAAGGACAACCATTATTCCAGAAGCTTTCGATAATGTAGGATCATTCCTAAAAAGCCAATGAACAAGTAAAATAGAAATTGAAGCATAAAGAAGTCCAACAAAAAACATCTTCCAAGGGCCCTTTTCATTTCTTGGATTAACTAATGATTCTAACATATTACTATTAAAAAAAGAGAATTTTTAAATGTTCGGGGATTTCTTTTTATATGAATAAAAAAGAGGAATTTGAAAAAATTCTTAAAAATATAAAATCCATTAAGATTCAAGGAGCAGTTAATGTGGCTCGAGCAGCACTAAAAGCGTATATGCTTATTCCTAGTGCTTCATCAAAAAAAAAGCTTTTAAGTTCTCGTCCGACAGAACCTCTTATGAAATATGTTTTAAACTTGGCTGAAAAAAAAGAATATAATGAAATTTTAGATCACTTTAATTCTACTCAGAAAAAAATAAATGAGAATGTTTTAAAATTAATAAAAAATAAAGAAATAATTCTTACTCATTGTCATTCAACAAATGTTGTAAATTCTTTGATTTATGCAAGAGAAAAAAGAAAATTTTTTGAAGTGTATGCTACTGAAACTCGTCCATTGTTTCAGGGTAGAAAAACCTCAAAAGAATTAGCAAATGCAAAAATAAAGGTAACTTTATTTGTAGAATCTTTTTTAGATGACGCAATCTCTGGAAAACAAGGGATGCAAAAAGTAGATAAAATTTTTGTTGGAGCAGACGCATTATTAAAAAATGGAATAATAAACAAAATAGGGAGCGAATTAATTGCAAAAATAGCAAAGGAAAATAAAATTCCTTTTTACATTATAGCTGATTCTTGGAAATTTTCAAAAAATAAACTTCCTCTTGAGCAAAGAAATCTAAATGAAATTTGGGATAAAGCTCCTAAAAATGTAAAAATAAAGAATCCTGCATTTGAATTTGTGGATAAAAAATATATTTCTGGAATTATTACTGAACTCGGATTTATGAAATATGATAAATTTGTTAAGAAGATGAATTAAGAAACAGTTATTTTAACAACAAATTATTACTTTTTGCATTCACACTCATCACATTCTTCATTACATTTACAATCCTCTCCACAATTGCATTCAAGATGATTATGTGGATGCTCTTTTTGACTTTCTTCAAAAGTTTTTGTCAGTTCCTGATTAATATTTTCCAAACCCAAATTTAATTCTTCTTTTAATGCCTCTAATTTTTTAATTTGATTCTGAATAATTTCTTTTGTTTCGGGGATTGTTTTTTTAACAAAATTTTTATTTCCAATATCAACCAAAAGTTCTTCAGACATTAGTTTTGCCTTTGCGTAAATTCCCCTTCCAATTGGAGCAAATATTTCTGAATCTTTTTTTCCAATTAAATCATCCATTTCTAAATTTAATTTGCTTATATCTAAAATTGCTTCTTCAACTGCTTGTAATTGTTGTTGAAGTGAACGAATTTGCTGTTCAAACATTTGAAATTTATACATTAATTCTTGTTCATTTATTTCCATTCTAAAAACAAAAATAAATTCCTTTTAAATCTTCCTAAACAACATCAAACCATTTTCTAAAAAGAGTTCCAAAAAGCATAGCAAAAATAAGATAAATCCAAAACCAATTAAGAAAACCAAAAAATTGTGTAGGGTTTGCAGTAAAATAATCATTAAACCATCTAAAAAATAAAAGAAAGGGAATTCCAGTGTATGCCACTGCTCTCATGCTAAGTTTCATTTGTGGGAGGAGCATTGACATTTGTTTTTTTTGAAGTTCTATTAATTTCTCAGGATGATTTTTGAATTCTTTCATTTGTTTTTGCATCTCTTTTT
>ERZ795055.3558-NODE-3558-length-11345-cov-4.296457_pt1 | contig 11345 bp, 11 predicted proteins | sample MGYA00375139_ERZ795055 | MGnify/ENA primary metagenome ERZ795055 (study PRJEB30184, sample SAMN05720283) | anaerobic digester metagenome | isolation source: active sludge of municipal wastewater-treating anaerobic digesters | place: USA | collected 2015-01-23 ...
GGATGCGGCTGCACACAAGCGACGCAAAGAGGCCGACCGCTGGACCCTCGACTACGGGGTGACCTACGCGCATCGCTCGCAGGAGCGCGATATTCCGGCGGCGTATCTGCCGGTAGCAACACCTGTGGCCATTGACGCGGCGCAGGTGGTGGCGCGCGGGCTCACCGCCAACGTCGCAGATGCCTACGCCCACCTCGACATGCCGTTTGGGCGCATCGATGCTGAGGCCGCCTTGATCACGGCAGAGGTGGACCACACCTCGTTCATGCCGGGCCTGAGTTTCAAGGACAAGGCCTACTCCCGGCAGTTTGGCGCGGCGCTGGAGAGCAACTTCGGCCCGGCGAACCTCTGGTATGCCGTCGGTTTGGATGCCGGTTATGCGAGCGGCGACCCGACCCCGGGGTTTGGCGCACGACCGGCGCTGGCGCGGCTCACGCCTACCGAGCCGGGTGACCTGAATGGCCCACAGGCCACGGTGATGTCGGACCATCGGGTGGATAACTTCCGTTTCCACCGCGACTACCGCATCGACAAGATCTTGTTCCGCGAGATCATTGGCACCGTGACCGACGCGGTCTACCTACGCCCGCATGGTCGCTACCGATTTTTGCAGATCCGCGGCGGCGAAGCGGTGCTGAGCGTCGCGGCGATCGCGTCGTGGGCGAACTTTGCGAGCTCCACCCCAGGCGGCAAAAAGCCGCTCGGCGTCGAATTAGACCCCACCGTGAGTTACCAGTCCGAAGACGGGCTCTTGGCGGCCCTCGACTACGCCGTTTTGTTTCCGTTTGCCGGCCTCGACAACCCCACGATGGGGCTTCACGCACAAACCGCGCAGCTCCTCCGCTTGCGCGTAGGCTTTGGGTACTAACATGCGACATAGCGCTGTAACGTTTTGCTTTGTAACCTTGACGGTGGGCGGTTGCGGTGACAACCAGACGCACAATCCAGGCCTCGAACCCTACGGCAACCCGGCCCCCTTGGTGTCCTGCATCCCAAACCTAGACGGCGTAATCACGGCCGCAGAATCCACCCCCGTGTTGGGCACGCGCGTCGACTTGCGTATCTCGCCCTACGTAGCACCCACCGAGGCTCCCATTCGCACCGTCGACAACCTCGGTTTCGTCGATGGCGACGGGCATCGGGTGTGGGATTGGTCGCAAACTGATGAACAGCCGGAAGACCGCTCGGCCACCCTGCGCGCCGAACCGATTGCCGACAAATGGTTTGCGAGCGCGTTTCCGGAGGCCGGCTTTGTGTCGCCGCTGGATGCCGCAGGCAAACTCTACGGGGTCTATTCGTTTGATGAGTCGGCGCTGAAGCTTTACGGCTCGGCCTCCACCGAAGAGGCCGGCCCCGAAGGCAAGACGCTGTTAGTCTATGACGTGCCGGTGGAGTTGTTCCGCTTCCCACTGCAGGTGGGCAAGAGCTGGTCGCAAAGCGTCAAGGTGGACGCCGGCATTTTTCACAACGCGCCGCTGTTGGAAGACCAGGAATATGAAATTACCGTGGCCAGCGCCGGTGAGCTGCGCCTGCCCGACTTCACCTTTTCCCAAGTGCTACGCGTCAACACCAAGGTCATCACATCGTTTAGGACCGGCACCACCACGAAGATCGGCGTGCGGCAAACGCTGTTCTTGTTCGAATGCTTCGCCACCGACGTGGCCCGCTCGGTGTCGCCACAGTTCTATATCACCGACGAAATGAACACCGATCTCGGCCCCAATTTCACCGTGGCGCAGGAGGTGCGGAGGCTGGCGCCGTTTGAATAGCGGCGAGGTGTGGTGTGGTGTGAAGATGCAGGCAGGTAAAGCCGACCTACGAACAACTACACGTCAGCCCCAACCGCCGCATCAGCAGCGTCGGTATCTTTGCTGCTGCTGGCCAGGCGTCGTTGACGCTGATAGCGCGAGGTGACCTGCCGCACGATCTCCGGGTGGTCGCGGAACAAGAAGCGCGCGGTGCGGCGCACCAGAGTCACGCGTTTGGCCAACAAGGTGAGGACTCGGTCGCGCAACGCCAGGTCCGCTGAGGCGCGCCGGCCCAACACCCGCCCCGACAGCAGCAGTTGCTCGGCCAGGCTATTGGCGGTGGCAATCAGCTCGACGTTGAAGCTCGGCAGTTTTGTAAGCGTTAGCCGCTCATGCTCGGCCAGCACCGCCAAATCAGCCAACAGCTGCGCCAACTCCGCCGGACTGGTCAACGACGCCTCGCGCTGCCGAATCACCTCCCATGCCGAATCTCCAGAGGTGCTCTCGCCGTCATCCAACACGTAGCGGAGGTAGCTCATAAGCGTAGTCGCCACGCTCCGGCATTGCTCCATCAACACCGCTTGCGGGTCATCTTTGGTCGCGAGCACCACCCGTGCATTCAGGGTGTTGGCAGCCATGGCCAAGCTTTTGATTTCGTCGGCAATCGCAAAGGGCATAAACGCCGCCGCTTCAATCAACCCGGGCCGGTCCTCGGCCGGCTGCCAATAGGCCGCCACAAAATCTGCCGCCAAACCGGCCTCGTAAAACAACACCGGCAATGGCATCCCAGGGGTATGCACCGCATTCGCATCCAAGCTGGCGGCTTCAGACGTCCAACGATCGATATGCAACTGTGACATGACACGTTCCTTGCGTTTTGCGGCCCATGGCCGCGTGGTTTGATGTGAACCTCCTTTTCAAGTGTTGTGCCAACCACGGCAAAACGCATAACCCATCGCAATGACTGGTTTTTTCCCATTTTTGATAGGCCTGGCGTGCGTCCCAAAATGAAACAGTGTCGCAAATTGGGACACCGAGTGTGTCATTTTGGGACACGCGCCGTTGCGGGAAGCTCTTCTGGCTTTGCGGGTTTCTCGCAAAAATTAGAGCTGTTCTCGCAAAAATAGAAACCATACCCGCAAGCAGCCCCACCTTCTCGCAGGGGCGGTAAGGGCACAGGGGGTACAGACCGACTACATAGGTAACGAGTAGTCCGACGACATCGGTAACAGTCTGAGCCATCGAACCAGCACCTGCAACGTGCCAGACTCGCAAGCTTGAAACCGCTTGAACGATCGGAGCATAGTCACGGCGTGCGAAACAGAGATGTCGCTGCTTTTATGCAGAGGCCTTCACCTATTACGAGTTGATCATGACGAGAGCGTGGTTGGGCTTTGGCGCCATCGGTTTGCTGAGCGTCGTCGCGTGTACAAAGGAGGATAATGCAAGCTGCGGTGCAGGCAGTCGTTGTGCGATCTGTACACCGGCATGTGACGGCAAACAGTGCGGCGACGATGCCTGCGGCGGTAGCTGTGGTGAGTGCGCCACCGACCAAGGTTGCTCGCCTGCCGGCGTCTGTTTGGGGGCAGGCCCGGGCGACTTGGTGGGTGAATGGGTGTTGTTAAACCAGGTTCATCCACAAGACGGATCCATCACGGGACTGTTGGGCAAGGCCGAGGCCGAGCTGTGGGACTATGAGGCGAAGCCCAAAGACGATCGCGAGGCGTTCATCACTGACGAGGGTGAGCGCTGCACCTGGGAGTATGGCACCACCTATCCGCACTCGTACAGTGGGGGTTACTGGCCGTCGGGGCCGGGCAAGTCAGCAGGCAACCTGACCTTTTCGGTGGCCGATGGGCTCGGGGCGATCGAGCTCGTCGCGTGGGACATAGATGACGGTGGCGCTATCGAATACGGCTGGGCCTACTATCACGACGAAACGCCGCCGGCGCTGCGCGATGGTGCGGCGGTCTATCCAGATTTCTTCGACCCCGCCTACGTCGTCCTCGGCAAGTCGTTCACGGTCACGGCTGAGGGCGGACTCCACGTCGGTGCGCAGACGTTCACCGGCGGGCAGATTCCCAATGCCTTCGTCATTACCGCGCCCGATGTCGAAGGCGGCACCGGCGAAATCTCCGTAGGCGGGAGTTTACTCGTGACCTGGGACCCACCGCAGCCAGAGGCGACGATGGAGATCTTCGTGACAACCCTCGTCGACTACGAGGGCCTGTTGGTCTCGTGCACCGTCAACGACGATGGCCAGGCCACCCTCCCGGCCGATGCAATGGAGGTGCTCGGTGCCGGCTACCCCGGCGACATCGGCGTGCAGCTGCGCCGCAGTGTGTCGCGCCGCATTCAGACCACAACCGTGGAGGGTAACGCAGCCTACATCGACCTTGTGGCGCGTCACGCCCGCTTGGGCGCGTTGCCGTCAACACTTTGAGGCCTCAAGGACCATCGACAGGTTCATAACGACACGACATTTTCGAACGCGCCGCAATCGCGCTCTCGAACCCAACCAGCAATCCTGTCATCCCCACGGCAACGCCTACAGGCCGGCCGCTCCTTGCATAAAGGCCAGAATCGCGTCGCCGGCACCAAGGATGACATGCCCCGCCTCCGGGAGCAGATGCACCTCAGCATGTGGAACGAATCGCGCGAGCCTCGCGGCCGATTCCCTTGAGCGCAACAAGACATCGTGGGCGCCGCCAAAGTACTGCACGGGCATGGTGAGCTGTGCGAGTTGGGCCTCGGTGAATACGGGTACTGGCTCGGTGGTTGGACGAAAGTGCCGGCCCACCAAGCGCCCAAACGCAAGGATCGCCGCCGGCATTTGCAGGTCGCCGTAGACCATGCGGTTGATGCGCTGCAACCCCCAATCCCCCAAGAATAAAAGTGGCACCACCTTCACCAAGAAACTCCAACGTTGCGCGGCCAACCCCGACGGCGCAAGCAACGACAGCGCCGTGACGCGGCCGGGATGACGGGTTGCGAAGTGCAGGCCATAAAAGCCCCCAAGCGACATCCCCACGATACCCGCGCGGGCCACGCCAAGGGTGTCCAGCAGGCTTACCAGCCACAACGATGCCGCCTCGCTGGTCAAGCGCATGCGCCGCGCTTCGCTCAAGCCTGGCTCGCCGGGAATGTCGACCGCGAGCACGCGAAAGACCTGACTCCAAGTCGCAAGCTCCCCAAACCAAGAGGCTGAGTTGCTCGACGAGCCGTGCAAAAGCAGCAACACCGGGGCCGTGGTCGGCCCCGCCTCGTAGAGATGTGTAATGCCGCAACAGGTGGGCACCTCGCGACATCGCAGGGGCACAGGCGCACGCGCCAGGAGGTCGCGGGTGTATGACTGGATGGCTTCGTGCCCCGCGTTGCTTTTAAATACGCCCGCTGTCACGCCCCCCTCCCCTGCTGGATCGCAACCTCCACGAGCTCCAGCACATTGCGCAGAAACGGTGATGTGCCGTACAGGACGAAGCGGGCCTTGCGAACCTCGGGGTGATAGATGAGGTCGTAGCGCGCTGCACCCCAGGCCGGATCCTTGCAGTTCAGCATTGCGATCAGGCTATTCGAAATCCGCGACACCTCCTCGGAGCCCCCCTCCTCCACCTCGATCACGGCCGACACGTGCACACGTTCGGCAAGTGGCACCTCACTCGGCGGCGCTCCGGTGGGCACTACCAACTCCGCATGCGTGTACGCCGCCAACTCGCTTTGGCTGATGCGCCACTCACGACCAATTTTGCGCGCCTTTACCCGCCCTTCACGAATGAAACGGCGCACGGTTTTGGGGTGTAATTCGAGAAGCTTTGCCACCTGCTCCACTGAATACATGACGGCCACCATGACCCTTTATGACTCTTTAGGGAATCTTATGCCACAAAATTACCACAAAGAACAGCACAATGGCATGCTTGGATGGCCTAGGCGGCTGAATCTCCAGGGGCGAGCCTGTCGCGAGCAGAGTTGGTCTTCAGCCCAAGAGGGATTGAGCCGAGGCGGCCACCATCTAGCTCGATGGCATAGCTAACCAAGATGTGACCGATCGTGAGTTCGTGGACGATCCTGCTTTCTGCTTTGGCATAGCGCGGCAATCCGGTGGCCACGGACGCTACTTCTTGGCTAGCTCGTCTTGAATAGCCATCAACACCGGCACAATAAGTTGGTCTTTGGGGCGCCCCGTCGTGCTCTTGATTTCGATCAGCGTTTCTAGGTCCAAGACGACCAAGCGTCGGTTACCATCGTGCATGACAATGGTGTGGCCTAAAAGCTCATCGTAGCCGCGCCCATCGTGCAACACTCCCAGAGGGTCGAGGGGGCCGAGCAGCGTTGAGAGGTTCAACTGACCTACGCTAGCTAATTGCTGCGCATTGGGACGGAGATGGCGGTGTCCGGGTTCGCGGATTTCGGCATCCAGCCGGGCGAGCAACGCAGCCAACCGAGCGACATTCTCGGGGCTGCGTCGATGGACGATATCCAGATCCTGCGTCGTTGTGGGCGCGCCATGCAGGACTGCTGCAACGCCGCCCACCACAATGAACTCGATCTGCGCGTCGGCCAGCGCAGTGAGCAGCGCTTCAAGATCAGCCTCGCGAGGGTGCATGACGGCTGTACCTGTTCAGCGCCTTCAGCGCCTTGGTGGCGGCCCGAGCACGCTGGAGCGGCGACAGTGATAGCGACCACGCAATGAGTGTGCGGTCGACGTCGCGGGAGGCAGCGCGCAGTTCAGCCAGGGTGGCCGACTCTTGTTGTTTTGGAGGTGTGGCCGGAGACTGCGCCATGTCGCTACCATAACGCATAACGTATCGCGGGAACATTGCCACCTATTTGCCGAAGGTGTGACACCCCGAGGTTACACATTGCGCACCGCAAAAATGTTCTCCAATCGGACGACGCCCTGTGTAGGTCGCCGGTTGGCTTGCAGACCAGAAGCACGATGAAACTAACACAGGAGGCAACATGCCATCACCCGCAGATCAACGGCAACGCACCAAAGCCGAAGCCTCAATTCCCAACGTCGATTCAACTTTGCGCCTGTTGACGTTCGCGATGTTCACAAGCCTGGGCCTGAGTGCCTGTGGATCTGGCTCCCTCCATACGGTCACCTGTGGCGAAGGCGAAGTCGAGTGCAGTGGCCGCTGCTGCCGCGTCTGCGTCGAGCACAGTGACTGCAGCGATCTAGGAGAGTATTGCTGCCAGGGGATCTGCGCCTCGATGTGCGCCCCCTGCTCGGTTGGCTCAACGCTCTGCCCAGAGGATTGGCGTTGTCACGATTTGGCCCAAGACGTCGAAGCCTGCGGGGTCTGCGACAATAACTGCTACGACAACTTTGGTCTCAGGGTCGATGACTGCATCGACGGCGAGTGCGGTTGCGCTGCGAACGGCGGCTCGCCCTGCGCGACGGATGAGATATGTTCGGCCACAGGTTGTGAGGTGGCCACCTGCAACGGTAGCACCTGCGTAACGGGATGCTGCGACGGCAACGCCTGCCGCACTCAAGATCTGGGTCGCTGCGGCATAGGGGGTAACGCCTGCACTGATTGCACTGCCTTGTCAGGGCGCGCCGATGTTTGCAACAGCTCGGGCCTGTGTGTCTGTGCGGCAACCGGAACCCTGTGCGATGAGGAGAGCATCTGTGAAACTAGCGGGTGCGAGGCGCGCTCGCAGCCCACGATTGAGTTCGGTGCCATGAGCTACACGGTGGCAGAGGGCGCCACCGTCACAATTGAGATCCTGCGCAAAGGTCCCGTCACGGGTGGCAGCTCCGCCGGCTACGTGGTGTCGGGCGGGACCGCCATTTTGGGTTTGGACTTCACCATGACTGGTCCCAACCCCATCGTCTTCGCCGCCGGCGAAACTCGTGCCACCTTGTCCCTCACCGCCATCGACGGTTACTACTTCGACCCGCCGCCACCACTCACGGTGGCGTTCACTCTGTGGAACATCACCAACGCCACCGCGGGGGCCACGGACACCACCTGGGTGACGCTTGAGGACAACGATCCCTCCCCGTGCGTCCCTGCGTGCTCGGCCAGCGAGCGCTGCGAGCGAGGCCCTGGCTATACCGGCATGCAATGCGTGCCGTTCTGCGACAGCAGCAATTGTTCGAGTGGATGCTGCCAAGGCACGGAGTGCATGAATCCAGCAAGCAACGCGTGCGGGCTTGATGGCGCCACGTGTCTGGACTGCACCACAATGGGAATGCGCGCCGATGTCTGCTCGGCATCGGGCCGCTGTGTGTGCGCGGGCGCGGGCATCTTATGCAACGCCGGCTTCGAGTGCGCCGCCAGCGGCTGCATCGAGGCTGGTCCTCCCACGATTGGCTTCTCCGCAACAACGTACTCGGTGACCGAAGGCAGTCTCTTGTGGGTGCCCATCGTGCATGGGGGCGCCAGCGCTGCCGAGTCCTTTGTCGATTTGGCGGTCACCGGGGGCAACGCGGTGTTGTTGCTCGACTACACCATAGAACCGTTGGGCCGACTGCAATTCGTGGTCGATGAGCTGTCTAAATCCATCGGCGTCGTGGCCGCCGATGACCTCACACCTGAGAGCAACGAGACGCTTCTCTTGACGCTCTCCAATCCCTTCGGCGCAAGCCTCACGACAGCGTCGGCCACCATCACTATCGTCGACAACGATGCAGTGACCTGCACCACCTCGGCGTCGCAAACCAGCGAATGGCCAAATTTCAACGCCCCAGGCAACTGGATCACGACGTCCGTCATTCCCGCGGGTGGGAGCATCGCGGAGGGGTTCACCCCCGATGTCGTCGTGTTCCCGTATGGCGGCCGGATCAAAGCAGGGCCGCCAGCCTATGATTGGCGCTCCGTGGCGGTTAGCCGTTGTCCCGGCGACTTTGCCACGACCCTACCCGTGGGCTGTCGTGACGAACGCAGCTCCGAAAATACTGTCATCTTCTATTCGCGCGCGCCCACGCTGACCGAGTACCTCGTCGCGAACAGCCAGCGCTTCTGTCTGTTGGCGCCCGGCGAGCATTACTACTTCAACATTCGTTTTGTCGATGCTGGAGCCAGCGGCGCGACGACCATTCTCACCTACGGAAACTAAGGAATTAGGGGCTCGGTTCCCAATCGGGAGCAACCTGAACGTCGAACGGCAGCTGAACGGTCGCACACGGAATCGCAAATGCTGCCGACCGAATTGCGCCCGCAAACAGGCAACGATTGGCCTCCCGCTCACCACGCATTTCATTGAGCCAATCGACATCCACTTGGTACACGAGACGAAGTTGGAGAGGCACCACGGCCGATAGCAGCTGCCATCCCTTACCTACCCACGGCAAAGCCTACAGATCGGCCGTTCCCGGCATAAAGGCCAGAATCGCGTCGCCGGCACCAAGGATGACATGCCCCGCCTCCGGGAGCAGATGCACCTCAGCATGTGGAACGAATCGCGCTACCGTCCAGTCTCGGCCGACCTCTCACCGAAGAGCATGCGGGGGGGCATCTTGGCGGCGGCGGGGCCCAAGCTCCAGGCGGCGAGGGCAACCAGCGCGAGGAAGCCTGCGAGCATGGCGAGCTCGGTGGCAGAGGTCTTTTGGATCTCGTGACGGGTCTTGGTTTCGCACACCTCGCCCGGACAGAGCGTCGGGGATTCGCGGTAGATGAGCTTATAGAACTTGCACCCCAAACAGATGCCGAACGCCGCCTCAAAGAACAAGAAGATGAGGCAGATGAGGCAGATGATGCCGGTGATAGGCCCGTAGGTGTTCGCAATCACCATGAGCGCGAGCATCACACCCGACAGCATAACGCCGATCACCCAGGCGAGCCGTTTGGGCTTGGCGGCCACGTACTCCGGCGTCTGATTGGCAACGATCAACCGCGCCGCGATGAGGGTGGGAGCGTAGCGGGGGTTTATGAACACCCGCACCAGGAAATCGGCAAAGAACACCGGGATCACGAACTTGATCGGCACAAAGTTGGCCGCGAACAAGATGAACATCAGCGACAGGAACGTCGCCAAGAAGAGCATTCCTGCGGCCGCGCGGACCTCCCGCTCGTTGAGCACCGGCACCGCAAAACCGTCCACAACTTCGCCAAACTGAAAATGGCGCTTCGCCATGTGTGTACCTCGCAAACCCTGCTCGGGTGCAAATTTTAGCATGGGGGGGGGTTGAATCTGCTCAGTCGCGAGCTGGCGTCAAGTACCAGCAAGCCGAACCCCCGGCATGCAAACCGCAAACGCATAAGAGGCATTCGGCCTAACACGGACGTCCGTGATGAGCCGCCATCACGGCTGATTTTGGCACGCCGCCGCAGCCTGCGCGACGCACAGGGTGCTCAAGGGGGTGCCGCTCAGGCGTGCCTCCATGAAATCGAACGCCTGATCGATGGACCAAAAGAAGGCCTCGCCGTGACCTGCGCCGGTGCACTCCAGCATCTCCAGGCGCTCGCCCTGACCGCACAAAATGGCGAACGACTCGCGCTCGACTCCGGGGTCCACCAGGTCGTCCAGCTCGCCCAAAATCATCAGACTCGGCACATCATTCTGCCGCGGAATGTCGGTGGTGGGCAGGCTGTTTTGCTCGGCCATACAGTACCAAGGCTGCAACGTGTCGAAGCTGTAGCTTGCCACCGCGCTCAATAACCCATCGGTAAACAGTTGATCCAACGCCGACACACCGTCCAACACATCGGGGGAACAGCTGGCCAACAGCGCTGGCTGCACCGTGGTGTCAAAAGGCGGCTTGAACACCGGACTTAAGCCAGTGGTTAGCGGGCCGTACCACTGTTCGGCCGCAGCCATGAACCCCACGGTGTTGGCGGACGCCTTGCGAATCGTGGTGAGCGCGAGCGTGGTATGCGCCATTAGGTTGGTGGGCGGCACACTCCAAACGCTACCGGCAATCGTATACTCGGGGGCGTAATGCGGCGCGTAGCGCACCGTGAAGGCTGCGGCATGGCCGCCTTGCGAGGCGCCCCAGACGAGCACCGGCTGGCCTTGGGTCACCTGCCCGGTGACACCCTCCACCACCTTGAGGCCAGCACGTACCGCGTCCCAACTGGCGATCGCCGTGGGTTCGCCGACCAAATACGGGTGCAGCTCCGGAGACGGCGCACCGAGCGACTTCATGCCGAGGTAATCGGGCATCACCACCACGTAGCCCCACGAGGCGAACAGCCCGGCCAACACAGCGTTGAAGTAGTTGCCAGATCCGTCGTCCTCGATATTGCGAGATGGCGCACAGACATCGGCAAAACCGCAGGTGCCGTGCAAAAACAACAACACCGGGAACGACGCTGGTCCGGCGTCGGTGGGAAACAACACCATGCCGGTGGCATCGATGAGCGCGCCGCGGTCTTGGGTTTGGTAACGGATCCGATGCAACTCGACATCGTGAGCGGGCGCACGGGAATACATGATGCCGGTTTCATAATAGATGTAGCTCTGCGCCGCCTTCACTTGCAGCTCGGACCATTGGTAGATCGTTTGGTCCTCAAGCACCGCCCCCACCGCGGAGCTCGGGAGCCATTGGTATTGCGCCATGCCGCAGGTGGCGCGCGAGGCATCCCCCAAATCGGTGTCGGCGGCCGCGGCACGGGGAATCTGCAAGGGTTGATGAATGATCCC
>ERZ795055.3570-NODE-3570-length-11312-cov-67.213201_pt1 | contig 11312 bp, 8 predicted proteins | sample MGYA00375139_ERZ795055 | MGnify/ENA primary metagenome ERZ795055 (study PRJEB30184, sample SAMN05720283) | anaerobic digester metagenome | isolation source: active sludge of municipal wastewater-treating anaerobic digesters | place: USA | collected 2015-01-23 ...
TCGGAGGCCTTGAGGATCATGCCGCCGAGCGGCAGCAGGATCAGCAGCGAGAGATAGACCAGCGTGTAGCCCAGCGCCAGGCCGAAGCCGGGCAGCACGCGGTGGGTTTTTGCAGCCATTTACTTGCTTTGGTAAATCTGGTCGAAGCTGCCGCCATCCTTGAAGTGGGCCGCGAAAGCCTTGTTGGCGCCGCCGAACACTTCATCGACGGTGAAGGTCTTGACCGGCGGGAAGAAGGTGGAATACTTCTTCAGGATGTCGGCGTCGCGCGGGCGCAGGTAGTTCTGCGCGGCGTTCTCCTGGCCTTCCTTCGACCACAGGTATTCCAGGTAGGCCTGCGCCTGGGTGCGCGTGCCCTTCTTGTCGACGACCTTTTCGACGACGGCGACCGGGAATTCGGTCTGCATGGTCAGGCTGGGATAAACCACCTCGAACTCGCCCTTGCCGAATTCCTTGGCGATCATCTCGGCTTCGGATTCGAATGTAATCAGCACGTCGCCCATTCTGCGCTGCATGAAAGTGGTCGTCGCGTCACGGCCGCCAGCGGCAAACAGCGGCGCGTTCTTCAGCAACTTGCCGAGGAATTCCTGCGCCATTTGGTCATTGCCGCCCGGCTGCTTGAGCGCCCAGGCCCAGGCCGACAGGTAGGTGTTGCGTCCGTTGCCGGTGTTCTTAGGGTGCGGGATGATAATTTGTGTGCCCGGCGCGGCCAGGTCGTTCCAGTCCTTGATTCCCTTCGGGTTGCCTTTGCGCACGATGAAGACCATCGCCGAGGTGTAGGGCGAGGCACTGTTCGGGAATTTTTTTGCCCAGTCCTTTGCGACCAGCCCCTTGTCGGCGAGGAATTCGATGTCGTTGGCCTGGTTCATGGTCACCACGTCGGCTTCCAGCCCGTCGGCGACGGCGCGCACCTGCTTGGTCGAGCCGCCGTGCGACTGCTTGATCTCGACGGTTTCGCCGGTCTTTGCCTTCCAGTGTTTCTGGAACAGCGGGTTGAAGTCCTTGTACACGTCGCGGGCGACGTCGTAGGAGGCGTTGAGCAGGGTGACGTCGGCCAGCGCGGCGCTGGCGACCAGGCCGAGCAGCAGAGCGGACAGGCTTTTGGAGATCTTTTTCATGGCGCACCTCGGAGAATTGATGCGCGTAATCTAGCCGAGGTGGTTATAACAACAAAGACGAAAAACGAATTTGTTTATTCCGCAATTGGCGCTAGCTATAAAAGTTGACAAGCCGACTCGGGTTTAATAAAGTCTCTCCATCCCAAGGGGGAGTAGCTCCCAACCGGCGTGTCGTCACCACGAAGCCTCGGCTTCCGGCATCCGGGCAGCAGAACAGCGCTGCGAGCAAGACCTTTGCCGCGATGGCGAGGCTCCTTTGGCATTCCACGGCTCTCGTCCATCTCGGCGCGGGCCGTTTGCTTTTTGGAATGCACGAAAGGAAATTTTCATGGAAACCGTAGGCAGTCTGGGTTTGTGGGCCGGCTTCGCAGCCATCGTCCTCGTCATGCTGGCGATCGACCTCTTCGTGGTCGGCGGCGGCAAGCAGCACCGCGTCAGCTTCAAGGAGGCCGCGACCTGGTCGGTGGTCTGGATCGCCATCACGCTGGCCTTTGCCGGCGGCCTGTGGTGGTACCTCGACGGCACGCTGGGGCGCGAGATCGCCAACACCAAGGCGCTCGAATTCATCACCGGCTACCTGATCGAGAAGGCGCTGGCGGTCGACAACGTCTTCATCTGGCTGATGCTGTTCAGCTTCTTCGCGGTGCCGCTCGAACTGCAGAAACGCGTGCTGCTCTACGGCGTGCTCGGCGCCATCGTCATGCGCACCATCATGATCTTCGCCGGCGCCTGGCTGATTACCCAGTTCCACTGGATTCTCTATATTTTCGGCGCCTTCCTGCTGATCACCGGCGTCAAGATGTACTGGTTCGCCGACGAGAAGCCGGATCTGGAGAACAACAAGCTGGTGAAATGGCTGCGCGGCCACATGAAGATCACCACCGAATTCCACGGCCAGCACTTCTTCACCTGGAAGAACGGCGTGCGCTACGCGACGCCGCTGTTCCTGGCGCTGGTGCTGGTCGAAGCTTCCGACCTGATCTTCGCCGTCGATTCGATCCCGGCCATCTTCGCCATCACCACCGACCCGTTCATCGTGCTGACCTCGAACATCTTCGCCATCCTCGGCCTGCGTGCCATGTACTTCCTGCTCGCCGGGGTCGCCGATCGCTTCTCGCTGCTCAAATACGGGCTGGCCATCGTGCTGATGTTCATCGGCGTCAAGATGCTGCTGATCGATGTCTACACGATCCCGGTCGGCTTTTCGCTGGCGGTCGTGGCCACGATCATCGGAGCCTCAGTATGGGCTTCGTTGCGCAAGGAGGCGCGAGAGCGCAACCGCTGATCAGTAATTGTCGAGGCGGCTGTAGTCCAGCACAGCCGCCTCGCCAGGTGCCGTGCGCCGCCATTCGGCATGCAGCGCATCGCTCAGGGCCCAGAAGCGCGGGTCGGTGCGGCGGACGCCGAAGCGTTCGGTCAGGCGCACGAGATCCTTTTCGTCGGCCAGATGCGCCACAGCGTTCACGAATTCCGGCAGTTTTTCGGGGTCGACCGCGAAGAATGCGTTGGGGTAAGCGCCGACCACGCCATCCAGCGCCAGCAACGTGTCTTCCTCCGGGCGGCGGCGTTTCTCCTCGTCGAACATCCCGGCGACGTTGCTATGCGCGCTGTTGCGGACCAGCGAAACGATCTTCAACTGCTCGCCGGGTCGGCGCAGCAGAAGCAGGCTCTGTTCGGGCATCACGGATGCCGGAATGCCGCGAATCTGCGATAACCGCCGAACCTGTGCAAGTTCGCCGGAGTCGAGAATTTCGCCCGCCTTCCAGTCGAGCACCGGGTCGCGGACCGGCGCCATGCGCCGGGCGACCGCCTGGTAGAGTTCGCCCAGCGGGTCGCTGCTCAGATACTGCATGCCACTTTCGCGGGGGAAGTAGGCGGTAGCGTCGGTCAGGTAGCGCTCATGCTGGTCCGTGCGACCGCGATACCAATAATCGAGCACCGCCTGGCGATCCTTGAGCGGCAACAAGGCAAGGAAGTTGAGTTCGCCTTCCATGCGCAGGAAGTCCATGTAGAGCCGCGTCGCCAGCTGCAATCCGAGGTTGCCGTAGACGTCGTAGCCGGCGAGCAACAGGTAATGCATACGTTCCAACAGCGGGTAGCTGAGGATCAGCATCGTCTGCGGGCGCTCGCCGACAAAACCGCGGGTCACCGACGCGTTGTCGAAATGGCGGAATACAGTCAGCGCCGCATTCGGGTTGGTCCCGTCGCCGTCCCACAGCTGGGTGACGTTCGGTAGCTTGTCGTCGCTCAGCGTGCTCAGTGCGGTGCTTTTTTCCTTCAGGTAACGATGTTCCAGCCGGCCATAGTCACGCCACGCAAACAGGCCGACCGTGCTTCGGTGCTCGGCCGGAAGCTGCAGATTGAGACTGTTCGTCTCCAGCAGCCCGGCGAGTTTTTTGGATTCCGCGCTGCCGGGTGCCAGAAACGCGACCCAGAATAGATCGTTGATTACATTGAGCGCCACCTGGCCGCGGCAAACCGGCCCCTTCATGAAGCCCATCATGGTGAATTGGGCGTCATCGAGCATGAAGCGATAGCGCGCATCGACCGGCAGGGCGCGGAAGGTGATGAACGGGTTGGATGCCGATTCCGGCGCATGGCCGGGCAGGGCGTTGACCGCGTAGGGCGTCTTGAAGAACCAGCCGTGTATGCGTTTCATGCGGGCGGCGTCGAGCTGCAGGGGCATGAAGGTCTTGGCCACCTGCGTCGCTTCGCTGTAGCGCAGGCGGTAATAAACACGCGCCACGCCGGGGTCGTCGTAGGGGCGCCGGGTGGCGACCACGTCGATCGGCTGGCCGGGCGGCGTCCGGCTGCGGACGAGCTGGAAGTAGCGTCCTGGCGCCTCGGCAAAATGCAGGTGGCCGACGTACCAGTGTTCATAAATGTAGCGCGCCACCAGTTGCTCGCGGCGGCTGTCGCCGTTCAGGAAGCCTTCCCAGTCGGCAACCTGTGCCAGCACGTTGGCCGGCAATGGCGGCGGTGGCGCGTACGGTGCGCCCGCTTCGACCCAGCGTGCCAGGGTCTGATGCTCGCCTGCGGCCAGCGCCGGGAGCCCGAAGGGCATGCCGCGTTGCGGGTGGTTGCGGGCGTATTCGTCGAAATCTTCAGCACGCGCGCAGACCTGCTTGCGATCCAGCGCAAAATCGAGATCCTGGCTGGTAAGTGGTCCACTCTCCGGCCCCGGATGTGCCTGTTTCATCGCCAGCATGCGATATAGGACGCCACCCTCGCGGTTGGCTTCCGGCGTTTGCACCCGTTCATTGAGTACCGGGAAGAACCCCTTTTGCCGCCATCCGGCGTTGGTGAGGGCATCAAAGCCGAGCCGGGTCGGGTCGTCGGCGATCAGGCGCACGCTTGAGTAAACGAGAGTCGGGTTGGCGCCGCGGGTCAGTCCGGCATGGCTGGTCAGGTTCAACTGGCAGGGCGCGTCGTAGCAGGCATGGCAGGAGACGCAGCGCTGGTCGAGCAGCGGACGCACTTCCTTCCAGTAGTCCGGGGCGCCGGCGGTCGCGGCGGGCGGATGATCGAAGCGCGCCGGGTCGGGTTGGCCATAACGGTCGTCGAGATGAAGGGTGCCGACTACCGTGGCGCAACCGGCGACCAAGGCGAGGACTAAGGGAGGCAGAAAGCGCATGACAGGATTTGGCTTCGGGATGCGTGAGTATAGCGCTGGTGGCTTGGCACCGGGCCGCGCGGGACGGCGGGCAAACCTGATAATATTTGCCCCCTCGTTGCATTGCACCAAAGGCTTTTCCCGATGTCCCTGCCCGCTGCCGACCGCATGACCCCGCAAGAGCGCCGTGCCGGTGTTTCCCTGGCGTCCATCTTCGCCCTGCGTATGCTCGGGTTATTCCTGATCCTGCCGGTATTCGCGGTGTACGCCAAGACGCTCCCCGGCGGTGACAACCTGGCGCTGGTCGGTTTTGCACTCGGCGCATACGGCTTGACGCAGGCGGTATTCCAGATTCCCTTCGGTATCGCTTCCGATCTCTGGGGGCGCAAGCTGGTCATCGTCATCGGCCTGCTGATCTTCGCGCTGGGCAGTTTCGTCGCCGCCTGGGCGCCGGACATGCACTGGATCATCGTTGGCCGCATTTTGCAGGGGATGGGGGCGATTTCGGCGGCGGTCACTGCGCTCGCCGCCGACCTGACGCGCGAGGAGCACCGCACCAAGGTGATGGCGATGATCGGCTCGTCGATCGGCCTCGTCTTCGCCCTGTCGCTGGTCGGTGCGCCGCTGCTCTACGGCTGGATCGGCATGCACGGCCTGTTCATCATGACTGGTGTGCTGGCGCTGGCTGCCATCGGGTTGCTGCTCAAGGCCGTGCCGCCCGCACCGCCGCCCCACGGGCATGAAAAGCTGCCGTTACGCCGGGTGGTTTTCGATGCCGACCTGATGCGTCTGAACCTGGGCATCTTCGTATTGCACATGGTGCAGATGGCCATGTTCGTCGTCCTGCCGCACGCGCTGGTCGATCACGGCGGGCTGGAAGCTGCCGCGCACTGGCAGGTCTATCTGCCGGCGGTGCTGGTTTCGTTCGCCATCATGGTGCCGGCGATCATCGCCGCCGAACGCAAGGACAAGATGCGGCCGATCTTCCGCGCCGCCATTGCGCTGCTCGTCGTCGTCCAGCTTGGCCTGTTCTTCTTCGGCCACAGCCTGTGGACGCTGGCCCTCTGGCTGCTGCTTTTCTTCGTCGCCTTCAACATCCTCGAAGCGACGCTGCCCTCGCTGGTCTCGCGCACTGCACCACCCGCGGCCAAGGGTGCCGCGCTCGGCGTCTACAACACGACGCAGGCGATCGGACTGTTCATCGGCGGGGCTGGCGGCGGATATGTTGCGCAGCATTTCGGCGATAATGCGGTTTTTGCTGCCTGTGCAGGGCTGATGTTGCTCTGGCTTGCGGTGACGAACTCGATGAATTTCCCGCAGCGGCGCGTGGCCGCCGCTGCGACTCAAACTGCTTAGGAGACATGGTTCATGGCATCGGTCAATAAAGTGATTCTCGTCGGCAATCTGGGCGCCGACCCGGAAACCCGTTACACGGCAAGCGGCGATGCCGTCTGCAATATCCGGCTGGCAACGACCGAAAGCTGGAAGGACAAGAACAGCGGCGAGAAGCGCGAAATAACCGAATGGCATCGGGTGGTCTTCTATCGCAAGCTGGCCGAGATTGCCGGCCAATACCTGAAGAAAGGTTCGCAGGTCTATCTCGAAGGTCGCATCAAGACGCGCAAGTGGCAGGACAAGGAAGGCCAGGACCGCTACACGACCGAAATCGAAGCCACTGAAATGCAGATGCTCGGCTCCCGCCAGGGCATGGGCGCGCCGGCTTCATCGGGTGGCGGCTTCGACAGCGAGCCGGCAGATTACGCGCCGGCGCCAGCCAAGAACAAGCCAAAGCCGGCGTTTGACGATCTCGGCGACGATATTCCGTTTTAGCACTATCAATCCGGGCTGCGCGCTGTGGCCCGGACAATTGCCGGAGCGCCCGGGAGGCCGCCGGTGATGCAGGGGGTTCGATGAGCAGCAACGATTTGCGCGCCGGGGAGGTGGCCGGCAAGCGCCTGGCCGTGATGGCCCTGGCGGCGCTAGGTGTCGTTTATGGCGACATCGGCACCAGCCCCCTGTATGCGGTGAAGGAAGTCTTTGCCGGCAATCATCCGATTCCGGTTAGCGAAGCCAATGTGTTCGGCGCCCTGTCGCTGTTTTTCTGGGCGCTGATCATTGTCGTTTCCGTGAAGTACGTGAGCTTCATCATGCGTGCGGATAACCGCGGCGAGGGCGGCATCATGGCCCTGATCGCGCTGGCGCTGCACGAGGCCCAGAGCAAGCCGTGGCAGGCGAAGGCGGTCATGGTCGTCGGTGTCCTCGGCGCCGCCATGTTTTATGGCGACGGGATGGTGACCCCGGCCATTTCGGTGCTCTCCGCGGTCGAGGGGCTGGAAGTGGCGACGCCGGCCCTCAAGCCGTTCGTGATTCCGACCACGCTGCTCGTGCTCTTCCTGCTGTTCTACGTGCAGCGGCACGGTACTGCGATCGTCGGCAGTTTCTTCGGGCCGGTCATGCTGCTCTGGTTCAGTACGCTTGCCCTGCTCGGATTGAGCAACATCATCGATCATCCTGCCATTCTCACGGCGCTCAATCCGCTCTACGGTATCGGCTTCCTGCTCGACAACAAGGCCATGGCGCTGGTCGCCATGGGCAACGTTGTGCTGGCGGTGACCGGGGCCGAGGCCCTGTATGCCGATATGGGGCATTTCGGGCGCAAGCCGATTTCCCGCGCCTGGTTTGCCTTCGTGTTGCCGGCCCTGGTGCTCAACTATTTCGGCCAGGGCGCGCTGATTCTTGCCGATCCGGAAGCCGCCAAGAATCCATTCTTCCTGTCGGCGCCTGATTGGGCCTTGTACCCGCTGGTCGGACTGGCCACGCTGGCGACGGTGATCGCATCCCAGGCAGTCATCTCCGGCGCCTTTTCGGTGACCCGCCAGGCCATGCAGCTCGGTTTCGTGCCGCGCATGGAGGTGCAGCACACGTCCGACAAGGAACAGGGGCAGATCTATCTGCCGGCGGTGAACTGGGGGTTGATGCTGGCGGTGATGGTCCTTGTCCTCGGCTTCCGCTCGTCGAACAATCTCGCCGCGGCTTACGGCATCGCCGTGACCGGCGACATGGTGATTACCTCGATTCTCGCCACCGTTGTCGTGGCGCGCACCTGGAAATGGGGCTGGGTCAGGGCGATCGCGTTGTTCAGCTGCTTCCTGGCGGTCGAGCTGGTGTTCCTCGCCGCGAACATCCTGAAAATTCCCGACGGCGGCTGGTTCCCGCTGGTGGCCGGGGTTGGCATCTTTGTCCTGATGACGACCTGGAAGCGCGGCCGGCAGTTGCTCGCCGATCGTCTGCAGGGCGAGCGTCTCGAACTGTCGCTGTTCCTGGAATCGCTTGCCGCATCGATGCCGACCCGGGTGGCGGGCACTTCGGTGTTCCTCAATGCCGACCCGAAAGGCGTGCCGCACGCCCTGCTGCACAACCTGATGCACAACAAGGTGGTGCATGAGCGCGTGGTGCTGCTCTCCGTGCAGTTTTACGATGTGCCCTACGTGCCAGAGATCGACCGGGTCGAGGTCAGGGATCTGGGCGAAAACTTCTGGAGCGTGCTGGTTCAGTACGGCTTCAAGGACGAGCCGGATATCCCGCTGGCGCTGTCGAAATGCGCGGAAGCCGGTGCGGAATTCCTTCCCCTCGACACCTCCTATTTCATCGGCCGCGAGACGCTGATTCCGCGGCTCGGCTCGGATTTGGCCTTCTGGCGCGAAAAGCTGTTTGTCGCGATGTTCCGCAATGCGGGTTCGGCAACCGCCTTCTTCAAGATACCCAGCAACCGGGTGGTCGAACTGGGAACCCAGGTCGTTCTGTAGGCGCCGGCTATTGCTGGCGGTGGCAGTTGCGGCCGGCGTTCTTTGCCGTGTAGAGCGCGTTGTCGGCCCGCTGGATCGCCGTGTCGCTGGTGTCGCCCCACTGGATTTCGGTGCTGCCGATGCTGGCCGTGAAGGGCAGCAAGGTGCCGTCGGCCAGGGTGGCCGGTGATTTGCGCAGGCGGTGTAGCAGGCGCTCGATCACCGGTGCCGCCATGGTCGCGTTGGTTTCGATCAGCACGACAGCGAATTCCTCGCCGCCGATGCGCGCGATGATGTCCACATTGCGCACGCTCGACTGGAGAAGGTGGGCCAGGTGGACCAGCACCGCGTCGCCGGCGGGATGGCCATAGTGGTCGTTGATCGCCTTGAAATGGTCGATGTCGAGGATGAGCAGGGTCGGCGACGGGCCGTGGCGCTGGCTGCGCACCAGTTCCTGCGTGAAGCGCTCCATGAAGGCGCGCCGGTTCACCAGGCCGGTCAGCGCATCGGTGCCGGCCAGGACCCGCAACTCGTCCTCGAGGGCGCCGCGCCGCGCGATCTCGTCCTTGAGGCGGGCGCTCTCTGCCTGGATCGCCGCCTTTTGCGCGGCGATTCGCGCCTGGTAGCGTCCGGCGATGATTTCCGACCAGTAGAGGCCGCCGGTAATCAGCAGGCTGGTGATCGCGAAGCGGATGACAAAGGCTCCCGAATAGACGCTGGTGCCGGTCGATGCGCCACCCAGCATCATGATGCCGACGGCGCCGGCGATGCCCAGCGTCGCCCAGGCGAGGCCTTCCCGGGCCGGCAGCATCATGATCGCGAGGACGGGAAAGCTGAAGAACCACAGGGCGCGGCTGTGCTCTTCGCCCGAGTAGGCGATCACGTACATGAACAACACGCCGATCGTGACCACCGAGGGGCGGACGATGGAGGTGCGGTTGTAGCCCCGGTTGAGCGCTAGAAAGCCGCTGGCGATGATCAGCAGGCTGGTGACGATCAGGATGAGCAGCGACCAGTCGGCGGCACGCAGGGCGCCGATGCCAAAAATGGTCAGTGCCGGGATGCCGATGAAGAAGAGCACCTTGGAGCGCTGGAAGACCTGCGCCTGGCGTTCCTGCGTGATTTCGTCGTCGGTCAGCATCCGGGCTTTTTTCTCTTCTCGATTCCTACAGGCGGCGGATTTTTTCCAGCAGCGCTGTGGTCGATGTCTGGTGGATGAACGGGATGGAATGAACTGTCCCGCCCCAGCCGCGAACTTCGCTGGCGCCAACGATTTTTTCCACGGGCCAGTCGCCCCCCTTGACCAGGATATCCGGTCGGCACTCTAGGATGCGCTGCAGCGGGGTATCCTCGTCGAACCAGGTGACCAGTGCCACGCAGTCGAGTGCGGCCATGACCGCCAGGCGATCGGTCAGCGCATTGACCGGACGGTCGTCGCCCTTGCCCTGGCGCCTGACCGAGGAATCGCTGTTGAGTGCCACCACCATGCTGGCGCCGAGCGCGGCGGCCTGGGCGAGATAGGTGACGTGGCCGCGGTGCAGGATGTCGAAGCAGCCGTTGGTGAACACCAGCGGGCGCATCAAATTGGCGGCGCGCGCCGCCAGATGTTCTGGCGGGCAGATTTTCACTTCGAATCCGGGCGCAGCGTAGGACATGACGAACATCTAATGAACACGACGCACTATTTTAGAGCGCGTTGATACTTTCACGCAGGTCTTTTTGCCGGCCGGAAAATAACCCCCTTGCCGGTCATGGTGAAAATGCGACAGACATTTCTGCGAAATGGCCAATTGCGCATTGCCGGGCGAAGCAGTACGCACTTCTTGCTCCCGATTCAGGGTTGACTGCAGTAGCGACCGAGCGCGCGCGACAAACCAGCCGGCTGCCGAGAAATTTCGCTGGTCAGGCAGGCGCGGGGCGCCAGCCGGTCAGCGCGCCGACCGCATCATCCAGGGTGGTCAGCAATTTGACACCGTCGACGGGAGCGATCCGCGCGACGCCGGCCCCACCGACCCAGAGCCCGATCGCCGGCGGCAAGACCTGGCGCAACTGCTGGAGCAGGCCGGGAATCTGCCGCTGCGGGAAGGCAATCGAGAACGAGAGGGCGACGACGTCGGCGCGATGCGCGGCGGCGGCGCGGGCGATTTCGAGTAGCGGCATCTGGGTGCCGAGCGGGATGCATTCGGCGCCTTCCAGCGCGAACAGTGCTTCGACCATCAGCAGGCCGAGGACATGCTGTTCATCCGGCACGCTGGTCAGCAGGATGCGCGGCGCGCGCGGGCCGCCGGGCAGGGCGCTGATTGCCTGGCGCAACAGGCGCTTGGTCAGTTCGGTAAACAGATGTTCCTCGAACACCTCGAAGCTGCCGTTTTCCCAGTATTGCCCGACTTGCCAGGTGAGCGGTGCCACGGTGTCCTGGACAAAGCGTTGCAGCCCCTGGCGAGCCAGGCGCTGTTGCATGGCCTGCTGGTAGCCGGCGGCATCGTGGCGCTTGATCAGGGCGAGCAGTTCGGCCAGTTCATCAGCGCCCTGCTGTGCCGCGGCCGGCTCGGGCTTTGAACGACGCGGCACCAGCGTGGTCAGTTCTTCGGGCGGGGTCGCGAGCAGCTTGCCGGGCCGGTGGCCGGCGTCCATCAGGCGCTTGATCAGGCGCAGGCGTTCCACCTGGTCGGCCGGGTAGCTGCGCTCGCCGTTGGCGTCACGCTGCGGCTCGGGAAAGCCATAACGGCGTTCCCACATGCGCAGGACATCCTTGGAGAGCCCGGTGTCGCGTTCGACAGCGGCAATGTTGAAACA
>ERZ795055.3572-NODE-3572-length-11310-cov-3.997601_pt1 | contig 11310 bp, 14 predicted proteins | sample MGYA00375139_ERZ795055 | MGnify/ENA primary metagenome ERZ795055 (study PRJEB30184, sample SAMN05720283) | anaerobic digester metagenome | isolation source: active sludge of municipal wastewater-treating anaerobic digesters | place: USA | collected 2015-01-23 ...
CAAATCCTCAGCATCGCGAAAACCAAAAAGCCTTCTCACGAAGGCTAAATAGATTAATCACGAACAAACGTTTAGATAAGCGTCAGCAATGGGCTGAGCAGTGTGAAATCATCCAACGTATAGCCCAGGTAGTAAAAGAAGTAATAACCTAGTCCGGCAAACAGGCAGCAGCAACACAGCAGAACCAAAGCGATGACCAGTACCACCACCCACACCTTGCTCTTTTTTGCGGGCTGCTGAGCGGTGTAAGGTAGCGCGCTTGGAGCCTGATAAGTCACCTCGGGTTGGGTATAGCTATCGGCTGCTGGTTGGGGGACGTTCACAAATCCGTCATCATTTTTGGGCAAATTTGGGTCAATAAAAGTCATGATAAAGTCCTTTCTATTATGGTACAGGGGTTGCGATAGTCTCGAACAAACCGGTCAATGGACCGCATAACGCGATACTGCCAATCACACCAGTAAAGATCAGAACAACTAACACACAGGCGAGTAGCGAAAGAATCACGTTCGCCCATCCGATAATTAATCCTGCGGTCGCCAAACCATCCCCGCTGACTCGCCCGTTGCTCTCGCGAATCTCTCTTTTGGCTGAATAGCCCGCGATAATCGCCACAACTGAGCCGATAAATGGCGCAAACAGAAAACTGACAATGCCTCCGATCAGGCTGATAATCGCCCAAGTCGAAGTTTCTTGTGGTTGAAAACTACTTTGTGATTGGTATGTCATCTTTTCCTCCGATTTGATTAACCTTACTGTGAAACGGCTTTCGCGCGCTTACGGTTACCCAGCCAGGTGGCAATCCACCAAATAACCAACACAAGAACGATCAGCATCAAGATGGGCATGACCACCGAGAGGACGGATACGAGCGTTGCCAGGATATCCTCGATGAAACTTACCACCGGGTCGCCCATACCCGCGGTTGAGGCTGTCACCAGCGGTCTGACAGCCGCGGATTTGACGGTATGCACCGAACCAGCCACGAATAACCCAGCAATCAGCGACAAGATCGGACTGACGTCTTTGATGGCGTCGGTACTGGCCGCGAATACGATCGCGCCAGCCACCGGTCTGATAAATGTTTGGATCGCGTCATTGACATGGTCCACCGCCGGCACCTTGTCAGCCACAAATTCGACCGCGGCTAACACAGCCAACACCCCAATCACCCACCAACTGGTCAGTGCTTCCCAGCGACCATTCAGGTTCAGCAACGGCGTGAATTTTGCCAACAGCGCGACCGTCAGCAGCGGTATGTAAGCGTTCAGACCAGCCGAAGCCGACAATCCAAACGCTCCCAAAATCCCTCCTACAACTTCCATTTCTTTCTTCTTTCTCAAGTGCCAAATTCAGCACTTTATCTAATTATAAATAACAAGCGGATTCGCGTCAGTAGATTATCAGAGGTTTATTGGTAACCAGGTATGCGTCAGTGAATAGCGGATCAGTGTCATCACGCCGATCTGAACGATGGCGAGGCACATGCCAATCAGCACGGGCAAGACTAATTCACTTCTGTGTTTCAACTTGCCATCCCTGCGCAAGAGCATCACGGCGATAATGGTGTACAAGACGCTGATGAGTAAAAATACTGAAATTCCGCCTGCCACTGCCGAGAAATACATCACCGGAACGTATTCGCCGATAATCCCAAGCATTAAAACAGCCAAGACTACCAGAATATTGACCATCTGCCGTGGAGTGTGTAAAGCTGGCTTGTCGCTTACATCTGCCCAAACCGTCTGATTGAAGGCTGGGGCGATGATCGCGCTGATCACCACGCCCATCCCTGCGCCTGAAATCACCCTGGTGAAATTATTCGTTTCGTACAGGTGATTTGCCCAGGGCAGGTATTGGGCAAATGAGTTGATCCCATCAATCCCAAACGCGGCAACAAAAAATGCCAAAACATACATGATACCAATTGACGGGAACGATCCCTTGCGCCCCCAACCAAGATGAAATGCCAATCCCACCATCGCCCCAAGGTACATGCCCGTGCAGCGTGCGCACAATGGAAAAGCATGACCCTCGACGTGGAAAGTTCGCGCGGTCATCTGGTGACAGACTGAGTAGCCCAAAGCCGAAAGTTTCTCCCAGAATCCCGTGGGTGTGAATCGAAACCACAACATTGCCAATAATACGAAGAACAGCAATACGATCGCGCTGGAAAAGCCCTCGTGTTTGGATGGTTGGGGGTCCTGGGTGTTTACAGAGCTCATCGGTAAGGTTGCAACTCCTTGTGCGCGATTTTTAGCCAATCGATAATTTGAATGTTCTGCGGGCACATTTCCTCACAATGCCCACACTCTACACATTGATCAGCCTGGTTCTCAGGTTTAACTTCGGCCTTATACCAAAAGCTGCCACGCGCCATCTGGTCGAACATCTTGGACTCATTATAAATTTTGAAGACGGTCGGGATAGCTACCCCACTCGGGCAAGGCAGGCAGTACTCACACGCGGTGCATGGCACGGGTGCCAGTCCCTGGTAGACCTGGTGAACTTCTTCAACAACCTTCAGATCGACTTCACTCAACGAGCCAACCCCTGACTGGGAGGCGGAAGCCAGGTTTTGTTCAACCTGTTCCATGGTAGTCATACCGGAGAGCAGCAGCGATACCTGGGGTTGGTGCCAAATCCACTGTAGCGACCAATTGGCTGGGGTCCAGTCTTTACCAGCCTTCCCAAAAACGTCCATCACTGGCTTGGGCGCGGGGTTCTTGGCTAACTTTCCACCTCGCAACGGCTCCATCACCACCACTCCCAAACCCTTATCAGCCGCGGCTTCCAATCCGCGCTGTCCAGCCTGTTCGTCGACATCCAGGTAGTTGTATTGGATCTGGCAGAAGTCCCAGTTGTCGTATCCGTTCAAAATCTCTTCGAAAACCGGGTATTTGTCATGGAACGAAAAACCCAAATGCCGAATTTTTCCTTCAGCCATTTTTCTTTCAGCCCAATCAAACACCTTCAGATCCACGTAATTCTTCCAATACTTGGCATTCAGCGCGTGCAGCAAGTAAAAGTCGACGTGGTCAGTCTGAAGTCGGCTCAACTGTTCGTTGAAATACTTCTCCATGTCATCCTGGGAGTTGATCAACCAGGAGGGCAATTTGGTTGCCAGGAACACTCTTTCGCGATAGCCATCCAGTAGTGCTCTACCTACCAGGGGTTCGCTGTGCTCACGATGATAAGGATAGGCGGTATCAATGTAATTGACGCCACTGTCAATGGCATGCCTTAGCATGCGCGTGGCTTCCTCCTCATCGATGTCGCCGCTGTCTTCACTGTTGAGCGGTAAGCGCATGCACCCAAACCCGAGTGCTGATACTTTGTGACCTGTCTTTCCAAATAATCGATATTGCATGGTAAATCCTTTGACTCCCAAATTAGTTGTTTGATTTTACCGCTAAATTTGCTCTTTCCGGTTTTTGAAAGCCATTTACTGTACCCTCCAACTACCGGTTATTGAGATTACGGTTAAAATAGTTACATGCAGCAAGAAAATTCAGATCTCCCAACTTCATCGGCTCAACCTGGACTGGATGCTTCTGAGGATCCTGCGACGCCTTCAACCCAGCCAAGCTCCCCCAAGTGGTCAATCATGACCAAGTTTGTGGTGGGTCTGATCCTTATCGCCATTGGTGGATTTTTGGTTGTTCGTTTCAACGAATACCTAAACATGCTGCTTTTCGCAATGTTGTTGTCCATTTTGCTTCACCCCGTCGCGAGACTGCTCAACCAGACTTTCAGGATCAAGTGGGGAGCCGCGGTTCTGATAGTCTACCTTGCCGTGGCCGCCTTGGTTTTTACGCTGATCGCCAGGGGTGGCACTTCCCTTTACGGTCAAATTGAAGGGTTGATCAATAATCTACGCTCGGACGTCAACCTGGTTACAAATCTATTGAAGAGGTACTCCGACCTTGACGTGGTGATCGGACCCTTCCATTTCGAAACTCCCTCTCTCTCCACCCAGTGGCTTACCGACCAGATCACCGCCCGCATCCAACCGATCCTGGGTCAGGCTGGTAGCGTGGCTGCCTCGGTGGTGGGTTGGCTGGGCAACTTTTTCTTTAACTTCATCATTATTTTCATGGTCTCCTTGTTCCTTACTTCCGAGACAGCCGGCGTGCAGGGTCATATGATCAACTTTAGCATCCCAGGCTATGAAGCCGACCAGAAACGCATGGGCAAAGAGGTCGCGAACATCTTCAACTCCTTTGTCCGTGGTGAATTCACCATCGTCGGCGTCGCCATGCTCATCTACACCCTTTGGCTCGGGATAATGGGCTTGCCTTACTTCTTGTTGTGCGCGCTTATAGCTGGTTTTGGCCGCTTCATCCCCTATATCGGCGCCTGGTTGGGTTGGGCAGCCTTTATCATTGCCTCATTCCTGCGCACGCCGCCCTTTGGCTTGACCCCCTTTGCCTATACTGCCATCATCGTCGCGGTCGCTTTGGTTGTGGACGCCTTCCTGGACCACTGGCTGACTCCAAAAATTATGGGGCAGGCGCTCGAAGTTCACCCGGCCGCGATCATGTTCACAGCCCTCATCGGCGCACAACTCTTCGGTTTGCTTGGCATCGTTTTAGCAGCGCCTTTCTTCGCCTCGGCAAAACTTTTGTTCACCTACCTTTTCAACAAGCTCACCGATCGAGATCCTTGGGAAGGCATCTCGTACTTTAGACCGCGCAAGAAACCGGTTATCTTGAAATGGATGCAAGTTGCAGCGATTAAGGTCAAATGCTGGTGGAAAACTGCTCACGAGTGGCTAACAGCCATGCTCACCAAGTTGCTTGCCAGGCGCAAACCACAGCCATAGTCCACCAAATCGGATGAGAATTCATACAAATATGTGATTTGCCTCGGCAGGCAGTATAATTCAGAAAAACATTCATAGGAGACTACCATGGAAGAAAAAGAACCCGTGACCAACACAATTGCTGAAACTGAGAACTATCTGGCTTGGCGCGCCGACGAGCCCGATGGCGAATCAACCTACCACCTCGAACTGAACAATGTGACCTTGCACTTCTTCAAAGAAGAGTGGAAGGAATTCTTGGAGCTGGTCGAAGCGATCGTCGACGAAGAACTCTAAACTTTAATTTTGAATTATTAAGAAACGAGCGGATGATTCCATCCGCTCGTTTGTATTTGCACACTCGCTCTAGAAAGCGATCACAATCAACACCACGGCAACGATCAATAGGACTAGACCACCCGCCGCCACCAGGTAGAAATTGCGGGCGGAGTTTTTGTCAGTCGCCTCAATGCGCGAAAGCGTCAGGTCGACTTCGGAGGTTACCGAACCCAACTTCGATTTCTCTACATCAATTTTCGCGTAAAGGTCGTTCAAAACCGCTGCGTCTGGGCGGGCTTCTTCAGCCAGAGGACCCAACCCTGTAATAATCGGTTGCATCGTGGCTTTGATCGCGGCGATATCATTTTGTTTCACCTTGATCGTCTCAGCAAGGTTGTTCATCTGAACATTTAATGGTGGAATGAGTTGCTTGAGTTGATCTTGAACTGTCTCCAATTCCGTTTTGACCTTGTCCAATTCCACTAACAGCGGCGCTTGCTCATTGCGCAATCGCGTCAGTTCCGACTGCACTGTCGGCACCTGGTTGGAGATGGATAAAATCTCGGCATTGTGAGTCGCCTTGGCATTGTTCATGGCAAAGACTTGTTGGTCCCGATCTGGCGCGTTCGAAGCTTGCATTTGCGTAATGCGCGTCTGCAAGCCTTGAATCTCAGCAATCAGATTATTGCTGCGCTGCTGCAAAGACTGGTAATTCTTTTCAGCCGTCGATTGGCTTCCTTTGAGTACCGACAAACGCGCGGTCAGATTCTGAACTTGGGCTTGCAACCCACTGGCCTGGCGGTTGAGTTGTTCGGACAAGCTGTCGCGTTGTTCCTTGACCCGCTGTGCTTCACTCTCCAGGCGTTTGACGTCTTCCAGGATTGGCATCTGCTGGTTCTCCATGGCTGTCAGACGGTTCCAATCCTCCGTGTAAGCTGGGTGCTCAATTTTTGCTTCCCAGACCTTGCTGCCCAACTCATCAACCAGGAGGGATCGACTTTTGTCTATCTTCTTCTTTTCACTGGAGAGCCGTGAAGCCTGAAGCTTCGACTTTCCCAATCCAACCCCTTCACTCGCCCATTTCTGCAATTTTTGGGTCTTAAGCAGGTAAATAACCCCACCAATTAAACCTAAAATAATCAGAATGCCGATTACCAGCGGTAGCCAATTTACATCAGCTTGTGAAGACGCGATCGGGTTAGACGCGCCTATGGAAATAAGCCAATACAGGGGTAAGAGGACGATCTTGCCAAACAGATATACACTTTTCTTGAGCATTTATACCTCCCGGGAAGTTACTGATCTAATTTTACAACAAATAGTTCACTTGATCTTCCGATAGCTTGTTATTTCGCCTCAAATCGCATCCAATCCAGGTCGCGCTTGGCAACGAAACCCGTCTGGGCGATTGTTTCAGCCGCCCAGCCCAACGGATACTCCAGCGATAATTCCGTGCCATCCCAATAGCTTTCAAAGAAAGCCCCAAACAAGGTGGCAATCCGTTCATCTTTTGTTTTGGGTGAATCGACCGCCAACCACACCCGATCACCTCGTCTTGAAGTCTGTTGGTGGGTAATCGCTGCCAAAAGCTGATTATTGCTTCTCAGGCAGTGCGTGGACGTGCTCATCAAATCCACCCAGTTGAGTGGGTTCACCCAAGCCAGCGGTTTTAGCAGATTGAAGTCGAAATTGGCATACCATCGCGTTTGCTTGGGGTAAGCCCGCGCCAACCAGGTTTCATGAGTCACCCAGTCCGTCAAACGTTTGCGAAACAGCATCCCTTCATACTTTCGCGTGCCAATTGCCATGTCGTTCCCGCGGGTAGCTTTACGCCATTGAGTCAGCGAGGAAAAATAATGAAAACCAAGTGTCTGGTAAATGTGGATTGCCCGCCTGTTATCGCTGCGCACCTGCAGCCAAATCTCGCTAAAAGGCCTTTGCCTGGCAATGCGCAGCGCGTGACGTGTCAGCTCGGTGCCGATCCCCCTGCCTTGGTACGCCTCATCAACAGCCACGTTCGCGATCAAAATGATCGATTTAAATCCGGATTGAAAAGGCAACAGGCTGATGTTGCCCACGATGCGCCCATCCACCTCCCAAACAAACCCCTCGTTGCCCCCTGCAACCAGGTGGAGGGTTGGATTGGTGCGCAGCCGGCTGCCTTCAGAGCGCATCTCACGCAGCATCGCTTGACCTTCGGGGTCATTCTTCAGATTGAAAGCTTCTCCGACCAATTTGATGACGGCATCCGCGTCGCGGGTTGGTTCAAATCGTCTCAAAAGGCCTGGCTGTTCGAAAGATGGCATGGGAAAAATTGTAATCGTTAAAACAAAAAACCCCGAAATGAATTCGGGGTTTGGGCGTGCATTGGTTTAGGATTCTGGACCTTCAGAAGACCCGGATCGGCGCTGTCGGTAAACGATGCGTCCGCGTTCAAGGTCATAGGGTGACATCTCAACACGAACTGCATCCCCTAACAGAATGCGAATATAGTAGCGGCGCATACGCCCAGATAAGTAAGCCATCACTTCGTGGCCGTTATCCAGCCTGACGCGGAACTGAGTTCCTGGCAGGGCCTCGATGATCGTGCCGTCGACCGCAATTTTCTCTTCCTCTTTAGTCATAAAACCTCTTTCTTACTTTCGGCTAAGCCTCGAACGCCTTTCGGAAGACGCGGCGGGTAGCCTTTTTCTTGTCCATGCGGCGTTGTTCACTCTTGGAGATGAACCAACGTTTGCGTCGCACGGTGGACAGAACACCGCTCTTCACCACCTTTTTACGGAAGCGCTTGAGCAGAGAGTCCTGCGATTCATTCGATCTTAATGTAACTGATGCCATTTTAGATTCACCTCCCTTCCGGGCCTTGAATAATTACACGACAAATTACGCGTTCAATACGCGAAACCATAGTATACACGAAATAACAAGGAAAGGGAAGATGTCTATATGACGTTAAAATGATGATTGTTAAACGAAATTAATGTTTCATTAGAACCTTACATTATCTATTGCCCTTTCTCGGTCCTATCAGTGATAATTAGATAACGAGGTGAAAAATGTTTGATGGAAAATTTACAAGTTCGAATTCTCAATCGGGTATCCCGAAAACTCCCAAGCTGTCCAAAGGTGGTCGGAGCGTCTTTATGGCGATCATTATCGTCCTTGGCGTGCTGATTATCATTTCCGCGGCTGTGACAGTGATCCCTGCCGGCAATATCGGTGTCGTCACTCGTTGGGGTGCGGCTAACCGGGTTATCTATCCTGGCATCAATTTGCGCGTTCCTGTCGCCGAGCAGGTCGTGCAGATGTCCATTCGTACTCAAAAAGATCAAGTCGAAGCCACCGCCATGAGCAAGAATCTGCAAGTGGTGACCTCCTCAATCGCGGTCAACTACCACCTGGATGGTTCTCAGGCAATAAAGGTCTACCAGGACTTGGGTACGCAATATGCTGACATCATCGTCGCGCCAGCTGTCCAAAACACATTTAAGGCCGTAACCGCCCAGTTTACCGCTGAAGAACTCATCACGGTTCGTGATCAGGTTCGCGTGAAGGCGGAAGAGGAGTTAAGCAAGCAATTAGAGCCTTATAATATCGTCGTTGAGAATTTCAATATTATCAACTTTGATTTCTCACCTGAGTTCCAGGCCGCCATCGAAGCCAAGCAGGTCGCACAACAGGCGGTGGAAACTGCCAAACAACGCCTGCTGCAGGCTGAGATCGATGCCCAAGCCACCGTTGCTCAAGCCCAGGGTCAGGCTGACGCTCAAAAGGCGCTCAAAGATACCGGCGCGCTCTCCCAGGAATATCTTAATTACCTGTTCCTGACCAAGTGGAACGGCATCCTGCCCACCGTCATGGGCGGCGCCACCCCCATGATCGACGTATCCCAATATCTGGGCGGTCAGTAAATCAATCGACTGAACTTTGAAAGCTGTGATTGGAAAACCAATCACAGCTTTTTAGTTTCCCCACAAAAGCAATCAGAACGACTAAGCTGGGTAAGCGATATAATATTCAGACATGTAATTTTTTAGAGGACTATTTATGGCAAAGATTTCACTAACAGGTATTAAACCAACCGGCAACCCACACATCGGCAATTACTTTGGCATGTACAAACCTGCCATCGCGCTGACCGAGAAGTACCTGGGTATGTACTTTGTCGCCGATCTGCACGCGATCACCTCCACGCCCAATCGCAAGGAATTGCAGTCTCTCATCTACGAAGTCGCTGCCTGCTGGCTGGCGCTTGGTCTCGACCCTGAGAAAAGTGTCTTTTTCAGGCAAAGTGACATCCCAGAAATCCCTGAGCTGACCTGGTATCTTTCATGCCTGACCCCCAAGGGACTGATGAACCGCGCGCATGCTTACAAAGCTGCCATGGATCTCAATACCGCTGCCAGGCGCGACCCCGACGACGGCATTAACATGGGCCTCTATAACTATCCAGTACTGATGGCTGCGGACATCCTGCTCTACGACTCAGACGTCGTACCGGTCGGTCTTGACCAGAAACAACACATCGAAATCACGCGCGACATTGCCGAAAACTTCAACCGCCAATATGGCAAAACCTTCAAGTTGCCCGAAGGCTACATCAACGAAGAATTCCAATCCGTCCTCGGCATTGATGGGCGCAAGATGAGCAAAAGTTATGGCAATACCCTGCCCATTTTCGCTCCAGATAACGTGCTGCGAAAGCAAGTGATGAAAATTGTCACCGATAGCCGTACGCCTGATGAACCCAAAGACACAGAGAACGACAACCTCTTCCAGATTTTCAGCTTGTTTGCCAAACCAGACCGCCTGGCAGAGGTCTCCAGAAGGTACTCTGAAGGCGGACTTGGTTATGGGGAATTAAAGCAAGAGCTATTTGAAACCATGCTGGCTTATTTCGGACCAGCACGCGAGACTTACAACGCCCTGATCAACGACCGACCGCACATCGACCGATTGCTCAAATCCGGCGCGGAAAAGGCGCGCGAGATAGGCAAACCGGTTTTGGCTCGTGTGCGCAAGGCGGCTGGAATCGACGCATAAGATGGCTACTGTAGAAGAAGCCCCATTACAAACGATTAAAATTGCCCCGGAAGAACGTAGCCGCCTGAGCAATCAGGCTGTAACGTTGACCCTTGCCACGAACATCCTTCTGGCAATTCTCAAAACCGTCGTCGGCATTGTCGGTCATTCAACAGCCCTTTTGGCTGATGGGGTCAACTCAACTTCGGACGTGGTCTACAACATCGTGGTGACCTTGTTCGTTCGCAGCGCTCATCAACCCGCCGACAGTGAACACCCTTACGGGCACACACAACTCGAAAGTGTTGGCGCCCTGGTCGTCGGTGCCTTCGTCATCACCACCGCGCTGACCATCTTCTGGAATTCAGTCAATTCCCTCTTCAATATGCTCTCAGGTGATAATTCGGTTGAGAGAGTCTCGATCTGGGCATTGATTATCGCGCTTTTTACTATCGCGTTAAAAATCGGTTTATCGCTCTATTCACGCAAAATCGGCGACAAGACTCAAAACCCAGCCATCGTCGCTTTGGCACTGGATCACCGCAATGACGTCTTTTCCGCTTTAGCGGTTGTGATTGGCATCGTGCTGAGCCGCATGGGTTACCTCTGGGTCGACCCAGCTGCCGGCGCGATTGTCGCCTTTGTCATCTTGCGCACAGGCATTGGAATTTTGCGGGAATCGACAGATGACCTGATGGACACCGTGCCTGGCGACCGCTTGCTGAGTAAAGTAACTGAAATTCTTGATCATACTCCAAGTGTGTATCGAATCGAAACCATGCAAGCGCATCGATTTGGGCAGTATTTGGTAATCAACATGACCATCGTTGTGGATGGCAACCTCACCATCGACGAGGGCGATCGCATCTCTGACCAGGTTGAGGCGCAATTGAAAGAAGAAATCGATTATGTGCGAGCGGTACATGTGCACTTTCATTCCCGCCACTCGTCCAAATAAATACTCAATAATTCTTTAAGGAGAGGGTAACCATGAAAAACTTTCGCTTCTATAATCCAACTGAAATCATTTTTGGCAAAGGCACCATCGCCAAGCTGAAGGATAGCCTGCCCAAAAAAGCCAAAGTGATGCTGCTGTATGGCGGCGGTTCCATCAAACGTAATGGCGTCTACGACCAGGTGTTGGCAGCCCTAAGCACGCATAAGGTGGTGGAATTTGGCGGTATCGAACCCAACCCCGATTACAG
>ERZ795055.3575-NODE-3575-length-11305-cov-4.709689_pt1 | contig 11305 bp, 9 predicted proteins | sample MGYA00375139_ERZ795055 | MGnify/ENA primary metagenome ERZ795055 (study PRJEB30184, sample SAMN05720283) | anaerobic digester metagenome | isolation source: active sludge of municipal wastewater-treating anaerobic digesters | place: USA | collected 2015-01-23 ...
CCGCGAGGACCAGGACGGCCGCCGGGACGAAGAAAGAAGCCCTCCGCCTGAATACGCTGGAACGAAGCATGGAGACCTCCTGTATGCCCGGCGGGCCGGCGGGCCGCCGAGCCGAGCCTGGCTAGCCGGCCCAACCGGGCGGCGCCGCGCCAGGCCGGCCGCCCCGCGAATCGGGCGCGCCGGCGGCAATAAAAAAGCCGTAAAGGATTGACCTTTACGGCGGATTCACCAGGATTTCGATCGAAGGGATCTAGTAGCCGCCCTTGGAGTCCCGGGGCTTGCGCGCCTTCTTGAGGAGCTTGCGCGCGAGGGCCTTCTTCTTCCGGTTCTTGATCGTGGAGGGCTTCTCGAAGAATTCGCGCTTCTTCCACTCCCGGATGATGCCCTCCTTCTCGACCATGCGCTTGAAGCGCTTGATCGCCTTCTCGAGGGGCTCGCTCTCGTCTACGATAATCTGCTTGATGTTAATCACCTCCCTTCGATCGCGGCGTCCATTATCGCGATTAGGCGAGCTTTGTCAAGCGGCGCGGCCTTGACCCAGGCCTCCGGGTCGACCGAGCGGCCCAGGGCGCGGAGCTCCCAGTGGAGGTGGGGCCCTGTCGAGAGCCCCGAGTTGCCGGAGAGGGCGACGACCTCGCCCCGCTCCACGAGCCGCCCGGCCGCGACGGAGGCCGAGGAGAGGTGCATGTAGATCGAGTAGAGGCCGGGCAGGTGCTCGATGACCACCGTCGTCCCCGTGACGATGCGCTCCGCGGCGAAGACCACGCGGCCTCTGGCCGCGGCCCGGACGGGCGTGCCCTTGACGACGGCGAAGTCGACGCCCAGGTGGCGGCTCGACTCGGAGCCGCCCCCCGAGTAGAGATAGCGCCGCTCGTCGCCGAAGCCGGCGCTCCTCCTCGCCTCCCCGACGGGCAGGATCAGGGCCGAGTCCAGGTGGACGGCGCCCGGATCCACCCGGGAGAGCAACTCGGCGAAGGCCCGCGCCTCGGCCTCCTTTTTCGGGTCGGGGACCGTCCGTAGGGCAGTGTTCGCCGCGTCCAGGCCTATGTCCTCCGCGGGGAAGGCGCGGGCCAGGACCAAAAGGCGGGCCTCGATCTCGGGCGGCGGGCCCGCGGCTGCCGCGGAACCGGCCTCACCCGGACTCCAGGGCCGGCGCAGGACCAAGCGCCACTCGCCCGCCTTCGCGTCGAAGGGCAGGGCGAAGAGGGCGCCGTAAAGCCGCGCGGACGACGGGGCGGGCGACGCGGACTCCGCGGAGGACGGCGAAACGGGCGCGACAGGGGACGCGGGCGCGGCCCCCGCGGCGGCGAGGGCAGGCGCGCCTGAGGCCACCGTCGCGCCTGAAGCCCCCGTCGCGGCCGGCGCGGCGGACAAGGCCGCGGGCGCGGGGTACTCGAAGGGCTGGACCTGGCCGATTCGCCGCCCCGTGGGGTCGAGGAGCTCGACCGTCGCGCCCTCCAGGGCGGCGGGACTCTTGATCCAGGCCAGGAGGGGGTCGCCCGCGCGGAGGCTCGGCGGCAGGAGGACGAAGGCGGGCTGGGCGGCGGATCGCCGGGCCGCGGCGGGCGCTGTGGCAGGGACGGCGGCGGGCGCGGCTACAGGCGCGGGGACCCCGGCTCCCGGCTGGGCGGCCAGGGGCGGGACGAGGGCGAGAGCCAGGCCGAGGGCCAAGAGGGGGGCGAGAGGGCGCTGCGGCCGCGGATGACAGGGCATGGTGGGCAAGATAGCGCGAAGAGGAGCGTAAAGAAAGGCCGCCCCGCGCCCGGGGCGGCCTGACCTTGCGAGCGGCTAAAGGCGGTTTTTCGCCGCGGACGGCGGCGGGCGGCTTTCCCGCCGCGAGCGCGAGCAGGCGGCCCTCAGCCGCGAATGGCCGCGGCCTGCCTTCCATAGCGCGCGGCCGCGGGTGCCCTCAGCCGAGGGGAATCACCTTGACGATCCGCATGAAGGTCGACTTCTCGGAGGCGCCCCTGTCCTTGTTCTCCTCGGCGAGCCTCTTCTGGAGCGCGGGGTCGGAGATGTACTCCACGACGATGCGGGCGCCCTTGTTGCGGTCCAGCTTCTCCGCGGCGCTCGGGTCGTAGATGTAGGCGGTGACGACGGCGAGCTTCCTCGCCTTGAAGTTCTCCGCCGTCTGGTTGGGCGCGAGGCCGAAGATCAGGGCGCTGCGGTCCTTGGCGACGCCGGGGATGACGACGGCGGCGTTGGGCGTGCCGTCAGCGTTGACCGTCGCGACGGAGATCGCGCAGCGGCGGGCCTCCAGGGCCGTCCAGAGCGCCTCGCCTTCCAGGGAACTCTTGGCGTAGTACTGGACGGTGGAGGCCTTGGAGACCGAGTCGACGGACTGGGCCGAGACGCCCAGGGCGAGGATTAGGGCGGCGGCGAGGGCGAGCGCGGAAATCTTCATGGATCCTCCCGGGATGCGTGCTGGCATGCGCTTTTTAAGTACAGCGTATACATACATTGGTAGCAAGTTCCCGGAGCGCCGTCAAGCGGAGGCCCGATCCGAGCGCAGGAGGCCCGGCGGAACCGCCTTCGCCCTTCCGTTCCCAAGGGAAATGCTCTATACTCCCGCCTAGCCATATCGGGAAAAAGCGGGAGTCCGGAATGCTCTTCACGACGGGAAACCTCATCACTCTCGGCATCGTCGCGGTCGTCCTCCTCGTCTATCGCCAGCTCGACCGGGACAACCGCTCCCTGGAGAAGGTGAAGAAGTTCGCGGACCGGCTCCGGGACGAGCTGGCCGTCTACGTCGACAAGCGTTCCGAGGACCTCCAGCGCTACGGCATCGAGCTCGACGTCCAGCAGAAGGCCGCGAAGGCCCTCCTTGCCCGCCTCCAGTCCGTGGAGGAGGGCCTCTCCGCCCGCGCGGAGGCCATCGGCGCCATCGAGAAGCGCCTCGGGGAGTACGACTCGGCCCTGGCCCGCCTCATGGAGATGACCGCCCGCGTGGACGAGAACCTGGCCCGCCTCCACGAGGAGAGCGAGTTCACCGACGGGGTCGCCCGCAAGCTGGACGCGGCCGCGAAGGCGATGGGCGCCATCGAGCGCGAGCTCCCCGCCCTCAAGGAGGGCTTCGCCCGCGAGAACGCCGCCGCCCTCGCCTCCTTCAAGGGCGAGGTGACGGAGGACGTCGCCCGCCGCCTGTCGGAGACCAGGGCCCTCCTGGAGAAGGCCGGCGAGGAGGCCGAGGCCGCCCTCGCGCGGGCCGAGGCCGGGCGCCGCGACGCCGAGAAGGAGTTCGAGCGCGCCTTCGCGAAGGCCTGCGCCGAGGCGGAGAGGCTCGAGGACGCCGCCTTCGAGAAGCTCCGCGAGGGCTCGGAGGCCAAGGCCGCCCGCCTCAAGGAGACCGTGGAGGAGAAGTTCGCCCAGATCGGCCTTTCCGCGAAGGAGAAGGCCGCGGAGACCCAGGCCCTCGTGAAGGGCATGCGCGCGGAGGCCAAGGCCGAGGCCGAGGAGCTCCTGGCCGCGACGATGGCCGCCGTCGGCTCCGGCGCCGAGGCCCTGGGCAGGCGCCTCGACGAGGCGGAGGCCCGCATGGCCGCGGCGGAGGGCCTCCTGGACGAGCGCTTCGCCAAGGTGGAGAAGCGCGGCGACGAGCTCGCCAAGGAGCTGGCCGAGCGGCTCAAGGCCGCCCTCGCGGCCCAGCGCGACGACTTCGAGGCCAAGGCCCGCGAGGCCAAGGCCGCCGTCCAGGCCGCCCTGGCCGAGTTCAAGGCCTCCGAGGCGGCCCTCTCCGCCAGCGCCGCCGCCGCCGCCAAGGAGCGCTCGGCCTTCGAGGCCCGCCTGGCCCAGGAGGGGGCCGCCCTCGAGGCGCGCGCCTTCGGCGAGCACGAGCGCCGCCTCGCGGAGTACGGCTCGGCCCTGGAGGCCAAGTTCGCGCGCCTCGAGGCCGCGGAGGCCGACATCGGCGCCCTGGAGGCCGCCCTGCGCGCCTCCATGGAGCAGTCCGAGCGCCGCGTGGAGAAGGACTTCTCAGCCTTCGGCAAGGCACTGGAGGAGCGCCGCGAGCGCTTCGAGCAGGGCTTCCTGGCCGAGGCCGGCCGCCTCCGCGAGGGCATGAAGTCCCTGGAGGAGGAGCTCGCCGCCCTCAAGACCCGCGCCTACGACAACGTCTCCGAGAAGCTCAAGCTCTTCGAGGACGACTTCTTCGCGGACCTGAAGGCCCGGAGCGAGGGCATAGACTCCCGCCTCGCGGGCTGGAAGGCCGAGCTCGACAAGGCCCTGGAGGAGCTCGCAGCCGACGCCGCGCGGGAGAGGGGCGCCGCGGAGAAGGCGAGCCTGGAGGAGCTCCGCGCGCGGATGGCGGAGACCCAAGGCCGCGTGGAGGAGCAGCTCTCCAAGATGCGCGAGCGCGCGGAGGCCGTCCTCGCGGGCATCGCCGCCCAGAGCGGCATGGCCGCCGAGTCCCTGGCCGCCCTCAAGGCCGCCGTCGCCGACGACGCGGCCGACGCCCGGAAGACCGCCCAGGCCTACGTGGAGGCCGAGCTCGCCCGCTTCGGCCACGACGCCGACGCCCGCGTCAAGGCCGCGGAGAAGGGCCTGGAGGAGCGCCTCGCCCTCCTCGAAGGCTCCATCGGCGCGGAGGAGGCCCGCGTCGCCGCGGTCCGCGGCGCGGCCCAGGCCGCCGCCGAGTCCTTCAAGGCCGACTTCTCCGCGGAGATCGCCGCCGCGGAGAAGCGCGTGCGCGCCGACTTCGAGGCCTTCAGGGCCGCGACGGAGGGCCTCGCGGGCAGCTACCGCGACGACTACGAGAAGCAGCGCGACGCCTACCTGGCCAAGGCCGACGCCGAGCGCGCCCGCCTCGCGAAGGAGCTCTCCGGCCTCGCCGACCGCACCGCGGAGCTCAGGCAGGACCTCTCGAGCCGCATCGCGACGGCCCTGGACGGCTTCTCCCGCGGCTACGAGAGCCTCGCGGCCGACCTGGAGCGAAAGCGCCGGGAGGCCGAGGCCGAGGCCGAATCCCGCCTCCGCGACTTCCGCTCGGCCGCCGAGGACATCGCCCTCAAGATGGACACGAGCCGCGCCCAGGCCCTGGGCCGGGTGGAGGCCGAGGCCGCCCGCCTCGCGCAGGGCCTTCAGGAGATCGAGAAGCAACAGAAGGCCTTCGTCGCGGAGACCAAGGTCTTCGAGCGCGCGGACGAGCTCAAGGAGAGGCTGGGCGAGAGCATCGAGTCCATGAAGGCCGACCTCTCGCGCCTCGAGGCCCGCAAGACTGAGATCGCCGAGGTGGAGGCCCAGCTTTCCCGCGTGAAGCGCCTGGAGGACGAGGTGAACCAGAAGGTCACCCGCTTCCTCGCCGAGAAGCGCCGCATCGACGCCCTGGAGGAGGACTTCGGCCGCCTGGCGGAGCTCTCCAAGGGCGTGGACCGGAAGATCGAGGAGTTCACCGGCCAAGGCGACGCCCTCACGGAGGCCCAGGCCAAGATCAGGAAGCTCCTGGAGCTCTCCGCCGAGGCCGAGGGCAAGTTCGAGCGCCTGGAGAAGAAGTCGGAGATCCTCGACTCGACCGCCGAGGCCGTCGACAAGAACTTCCAGTCGATCCAGAACCTGGAGAAGGCGGCCGGCCTCGTCGGCGCCGAGCTCAAGCGCATCCCCGCCCAGGTCCTGGAGCTCAGGAAGAGCGTCGAGGAGCTGGCCGCCGGCAAGGAGAAGGCCGACGAGGCCGCGCGGAAGCTCAGCGAGCTCGACGGCGTCCTGGCCGACGCGGAGAAGCGCATCGCCGAGGCGCAGAAGGCCCGCGAGTGGCTCGCCCGCGCGGAGACCCGCCTGGAGGAGGTCAACCGCCAGGCCCAGGAGCAGCTCAAGCTCCTCTCCACCCTCCTCAAGGAGGAGGGCGGCGCGAAGAAGGACCGCGGCGCCCCGCCCTCCTCCATCCAGGACACGGTGCGGAAGCTCGCGCGCCAGGGCTGGAGCCCCGACGAGATAGCCCGCGCGGTGAAGATTTCCCGCGGCGAGGTGGAGCTCATCCTGGAGCTGGGCGGGAAATAGGGCGGCGTTGAAAGCCCGCGGCCCGCGGGCTATCCTTCAATGGAAGCGATTCCGGAAGGAGGGCGCCGTGAAGATGTTCCTGTGCAAGAAGTGCAAGGCCGTGGTGGAGGGCGCGTCGAACCCCGACGGCAAGGGCTGCCCCGCGGGCGGGATGCACGACTACACCTACATCGCGGAGACCGGAAGCAAGAACTACCTCTGCGCCAAGTGCAGGATCCTGGTCAGGACCTTCGCCCAGCCGGCTGACTTCGGCTGTCCCGAGGGGGCCTACCACCAGTGGAACTACCTGGGCGAGGCGGGGAAGACGGCCTACGCCTGCAAGCGCTGCCAGGTCCGCGTGGAGAGCGCCGCCGAGCCGGACAGGAAGAACTGTCCCGCTGGCGGCATGCACGACTGGAAGAAGGCCTAGGGGCCTACTCGGAGAGCGAGAACCTGAGGCCGCCCTGGATCCTCGTGCCCGTCGCGACGTAGGAGGGGCCGCCGAACAGCAGGTTCTGCTCGACGCCCGCGAAGACCTCGAGGTACTGGTGGACGCGGAGCGCGGCCTCGAGGCCCAGGTAGGGCCCGAGCCTGAAGGAGCTCGGATTGAGGACGAAGACCGGCTCCATGCCGAGGGCGCAGTTGAAGCCCAAGGGGCCGCTCCCGAAGGCGAAGCGCACGCCCGCCTGGAGGGGGATGGCCATGAAGGCGTCGCCCGCCGAGGGCCTCACCGCGTAGGCCGCCTTGGCCTCGAAGGCCAGCCCCTCCTGGAGGGGGATCGCGACGCCGACGCCCGTCTCCAGGGCGGTATAGTCGTACCCGAAGAAATTAGCGCCGATAAAGGCGCTGTAGGTCGCCGGCGCCGCGAAGGCGGCGGAGCCGAGGCAGAGGGCTAGGGCGGCCAGGACGAACTTGTTGCGCATGGGTTTCCTCCGACGCCGGACAGCATAGCACGAAACGCCCTGACGACGAAGCAGCGGCTCCGAAAGCGGCGCGCGTCCGAGCCGGAGGTATGGCGGAGCGACTGGACGCGGGGGCGGAAAGAGCCGCGGGATTCGCCGTGTCGGAAACCGCCGGGCCGGCCGAGCCCCCCTCGCGGCGAAAAACGCGCTCGTCCTTGCGCGGCCGCCGGGCAGGCCTCGCTCCCGGCCCTTCCCTAGTCCAGCTGCTTCTTGAAACGCGCGACGCTGACCGCGATCACCGCGGCCCCGATGGCGGCCATGGGCAGGAGCTGGGGCCAGAGCGTAGCCATGCCCGAGCCCTTGAGGAAGATGCCGCGCACGATCACGAAGTAGTAGCGCAGCGGCATGAGGCGGGTGACGGCCCTGACCGGCGCCGGCATGTTGGCGATCGGGAAGACGAAGCCGGAGAGGATCATCATCGGGAACATGAAGAAGAAGATGGAGAAGATCATGGCCTGGTGCTGGGTCCTGGCGATGGTCGAGACGAAGAGGCCGACGCCGAGCGTGGAGACGGCGAAGACGACGGAGAGGAGGGCGAGGAGGAGGAGGCTTCCCCTCGGCGATATCCCGAAGAAGACGCGCACCGCGGCCAGGGCGACGCCGAGGATGACGACGCTGACCAGGAGGAAGGGGATGAGCTTCCCCGCGATGAGCTCTCCGCGCCGCAGGGGGCTCACCATGAGCTGTTCGAGGGTGCCGATCTCCTTCTCCTTCACGACCGCGAGCGAGGTCAGGATGATCGTGAAGACCATCGCGAGCAGGGCGAAGATGCCGGGCACCATGAAGAGCCGCGACTTCAGCTCGGGATTGTACCAGACCCGCGACCTGGCCTCGACCGGGGGCAGGGACGCCGGATGGGCCGACTGCCGCGGCGCGGCCTTCGCCCCGAAGGCGGCTATCGTCGCCGTGGCGTAGGCCATCGCCACGGAAGCCGTGTTGGACCGGGTGCCGTCCACGAGGACCTGGACGCCGGGCGAGCGCCCCGCGTCCAGGTCGCGGCCGAAGGAGGGCGGGATGACGACGCCGATCTCCGCCTTGCCCCTCTCGAGCGCGGACTCGAGCTCCGCCTGCGACGCGGGGGCGGCGACGAGCTCGAAGGCCGTGGAGGCGACGAGGGCGGCGGCGAGGCCGCGGCTCCGCGGGCTCAGGTCCCCGTCCAGGACGGCCAGGGGAACGTCGCGCACGTCCATGTCCGCCGCGTAGCCGAGCACGAGGACCTGCAGGATCGGCGCGACCAGGATCATCGCGCGCATCTTCCTGTCCCGGCGGAGCTGGATGAGCTCCTTCCTCACGACGCTCCAGGTCCTCCGCAGGCGTTCCATCTCATCTCCTCGCCCGCGCGAAGCGGGCCGCGCTCGCCAGGGCCGTCGCCGCCGCGTAGGCGGCGAGGGCCGCGGCGGGCCGCCAGTAGGCGGCGATCCCCGCGCCCTTCACGAGGATGGCGTTGAGGATCTCTATGTAGTAGGTCGTCGGGAAGAGCCTCGCCGCGGCGCGGATGGCGAGGGGCATGTTGCGCAGGGGGAACACGAAGCCGGAGAGCGTGAAGGTCGGGATGAGGGTGGCCATGGTGCTGACGAGGAAGGCCACCTGCTGGGTCTCCGCCAGCGTGGAGATGAGGACGCCCAGGCCCAGGCAGGCGAGGAGGAAAAGGGCCGTCGACGCCGCGAGGGCGAGGAGGCTGCCCTTCACCGCGACGCCGAAGACCAGGGCCGCGACCGCCAGGACCGTCGCCGCGGAGACGGCGCCCACGGCCGCGTAGGGCAGAGTCTTGCCGACGATGAACTCGAACGAGCCCACCGGCGAGACGAGGATCTGCTCCATCGAGCCGGTCTCCTTCTCCCGCACCACGGACAGGGAGGCCGAGACGACGGCCGTGATGATGAGGATGAGGGCGACGAGGCCGGGCACCAGGAAGAGCACGCTCCTGAGCTCCTGGTTGAAGAGGACCCGGGGCCTCGCGTCGACGGCCAGGGCCCGCGAGGCTCCCGACGGAAGCCTCGCCGCCTCGAGGACGAGGCGGTCCTCGCCGAAGCGGCGGATGGCCGACTCGAGGTAGCCCAGGACCGTCTGCGCCCTCGTCCCGTCGCTTCCGTCCACGAGGAGCTGGACGGAAGCGCTCTTCCTCTCCGCGAGGAGGGCGGAGAAGCCGCGGGGTATCTCGAGGACGGCTGCGGCCCTCCCCGAGTCGAGGGCCTCCGCCTCGGCGGCCGGCGAGTCGGGCGTCCCGCCAGGGACGAAGTCCCCGGCGGAGAGGATGGCGGCCGCGAGGGCCCTGCTCTCGGGACTCCGGTCCAGGTCGCGGACCGCGAGGGGGACGCGCTTCACGTCCAGGCTCACGGCGTAGCCGAACATGAGGAGGAGGAAGAGCGGGAGGCCGAGCAGGGCCCCGAGGCTCCCTGGATCGCGGAGGATATGGCGGAACTCCTTGCGGGCGATGGCCTTGACCCGGCGGTTCACGGCTCCGCCTTCCCGGAGACGACGCGGATGAAGACGTCCTCCAGCGAGGGGCGGACGGACGCCGTCCTCGCGCCGCCAAGTCCGGCGGCCTCCAGGGCCCGCAAGGCCGCCTCGGGGCCGGCCCCAGGGGCGAGGCCCGCGTGGACGCGGGAGCCGAAGAGCGAGGCGTCCGCGACGCCCGGCGCGCCCGAGAGGGCGGCCAGGACGTCGGCCGGCCTCTCGTGCTCGATCTCGAGGAGGAGGCCGGGGAAGCGCTCGGCCTTGAGCTCGCCGGGACTGCCCGAGGCCACGACGCGGCCGTCGCGCATGAGGGTGACGGTCGAGCAGTACTCGGCCTCGTCGAGATAGTGGGTGGTCACGAGGACGGTGGAGCCCGAGGCCGTGAGCCCGTAGATGACGTCCCAGAACCGCCGGCGCGCCACCGGGTCCACGCCGGCCGTCGGCTCGTCGAGGAAGAGGACGGCGGGCCGGTGCAGGAGGGCGCAGCCGAGGGCGAGGCGCTGGCGGAAGCCCCCCGGGAGCTCCCGGGAAAGCTCGTCCTCCCGGCCCTCGAGTCCGGCCATCTCGAGCACCCGGTCGCATTCGCGCCTCCGCGCGGACCGGCCGATGCCATAGAGGCCGGCGAAGAACTCGACGTTCTCCCTGGCCGTGAGGTCCTCGTAGAGGGAGAATTTCTGGGACATGTAGCCGATGCTCCGCTTGACCTCCTCGGGGCGGGAAGCCACGTCGAGGCCCGCCACGCTGGCCCTGCCCCCGCTCGGCGAAAGGAGGCCGCAGAGCATCCTGATCGTCGTGGACTTGCCCGCGCCGTTCGCGCCGAGGAGTCCGAAGACCGAGCCCGAGGGCACCGCGAAGCTGACGCCGTCGACGGCGAGGAATCCGCCGAAGCGCTTCGTGAGCCCCTCAGCGACTATGGCGTCGCTCATCGCGTCCCACCGGCCGCGTCGCGGAGGGCCGCCCTCGCGAGCTCCCAGGCGACGCGGGAGCGCGTCCCGTCCAGCCGGGCCAGGAGGAGGGCCGACTCGGCGTCGGCGAGCTCGGAGGCGAGGGCTATCCCCGCGGCGAATCGCTCCTCCTGGACCCGGCGGTTCTCCTCGGCGAGCGCGACCGCCGCCGAGGACGACTCGAGGCGGTCGCGCGCCTTCTCGAGCTCGAGGCCGGCGAGGGCGAGCTCGAGGGCGACGCCGTCCTGAGCCTGGGCGAGGGCTCCGCGCGCCTCGCGGGCCTGCGCCCGGGCCTCCTCGACCTGCGAGCGGGCGAAGGGCAGCCTGCCCAGGTCCAGGCTCGCGACGAGGCCGATGTCCCAGAGGAGCTCGAAGCCCGGGCGCTGGGGAAAGGCCTTGGGGTTGGGATCGGCGTAGGCCGCGCTGGCGGTCAGGTGGAGCGCGGGCAGGAGGGCCGAGCGCGCAACGCCGACGGCCGCCTCCCTCGCCTCGACCCTCGCCCTGGCCGCGGCGAGCTCGGGACGGGAGCCAAGGGCTGTGGCGAGAAGGCCGGATTCCCCTGCACCTCCGTCGGGGCAGGAGGCTTCGCCCTCGGGGGCGGCCGCCGCGGCCGCCCCGGTCGACTCCGCGGCCGCCCGTGTCGGCTCCGCGGCTGACCCGTCCGCCGCCATCGTCGGCTCCTCGGCCGTCTCCAGCGGCGCGTCCCAGGAGCGGCCGAGAAGGACATTGAGACGGGCCCGCGCGGCCGCTCGGTCCGCGTCGGCCGACCGCGTCCTGACGGAGGCCTCGACCTCCTGCATCCTCCAGGAGAGGAGCTCGCTTTTCGTCGCCGTTCCCTCGGCGAGGCGCCGCTCGGCGTCGGCGCGATGGGCCCGCACCGCGAGGAGGTTCTCGGCGACCGCCGCCTCGCTCTCCGAGGCGAGGACGAGGCCCCACCAGGCGCGTTCGGCAGCGGCGGCGACGTCGCGCCGCTTG
>ERZ795055.3578-NODE-3578-length-11300-cov-3.472032_pt1 | contig 11300 bp, 8 predicted proteins | sample MGYA00375139_ERZ795055 | MGnify/ENA primary metagenome ERZ795055 (study PRJEB30184, sample SAMN05720283) | anaerobic digester metagenome | isolation source: active sludge of municipal wastewater-treating anaerobic digesters | place: USA | collected 2015-01-23 ...
AAGGTCGTCGGTCAATCTTGCAGTCTCTCTTCATGCTGTGAATGATGAAAAGCGGAATGAAATAATGGATATAAACAGAAAATATCCCCTTGAGAAGCTTTTTGCCGCTGTGGATGCATATCCGGGGCACCAGAGAAAAAGGGTGGTATTTGAATATATCATGCTTAAAGGTTTCAACGATTCAGCCGCTGATGCGAAGGAGCTTGCAAAAATAGCGAACAGGCTCGATGCGAAGGTCAATCTTATAGCTTTCAACACATTCGAGGGTGCGAAGTTCGAGCCTACACCAATGAACGAGATCCTGAAATTCCAGGAAATTCTCATATCAAAAAATGTCACGGCACTTCTTAGAAAATCCCGCGGAAGCGATGAACTTGCCGCCTGCGGACAGCTGGGGAAGGTTTTTTAATAAAATATTTGTACGGTAAATCTAATTAGTTAGAATATCACAATGTTTACCTTTCTGTGAGTGACAAAATGAAATGGATGTTGGTTTCAGCTTTATTAATACTTTATTTATTTATTTCCTGTGACAGAGAAAGCGGAAATGATGCAGATGATGATCATGCAGATGCGGACAACAATAGTTATATAGAAGTTCCAAATGATACGGATTATACAGGCAATGAAAATGATGAAGATATTATTTTAAAACTTGCTGAATCAAGTTTTGGATATTCTGTAGCAGTTGATAATCAGGGAGGTGTTTTTGTTGCTGGTGCGACTTTCGGAGATCTTGATGGAAACACTAATGCTGGTATTACAGATGTATTTCTAATAAAACTTGGAAATGACGGCAAGAAAATCTGGACAAAACAGTGGGGGACTAAAGGAGAAGAGTCTGGAAATTCCGTCGATGTTGACAATGAAGGTAATGTATATTTAACCGGTTCCACGACTGGAAATCTTGACGGAAATATTAACGCTAGTGGAATTTATGATATATTTCTTACAAAGTTCAGCAATGACGGTACAAAAATATGGACCAGACAGTGGGGAACAAAGGAAAAGAATATTGGAAATTCTGTCAAGGCAGATAAAAAAGGAAATATTTATGTGACAGGTGTTACCCATGGAAATCTTGATGGAAATATAAATGCCAGTAAGAATTGTGATGATTTCGACTGCCCTGATATATTTTTAACAAAATTTTCGAGCGACGGTAAAAAAATCTGGACAAAACAGTGGGGGACAGAAGAAGAAGATTTTGCAAATGAGATTGCGGTTGATAATGCTGGAAATATTTTTGTAACAGGTGTTACCCATGGGAGCTTAGACGGAAACACTTTTGCCGGTGGACAATGCGGAAGTGAGAGTTGTGCAGATCTTTTTCTATCAAAATTTAACGAAGACGGTACAAAAATATGGACAAGACAGTGGGGTGGAACTGGATCTGATGAAGCCGAAGCTGTTACCGTTGATAAAGAAGACAATATTATTATTACTGGTTCAAGTTATTCATGTGAAAGTTCGATTGTTCTTGATAAATTTGATAATGACGGCGTGCAAATATGGTCGAAACGCTGGTGGAATTATTATTATGAGGGTGGAACTTCTGTTGCTATAGACAATGAAAATAATATTTTTGTGGCTGGATCAACTTATAAACCTATTGATAATAATGATATAATTGCCGGCGGGAATTGTAACGGTCACTACTGTTTTGATATTATTCTTATTAAACTGGATTCAGATGGTTCAAAAGTCTGGAATAAGCAGTGGGGATTGGTGGGCATGGATTATGGTGAATCAGTCGCTATAGATAATGAAAACCGCATTTTTGTTGTGGGAACTATTGCTGGACAGGCTGAGGAAAATGTCGAAACTGATTATACAGGTGCTTTTATTACGATATTTGATCTTTAGTCGAGCATGTGGACGAAAAGTCCGCTTCTGAGCTTGGGTTCGAACCATGTTGATTTGGGGGGCATTATCTTGCCTGAATCTGCTACTGCCATAAGCTGGTCGAGTGTTGTCGGGTACATTGCGAAAGCGACTTTGCATTCCCCGCTATTGACTCTCTTTTCGAGCTCTTTTATCCCTCTGATCCCGCCGACGAAATCAATTCTCTTATCAGTTCTCGGGTCTTTTATCCCGAACAACGGATCGAGCACATTGTTCTGAAGTATCGCGACATCAAGGCTCTCTATCGGGTCTTTTTCGTTGAAGGAGCCTTTTTTAGCTCTGATCTGATACCATTTTCCGTCAATGTACATTCCGAACTCGGTCTGGTTCTCGGGTGAGCCTGAGCCTTCGCCTATGAAGTCGAACTTTTCTTCAAGCTTTTTGAAAAGCTGCTCTTTTGTCATTCCGTTAAGGTCGAAAAGGACTCTGTTGTAATCAAGTATCTTGAGCTGGTCGTGAGGGAATATCACCGCGAGGAAATAGTTGTATTCCTTGTCGGGTGACGGATTTTTATCATTTTTTATCTTTTCCGCTTTTGCTCTTGCCGCACTTGCCGACCTGTGATGACCGTCTGCGACATAGAGATAATTGACCGGTCTGAAAAGTTCTTCGATCTTTTTTACAAGCGCCGCGTCACGGATCACCCAGAGAGTGTGGCTTATGCCGTCAGCCGCCGTAAAATCGTATTCAGGCGCATTGTTCTTCTTGTATGAAGCCATTATTTCATCAAGCTCTTTCTTCGCACGGTAGGTGAGAAACACCGGTTCCGCATTTGCATTCTGCGTGATGACGGTCTTTGTTCTGTCATCCTCTTTATCTTTTCTTGTGAGCTCATGCTTCTTGATGATGTCGTTGTTGTATTCATCTGCCGATACACAGCCTACGAATCCGGTCTGTTCGTGGTCGCCCATTTTCTGCTTGTAAAGATAGATCGTGGGCTCTTTTTCCGGCACGAGCCAGCCGTTCTTTATGAACTCGTTAAGGGCATTTTTCCCCTGCTGATAAACTTTCTCGTCGTGAATATCGACACTTGCAGGAAGGTCTATCTCGGCTCTGGTTATGTGGAAAAATGAGTACTGGTTGCCTTCGGCGATAGCTTTCGCCTCTTTGGTGTTGATGACATCATAGGGAAGTTCCGCGATCTTTGTTACGATCTCTTTTGGCGGTCTCAGAGCTTTGAAAGGTCTTACAGTAACCATAGATTCCTCCTTATACAGAATGATAAAAGTTCAACTACACACAGACTTTTAATATTTGGAAATGGGTTTGTCAAGGATAAGGGGGAATTCTCAGAAGCCGGAATATTTGGTTCCTTTTAAAAATGAGTGGGTTGGCAGAACCTGTTAATTCTTGAGAAGTCGAATTTTCCTAAAATAAGATAAGCGATGTTTATGAGATTCTTTTTTGTGCTGTAACCTCTGGCTTTAGCTTTAGCAGCCTGAATAAGGGAATTGAATCCTTCGAGAATTCCATTTGTCAGTCTTGTTGTGTGCCATTTTATGATCCCTTCACGGTGTCTTATGATCGTGCCGGCCGCCTGTTCCATCGGGAGCATTCCTGATCTTTCCGCCCATTCGCACCATTTACTTATAAGAAGCTCAAACACTTCCGTTGATTCAGCCTGATAGCAGAGCTGGAAGTTTTCACGCATATGATATGCTTCAACTGTCTTGAGATTCATATTTTCGAGCTCAAGTTTTTTTACTCTTTCCAGATCCTGTTCCGACAGGTTTTCTCTGTTCTTAAGTAGGACATACCTCATATTCCTCAGTGCAGGTGTCCGGTCTCGCTCCCATTTCCTGACTCTGTCAACCGCATCGTTTATCACTTTCATCACATGAAATCTGTCAAATGTATGCGACGCTTTAGGAAGATACTTGCTTGCGCCGCTTATGAACGATGGAGACATATCACTGCAAACATTGGTGATCTGTTCCGCTTTGCCTCCTTTTTCCTCAAGCCTTTTAACAAAACCTTTTACTGTTTCTATTCCTTTACCTTCTTCTATATGAACAGCCGATTTCTTTTCCAGATCTACAAAAAGTGTAATGTAATCATGTTTCTTTCGTGCCGATGTTTCATCTATCCCGATCTCCTTTACTTTGCTCATATCCTGCAATTCACGCATTTCATCGACATATTTTTCTATTATCTTCCATATCTTGTAGTTCGAAACTCCGATTATTGCTTTCAGCTGATTTGCAGGCATGCATCTGGCTATCTGTAAAATCAACGCCTCAAACAGCAGCGTGAAGCCATTCAGCTTTCCTGCCCACGGCGCTTCTGTCTGACGAACCTGTCCTTCCCCTGTAACTATCCTCGGAACCCTTGCTTCAAGATAACATTCATGCTGAAAAAAATTAAGGTGACGCCACCGCTTGATTACCGTGTCGTGAACTGCAAATGTCCCCGATATTCCTGCCGTTTTATCCTCATAAAAGAATTTGCTCCCCTTCTTGAAATCAAGCTTTATCGTCAGTATTTTCTTGATCTCTTCAAAATCTACCGACTCGACAAACCACGGTTCTTCAATACCAAGTGCCATCCGAAATAAGTCTTCCATGTTCTTCATTTTATCGTTCCCCTCTGCAATTTTAAAACAACCACTCTATTTTTATTGATTTTTTTTATCTAGGAAAGTTTACCCACTAGTTTTTTACAGGAACCGAATATTTTTAAGTCACAGACAGTTAAAATAAAAATTCGATTTGCAACTTGTCAAAAATTTATTAAACTTAGAACAGATAAATAATTTGATCGGGTCGGATATGACAAATACAATATTTTCATCGCTCATTTTTCTACAGTTCTTTTTTCTGATTTCCTGCAGTGATATAAATACAGCAAATAATGAAGAAGAAGTTTTTAATGATATGGACACTTCAGTCCTTGATAATGATATAAAATTGCAGGATTCTGATAGCGGGGATATAGACTGGTATGATGCAGATCAATGGGATGGAGAAAGTTTAAATGACCAAGACTTTGATTTGTATGATGCAGATCCAGTAGTTGATGATGATATTGTTGATGATGATATTGAAGTAAATAAAAGTGATGTTATTAAGGAATGGACCAAGCAGTGGGGATCAAGTAGTGGCGATCATGCGGATTCTGTTACAATTAACTCAGAAGGAGATGTCTTTCTGACAGGAGCGACATATTGTACGATAGACTGGAATTCAGATGTAATAATTTTCAAAGTCAGAGATGACGGAGATCTTAAATGGGAGAGACAGTTCGGTTCTGAATTTGATGATCACGGCTATGACATAACAGTGGATAAAAATGATAATGTTTTTGTTGCCGGAGTTACTTTAGGATCAATAGATGGTAATCCCAATAAAGGCTATGAAGACAGTTTTCTTGTAAAATTAAATCCTGACGGTACCAGGTCATGGGCGAGACAGTGGGGTAGTGCATTCAGCGACAGAGCTTTCTCTGTTGCTACAGATATGGATGGAAACATTTATGTAGCTGGAGATTCCGACGGCGTTATCGAGGGAGGTGTTAATGAATCAGGTGAATACTGGGATATTTTTCTTTCAAAATTTGATAATGATGGAAATATAAAATGGATACGTCAATGGGGTTCAGGCAAATATGACGGAGCAAAATCGATCGTAATAGATCATGAAAACAAGAAGATCTTTATGACAGGTTCTACAGACGGTAAGCTTGACGGCGGTGAGAAATCAGGTGAATATGATTTGTTTTTAACCAAACTTGATATGGACGGGAACAGAGAGTGGACAAGACAATGGGGTTCAAGCGAGATCGATTTCGGAATTTCTGTTGCTGTCAGCGGATCAGGAAACATATTTATCTCTGGCAATACTGAAGGTGCAATCGGTGAAAATGTTGAGGTTTTGCCTGAAGATCAGATGTTTTTAACGAGATTCAGCCCGGATGGCGAATATGAATGGACAAAGCAATGGGGAAAAGGATATAACAGCTATTTGACAGATATGGAAATTGATGCCGGTGACAAAATTTTCGTTACTGGAAGTGTGGGTGGTGAATTTGAAGGATTTGTTAATGAAAAATACATGGATGTTTTTATTACAAAATGGGATGAAGACGGAAATATAGAGTGGAATGAGCAGTGGGGAACCGATTATGCCAATGCGGGTTTAGGAATTGCAGTAAACGATGAGGGGAGCATATATGTCACTGGCAGAACAGAAGGCCCTTTGGCAGAAAATGCTGTGAATGACTGGGAAGATATTTTTCTTACTAAATTTGTATTAATAGGATCGTTACCGGATAACTTTTGAGAAAAACAGGTGAAACATGAAAGACATCTTGCTTTTTGTTTTTACGGCGATCTTTTTTTCTGCCTGTATCCATGATTCATCTATTATACCCGGAACAGAAACAGTATTAGGCGATTTTGACCATGTTGAATTTGAAATTACGGATGAAATGCCGGTATTGTTTCCTGATGAAACAGCAGATGAAATTGCTGAAGAGACGCAGGATATTTCTGTTGATGAAGAAATTGATGAATCCGTTGAGTATTCCGATCATACCGTTTATGAAACACCTGACGAGATCCTTGATGAAGTACCTGACGATGATTATATATTCGAGGCTCCTGAGAGTATGGTGCTTATCCCGGCAGGAGGTTTCTGGATGGGTTCGCCTGAAGATGAGTCGATGAGATATATTGATGAAACGCTTCATTATGTTGTACTGACGAAAGGATTTTATATGGATAAACATGAGGTCAGACAGGAGGATTTTGAAGCTCTTATGGGCTATAATCCGAGCTTCCACCGGAATTGCGGCGGCGACTGCCCGGTAGAATGGGTGACCTGGAATGAAGCGGCCTTATATGCAAATGCGAGATCGGAGGCAGATGGATTGGAGCTTTGTTTCGAGTGTAGCGGAAGCGGTAGTAAGGCAGTTTGTAATATAAAAGAAAATCTTCTGGTAAAACCCCAGAAATGCAGAGGATACCGTTTCCCGACAGAAAGTGAATGGGAATATTCGGCAAGGGCCGGTACGGACACAGTCTTTTATTATGGTGATATGCTTTATACAGACCGGTCGCCTCTGGATACTAATCTGGATGCTATTGCATGGTATGGAGGGAATTCAGGCATTGAGTACGAGGGCGGCTATCCATGCAGTGACTGGTATGATGGTGCTGTTTTTTGCGGTTCACACCCTGTAGGGCAGAAGCTTCCGAACGGTTTCGGTCTTTATGATATAACAGGGAATGTAAGGGAGTGGACAATTGATTGGTCTGATAAATACTATCCGGAAGGCAGTATCGAATATCCTGCAATTGATCCGGTAGGCGCACGGATCGGAACCCGCCGGATCATACGGGGTTGCAGTTATTATACAGAGTCGTATGTCTGCCGCTGTGCATACCGGACGAGTTACGATCCTAATAAACAGTCTGAAGGTATCGGTTTCCGGCTTGTAAAAACAGAATGATTCAAATTAGAATGTTTCTATATGCTTCAAAATTAAGCTGTAAAGTTTAAAATAATTGATTGAAATTATTTTGAATTTGAACCCGCAGATAAAAGAACGGGTTCACGGGTTTTTTAGGAATTGAAGAATTGTTGATTTTGAAGGGGGGCGTATGATGAAATTTCGAAATGCAGTCCTTTTTATGTTTTTAATATGTTTTTTTAATCTTTACTCCGATGTATGCTGGTCTGACCGTTTCTACGCAAAGCTGATTGAAGGTGTACCGGATAAAGTCGAGTTGAAATATATCGATTATTCCGACTGCTATGGCTGCAAGGCAACTTCCATGGATATGCGGGAAAGATCACTATCCAAAGTTCTCCGTGCAGACAAGATCTCAGGATTCAATGTGCTGATGCTAACGGACAAGGATCAATTCATCAATAATATTGATACATGTGCTCCTGCCGGAAAATATACCTACCTTATATTGGATTTTGATACTGATGATTCATGGCCTGTGGATGAGTTTTCGGATTGTCAATATTATGGTGTTGTCGGCACGGAAAATAACTTTTTTGAAATAGAAGTACCTGAACATGATGTGGAATGTGTCAGAACTGGAAAGAGGGTTGATATTTCAGAATCGGATTTTAATGATCTGAAATGGGATATGTATTCCGATCTGGACTATTCTCCGGATGAAGTTCCGGAATTAAATTATGTCGATGAAAATGAAGAAGATAAAAAAAATGATGAAGATGATTTTGATGGCTGCACAGTTTTAATTTTAAATTAGGGTTGACGCATGATACATTTTATCTATAATTCAAATGTCTTTGTTAACTTTTGATAGAGAATGTCATGAAAAAACAGCAGTTTATCAGCAGTCTGCCGCAGAAAGGACGGCCAGACGATCAGGTTTTAAACATTTCTATGATAAGTGTGACTTCAACTACATTCACGACATCTACGACCACGACTACGGCTACGGCAAAGTAGTCTCAAATTAATTACTTACAGCCGGTTTTATTTAAATTTTTAACTTAAACAGGCTTTCTTCCGCTGTATTTTTCTATTTTTACAGAAACGGGGAAAGCAAAAAAGGAGGTTATTATGGAAAAGAACAATGTTCCTGAGAAAAAAGACCATGGTTTTCTCGGTAAAAAGCTCGGTTATTTTATTCAGTCTCCCGAGGTCGGCGCAGGTCTGCCGCTGCTTACTCCCAAAGGCGCAAAGCTGAAGCAGATCCTGAAACGGTTTGTTGAGGATGAAGAGGAGAAAAGAGGTTATCAGGCAGTTGAAACTCCGGTAATGGCGAAAAGCGATCTTTACAGAATTTCCGGTCACTGGGAACTTTACCGTGACGGGATGTTCTCGTTTAAAGATGATGAAGAGGAACTTGCGTTAAGGCCTATGAGCTGTCCGTTCCAGTTCATGCTTTACAAAAGTGAAAAGCACAGTTACCGTGATCTTCCTGTGAGGTATTCGGAAACTGCTTCACTTTTCAGAAAAGAAGCGAGCGGAGCGATGCACGGGCTTGCAAGAATGCGGCAGTTCACTCTTTCAGACGGGCATATAATATGCAGGCCGGATCAGGTCGAAGCTGTTTTTTTCGAAGCGCTTGATCTGATAAATTACATTGCAGGTGCTATCGGACTTGAAAATGTGTGGTACAGGCTTTCTCTCCACGATCCTGAAAATCTGAGTAAATACATTGATAATCCTCCGGCTTGGAAAGAGTCTGAAGAAAGGCTGAGGATTCTTCTTGAGAAAAGCGGGCTGAAATTTACTGAAAAGAGGGGGGAAGCTGCATTTTACGGTCCGAAAGTGGATTTCCAGATGAAAAATGTTTTCGGAAAAGAGGATACTGTTATTACTTTGCAGCTTGATTTCGCTCTGGCGGAGCGTTTCGGATTGTCTTATATTGATGAAAATGGTGAAGAGAAAACTCCGCTTATTATACACAGGTCGAGCATAGGCTGTTATGAAAGGACTATAGCATTTCTTCTTGAGCAGTATCAGGGCAGGCTTCCGTTCTGGTTTTCACCTGAGCAGGTGATAATAATTCCAGTCAGTGAAAAGTATGAAAACTATGCAAACGAGGTTCTGAACAGACTTAAACCGGCATCAATAAGAGTCTCTGTTGATAAACGGTCATTCAGTGTAAGCAAAAGGATCAGTGAAGCTCAGAAAATGCTTGTTCCGCTCATGGTTGTGATCGGAGATAAAGAGATAGGGAACAGCACTTTGTCTGTTAGAAAGCTGGACGGAGAAAGCAGAGTTTTTGCCATTGAAGAGTTTGTGGAGTTCGCACAGAAACTTGTAAGTGAGAAAAAGCAGGAAATAAAATTCTGATACCAAGCGACTCAAAAAGCGACCTCAGCCGCTTCCAGCTTATTTCTTTATTTCTTTTTTGGAAGTTTCAATTTGTTTTACAGCTTTGTCGAAGTCGTTGAGCTCTTTGCTGAAAGTTTGCAACTGTTTTAAATGATATTTTTCATATTCACTTTCAGCCAGTTGTTTTGCTAATTCATGAGAAATTTTACCTGCATGATCCAGAATTTTCCTTTCATTTATATTTAGAAAAGCATCCAGTTTTTTAATCCAGTCACTCATATACATCGGTATGCGCCGCATTGCCTGACCTTGTGCAAAAATCAAATATTGCTCCACAAGGTTATTCAATTCGGCAAGTTCTTTTTCATTCATATAATTTTTTGCAATTATCACATCCTGTTTGCGGACTTTTGATCCCCGGTAATTAGTAAGTCCCATGTTGGGTTTCTTTGCATCTGCCCGGGAATGAATAATTTCAGCAGCGGTCTGTCCGGTAATAGCCCAATGCATCTTATTCTGAACAGTTTTAAAAAATTCAATGCTCATATCCAGAGTCGGGTCATAATCGATGCTGGTTGCATAAATATCGGTAATTTTCTGATAAAATCTTCGTTCGGATGTCCGTATATCCTGAATCCGTCTTTCGAGTTCTTCAAAATAGTCGAAAGGAAGATCCGGGTTTTTGAGTCGTTCATCATCCAGTAAGAATCCTTTTTTAATAAATTCGGTCAACTTTTGGGTTGCCCAGATACGAAAACGGGTCGCAACATGGCTTTTTACACGATAACCTACTGAAATTATCATGTCCAGATTGTAATAATCAAGTAGCCGTTTTACTTCACGATTTCCCTCTGATCGAACTGTCAAGTATTTCTTGACAGTTGCTTCTGGAAAAAGCTCACCTTCTTCGTAAATGTTCTGAATATGAAGACTTATGTTCTGCTTTGTAGTTTGAAACAAATCTGCCATCAGCTGCTGAGTCAACCATACTGATTCATCCTCAAAGCGCACATCAAGCTTTAACTTTCCATCCTCAGCCTGATATACCAGGAACTGCCCTTTGGCAGATTCAATTTCGTGTTTTTCCATCATTCCCCGCTTTCAACGATTCTATTTATTTTTATCAAGTTTAAGATGATTGTCAAATTAGCTGTTTCAATGATTTGATCAAGGTCAGTGTCGTTTTGCTATTATTGTTTAGAATTTAAAATTCGCATTTTTTTTATTAAATTATTTCCGTTGAGGTTCTTCCCCGTTCCTGCGAGGAATCTTGCGGTGTTCACATTGCGGACGGTCATGAGATGGTATAGTTCGTGTCCGATTATTTTATTCAGGTGACTTCTGTTATAGTTCTCTCTTGAAACATTCCAGAATATCGCTCCTTTCACATATCTGATGTCGATAAATTCCCTTTTTACAGGCAGTTTTCCGATGATTTCAGGTGAGTCGATCTTATCAAAAAGATATGCGACATCGGTTTTCTGCTCCGTGTCATTGCGCCATTCATCCGGGATCGCAGAAGCTATCTCTTTCATCTCCTTCTGACTTTTCACAATGACAGGAATATCAGCCCCGAACTCGTTCTCAATCGCCGCCAGCGGATGGCGCGTCGGGATGAACGTCGGATG
>ERZ795055.3580-NODE-3580-length-11296-cov-14.988524_pt1 | contig 11296 bp, 6 predicted proteins | sample MGYA00375139_ERZ795055 | MGnify/ENA primary metagenome ERZ795055 (study PRJEB30184, sample SAMN05720283) | anaerobic digester metagenome | isolation source: active sludge of municipal wastewater-treating anaerobic digesters | place: USA | collected 2015-01-23 ...
GATAGACGAAGCCCCGGCGCATCGGGATGTAGGTCGTATCCATGGCCCAGACCTGGTTCGGACGGTCAATACCGAGATCGCGCAGCAAGTAGGGGTAGATGCGGTGTGCCTGGTTGCGCCGAATGGTGTTGGCCTTGCGGTAGATGGCCTGGATATCAAGCTGTTTCATCAGCGTGCTGACATGTTTGCGGCCGATTTCATGGCCTTCCAGCTTAAGCATGTCACGCAGCATCCGTGCCCCGGCGAAGGGATGTTCCAGGTGCAGTTCATCGATCCGTCGCATCAGCCGAAGATCGGCTTCGGAGATTGGCTGCGGCTGGTAATAGACGGAGGAGCGGGAGAGTTCAAGCAACTGGACTTGCCTGACGACAGGTAGATCGTGGGTCTTGTCGATCATCGTTTTGCGCTCGCATCGCCGATGCGACCGAGCGCGACGGCCAAAAAATCAATCTCCAGCGCCTGCTGGCCGATCTTTGCGTGCAGGTCTTTCAGGTCCGGGGTCGCCGCCTGTCTCTCGGCAGCCGTCGCGAAGACACCCGAGGCGTTCTCCAGCAACTGCGTCTTCCACTGCGTGATTTGATTCGGATGAACGTCAAACTTCTCCGCTAACGCGGCCAGCGTCTCGTCACCCTTGAGGGCGGCAATCGCCACCTTGGCCTTGAAGGCTGCTGTGTGGTTACGGCGGGGTCTTCTCATTGCTTCTGCTCCTTGGCAGGCGATTTCCATCGCCCATTGAAGCAGAGATTTCACTTAACCCAGTGTCCAGATTCGCGGCGCCACCTCTGTTGCCCCGGCATCTGAGACTTTCGCGCGAGAGGATAAGAACGACCCTCACAACAGCGTGCTCTGGGGGTATGGAGGGCTTGCCGCTCTGCCAGGAGGAAACTTTCCGATTTTGTCGGCCTTGTCGCAAATTTGTCTTTCTGCCAAACCTCAAGCATTTGACCGGTGGCTGGAGATTCTGGAGAAACATCAGACGCGCAGTGAATCGCCTGCGGTCTGGTCCGCTCTTGCCCACCGTTATTTTTCCTACTTGCGTCAAGCGGACCATGAGCGCGCCCAAGTTCTTCTTGATCGTCTTTTTGCGATGTTTCCTTCCATTCTGGGCGAGGTGAGAGATGTTCGCTTAATGGCCGATCTACAAGGGTGGATTTCTCCCGACTACGCCAAGCGCTGGTTGGCGGTAATGGCAGAGCAGGGGGAGAACGGTCTTCAGGGGAGCGGTGAGGTATTGATGCTGCGGCACGCATGGCGCCAAGGTGAAGGTTGGTTGAGCGATATGCTAGAGGAGTTGCTGACTTCCATTGCCCCGGACACAGCCTTGCAAAGAGCTGGAGTTGCCCACACGTTGATTCGCATGTGGGAAGAGCCTACTCTCCGTGCTCTGGGTCATGGATATTTGTTGCGCTTGTTGCCAAGTGAAGAAAAACCGGTTCGTGACGCACTCGGCGAAATGTTCCGTCTTCGATCAAGTTGGCCTCCAGACCAATTTACTTGGGAAATAATGGATGCGCTTGCCGAAAATCCTGGATTGTTCCTGGACGGGCGTGCCGAGCATTTCCCAGAAATTCTCGAAGGGCTTGTAGAGTACCAGCCGCTACGGGTGGCCAAATTAGCTCACGTAGTAATTGACACGGTGGGGGCTCACCTAGCCGATACGGCTAGTGGATGGGCTTTCCATTGTGAATCCCTTATCTCTGTGGCCCTTCGTTTGCAGGATATGCTTGGTGAGATCAGTATACGCGGCGTCGAGTTGTTTGAGCGCTTGTTAGAATTCAATGTGTCGACAGCGGCAGAGATGGCTTTAAGCCTGGATCGACGAACCCCGAATGTCGGGGTTCGTCCACGACTACCGCGGCGACGGATGAAACGTTGATAAGCGGTTGAAGGCGGGTTGTGTACAGATCCCTGTCAAGGCCTGCCGACAAGCGGAAGGTCTGCTAAGGCACCAAAATCAGGTCGGATGGACAATTCATCCTCATCGGCCAAATCAGCTCAGCTCTCGAACGACCGGATTGCCCCTCCAGGTGCTGCACAAGAACCGTCGGTCAAACATTTATCATAGGTGATGCGCATGCGACTCCAGTGGCGGTGCTAAGCTATTTGACTAAGAGGCTCCAGATTGCTTAAGCCGGCTTTGCATCAATTCGAACGTGCTGCACGCGAAATTGACGCACACAGGGATAGAGCCGCGCAAAGCCGGTGACTTCTACGTTGGACATCAGGAAATAAAGTCTGGGGAGTTCGTTACTTTCTCGGTAAACGGCCATATTTCATTAAGCAGCTTTACAGCACTGGTACTGCGCTATTCATTGAGCGAAAGCGAAGTAGCGGCCCCAAGTCGAGATAAAAGGGTGTGAGGAAAGAAAGTGGCGGAGTCATCGCAAAGCAGAAGCGCCGGGCTGGACGAACCTTTGGCGTCGAACTTCACCTTCGACGCTTTCATATCATATCGCCGGTCTGATGGTACGAAAGCTGCGCGACGCCTGCGACAGAAACTCCAGCGCTATGACATACACAGGCGGCTGAAGCATCTGCGACAGAGGAAACTCAGCGTATTCGTCGACTCGGTCTATGAACGCGGATCTGATGACTTCTACGAGCGCAACATCCGCCCCGCCCTACTGTCGTCACGACGCCTAATCGTGCTGGCCACACCCGATGCTGAATCGCGGCCGAACGGAGAAGACTGGGTCCAGCGTGAGATTATGGACTTCCGGGCGCATCGCGGGGCCGAGAACATCCTGGTTGTGCGTGCAGTGGGTGATTTCCTCGCTCAACTGCCGGGCGACCTTAACGTCACAGCGCCGAATATTCAGATCATCGACCTGAGGCACGATGGTTTCTGGGCGGCGCTGTCACCGCTACGCTCCTCGCGTCTGGCAGACGAATGGATAAAACTCATCGCTCCGCTGTTCGACGTTCCGTTTGAAGACATGCCGAGGCTTCGACGGGAGGAGGAGCTTGCCCAGCAGCGCGTATTGGCTGTGGCGACGGGAGGGATCGCCGGCGCGATTGCCTTCGCCTCCGCCCTTTCCTGGTATGCCTTGACCCAACAACGCGCCTCGCAGCAAACGCTCGAGAACAGCATGTTCGCTGTCAGTCAAGTTATTGCGAAGGCAGGTAGCCTTGATTTGGGCGAGGGGCATGAGGACGAGCGGTCAATGCTGATGACGGTGTGCGACCTATTCGACAACCTAGCAAATCAGGCGGCACGGAAAAAGTATGAACTTGATGTCCTAAAATGCGATGTCAGCCGCATCTCCTCGCTCATTGACTCGGGTGAGCAAGACCGCGCGCGGACCTATCTTCGCGCGGTAGAGTCACAGGTGCGCGCGCAGTACGCCGAGAAAAAGACCGCCACCTGGGCGGAAGCTGTCTCGACTACGCTGGACCTCGCGGTCAGGATCGGCCAGCTTTCAACAAAGGACGACGCTGAAAATATCCGCGTAGTGCTTAATAGCGCGCGTGACCTTGCCGAGTTATTTAAGTCCCACCTCACATACTCTCTGGCCACCAGCTATTCCAATCGAGTCTGGTGGCTCATACGTGCGATGGAGAAAAGAGGCGACTTCAAGGGTTCGGCGGAAGTGACCGAGACTGCTGCAGCGCTGTTCGAAGCCATGGCGCATTTAAAACTAGACACTGGAAACGAGTCGGACGAAGCGGCGCAGAGTCGCCAAAATTACGGGTTCCGTCAGGCGGCAACGTTGCGTCGCCGGTTAGGCTGGGTGCGAAGCGAAAAACTCAAGGACAATGAGGGGGCGCTTACTGCGACTGCCGAAGCCTTGGCGCTGGTACAGACTGGCCTCAGCCTGGCGAAGAGAGACGCTGAGCTATCCATTGATCTTCGCAGGGAAGAGATGCTAGCCGAGGAGCTGCGTGGAACCGTGCTGCTCAAATCCAAGCGGCTTGTGGAGGGCATTGAAGCCGACCGTCGCGCCCGGGCGGTCGTCGGTGGGCTTCTTGCTCTTAATATCAGCGATGACCAGCGCACAGAATTTGAGCGCGAAAGAAACTTCCTCGACCAGCGCATCGCAAGCGTGGCGACGGCACTTGCGCTGACGAAACCCTAGATGTGGAATCTTCTGACCGGGATCGCAACCGCGGCGCTTGTTTTCGGCGGACTGGCCGCCGCCGGTGTTGCTTTTGCGCGTTTTCTGATGCCGGATCCGCCGAACATATACCGAACATCAATCTATGACGTCACTTTGCCCAAGGGATGGACGTGTACGTTAGAAGGCACCGAGTCGGTTTGCAGGCCAGAAGGCCCGCCGCCATATCGCGCGATACTGATTGCGACAATGAAATACCGGAACCCGAAGATGGACACGCTCGACGCCTATACGGCCCAACTCGAGAAACCCGCCTCGCTCGTTCTGCGGGACGGGAAGACGATGACGTCGACCGTCGAGCTGGTCAGGCGCACGGTGATCGATGGCCGCACCTGGGTCGATGCAACTCACCTCAACAGCGAGATACGCGATTACCGGACGCGCTACCTCGGCGCCTTAACCGCGCAGGTTGCGATTCTGATCACTTTCTCGTCCTACAAGGACGACTTTGAGACCTACCAACCCGTGTTCGAACGAACTGTGCGCAGCATCAACATCTACCAGAGAGTCAACGATGCCACAGAACCGTAGATTTGAAAAAGGGACTAGGCTGCAATAGCCAACTTGCCGCTCAACCAGAACGCCCGAACAGCCGGCTTTTTCCGCGGATGCTTTGTGCGGGCGCCAGTTAGCTTAATGGTCCTGAACGTCAGCTGTTCTAGCAAAGGAATCTCTGCTTCGGGTCGGGTGTGCGAGTTCGCCAAATTCGGGAGCTGACGTTCTGCTTCTCATCCTGACCAACGGCAGCTGACTGACTCATTGCCGCCAGAGTCTGGGCAACCTCCACAGTCGGCTTTGGCCGAACTTCTGCCTCATTCCAACTGCAACAGGCGGCAGCTGGGCACAAAGCTACCGATGGCATACGCAATCAAAAATGGCCGGTTCTGGTTGCAGACCGGTTATATGCATTGCGTGTGGGGTAGGACCCGCTATTGGTGTCAGGCTAAATAGGCAGCGAACCTTAGGCGGAACTCGACGTGAGACCGAACCGCGCTCATTGGCAGCCTAGCGCGAAGCACACACTCGCACAACCGAAATTCAAAACGCTCTGCTAACCTCTAGGACAACGATGGCCGTCCAACTGTCTGAACTTCACGCATGGCTGCCAACTTCACGTAGAGCGTGCTGCGCGAAATCCCCAGTGTTCTTGCAGCCATCGACAGGTTGCCGTGGCTGTTGGCCACTGCTGCATTGATTGCCGTGCGCTCCATTTCAGCTAGGCGGCCTGCTGCCATGGCAGGCGTCACTTCACCACGGGCCAGCACCGTATCGACTGCAGCGCCGGCAATATGTGGCGGGAGCAGGCTGCTGTCGATACGATTTCCATCGCTTAGCGCAAACATGGCTTCGAAGACATTCTGCAATTCGCGGATATTTCCCGGCCAGCGATAGCGCAGCAGATGGTGCAAGACTTCCGGGGCCAGGCTCTTCGGCGGGCAGCCGTATTTGCGGGCCAGGCGCTGGTTGAGGTAGCCGATAATCGCTTCGGTATCCTCCGGGCGCTCTCGCAAGGGCGGCAGATGCAGGCTGACGACGCAGAGCCGGTGGAAAAGGTCTTCGCGGAAGCGGCCGGTGCTGGAGTCCGTTTGCAGGTCGCGATTGGTTGCGGCAACGATGCGTACCGCCACTTTCCGTTCCTTGGTGTCACCCAGCCGGACGACCACCCCGTCCTGCAGTACACGCAAGAGATGAGGCTGCATGTCGAGCGGCATTTCGCCGATTTCATCGAGGAAAAGCGTGCCGCCTTCGGCCTGTTCGAACTTGCCGGGCAGCCCGCCGCGGCGGGCGCCGGTAAAGGCGCCTTCGCTGTAGCCGAACAATTCGCTGGCCAGTAGCTCGCGAGTAAGGGCGCCGCAATTGACAGCAATGAAAGGCCCTTCCGGTTTGCTGCTCGCCTTGTGAATGGCTCGGGCAAAAATCTCCTTGCCAGCCCCGGTTTCACCGAGCAGCAAGACGGGCAGATCAAGCGGTGCGATTCTTCTGGCCCGGGCTTTCGCTATCGAAATAACCTGGCTGGTGCCGATTATCTCGGCAAAGACGCCATCTGTCGTCTGGGAGGCCGGAGAGGGGATGCTGACCGACTGTCGAGCCGGTGCGCCAATGGGGATGACCAGCAAGGTGCCGAGGTCACCATCGCGGGAACGAACCGGATGCAGCCACTCCGGGCGCAGCCAGAGTGGGGTCTGGCGGATGCGCTCATCGGGATGGATGGCGAAATCGAGGGCGGGTAATTGGCTGCCGACCTCGAAAGGCAGACGCACGCCATACATCTCGCGGGCCTGTTGCATGCTGCCGCCGGTTTTGACGATACGGCCGCGCTGGTCGAATAGCACGACACAATCGTTGCCATAGCGGCTGAAACCATCTATGGCGTGCTCGAGCAGGCGGCCGTGCAATTCAGCATCGCGCCGGGCCAGGACGCCTTCGATCTGCTTGGCGGCAGAGATGACCAGACCCAGCGTATGGCCATGGAAGGTTTCCTTGACGCCGGAGACATCGACGACACCGAGTAGGTTCCTGCCCAGTGGGTCGAGGATCGGGGCAGCGGCACAGGTCCAGTGTTTGACGTCGATGCAGTAGTGCTCGCTGGCGTAGATCTGTACCGGTTGATGCGTGGCAATGGTCGTGCCAATGGCATTGGTACCGATCAGGTCTTCGCTCCAGCAGCCGCCGGGAGCCAGGTTGATATGTTCGCCCGCATCGCGCGCGCGGCTTTCGCCATTGAGGTCGAGAATGGTCCCGCTTGGATCGCTGAGCATGATCAGCGTACCGGACTCGCGCAGAATCTCTCGCAAGGTCTCGAGCACCAGCTTGGCGGCCTCGTAAAGATCATGGGAGCGCGCCCGCAATTGATGAATCTTGTCGCTATCGGCTGTCGGGGCGCTGCCAATGGCTGGGTCGACTGACTCCAAGCGGCTGCGCCGCCAAGAGTCGAGGACCACGTTACGCACACCGACCTCGGGCAGTGGCCGGTTCTCAAGGAATCGTTCCCACGAACTGGCAACGGCCAACTCGTCGCCGATTCGCGGAATAAGGAGATTGCTGTTGGGGGTCACATCAGGCTCGTGGCGTGCTCCGGGATATTCACGGTAACGCAATAAATTAACTTAATCATAACCGTAGACGACGCCGGCGCTAAAGTCAATAAAGTCGTTGTATATCAATGGCTTGTGCGGCGCAACATATTACTCTAAAAGCGTCCGGAATCCGGACATTTCGAAATTGGCGTCGTTATTCAGGACGTTTTTTGCGTTTTCGTCGGACAACTGCTGTTTTCCGCATGTTTTCGCCAAGTCAATGATTCGTCGACGGAATTCGAGGAGCAGGCGGGATTTTTGAGACCTGGCCCGGCCCTTGCCATTAAGTCGGCGTGGGATCACTCACCACGACACACCAATGACAGGAGACAAACATGGAAATCCAGCAGTCAAACGTACAGGTGATGGGAATCGATGCCGGCGGCACGATGACCGATACCTTTTTTGTCCGGGCCGACGGCCGGTTCGTCGTCGGCAAGGCGCAAAGCAATCCTGGCGACGAATCGCTCGCCATTTACAACTCTTCGGTCGATGCGCTCGAACACTGGGGCCGTAGCGTCGATGACGTCTATCCGGAACTGGCGACCTGCGTCTACTCCGGAACCGCGATGCTCAACCGCATCTTGATGCGCAAGGGACTCGATGTTGGCCTGATCTGCAATAAGGGCTTCGAGCAGATCCACTCGATGGGCCGCGCCTTGCAGAGCTACTTGGGCTACGCGCTGGAAGATCGCATCCACCTCAACACTCACCGTTACGATGAGCCGCTGGTGCCGGTTTCCCGCACCCGCGGCGTCACCGAACGGACCGACGTACAGGGCAAGATCGTCATTCCGCTGCGTGAAGAAGAAGTGCGCCAGGCCACCCGCGAACTGGTCGAGGCCGGTTCCCAGGCCATCGTCATCTGCCTGCTGCAATCCCACAAGAACGAACTTAGCGAGCAACGGGCGCGCGATCTGGTTCGGGACGAACTGAAAAAGCTCAAGTCGGACATTCCGGTCTTCGCTTCGGTGGACTATTACCCGTCGCGCAAGGAAAGCCATCGGATGAACACCACCATCCTCGAAGCCTACGGTGCCGAACCCTCGCGCCAGACGCTGAAGAAGGTCAGTGACCGCTTCAAGAAACATGGCGCCAAGTTCGACCTGCGCGTCATGGCCACGCACGGCGGCACGATCAGCTGGAAGGCAAAGGAACTGGCCCGCACCATTGTTTCCGGCCCGATCGGCGGCGTCATCGGTTCCAAGCTGCTCGGCGAATACCTCGGCGACGAGAACATTGCCTGCTCGGATATCGGTGGCACCAGTTTCGACGTGGCACTGATTACCAAGGGCAATTTCGCCATCAAGTCCGATCCGGACATGGCTCGCCTAGTCCTCTCGCTGCCGCTGGTCGCCATGGATTCAGTCGGTGCCGGCGCCGGCAGCTTCGTCCGCCTCGACCCGTACAGCAAGTCGATCAAGCTTGGTCCGGACAGCGCCGGTTATCGCGTCGGCACCTGCTGGCCGGAAAGCGGACTGGATACAGTCTCGGTCTCCGACTGTCACGTCGTGCTCGGTTACCTGAACCCGCAGAATTTCCTCGGCGGCGCCATCAAGCTGGATGTGCAACGCGCTCGTGACCACATCAAGGCACAGATCGCCGACCCGCTAGGCCTGTCGGTCGAAGATGCGGCAGCCGGCGTCATCGAACTGCTCGATCTGACGCTATCCGAATACCTGCGTGCCAATATCAGTGCCAAGGGCTACAACCCGGCCGAGTTCACCTGCTTCTCCTACGGTGGCGCCGGCCCGGTGCATACGTATGGCTACACCGAAGGCGTCGGTTTCAAGGATGTAGTGGTGCCGGCCTGGGCCGCCGGTTTCTCGGCCTTCGGTTGCGCCTGTGCCGACTTCGAGTACCGCTACGACAAATCGGTCGACCTCGGCGTCGCCCAGTTTGCCAGCGACGAGCAGAAGGCCGCCGCCTGCGCAACCTTGCAGGAAGCCTGGGAAGAACTGGCGACCAAGGTCATCGACGAGTTCGTCATCAATGGCTACAAGCCGGAAGATGTCATGTTGATCCCCGGTTACAAGATGCAGTACATGGGGCAGCTCAACGACCTCGAAATCGTCTCCCCAGTGACGACAGCGGCAACTGCCGCCGACTGGCAACAGATCATCGAGGCCTTCGAAAACACTTATGGCCGCGTTTATGCCAATTCGGCACGCTCGCCGGAACTCGGCTTCTCGGTTACCGGCGCCATCCTGCGCGGCATGGTCGTCACGCAAAAGCCGGTGCTGCCGGAAGATCCGGATGCCGGCCCGACGCCGCCCCAGGAAGCCTATCTGGGAACGCGGCCGTTCTATCGTCATAAAAAATGGGTTGAAGCGGCGCTGTGGAAGATGGAAGGCCTCAAAGCCGGCAACCACATCGTCGGCCCGGCCATTATCGAATCCGACGCAACGACATTCGTCGTCCCGGATGGTTTCGAAACTACCATCGACAAGCATCGCCTGTTCCATCTCAAAGAAGTCAAGTGAGGAGACCCACCATGAATATGATGAGCAAAAAAGAAATCGGTATCGGCAATCTGCTGAAAAGTGGCCTGACACTCAAGGAACATCGTGATGCAATCATCGAGCGCACCAAAACCACCGGTTGCTACAACGGTCTGGAAAAACTCGAATTCCGCGACCACGACCCGATCGGCTACGAAAAGCTGTTCTCGAAGCTGCGTGGCGGCTTGGTCCATGCCCGCGAGACGGCGAAAAAAATCGCCGCCAGCCCCATCGTTGAGCAAGAAGGCGAACTCTGCTTCACGCTCTACAACGCGGCCGGCGACTGCGTCCTGACCTCGACCGGGATCATCATCCACGTCGGCACCATGGGCGCAGCGATCAAGTACATGATCGAAAACAACTGGGAAGCCAACCCAACGATCAACCCCGGCGACATGTTCACAACCAACGACTGCGCCATCGGCAACGTTCACCCCTGCGACATCGCCACCATCGTGCCGATCTTCTGGGACGGCAAGTTGATTGGCTGGGTTGGCGGCGTCACGCACGTCATCGACACCGGAGCAGTGACGCCTGGCTCGATGTCCACCGGACAGACCCAGCGTTTCGGCGATGGCTACATGATCACTTGCCGCAAGACCGGCGTGAACGATGAGCCGCTGCGCGACTGGCTGCATGAATCGCAGCGCTCAGTGCGCACGCCAAAATACTGGATTCTTGACGAGAAGACCCGCATCGCCGGCTGCCACATGATCCGCGAACTGGTCGAGGACGTCATCCGGGCCGACGGTCTGGAAGCCTACGAGAAGTTCTCGCACGAAGTGATCGAAGAAGGCCGCCGCGGCCTGATGAGCCGCATCAAAGCCATGACCCTGCCCGGCAAGTATCGCAAGGTGTCCTTTGTCGACGTTCCCTACAAGCACGAAGATGTGCAGGTTTCGAACGCCTTTGCCAAGCTGGATTCAATCATGCACTCGCCCTGCGAGATGACCATCAAACCAGACGGCAAATGGCGGCTCGATTTCGAGGGCGCCAGCCGCTGGGGCTGGCATACCTTCAATGCCCACCAGGTAGCCTTCACCTCGGGCATCTGGGTGATGATGTGCCAGACCCTGGTGCCGACCCAGCGCATTAACGATGGCGCCTATTACGCCACCGAGTTCCACTTGCCCAAGGGCAGCTGGTGCAACCCGGACGACCGCCGGACCGGCCACGCCTACGCCTGGCACTTCCTCGTCTCCGGCTGGGCGGCCCTGTGGCGCGGACTCAGCCAGTCGTACTTCAGCCGCGGCTACCTGGAGGAGGTCAATGCCGGCAATGCCAACACCTCGAACTGGCTGCAGGGCGGCGGCATCAATCAGGACGGCGATATTCACGCAGTCAACAGCTTCGAGGCTTCTTCCTGCGGCACCGGCGCTTGCGCCGTCAAGGACGGCCTGAACCATGCCGCCGCCATCTGGAACCCGGAAGGCGATATGGGTGACATCGAGATCTGGGAAATGGCCGAGCCGCTGCTCTACTTGGGGCGTAACGTCAAATCCAACTCCGGTGGCTACGGCAAGTACCGTGGCGGCTGCGGCTTCGAGACCCTGCGCATGGTCTGGAACGCCCAGGACTGGACGATGTTCTTCATGGGCAACGG
>ERZ795055.3585-NODE-3585-length-11284-cov-5.125657_pt1 | contig 11284 bp, 10 predicted proteins | sample MGYA00375139_ERZ795055 | MGnify/ENA primary metagenome ERZ795055 (study PRJEB30184, sample SAMN05720283) | anaerobic digester metagenome | isolation source: active sludge of municipal wastewater-treating anaerobic digesters | place: USA | collected 2015-01-23 ...
CATTGCTGACACTAGTCCCTGAAACTAGCGCGTCTACCAATTTCGCCATCTGGGCAATACTGAGGCTCAAAGACCTGCGGCTCAGAGGCACCAAGGCTTTAAGTATCCTGAAAAAATTTAAAGAACCTTATGAAACTGCTTTCATAACGGCTGCAAAAATAAATAAAAAATTGAAAAAACATAAGGTTGAAATAAATGTTTGTAAAAAAAAAGAGCATTGAATTAATGTATCTTAATTAAAAGTTTATTTTTGTTCCCTGATTTACAAAATGAAAACAGGAATTAAAAATATATTATGGTGTCTTAAACATCTGGATTTCAGGTCTGTATTATCTTATTAATATATTCTAAGCTAATTAAGATAAGAGGACCTGCAGAAAGATGCAGGTTTTTTTATAAACTAATATTTGAAGCATGAAAATTATGAAATTCGGCGGGACTTCGGTTGGATCGCCCGACAGAATGAGAGCCCTGATACCTTTAATTAATGATCCGGAACCAAAGATCGTTGTACTTTCAGCAATGTCCGGAACAACAAACAGCCTTGTCGAAATTTCAAATCTTCTTTATGAAGACAAACAGGAAGCCGCTTCATCAGCAAATGAGCTCCTGAGGACAAAATACCATAAGGTTGTGGATGAACTATATTCAACCGTGGAATTAAGAAAAGAAGGCCATGAGCTTATTGATGCTCATTTCAATTTAATAAAAGGCTTTACAAATCATTCCTTCACAAAGTTACAGGAAAGGGAAATTCTGGCACAGGGAGAACTCCTTTCAACCGCACTTTTTCATAATCTTCTGCGGGAAAAAAAGATCAGGTCGGTCCTCCTTCCTGCCCTGAGCTTCATGAGAATTGACAAGGACGGTGAACCTGATAATTTCTACATTGAGGAAAACCTGAGGCGGGAACTTGAAAAATGCCCCGACGAGAATATTATTATTACCCAGGGCTTTATCTGCAGAAATGCCTATGGAGAAATTGACAACCTAAAAAGAGGCGGCAGTGACTTTACAGCATCTATTATTGGCGCTGCAATAAGAGCCGGTGAAATACAGATATGGACTGATATCAATGGTTTCCATAACAATGATCCGAGGTTTGTTGAAAATACAAGCGTAATAAGGGAATTATCATTTGACGAAGCTGCAGAACTTGCATATTTTGGTGCAAAAATCCTACACCCTGCAAGTGTTAACCCCGCACGTGAAAAAAATATTCCCGTAAGGCTAAAAAATACAATGGAACCTGAAGATCAGGGCACTCTTCTCACAGCTGAATGCAAGCTTGAGGACTACAAGGCAGTAGCTGCAAAGGACGGGATCTCAGTTTTCAGGATCCACTCTGCAAGAATGCTCATGGCTTATGGCTTCCTTAGAAAAGTCTTTGAGATCTTTGAAGCTTACAAGACACCGATTGACATGATCACAACTTCAGAGGTCTCCGTGTCACTTACAATTGATAACTCACAATACATCAACGAGATAGCAAAAGAACTCAGGGAACTGGGCACAGTTGAGATAGAACAAAACCAGAGTATAATCTGTGTTGTTGGTGATTTCAGAACCGATAGAACCGGATCAGCTCCCGAAATATTCGAGGCTCTTAACATGATTCCACTCAAAATGATTTCTTATGGAGGAAGTCCTTACAGCCTTTCTCTGCTTATTGATACCTCAAATAAGGTAGAGGCTCTCAGACAACTGAGCAAGCATCTCTTCAGCAAATAAAACAATTAACAAGCTGCTTTAAATTACAGCAGCTTGTTAATTAATTCTTTTTCTGCAATTTAGTTTTTCAATAATCAGAAAAACGTTATTTATATCAATTCTAAACTAAGGGAAGGGCATCTGAACTGAAAAAATAATTACTTTGGTGACTACTTTTTAAAAACTCTGATGATGAAGTATTCACTATTTAAGGTCAAGCCCTTTGACCAGCTTATGAAAGAGGCCAGCAGCGATACTGCAGGACTTAAAAGAGCCCTTTCCGCTACTAACCTGATATTTCTTGGCATAGGAGCCATAATCGGCGCCGGAATTTTTGTGCTTACCGGTGAAGTATCTGCAAATTATTCCGGTCCGGCTATTGTTTTATCATTTCTTGTCGCAGCCTTAGCCTGTGCATGTGCAGGATTGTGCTATGCAGAATTAACATCAATGATTCCTATTTCCGGTAGTGCATATACTTATGCCTATGCAACACTGGGTGAACTTTTCGCATGGATAATAGGCTGGCTTCTTATTGTTGAATACCTGTTTGCAGCCTCTACAGTAAGCGTGGGCTGGTCAGGATATGTTGTGAGTCTGCTTCGCGATATAGGAGCGAACGGAATACATCTTCCTGCTGCACTTACAACTGCACCTATTGTATATGACGATGCAACAAATGGTTTTATAAGATCAGCAGGCGGAATAATAAATCTTCCTGCAATTTTCATAGTATTTGTGCTCACATTAATACTTGTACTTGGAGTTAAGGAATCTGCAAAATTCAATAATGTTATTGTAGTCATTAAGGTATCCGTAATACTTATTTTCCTTGTCGCCGGAGTATGGTTTGTAAGCAAAGCCAACTGGCACCCTTTCATACCTGAAAACACTGGAAAATTCGGATCATTTGGAATCAGTGGCATCTTCAGGGGCGCTGCAGTAATATTCTTTGCCTACATCGGCTTTGATGCAGTATCAACAGCTGCCCAGGAATCAATGAATCCGCAGCGTGATCTTCCGATAGGCATCCTGGGATCTCTCGCAATCTGTACAATTTTATATATACTTGTTGCTCTTGTACTTACAGGAATAGTTTCATATACAAAACTTGGTGTTCCTGATCCTATCGCAGTAGGCGTTGATGCAATGAACAACGGTTTTGCAAGAACAGTCCTTGCTCCTCTTATTAAGCTTGGTGCCGTTGCCGGACTGAGCTCGGTAATTCTTGTTATGTTGCTTGGACAGCCAAGAATTTTCATGACTATGTCAAAAGACGGGCTTCTTCCTCCTGTATTCGCGAAGGTGCATCCGAAATTCAAAACACCTTACATGTCTACTATTATTGTAGGGCTCGTAGCAATGGTTCTTGCCGGACTCTTCCCAATTGGAGTTTTAAGCAAGCTTGTATCGCTTGGAACACTCCTGGCTTTTGCATCAGTTTGTCTGGCTATCCTTATTCTCCGCAAAAAGCAACCCGACACTCCAAGACCTTTCAGAACTCCCTTTTCACCATGGATTCCTCTTTTCGGAATAGTATCCTGCCTGGGAGTAACCCTGTTCCTTAACATCTATGCATGGATAACAATGGGCGTATGGCTCACTATAGGGCTGATTGTTTATGCAACCTATGGAATGAAGCACAGTACTCTCAATAAGAATAAGGAAGCATTATAGCTGTAGAGGCTTTAGAGGCTGTAGAGGCTTTAGAGGCTTGAATACTGATTAAAAGAAAATACAATGAAAAAACTGATCATCTTCCTCCTGGCAGGCCTGCTCATAGCCTGTTCGCCTGTAAGCAAATACAGGTCATTGCCGGAAGTTAAGGCATGGGAAAGTGAGATTCAGATGTTTGAACAGGCAGACAAGGCTGAATCCTATCCGCCTGAATCAATAATTTTTGCCGGCAGTTCAAGCATCAGGCTTTGGACATCGCTTAAAGAAGATATGGTGCCATATCCTGTTATTCACCGTGGTTACGGAGGTGCAAGATTAAGCGATTTTGCAGTTTACGCACCAAGAATTTTTGATCCGCATCAGTTCAGGGCAGCCGTAATCTTTATAGCCAATGATATTACAGGCGGTGAAGCTGACAAAACTCCCGAAGAGGTGCTTGCCCTGTACAAGGATGTAGTAAAAACAATAAGGAAAAATCACAAGGACACACCTGTTTTCTGGATTGCAGTCACCCCTACTTCATCAAGGTGGAAGGCCTGGCCGCAGATTGAGAAAGCCAATAAGCTGATAAAGGAATACAGTGAAAAGAGTAAAAACCTTTATTTCATCAGGACTGATAGCGCTTTTCTGGGAGATGACGGGAAACCAAAGGATGAGCTCTTCAGAAGCGATCTCCTGCATCTCAATGATAAAGGATATGAGGTCTGGAAAGAACTGGTAAAAACCGAACTTGATAAAGTACTCAGATAAAAAAAGAGGCTGTCTCAAAAGACTAAATTCATTAACCACAAAGGGCACAAAGTAAAATCACAAAGAACACAAAGAGTTTAATATCAAGCTATTATCTTTGTGTTCTTCGTGCAGCCTTTGCGTACTTTGTAGTTAAAAATTACTTATGAGACACCCTCTTTCTCATTTATTTCTTCATAATGCTCTTTTGCAGCAGATAGTTGTAGTCTTTTGAACCCTTGTAAGTTCCGGGATAGATTTTACCATCGATCTTACGCTCTATCTTTTTAATTACAGCTGTTCTTTCACCCCTTGCTCCCTTTCCATGCGGAACATAGTCAACCCAGGCAACAAACCACTGAATCTTGTCAGGAACAACCTGCTGAGTGGTTATGAATGCAACATCCTCCTCTTCAAGGGTGTAGTTGTCATGATTCTGCTCCCATACATCAACATAGTGCACTATAGGGTCAAGATCGGCAAAAACTACAATGCCGTCTGAATCAGTGTAACCTTCTATTATCGAATTAGTCTGTTTATCCCAGTCATTCAGCGTTGGATAAAGTCTCACACTTGCCCCGTCAACCGGATATTCATCCCAGTACTCAAGGACTTCGACAACAAGCAGGCTTGGTTCAACTACATCGAGCCGCATCATTGCTTTTGATTCCTTACCCTTTTTTGAAAATGCCGTAAGGACTACATCATAGGTGCCGGCAAGCTGATATACATGCACAGGATGTACATCTGTTGAAATATAGCCATCACCAAAGTCCCACTCATAGGTTTCGGCATTATCAGAGGTATTGTGGAAAAACACTTCAGATCCGATTTTGGCTTTCTCCAGCTCCACATAGAAATCTGCTTCGGGCTTCTTATTGCACGAAAGGAGGAAGAGAGGAAGTATTAACGACAGGTAGATTAATTTTTTCATATTACAATTTTCATATTCATTTACAATTTATGTGCCATTTTTCAGGAGCTTGCATGAGTGAAGATTTGTCCTGCTGAGTCATAATGGTTTTGAGCCTGTAAATATAAAAATTATCATTATCTTTGCACTCCAATTCAAACACCTATTTAATAATGGTAAGGATAACTTTTCCCGATGGCTCGGTAAGGGAATACGAAAACGGGATAACTGGTCTTCAGATAGCTGAACAAATAAGTCCGAAGCTGGCGAAGGAAGTCTACTCAGCAACAGTAAACGGTGAAGTGCGTGATCTTACACGCCCCATAACTGCAGATTCTACGATAAAACTTCACAAGTGGGACGATGAAGAAGGCAAGCATGCTTTCTGGCATTCATCGGCTCACCTTCTGGCCGGAGCCCTTGAATTATTATATCCCGGTATAAAATTCGGCATAGGACCGGCCGTGGAGAGCGGTTTTTATTATGATGTGGACCCGGGTGAGGGAAAAGTAATTACTGACACCGATCTGCCGGCAATTGAATCGAAGATGAAGGAACTGGCTGCCGGAAACCTTGTATATTCAAGGAAGGAAGTCAGCAAAAAGGAGGCTCTGGAGATCTTCACAAAGAAAGGTGACGAATATAAAACAGAACTTATAAGTGAACTTGAGGACGGCACAATAAGCCTTTACAGTCAGGGAGATTTCACTGATCTCTGCAAAGGTCCTCATCTTCCATCAACTGAACCCCTGAAAGCGATAAAACTGTTAAGTGTTGCCGGTGCCTACTGGAGAGGCAATGAGAACAGAAAGATGCTCACAAGGATTTATGGTATAACCTTCCCGAAGCAAAAGCTTCTGGATGAATACCTTGTTTTTCTTGAGGAGGCAAGAAAGAGAGATCACAGGAAGCTGGGAAGGGAACTTGAATTATTTACATTCTCACCGAAAGTCGGAATGGGACTGCCTCTATGGATGCCAAAGGGAGCAGAATTAAGGCAGAATCTTATCAGTTTCATGACTAAGGTGCTGAAAAAGAGGGGCTACAAGATAGTTGCAACGCCGCATATCGGTAATGTTAACCTGTACAAAACTTCGGGTCATTATGAAAAGTACGGGAAGGATTCATTCCAGCCTATTTCAACTCCGCAGGAAGGAGAACAGTTCATGCTCAAACCAATGAACTGCCCTCATCATTGTGAAATTTTCAATGCGACTCCTCATTCTTACAAGGATCTTCCTTTGAGGATGGCGGAATTCGGAACAGTCTACAGATACGAGCAAAGCGGTGAGCTTCATGGACTTACAAGGGTAAGAAGTTTTACTCAGGATGATGCTCATCATTTTTGCAGGCCAGATCAGCTGAAGGATGAATTTAAAAGCATAATAGACCTTGTCCAGTTCATTTTCAAGGCAGTGAGCTTTGAAGAATTCACAGCCCAGATCTCATTGCGTGATCCGGATAACAAGGATAAGTATATCGGCACCGATGAAAACTGGGAAAAAGCTGAAAGAGCAATTATTGAAGCTGCACAGGAGAAAAACCTGCAAACAACGGTAGTTCCGGGAGAAGCTGCATTTTACGGACCAAAGCTTGACTTCATGGTAAAAGATGCACTGGGCAGGAAATGGCAGCTTGGAACAATCCAGGTCGATTATAACCTCCCTGAAAGATTTGATCTCTCATATAATGGCAGTGACAACCAGAAGCACAGGCCTGTAATGCTCCACAGGGCAATCTTCGGATCAATGGAGAGATTTGTGGCTGTCCTTATCGAAAATTCAGCAGGAAAGTTCCCGCTATGGCTTGCTCCCGAGAAAGCAGTCATATTGCCCATAAGTGAAAAATTCAATGATTATGCAGGAAAAGTTTTGGAAATTCTAAATAATTCCGATATTTGCACTCTTATTGACGAAAGAAGCGAAAAAATAGGTAAAAAGATCAGGGATAATGAATTAAAGAGAATCCCGTACCTTCTCATAATAGGCGAAAAAGAGGTTGAGAACGGAACAATTTCAGTCCGTAAGCAGGGAGAAGGTGATAAAGGCAGCATGAAAATCGAAGAATTCGTCAGTTTTATAAATGATGAGATAAAGAAAGAAATAGCCGTTTAAGGCAGGTTTTATTAATTAAAGATAGGAGGAAATAGTTATAGCATTACCGATTAGGCGTAGCCCGGCAAGGATAACCCAGCCGGCTCACAAAATCAACCAGAGGATCACTGCCAAAGTGGTGAGAGTTGTAGGTGACGAAGTAGAAGCACAGGTTATGAGTGTTCAGGATGCCCTTCGCCTGGCAGACAGTCTGGAACTCGACCTTGTTGAGATCTCCCCTAATGCAGAACCGCCTGTTTGTAAAATTGTTGATTATCAGAAATTTCTGTATCAGCAAAAGAAGAAACAGAAAGAAATCAAGGCAAAAGCCACAAAGGTTGTTGTCAAAGAGATAAGATTTGGTCCGAATACTGATGACCATGACTACAACTTTAAACTGAAGCATGCCATCAGATTCCTGGAAGAAGGTGCAAAGGTCAGAGCTTATGTATTTTTCAAAGGAAGGTCAATACTGTTCAAGGAACAGGGTGAAGTGCTTCTTTTACGCTTTGCCAACGATCTTGAAGAGTACGGAAAACCTGATCAGTTGCCTAAGCTGGAAGGTAAAAGAATGATCGTTTCATTTTCTCCGAAGAAGAAGAAATAGTTTTTTTTAATATATATTTTAACTAGAACAATGCCAAAAATGAAAACAAATCCCGGTGCGAAGAAAAGATTCTCGCTTACCGGAACAGGAAAGATCAAGCGTAAACATGCTTTCAAAAGGCACATCCTGACAAAAAAATCAACAAAACGCAAGAGGAATCTTGGTTATGATGGTGAGGTCCACAAAACAGACCTTAAGAATGTCAAGCTGTTGCTTGCAATGAAATAATGATGTAAAGACGTTGCATGCAACGTCTATACTACGTGTTGATGAATTAAATTATAGTATTAACAGAATGATCAGCTTCAAGCTCCCCGTGAAAAGGGACGCTGACTTTCAAAAATGATGAGTTATGCCAAGATCAGTAAATTCAGTCGCATCAAGAACCAGAAGAAAAAAGGTTCTTAAGCAGACAAAAGGAAACTTCCTCTCGAGGAGAAATGTCATAACGGTTGCAAAGAATACTCTCGACAAAGGTCTGGGGTACGCATACCGCGACAGAAGAAAGAAAAAAGGACAATTCAGGGCACTCTGGATACAGAGGATCAATGCAGGTGTCCGCCAGTACGATATGAGCTATTCCGAATTCATTGGAAAGCTTGACAAAAAAGGAATCACACTCAACAGGAAAACACTTGCCGACCTGGCAATGAACCATCCTGAAGCTTTCAAAGCTATAGTTGAAAAGGTGAAATAAATTATATCCTTAATGAAATAAGAAAGGGTGCCCGAAAGCACCTTTTTTTTTTACCCTGAATCCCCTGTAGGGGACTAGTAAATTTTATAGTATAGATGAGGTAATTTCTATCTGACCCTCATGAACATCCTGTTCCACCTTACTTTCTTCATGCCCTTACCCTCCTTGTCAATTGACAGCCAGATGAATTTGGGTTTGCCTACCACATGATCCTCAGGCACAAAGCCCCAGTATCTTGAATCTGCTGAATTATGACGGTTATCTCCCATCATCCAGTAATAGTCCATTTTAAAAGTATAACTTGTTACAGGAGTCCCATTAATAATTATTGCTGAACCATCAACCTTCAGGTCATTCCCCTCATAGACTTCTATTATCCTTTCATAAAGGCACAGGTTGGAGGTATCAAGACTAACTGTAGCACCCTCTGCAGGTATCCATAGCGGACCGAAATTATCTTCATTCCACTTGTATGTGTCCTTGTGGGGGAAAATATGCGGGGCCCACTCTCCAGCCCTTGCCATAACAGGTGATACTTCAGTTACATTGGTGAACTTTGATATTGTGCCGGCATTTGACCTTGTAAGAGGAATAAGATAGGCTGACCCGGAAAGCATTGTCTGGTCAGACCGTGAAATAGACAGTCGCTCAAAGGCTTTAGGATTAATTGTGGTTCCGTTTGTCCCAATAACATAGGTTGTTTGCTGGGTTTCATTGTCTGCTACTTCCTTCCCGTTAATATAAACAATACCATCTTTAATTGTCAGGGAATCACCCGGCAGACCGATACAGCGTTTCACATAATTATCCCTCCGGTCAACCGGGCGATAAATAATTTCATGCTGGTCCCTTATTTCCTTGCGGGCATTCTGGAGATAATAGCTCTCAGGTCTTGGCGCTGTTCCGGAATATACATCTCTTGATTTTAATTCACGTGCAGTGCGCCTTACTATTTCATAATAACTCGTAACCTGTTCATCAAGCACAACTGTATCGCCTGCCGGGAAGTTGAATACTATGGGATCATTATGCTTTACCTGTCCTCCGCCATGAAGTCTCTTATATGGCCAGATAACAAGATTAGACCATGATTTTCCATTTGTAAGCGGCATTGTATGCTGCGTAAAAGGAAATGCTATTGGAGTATTCGGCATCCTGGGGCCATAAGACAGCTTGCTGACAAAAAGGTGATCACCTATAAGCAGTGATTTCTCCATTGAAGGAGTTGGTATCCTGTAGTTCTGAAACAGGAAAATATTTATCAGGGTAACTGCAATAACAGCAAAGATCAGTGCATCAAGCCATTCAATGAAGGCACTGTTCTTCCCATGCCTCTTTTTCCAGAAGGTCCAGTTCACCTTTTCAGTAACATACATGTCGAAAATTATACCAAGACCTGCAAGAAGCCAGAAATTACCAATCCATATTACAACAAGGATGTAAATAATTGCCACTATCCAGAAACGGATATACTGTCGTGAGAAAAGATTATTCATTATCAGTTATTTTCAGAATCGTCAAAAGTAATATAATTATCAGAAACCCAACACATCATTCATTGTGAATACACCACTGCGCGATGAAATATACTCAGCAGCAACAACTGCCCCAAGTGCAAGGCCCTTCCTGTTCTTTGCCTCATGTTTCAGACTGATCTTGTCAATTTCGGAATCCCATGTTATAATATGAGTTCCGGGAACATCGCCTTCCCTGAATGCAACAATTGGAACAGAATTTTTTTCCTCACCACTCCCATCGTGCCATTTTGTATAATTCTTATGACCTGAGATAATTCCTTTTGCAAGTGAAATTGCAGTTCCGCTGGGAGCATCAAGCTTTTTTGTATGATGAATCTCTTCAATCAGCACCTTATATTCATCATATTCCGAAATATGGCGGGCGAGTTCCTGGTTAAGCCTGAATAAAAGGTTCACACCAATGCTGAAATTTGAAGAATGAAGAAATGCAGAATTATTTTTCCTGCACAACAACACAGCTTTTTCATAATCATCTGTCCAACCTGTAGTTCCTGAAACAACCGGAACCTTATTATTAAGACAAACAGATACATTATCAAGAGCAGTCGACGGCAGGGAGAATTCAATGGCAACATCAATCCCCTTAAGATTAGAGCTGTTCAGGTCGCCTGTATTATCCTTATCAATTATAAGTTTGATCTCATGACCTCTCTTTAAGGCGATTGCTTCTATTTCATGGCCCATCCTGCCATACCCGATAAGTGCTATTTTCATCCTGAAATAATTTTTGCGAATTTATCAGTTTATGTGATGCAAGTTTAATAAGTTATCAACAAAATGTGCTGCAAAAGGTTAACCGGATAATTTACCCGATATAAACGGCTTGGCTGAATAGAATATTATTATTTGTATATTACAAATTGTAAAAATTTAAATCATGAAATCTGTAATTATCTCATTATCAATCGCAACAATAATATTTTTAAATTCATGTTCCGGTGGTGAACCTGCAGATATTGTAATTCTGAACGGGAAAATATTCACCTCCGATGATGCCGGAACCTATTCAGAAGCTGTTGCAATGAAGGGGGAAAAGATCATTATTGTTGGCACAGACAAACAGGTCAAAAAGCATATCAAAAAAGGTGTTACTGAGGTTATTGATGCAAAGGGCAGGCTCGTTCTTCCTGGCTTCAATGATGCACATGTTCATTTTGGTCCTCTCGACCCGGATTACGTTGAACTGCGGTATACTACTGATCCCTCTGTTATCACTGAAAAAGTAAAAGCACAGGTTGCTAAGTCAAAACCCGGCCAGCTTATAGAAGGCGGACACTGGGAGCATGAGATGTTTACAGACAAAAAATGGCCTTCGAAAGA
>ERZ795055.3587-NODE-3587-length-11280-cov-4.556615_pt1 | contig 11280 bp, 15 predicted proteins | sample MGYA00375139_ERZ795055 | MGnify/ENA primary metagenome ERZ795055 (study PRJEB30184, sample SAMN05720283) | anaerobic digester metagenome | isolation source: active sludge of municipal wastewater-treating anaerobic digesters | place: USA | collected 2015-01-23 ...
TAGAGCAACAGCCTTCTAAGCTGTGGGTCGGGCGTTCGAATCGCCCCGGAATCACCAAATGGCGCCACTTGGCGCCATTTTTGTTTTGAACTCACTTGCCTTCGAACCAGACAAAAATCATCTTAAAATTTTAAAATGAATAATCAATATTGAGCTCTAGTCTGGGGCCACTCCAGCTTGCAATATAATCAGATATTGATCCGCCATTGTTCTTTATACGATACTTTCCTCCAAGGTCAATACTATATCCTGAAGCAACCGAGACCTCTAAAAAGCCGGTAAATGAATGTGTTACTCTTATTGAAGGATAGATGAAAGGCCTTAGTGCAAAAAGTCTGGTCAATGAAGTTTCTGTTTGTTTCCCAATAGTCACCTTTTCAATAATCTTCCATCCTGACAAATTGATGCCACCTGACATGCGAAGTCCAAATGAGGTCACTCCTTTTTCGAAAAGGATATTCTCAGCTTTAACAGCAATAGAATTACATGAAAGAATCTGATCATAGGAATATGAACCCGAATAATCTTTATACCCTAATCTTGATCCGGTAGTGTGGAATTGATAATCCGGGCCAAAATAGAGCCGTGGGTTTATCTGATACGCAAAATGTAATCCCCAGAAGAAGGTAGGAGGGAAGTCGTCAATCAGTCTGGTTTCAAAAATCAACTGATTTGCAACCAGGCTGTTTATCTCTTTCAGATCAGACTGGGAATAGTTGCCTGCCCCTGCAGTAACTCCGAATGAAAATTTACTTTTTGTAACCACCTGAGCCAAAAGCAAGTCCGGATGAAACAAAAGCATCAAAACCGTCAGAATTATTTTTATGGATTTCATTCTTTCAGTTTATTGAATTCATGTTCAACTTCCTTCCATTATTGGCTATTAAATAGTCATTATGGAAACAGATAATATTCATATATCTGACCAAAAGGTTCTTAATGACTTCACCGGTTTCAAGATCATATAAATAAGTCAGGTCGCTGCCAATAAAACCGCTATCATAGCCGAAAGCCTGCATGGTTTGATAATCAATATAACTTATTCCTGCAATTTGAATTACTTTTTCAATTGAAAAGTCAGATACATCTCTGATTTCAACCTTTTCATTATAAATAATATAAATATCTGAGTCTGGACCAAAAGGATCTTTAATGTTGGCTAAAAAATAAAGTTCTGAATCATCAACCCTTCCTGTCTCAATAATCTGATCACCTATTATCTCATAGTAAACAATATGGTAAGTGTTATCATATTCCTCAGTTAAAATATGATTGCCATCAGGGCTTATTCTTGCAGTCACCCAACCCAGGTTTTCAAATCTCTTTTCAGCAATTCTATTTGCTGTTTCAAGGTCATAAACAGATATGGTGTTATCCTTAAGAACTGTTAATAACCTACCTGAATTGGACAGGGAATACCTGAGTAAGTTGTCGGAGGTATTTGCAAACTCTTCATTATCCAATATATTTATTTGTGAAAAATCAAGGGTTGTTCTTGTAATGAATTTACCATTCTCAGAATATCCGAATAAGTTACCGGCACTGGATATGGTGAAGTAATCTGGCACATTTGCGCTAAAATCAATAGAGTCAGTTAGCATACCTGACGAAAGGTTATATTTATATAGCCTGCCTCTATTTGAAAAGAGAACACTCGGACTATTACGGATCAATGAGATATATCTGCATAGCGGCATTTCATCACCCATTATAAAATCAGCTTCTCCTCTGAGAAGATTGGATGGATAGACCTGATGGCTTAGTTTAGGTACATACAAAAGTCCAAAATAGTTGCTGGCGCCAAATGAAACAGTACTGCTTTTTGTTCTTATGCCTGGATCAGAAATCCTATCTTCCTCATTAATTGAAACTGTGGTTTCACTTCTGTGCAAATAATAAAAGTCAAGCAATGTTTCCCTGCTGGGTGGTTCCCATTTCACTTCAACCTCAAAATTTCTTAAATATGTAATTTCCGGTTTCGGGGGAATTTGATAATACTGTTTCTGGTTTACATGGGAACAATTCAGATTAGAGCAAATCCCGTTCAGTTCAATATAATAATTTACGATCATCCCTTCCAGATAGGTTGTATCAATAAAACTGTTTTGACTGGGATCATCCTGAAACAATAATTCGTCGGTACCAAAAAAAGCAGAAGAGGTTTTTGTCAGTTTGTAAGATCTGAAACTCGGATGGTCAAATTTTTCCCATGTTATTTTAACACCATTTTCCAAAGAATCAATTGAAATGATATTAAGCTTCCTTGGAGGTGTTCTGTCAACAATCACTGGCCAATCCAATTCATAAAGATATCCTTCAGCATCTAAAATATCAGCCAGACTTCCAGACCTGGTTTCAATCATGATTTCAATGTGAAGATGATAATGTCCTTCATTTAAAGAGGCAGGATCAAGGATAAAATTAAAGCTCTGTTCATAATCTCCGGCATAATGGTGAATTTCCTGTCCGTCAATGGTCACAATTACCGAAATAACTTCATTGTCGGTACCTGTAATTTTGTAAGTGAAATTTGTAGGCCAACCGATTTTTATAGTGTCATTTTTTTCATTAAGGCTTACCATGATTGGAGGTCCTTGCTGATCGGGCGGGTTAATTTGAGTAATATCTATCTCATCGGGTTTAAATTCGCAGCCTGAATAGAAAATCTGAATCAGGAATAAACCGATCATCATGACTCTGAACAATCTCATATTATCCTGCATAACAAAACTTTCACTCTGAGCATAAAATTTTTCAATTCTAAGCTTGTTTATGTCGCCTTCGGGTAAAGGGAATCTGCACTAAATATATAGAATATTGCTGACACTTTTCGTCAATATGCGGCGAATGTTATAACCCGAAATCGTTCCGTCCGAAACGCAGGCACAGGATTTCAACCATGCATGATATAAGACCGGCGCGCAGGGTATCAGAGTGTCATTGTTTAATGTTCGTCCCTGACATATCCCAGGATATCTCCCGGCTGGCATTCCAGTACATCGCAGATCGCTTCCAGAGTGCTGAATCTAATTGCCTTTGCTTTACCTGTCTTCAATATTGAAAGATTGGACAATGTCAGTCCGACTTTATCTGAAAGTTCATTGAGAGAAATCTTTCGCCTGGCCATCACAACGTCCAAATTTACCACAATTGCCATAGCTCAAATTGTTAAATCGTTTTCGTTTTGAATGTCTATCCCTTTTTTGAAAATTACTGCAATCACATAGATTACAGCCGCCATCAGGATAAATGCCTGACCGTCGCCCCAGAACTGGTCCAGTTTATCGGTTTCAAAACCACGCTGAAGCAGAGATTCCGCCGACTGCCGGGCTATCACAATTAGAATTCCGATTGAAAGTGTGTAGTAACTTATCAGTGTTATTTTTCTGGAGACAAAGCTGTTGAATGGTTTTGACAAATCAATTTTATGAACCAGTATGATGACAATATAAAACAGGACAGCTTTGAGAATCGCTATGACAAGTAGAAAACCATACATTATGAAATAAGCCGATTTACTGCGTTCATACATTTCACTCAGATCCAGCTTCTGATAAAGATTCTGTATAACTTCAGGCTTAAAGAGACTGAAGGCAAAATTTGTTATAAGGCCTCCGGCTTCAATGCACAGGCCTACGAAGATGATCCAGGTAATTACCTGCAGGGCTATAAAAACAAAATTGTCTGTTTTTGACATGATGGTGAAATATTTAAATTATGCAGCAAATATAATAGTTATTTATTGATAAACAATAAATATTTATTGCTATTCAAATAATTTCTTTCACTTATCGAACATTTACAGGGTAGAGATGGGGCAGGATAAAAAGTATGACAAACAAATGCCTGAACAATCCGTATTGTGAGTTGAAACTATTTATTGTCTGCACTTTGCTTTTCCAGACAGTCGATTATCGTCAGATCAGCTAAAATACCTGATCCAACTCCGATTGCATACATTAATATATCCCAGGGGTCATAAGTCCTTCCAAGAAATTCAATTTCATAAAGCTGGAAAACTTCCACCATAGTCCCAAAAGCAAACGGGACGATTGCACCTGTTATCCGGGCTTTATTGACTGATATATGCTTTCTAAGCGCTATTTGCATCAACAGGTACAAATTCATTGGCAACAGAATGTCAATTAAATATCCACGAAAAAAATTCCTGAATATTCCCTGATAATCAGGGCCAATAATTAAATGCAAGAGACCTACGAAAATGGAAAATGCAACAATTACATATATGCTTATCTTGTTTTTCATACCGTTACATTAACGCTCGTTTAACCACCTGGTAATCTGCCATAAAGCACAGTCGTGACGGATGCTGTCAGCCTGATTAAGAATTATTGATCACCGACTTACGAGATTTTCACACAAGTCATTGTGATTGAACCGCCAACAGGTTTGTCATTGAAGATATCCACATTTTCATTTTTGCCTTTAAGTGCAAGGGTGTATAATAATGGCAGGTAGTGTTCTTCTGTAGGAACTGAAAGCTTGAATGCATTACCTTGCTGCGGGTAATTGATAAGTGACTGATGGTTGTCGTTCAGGATATACTGCTTCATTTTTCCACTCGCTTCAATTGCCCAGTCATAGCCGAAAAGATCATTCATCCGTCTCCAGTCCACCAATCCGAGATTGTGAACCATATTCCCGCTTCCTATAATCAAAACACCTTTTTCCCTCAGAGGGCTTAGTTCCCGGGCAAGTTCGTAGTGATACCGGGGCGTCTGATAATAATCGAGGCTCATCTGTATTACAGGAACATCGGCTTCGGGATACAGGTGTTTGATTACGCTCCAGGCTCCATGGTCGAGTCCCCATTTGTCGTCCAGGCCGACTTCGGCAGCTTTTACCAGGGCTTTGATTTCCTTTGCCAGACCGGGGCTGCCAGGCGCAGGGTATTGAACTTCATACAGTTCCCGAGGAAATCCTCCGAAATCGTGTATGGTGCGTGGATAAGGCATCGCTGTTACAAAAGTTCCTTTCGTTTCCCAATGGGCGCTGATGCATAGAACAGTCCCTGGTTTTGGAATTTGCCTGGCGACATTCCTGAAACCCTGAACAAATTCATTTTCCTCAATAGCATTCATGGGGCTGCCATGTCCAAGAAACAATACGGGCATTTTTTCCATGGTTTTGCGGGATTACGGGATTAGGAAAAGACGCAATGAATTGCGTCTCTACAATGCATTGCATTTCTACTGGTTAATTTCATCATCGGTTTTATCCCATCCGTTTATGTACAATGGTACAACCTTTATCATATCCTGCATGGAATCAGGTGTTTCATCTTCCCAGACAGTATGAACTACAGCCTCTTCCTGATTCATCACAAACCTTTCGATAAATGAATCGGTCTCAGCAAAATTGTACTGCAGGGGTTTCAGCGCGACAATATGATCTGCACCGGCTTCTTCATAAAGCCAGTGAGGATGTTTCATGCCGACAAATTGTTTGTGCAAATAATTTGAACCTGCATACAGGTTTTCTGAGATTAATACTCTGTCGAACGGAACCATCTGGTCCTTGTTCCCGTGCATCAGGAGAACAGGACAGGGTTCCTTCTTCCAGACAAGAGTGTCGGCCGGAATAATAACGGCCCCTGCATGAGATATAACGCCGGCGTAGTTGAATCCTTCCGGAAGACGGCCTGTATAATTCCTGTCAGTACAGAGATCATATTCTGTGCACAGGCATGTTATTGCACCGGCGCTTCCGCCTGAAATTACTATTTTCCCCGGGTCAATATTCCATTCATCAGTCTTGCCTAAAATGAATGCCGTGGCATCGGCAAGATCTTCACAGGCCAGGGAAATTGCTTTCATAATGGTAAGCTGGTCAGCCTGAACACCCTGGGGTATTCCCAGACGATAATTGATTGCCACCGAAACAAATCCCTGCTTTGCAAAATGCTTGCAATACTGTATCTGCAAGGCATTTACGCGGCTTCCCGTTGAAAACCCTCCGCCGTGAACATAAATAAACACAGGGCGTTTACCTTCCTGACCAGGACTTTCGCAGGTATATCTGTCAAGCAACAGATCTTTTCCGTCCTTGACAGAATAAACCATTGTTTCCCTTTTGATTGTATTCTGTGAGTACAGGGTACCAGCGGCAACCGCCAGAATTGTCAAAAAAAGCAGTATTTTCTTCATTTTAAACATGTTTTGATTTCATGGTATAATAATCCCAAACTACAATTTCAGGAAATCTCCGGAAACACTCTGCTTTCCATGCCTTGAACCGATCCTTAAGATTTGTCCGTGGATCCATCGATTGTGAAGCTTATTATGCTTTAAAATAAGCAAATATCCGGATGAATTGCAACTGAGATTTTGTGCTGCCCGGATCAGGTGATAACCAGTGAGGGCCGCGTTTCCACAGTAATCATGGTTAATCTGTAAACCACATAATATGAGAGCAGTTTGAACAGATATAACAGTTGGCATTCCGGTTTGCCCAATCAAGATCCAGCAAGGTCATGACTGTTGTATTCAGGAGGACTCTTTTAGTCCTGAATTGCCGGTTGTCGCAGACCGGACATTTCAATTCATGTCCCTTGACAACAACTCGCTGAGGTTCCTGGTTTTTGGTCTTGTCCATTGATTTGGTTTTTGGTTTGTAGTTTGTCGTATTAATTGAAGGAGCTCCAACAGAAAGGATTTTCGGTGCCGCTTTCCGGGATCAATTTGTCAGGTTAAAATGGTGTTTATCCGGTATCTTCAGCAGGAGCCAGATTGCTGTTAATCCAAGCGGTATACTGAATGCCAGGAGTTTTAAGTATACCTGAAGGTCAGGTTGAACTATCGTATGAATTGTGGACTGGAGTGCAATTACCATGTTGATAACAAAATGAGCCAGGAAGGCTGGCCATATGCTCCCACCCTTAAGAACCATCGATGCCCACCAGGCTGAAATTATGAATACTTCAAGAACCATTATCAGGGCAGAGCCTGGAGACTGCCCATAGAATGCAACATGCAAAAGATGAAACAGTGCAAAAACTCCGGAAGTAATGACCACACTTCTGATTCTTCCTCTTCTTATGCTGCCCAAACTCCGGATAAGAATATACAGAAAAGCCCCTCTGAAAAGGATTTCTTCACCAAGGCAGTTTGCGATACCGGCTATCAATATGTTACCGGAGGCTGAAAAGTCTGTGATGGTTGATAAATCAAACCTCAGGGTGCCAAAAAAAGAATAAAGAGAAGCAAGTGCAAAAAATATGGTTCCTGCAATGGAGATAAGCCAGACCTGAAGCCTCCATGGTTGCAGTATGCCTGCATTTTTCAGCCAGCCAAGCTGCCATAAAGGAATGATGACGAAAATGATTCCAGCCAGGTGACCGATGAGGGTGGTTACCGGATCCCCGAATTCTTTATTAAACAGACCTGTTGCCATGCCGGAAAAAAGCATAACAAGAATGAACCAGGTAATCGTAAGGGTTATCGCAGACAAGACAGGACTTTGTTCAAAAAAGGACCGTAATCTTTTCATTTTACTTAAATTAACAATGAAATAAATTTAGGTTTTATCTTAATAAGGTGAAAATCAGATTTTACGGAATGAACATATGGATCAACATCCGGCAGCGAAAAACTGCCAGATAAATGGGTTCGCCCTTTATAATAGCAGAACAGCACAAACGTCATCGGAAGAATAGTATACGGATGTTGACAGAGACCCTCTTGATGCATACTTTCTTAATACAGAAGTCTGATCTGGCAGTTCTCAAAAAAGTGTCTTCAGGATTAAACTTTTTCTGCAACAATAAGGCTGATAGTCATCCCATTAAAAAACAATTTTTCAGCCTTCAGGATGTTAAAATTCTGACTGCCTATCAATTGTTCAACATCAGCAGCCGTGAACATATTCAGATGCAATGGAAAGATTCCAAGTCGCTTCATTAATCGATACGAGGCAAATTCCAATCTGGTCCCAAAACTCATTCTGTCTCTGAAACATGCTGTTTCAGATATAAACAAGCCACCTGGTTTCAGTAATTCGTTAATTCTCAGAATTACCTTTTCACTGTCATCCAGCAAATGAATTATCGAGTATGCAATTATTTTATCGAATGTTGCTTTTCCAAGATCATCCTTAAAAATTGTACCGAAAGAGAAGGATGCATTTTTAACATTGCCTGCATTTAACTTTTTTATTGCCAGGCTGATCATCTCAGAAGAGATATCCAGTCCGTGAATATGTCTGACCCCGCCTGCAAGTTCCATGGTTTTGGTGCCTGTAGCACAACCGAAGTCAAGAACATTATCATCCGGATTCAGATATTCTTTTGTTCTGGAAATTATTTCACTGGATGCAATTTCAAATTTCTTCTGGTTGTTGTCAAATCTTACTGCCTGCTTATCCCAGAATATTTCAGCTTTATTTTTCATGATTTTTGAAATTAAGGATCGCTCTAACTTGAAAACTTTTTTCTGCCAGCAAATCATGTCATTTACAGTTGCAACCCCTGGCACCAAAATTCCATCCCGGGAAATGCCTTGCAGGATTTTCGCCCTTTTTAATACAAAACAAGTTAAACAAACTGAATATCAGAGTCAAATAAAATTATTAACTAAAACCTGATTGATTTTTTGTTAAAAGCTTTTAGCTGCGAATGAAAAGATGCTCCTTCGGGAAAAGGAACGACAAAATGGGCAACGGTTACAGGCCGCCGGATAGAACTGGCAACTGATTTGCGTCTGAAGTATTTGGATTGATTATTATCTCGTTATTGTTTCCAGACAAAACCCCGGGGAACTATTTTCATTAGACAGATTTCATCCCCCATTTTGATGCTTTTGAGCAACTCTACATCAACCTCGCAGCCAAAGGCCTTTTCAAAAAGAACCTTGCTGTATCCGGTTGTGCACTGGCACCAGGTGTCGGTAACCAGACGGTCTACCTCAGCAAGCATAGGGCAGGGGCAATAAGGAAAATGAAGCATTATGGCTTCATCAGAATATGACATGCCAGCAGCTCTTGCCTTTTCATGAGAACAGAATTCCTCAAGGGAATGTGATGATTCAACGAGGCTTTTCAGAAGCTCATACCTTTCATCCATACCGTATCCGCACTGGCAGTTCATTCTGATCTTCTTCAGTGTATCAGGGTCAAACTCCTTTTCAAGCCTGAACATAGTATTCTTGACCCATGCGGCATTATCCTCCGGTTCTGGTCCCTTTATTACCCTGGCAGCTGTTTCCTCATCGCTGGCTTCTTTTACAGCGTTGTAAATCACCTGTTCCTGAATCTTCCTGATATCAAACATGTTCCTTTTGAATAAAATGGATTTGTGATTGGCAATTTACAAATTGAGACGCAATAAATTGCGTCTCTACGAATAAATCACGAACTCATCTGATGGGCCCTGAGGGCAAATTCGTAATCGCGTGTGGTATAATTGTCATAATGAAATTTAGACCAGTAGGAACTCTGAATAAGATGATACCGCCTGTATCTTGATACTGAAATGGGTTTTCCTTCCATAACTCCCATTACTACCGCGGAAGCATTGCTTTCAACTTCGTATTCGTCCCTTCCGAAATGCTTGGCGAAATACCTTCCCGGTCTGCCATGAAGTCCGGGTACGAACTGGATAGCTATCGATTCCACTGTGTTTTCGAAGAAAACCTGCTTCCCTTCCTCAATCCTCTTATTGATCTTATCCGATCTGAATTTCTTCAGAAACCTCCTTAATGGTGCTTTAAACATGGCTAGATTAAAAGACTATTTGACTAACTACCCAGATAAAACGAGACCGGGCAGCCGCTTATTGTCTTATAATCTTCTGAAAGGTACAAAACGGACCAGTGTAAGGCGTTTCTCCTCAGTTTTTCCGCCTTTCTTTTCGAGCAGGATCAGTTCCTGTACCGACGACGGAGGGCCGACCGGAATGACGAGTCTGCCGTTATCTGCGAGCTGGTCTATTAACGGCCGGGGTATCTCCTGTGCTGCTGCAGTAACAATGATGATGTCAAAAGGAGCATGTTCCTCCCAACCCTGATAGCCGTCGCCATATTTACAGGTAATATTTTTGTAACCCAGATTTCCAAGCAACTCACAGGATTCCCTTGCAAGCTCCGGTACGATTTCAATTGTATAAACCTCCTTCACTATTTCACCCAGAATGGCAGCCTGATAACCTGAGCCGGTTCCTATCTCAAGGGCTTTCTTATATGAAGCTGGTTTTACCACTTCCGTCATGTATGCTACAATGTATGGCTGCGAGATGGTTTGTCCATAACCGATGGGAAGAGGGTTATCGTCGTATGCCCTGCTCTCATACTCCGTCGGCACAAAAAGATGCCTCGGAACCTTTCGAATGGCTTTCAGGGTAAGCTGATCGGAAACACCTCGGCTGACAATCTGCTCCCTGACCATTTTCTCCCGCAGGGCCAGGTATTTGTCGTCGGATTGCGATGCAGAAGCTGCCATTATTACAATTATTGCTGCAACCAAAAAACTCATCCCTGCCAGTTTCCTCCAATATACACTATTCCGGGGATAAAAGCAAACATGAACATCAGGACGGAACCCTTAGCTGTAGCCCACCAGGGAAAGAAAACCGTTTCCAAGAAACTGCATTGCGGGCCATATCGGGAACAGGTTAAGATCGGTAAATACAGTGACAAGAATGAGCCCGAGAAAGATATATGATCCGTATTTATAGAGTCCTTCGTGAAACTTTGGATATTTCCTGAACTGGTTGAGCAACAGGTGCGATCCGTCGAGAGGGGGCAGCGGAATCAGGTTAAAGATAAACAACCCCCAGTTGATATAGATTGCATAAAGCAAAAGATCCCTTGTAATACTTATCCAGTCTCTGAAAAATCCTGCAGTGTAATGCGAGAACAGCGAAAATACCACCGAAAGGACCATGGCTGTGAGAGCGTTGGAAAGTGGTCCTGCAACAGCGATCTTCATTACATCCTTCCGGGGATTTCTCAGGTTTTGTTCATTGAACTGAACAGGCTTTGCCCATCCGAATCCTGCCACGAGGAGCATTACAAATCCAAGCGGATCAATATGCTTAAGGGGGTTAAGAGTAACCCTTCCCATCTGTTCGGAGGTTGTATCGCCGCATTTTTTAGCCATCCAGGCATGGCTGAATTCATGCACGGTCAGTCCGAGGATTATTCCCGGAAGAAATTCGAGAGTTCGTGAAATTGCCAGATTTCCCATTCAGATCCTGCTCTTTTTGACTGGCATCCAGAAATCCTTCTCGGTGAGTTTGCATTCCTTGATCATTTTCCTTGCATACTC
>ERZ795055.3588-NODE-3588-length-11279-cov-3.690574_pt1 | contig 11279 bp, 8 predicted proteins | sample MGYA00375139_ERZ795055 | MGnify/ENA primary metagenome ERZ795055 (study PRJEB30184, sample SAMN05720283) | anaerobic digester metagenome | isolation source: active sludge of municipal wastewater-treating anaerobic digesters | place: USA | collected 2015-01-23 ...
GGGAGCGGCGCGCCGCATTTGTTGCAGCCGTGGTCCGCGAGCCCGAAGCGGTTCTCGCTTGCCGCGCTCATCCCCAGCCGGAGCGTGTGCTCGTGGTGCTGCGGCTCCGCGCCCTGCGACGACGACGCGCTCCAGAGCACCTGTGCTTCGGTGCGGGCCCTGCCGGATTCGATATCAATGCTCTTTAGGTCGACCGCGCCCACGGCAATTTCCCCGAGGTATTCGCGAGAAGCAACATTAAATGCGCTCTTGTAATCGGCAACTGCGTCGCGTGCGAGCGGCGCGGCGCTTCCCCTCACCCGCGACTGAATCCATCTCCAGAAGAGATAGGAGGCACGGTCTTCAACGACCTGGCGGTTCATGGAGAGGTTCGCGGCACCGAGCTCCGCGAGACCGGGCACGTCCGCGGCAGAACCGCCGTGCCACTCCCCTGACTGCGTGATCTCCGAAAGCACCCAGTCGTACTCGCCCGAGTTATAGATGGAACCGCAGCTGGGGCACTTGTTCACCTGGCTGAAGTTGTCGGGCACGAAGCCGCAGTTGGGGCACTGCCCCTTGAGCCAGTCCTTCGCAGCATCGGTGCGCGCGCCGCGCTTCCTGGTGAATGAATAAATCTCGGTGAAGGGCGATACCGGAGCGGCGGCGAGAGCCCGCGAGGTCTCATCGTCGGACGCGCCGGCGGGAACCGTGACATCGCGCGCAGAGGCATACACGGTCACGTGAAGCGTCTGATACGCGCCCGCGTCGTCAAACGCCGCCAGTCCCGTGCGTGAAACATTAATATCAGACATCACGTTCTTCACTCCTTCGACGTCGCGCATGATCTCGAGCTGTATGCGGTAACGGTTGTAGACGCCCTGGGACAGGTAGTTCCGCACCGGGGACATGTCGCCTGCAGACCAGGCGGCCTGAAGGCGCTGGAATATTTCCGCAGCGCGCCGCTGGAACTCCTCAAGCGAGAATTCCGGATCGTCGCGCCGCACGGCCGCGACGATCTCTTCCGTGCGGTCGGAAGGGGGCGGTGCCGATGCGTTCAGCAGCGTCATCGTCCTCCCTTTCAACCTGATATATCGGACAACGAACACGACGATGATGACGAACACGGCGATGAGAACGCCCATGACGATAAAACCGATGATGATATCCCTGGTGGCGTTGCTGCCGGACGAGTGTCGCGTCGAAGATGGATAATGCCGGTAGGTTGTTCCCGACGACCGATAGCTCCTCGAACTACTGCCGCCATACGAGCTGCTGCGGGAACTGCTGCTGCGATAACTCCTGCTCGACGACGATGACCGATAGGAGCTTGACCGGGACGAACTGGAGCTGGAGCGGTAACTCTGGCCGCGCCCCGCCCTGCCGTAACCATCATCGGGCAGCGCCATCACGCCCAGAACAATCACGCATGTCCACGCCGCTACGAACGCTGCCGCTGGCCATCTCCTCGCCATCATTGCCATTCCTCCCATGGATTGATTGATGTATGATATCCGCCGCGCGCGTAAAAGCAATTAGTTTTTGCGGTACGGTGTCACCGCCTGCCGAGAGGCTGGACGATATCCTTTATTCGTCCGCCCTCCACTGCCTCCATGAACTCCTCGCCAATCACCCTGGAGCGCCGCGCGACCTCTTTCCAGTAGCGCACGCGGTCGTCGTCATGGCCCATGAAGCGGCGGAAATCATCGCGGTCGGGGACCATTTTCAGGGGCAATCCATCCACAAATTCGGCGGAGGGAGATACCAGCACCACGTTCTCCATAAAGGCGGGCGTGAAGTTGCGCCAGCGCAGGGATTTGTCGAACCAGCCGGGGACTATATGATCGAAGAAATGCGGATAGAGCACCAGGGCGTCAACGGCGACGTTGTACGGAACATCCAGGTGATAGTCGATCACGCCCCCGTCGCGCCAGGTCCCCCGCGGCGCACCGGGTATATCACGCATCCCCTCCATGACAAGCGGTATGGAGCCCGACGCCATGAGCGCCTTGCGGAAATTCGGTTCCCCAAGGGGAATCCTGGCCGTGGGAAAGTTGTCCATCCCGAAAAAGGGAGGGATGCAGCGCGGATCATGGAAAAGCCCGCGCTCGAAGAAGAAACGCAGCAACCTTCTGCCCGCGAGGTTCGCCATCGCGGCAAGTGCCACGTGCGTCCCCTGGAGCATCTTCACGTCGCTCGCGCCGAAGGAGCGCGAGCGCACGGCTATCATGTTCATGCGCATGTACGGGTGCCCGAGGATGTGCCGGATGTCATCATCACCCAGGTAGGCATCCATCACCCGGAACGATTCGCGCGTCACTTCCTTCGCATCGGGTTTGGACGAGTAGCGCTGGCCGGTGTAGGCCTCCTCGAAGGCCTCTATGGCGCGCAGCGGGTCTTTCTGCGCCAGGGCGGCCATCCTCCAGCTCCCGATGGAGGAGCCGAGCAGGAAGAGCGGATCCTTCCGCTTCCCGAAAAAGCGCGGCAGTACCCGGTCGATCCCGGCGAGAACCAGCCACTTGGGCCCGCCCGAGGCGCCCGCCAGGACCTGCACCCTGTTGGGGGTAAGCCCTCCTTCGCGGAGGATGGCGAGCGCCCTGGAACCGGCCCTCACGCTGATTGATTTGAACATGTCCCGCTCCCTTCGCCCGTTATCCACTCCAGAGCGTGGATGAATATAGCATTCATCTACAGCACGTGCAACAGAAATTTATCGCGCCGGACCGCTCGTCGCGATGTATTCGATATCCCAGGGACATCCATTGAATAGAGGCAGCCCCGCGACGCGCTCCCCTGCGCCGCACCGGGTCATTTTTTTCGGAATTTCGCGATAATAAATTCAATTTTTGATATGCGCACATCGTACTAATAACCGAGAACCACGGGAGGACACATGAAAATCGCGACGACAATCAACATCAGGAAGGATCTGCTCGCGCGGCTAATCGAGACCGCCGAAATATCAGGGGCATCACCCCAAGACCTTGTTTCTTCAATGCTGGGCAAATACATGGTCGATGATCGGGTGAAGCACTCCGCCTTTGAGCGCGTCCGCTACCAACAGCGCAGGGAGAGGGGCCAGTGGAAGCGGCTGCATGTTTCGATGCGGTGTGACGAGTACGAGTACTGCATCGACCTGAGAAAAGTATGCAAAATGTCTGTTTCTTTCCTTGTTGCATGTGCCATTGAGCGATACCTTGATGAACTGTTGGTGAAATGCAGCAAAAACGCAGATAGTTATCATTATCACAATTACGCTATCATGAACATAAAAATAGAAAACGTCAGTTGCTGGGTAATATACTGGGGAATCCCCCCACGGCTACTCGCCTGATGACAAAATAACAAGCGTTAAACCGGCAAACCCATCCGTTAAAACCCCCCACAGGGGCGGAGTTTTACACTACTATAATCCGCCGACTCTGATGCTATTGTTCTTGTAAAATGAACTTACTTCAACATCATTATATCTTCTCATTTTCGTTCCCGGAATTTCACAATCTGGCAACCAGTCGTTCACGCACCGCTTCGAGGAAACCACATGGGTCATGCCATATCATTCTTCACTGCCGCCATCATCCTACTTCTTTCTCTCGCCTGCACCACGGGTAATATGTCGTCCTCACAATCTCCCGATTGCGGCGCTAATCCCGATCATGAAGAATTATCTTTTAAAGTATTCACGATACGAATGGCAAGCGAGAACATACACCACAAAGCGCTGAAAGCATTTCTACGCAACAAGGTCGATGATCTCAACGCGGCGTTCGATCCGGAGATATTGCTGAAAGAATTTCCGCGGCTCAGGATGAAGGGACACACGCGGCTCCGCTACGGATACCGCGGGAGCCCGCTCTGGGACGGGGCCGGCTACGTGTATATAATCGAGAACGGGAAACCGGAGACGCTCAGCAGGCCCGACATCTACAAAAAATATGTCTGCTTCGACAAGTGCGCGGAAGGATTCCTCCAATTCGTCCTGTTTCGAGAGGAACTTGACCTGCTGACGCTGAAGCAGCACGCCAACTACGCGCAGTCATGGTTTGTGCCATCGAAGCGAAGTTTCGAACGCATATGTTCACACCGGGACCCTGGCAAGGCATACTACACTTCCGGACGATGGTACGACAGCTTCCTTCCGTCGTATCCCGGAGAAAACGCCCGCGACTCGGCATTCTGGCGGAGGTTTCGTTTCTCCTTCCGGAGTTTAGCCCCCACCGTGACAGTGGAGGGCGAAAGGGCCCGTATTAAATTCTTCCGCTTCTCCCCATGGGGAGGCATCTATCCATCGGAATATCTCATGGATACCGTGACGGGCACGCTGTTCCAGGAATCAGGCCAGTGGGCTTTCCCCGTTTACCGGAAGGGTGATTTCATCATCCCCTTTCACTGCGGGGTGATGCTGTGATGTTCGCCAGGAGGGAGGGCCTTTCCTACGGCGGGCAGATGGCACAGATGGAGCGGTATGCTTCCGTGGACAGATACCGGTCCCCCCGGTCGGGGAAGAGCGTCACCACCGTGGAGCCGCGCGGGAGATCGCGTGCGACCTGGATGGCGCCCCAGAGGGCGGCGCCGCTTGAGATGCCGCAGAACAATCCCTCCGCCAGCGCAAGGTCGCGCACCGTCTCGAAGGCATCCTCGTCTTTGCAGATCATCCTTCCGTCGAGGAGCGATGGTTCAAAGATGGGCGGCACGATAGACTCGTTCATGTTCTTCAATCCCTGGATGCGGTGGTTCAGCGACGGCTCGATGCCTATGACCTTCGTCCGGGGATTCTTTTCGCGGAAATACCGGGAGCATCCCATGAGTGTCCCGGTGGTCCCCATCCCCGCGACGAACGCGTCCACCTCTCCCTTCGTGTCGCGGATGATCTCCGGCGCCGTCGTCTCGTAGTGCGCGAGCCAGTTCGCCGGATTTGCAAACTGGTTCGGCATGAAATACTTATTGCCCATGACGTCCTTGATATGCTGCGCGCGGATGATGGCGCCGTCGGTGCGGTCGCATCCCGCGGTGAGCTCGAGCTCCGCGCCGAGCGCGAGCAGTATTGAGCGGCGCTCCTCGCTCACGCACGTGGGCATGGTGAGCTTGATCTTGTAGCCCATTGCCGCGGCGATCATCGCCATCCCTATGCCCGTGTTTCCCGACGTCGGTTCCAGGATGGTCTTGTCCTTCGTGAGCTCGCCCGACTCGATCGCCTTCCTGATCATGTAGTACGCCGGGCGGTCCTTCACGGAGCCGCCCGGATTGGAGCCCTCGAGCTTCGCCAGGATGCGCGTGCCCTTCTCGTCCGGGTTCCAGAGATTCCGCAGTTCCACCAGCGGGGTGTTCCCAATCGCGTCAATGATGCTCATATCTCACCACGAAGTATGCCGGAGCAGTATAATTTCCCGCATCATCAGCCGATGCGCGATAATATTGCAACACATTTTCTTCGCCCGCCGCGGGTTGCCCACGCGGGTAATTCCATCAACCTCCCCTGATAAATTTTCTTGATTATTCGAGGTCCCGGGAGTAGAATGCGGGTTCGTCCACACAATTGCGTTGAACGCACAACGGGGAGCAACCACGATGAGCAGCCAGGGCAGTCTCACCGAAATACTGAAAAAAGCCGACATCTTCTCGTCGCTCGACGAGGCGGCGCTGCGGATACTCGGCACCAACCTCCGGCGCGAGTCGTTCAGGGTGGGCGATATCATCTGCCGCGAGGGGGAAAGCGGCGGCAGCATGTTCGTGCTGGAATCCGGGACCATCCGCGTCCTCAAGCGCGGCGGCGACGGCGTGGAGGTCGATATTGCCGCGCTCGGCCCGGGCGAGGTCGCGGGCATCATGAGCCTCTTCGGCGACGACACGCGCTCGGCGACGCTCATGGCCGATGGCGATGTGGTTCTCTGGGAGATGCGCGATACCGAGTTCCAGGCGCTCCTTGACGCGCACCCCGCCATCTCGCGCGCGCTGCTCAAGACGCTCAGCCAGTACCTCCGCGAAAACATCCGCGTGGTCGCCGAACTCCGCTCGCACGACGTCGACAACCGTCTCAAGGTGGGGATCTTCGACTCAAAACCGTACACAGAGAAGGCTTTCATCGTGCAGAACAGCGGGCGCTACGCGCTCAAGTTCTTCGACTTCCGCCTCACGCCGGACACCGCCTCCATGGCAGCCGGTTTCAGGGTGATATGCTGCTTCGTCAATGATACCGTAGACCTCGCCGTGGTGAAGAAACTGAAGGAAAACAGCGTGGAGATGATCGCTATGCGGTGCGCCGGCTACAACAACGTGGACCTCGACGCGTGCCGCGCCCACGGCATCTCCGTGGCGAACGTACCCGTCTACTCGCCCTACGCGATCGCCGAGCACTCGGTGGCGCTCATGATGTCGCTCAACCGCCACGTCAACCGCGCGTACAACCGCGTTCGCGAGGGAAACTACGCGCTGGACGGGCTTGTGGGATTCGACATGCACGGGAAGACGGTCGGCATCATCGGCGCGGGGCGCATCGGAATGTGCGCCGTCGACATCCTCGTTGGATTCGGCTGCACGGTGCTCATCCACAACCGCACTCCCGTGAAGGACCCGCGCCCCTGCGTGCGCGACGTGTCGCTCGACGAGCTCTTGCGCGAGTCGGACATCATCAGCCTCCACGCACCGCTTGTCCCGGAAACGCACCACATGATAAACGACGCGGCGATCTCGAAGATGAAGCACGGCGTGATGCTCATCAACACCGGGCGCGGGGGGTTGGTCGATTCGCAGGCGCTCATCAAGGGGCTGCTGGGCGGGAAAATCGGGAGCGCGGGGCTGGACGTCTACGAGGAGGAGGGCGGCTACTTCTTCGAGGACCACTCGGGCTCGGTGCTCAAGGACGAGGTGCTCGCGCGGCTCTCCACGTTCCCCAACGTCATCGTCACCCCGCACATGGCGTTCCTCACCGAGGAGGCGCTCCTGAACATCGCGGAGGTCACGCTCGGGAACATCCGCGCCTGGGAGGAGGGAAAGCGCGGCGGCGATATCCCGAACAGCCTGGTGAAGTTCGGCTGACGGGGAGCCGCTACGGGACGGACGCGGTTTCGAGTGGCGCCCTCTCTCGCGCCGCCATCCCCGCACGAAACCGCTTCACTGCCTCGCGCGGGTTCCGGCCGTAGTACGCCTCGACGACGCGCACCATCCCCTCGATCTTTTCGTGCTTCCTTATCAGGGTGAAGAGCGTGTGCGAGTGGAAGGAGTTCCGCGAAAAATAGAGACTGAAGCGGTGTCCCCTGCTCTTGTGCAGGTGCGCCGGCAGGTATTCGGCGATGTAGCGCAGTCCGCGGACGAACTCATCCCTCACGTTCACCTCGAAATCGTACATGCCCTCCTCCGCGAGCGCGTTGCACTGGCGGAAGATCCACGGCGACTTCACCGCCTCCCTGCCAATCATCACGCCGTCACATCCGGCGGCCTCCATCTTCGCGAGCGCGTCCTCCGCCGAGGAGACGTCGCCGCTGCCCACCACGGGCACGCCGGCCGACTCTTTCAGGATCTTCACCAGCTCCCAGCGCGCGTGCCGCGCGTAGCCGAGCTTCGCGTAGCGGGGATGCAGGACGATATAATCGGCGCCCTCGTCGCGGAGCATCCTGCCGAAGCGGACCATCATCTCCTCGTCGTCGTGGTCGAAGCCGGAGCGCGTCTTCACCGAGAGCGGCAGAGCCGTCGCCTTCCTGCACGCGCGCACTATCTCCGCGGCACGCGCCTCGTCGCGCAGCAGCCAGGCGCCGTGCCCCTTCTTCATGATGTGGTGGATGGGGCAGCCCATGTTGAGGTTTATCCCCCACGGTCCGTGCGCCTCAAGAATGCGGCAGGCAGCGGCCATCTTCTCCGGGTCGCCGCCCTCGATCTGGTAGACGAAATGCCTGTCGAAGCCGTGCCGCGCCGCAAGATACTCGTTGTGCGGACCCCCGCCCACGATCGCCGCGGCGGAAAGCATCTCAGAGTGGAGCACTACGCGGTCGTCGTGCCCCGCGATCATCCTCCTCAGGGCAGGCGTGGTGATCTCCGCCATGGGCGCCATGAAAAATCTCGAAGGGAAACGCATCACCCGCGCACCCGTGAAAGGATTTTCCCGCCGCGCTTCGCGAGCAGCGCCTGGTTCGCCTCGAGCTCTATCCCCAGGTACGATTCCTCCGGAAACTTTTTCCTCAAGGCGGTCGTGAATCCGTCGGTGGCGCCCCTGTAGGGATAATTCATCCTGATCCGGATTCCCGGTATCTCCCGCGCCAGGAGCGGCGCGAGCTTTTTACAGAACTCGCGCTCGATCGCGCGCGCCGGATCGTAGAGGAGGCCGATATCAGCCTCCCTCTTCCTTCCGCCGAGGACGGGGGTGAAGCTGTGCACGGAGAAGTGCAGCGCGACGGCTCCCGCCGCGATGGTGGCGGCGATATCATTCTCCACTTCCCTCCGGTAGGGCTCGTAGAATCGCGCGAGGATCCATTCGCGCTCCGCCTCGTCCAGCCGCCGCGTTACCTCCGAGAAGAGGTTCCTGCTCTCACGCGAGCGGTTGCAGTCCACCAGCAGCCGCGAAACGCCCGTGAAATGGAGCGGGCAGCCGAACGCGCGGGCGAGCGCCCTTGCGAGCGGGAGCGCGCCGAGATCGTATCCGCGGTGGCTTGCGAGGAGCCTCGCCTTCCCGGAAAAAAGTTTCGCGTACGGGCGGGGGATGCTGTTGCCCGCGTGCTCGCAGGTGACTATCGGTCTGACGATCATGGCATGTACGGAACGTTGTGCGCAAGACAACCGGCAAGCTCCCGGTAGACGCGCGCGATATCGTCCCTCCCTCCTTTTTCACCTATCCCGCGCACGATCCTCTCCGCGAGCGTCCCGTGCCCAGTTAGCATCTCCAGGCGCGGCAGCACCGCGCGGAACTCCGGGTAGCGCTCCGCGAGCGACCCCGCGAGCAGTCTCCAGACTTTCGCTCCGTTCCGCGCGCTGCCGTCCAGGCCGAAAAGCCCCTGGTATTCGCGACCCGATATCACCGTCTCTCCGCCCTTGCGCGCCGCGCTCCACAATACTTCCGCGAGCAGGTCCGTCGGGAATTTTCGGAGCGCCGCCGGCGGCGAGAAGAATCCTTCCACAAGTCCCCGCACCAGGTACACGACAGCCCAGGCGACCGCATTGTCCATGGCCGGGCACTCCTGCGTGTCTATCAGCCGAATCTCGATGGTGTTCCGGTCAAAGCGGGCGATGGCGCCGCGGGAATTCAGCCACTCGTCGCGGATGATTTCATCGGGGTCGAGCGAGGCCATGTCGCGGTACATCGGCTCCAGGATTTTTGCGCGATAGTCCGCCTGGGTGAAGACGTCCTCCGGTATCACCTTCCCCGCGATCGACGGGACCTTCTTCTGGTTGTCGCGGTACACCTCCAGGCGCGTGTCCATCGATCCGGTGAGACGCCCCTCCATCACGGGCGAGCTCGCCGCAAGCGCCGGGATGAGCGGCAGTGCCACGCGCACCGCCGCGTGGAGCGCGCCGAACTCCGCGTCGCTCCCGAATGGAAGGTTGAGGTGGAGGCTCTGGAGGTTCGCCCAGCCGTGGCGGCGGCAGTCGAAGATGCGGTGATACGTTTCGTATATTTCGAGGTCGCCGTGGTCCCAGAGCTTGGTCTCTTCTTTCGGGTCCATGAATGGGTGCATCGCCGTCGGGAGGAGCATGGCGCCGCGCGGCGCCATGCGCTCGTTCATCGCCTCCACGCCTTTCGCGAAAAGCGCATCCAGGCCCGCCGGTGACGGCGCGGGCCCGTTGGTCTTCAGCTCCACCAGGTGCTTCACCAGTTCGTTGGAGTACGCAATCTCCCCGTCTTCGAGCTCGTTCACAATTTCTCCGCGCGCGTCCCGCAGGAGGATATCGGCGATGGGGCGCACCGCGAGCGATTCGCGGTCCACTATCATGTACTCGGCCTCCACGCCCAGTCCCTGGAAGAGCCGCAGCGCCGGTCCCTTTTCCATCAGCTCCTCCAGGACATCTTCTGCTTCACGCGCTCGAAGAAGACGCGCATGATCTTGTTGTAGAGCTCGTCCCTGAGCACCTTGTCCTCAAGCCCCGCCTCGACGCTCGGATTGTCGTTTATCTCGATGACGTAGCACTGCCGCCCTATCGTCTTTATATCCACCCCGTAGAGCCCGTCGCCCACCAGGTTCGCCGCGCGCAGGGCAATCTTCACCACCTGCGGCGGCGCGTCGTGCACGTGCATCACGTCCCACTTGCCGTAGCGGCGGCTCCCGGTCTCGTTCCAGTTCATGATCTGCCAGTGGTCGGCAGCCATGTAGTAGCGGCAGACGTAGAGCGGCTCGCGGTTGATGATCCCCACACGCCAGTCGAACTCCGTGGGCAGGTACTCCTGCGCGAGCAACAGGCTCGACTTCTCCAGCGCGGGGGCGGCGATCTCCAGGAACTCCTTTTTATCGCCCACGCGCTTCACGCCCAGCGAGTAGGCGCTGTCGGGTTCCTTGAGGATGAGGGGATACTCCATGGACGCCGCGGCCTTCTCCATCCCGTCGCGGTTGAAGACGATGGTGCGCGGTGCCGGGATGTTGTAGTTTTTCAGGAGCTCCGCCAGGTAGACCTTGTTGCAGCAGCGCAGTATCGACTCGGGATCGTCGATCACCACCAGGCCCTCGGCCTGGGCGCGCTGCGCGAAGCGGAAGGTGTGGTGGTTCACGCCGGTGGTCTCTCGCAGGAAGAGCGCGTTGAACTCCGGGATGCGGTGGTACTCCTCCTTGTCGATCAGGTCCACGTTGAAGCCGTTCTTCTCCGCGGCCCTGACGAAGAGTTTCACCGCTTTCTCGTCCGAGGGCGGCTCCACCTCCGAGGGATTGACCAGGATCCCCATGTCGTAGGGCGAGTGGCGGCGGCGCCACTTGGAGTAGATCGACCGCGAGAAGTAGCCCTGCGCCGCTTCGATCAGGAATGAGAAGTGGTCGGCGGGGATGTCCTTCACCGAGAGGAGGCCGATGTGCTGTATCTTCCACTTGCCGTAGCGCCTCGTGAACGAGGCGCGGATGAGCGGCGCCGGGAAGAGCTTGAAGATGCGCTGGCTGATGACGTCGTAGCGGCTGGCTATGTTCCTGCCGAAATAAATGGAAAGCACGAACTCCTCGGACTTCAGCGGGGAGAGCGCCTCCTGCACCAGCTCCTCGATGTCCTCGGCAATGATCCGTATCAGGTTGGGCGATTTCATCTCCTGCATGGTCTCGATGTTCGGGAACGCCTTGTGCCCGCGCGCGGAGGCCAGGAGCGACACGTAGTAGCCGGTGCTCTGGTAGCGGTAGCTCCGG
>ERZ795055.3591-NODE-3591-length-11272-cov-4.427922_pt1 | contig 11272 bp, 7 predicted proteins | sample MGYA00375139_ERZ795055 | MGnify/ENA primary metagenome ERZ795055 (study PRJEB30184, sample SAMN05720283) | anaerobic digester metagenome | isolation source: active sludge of municipal wastewater-treating anaerobic digesters | place: USA | collected 2015-01-23 ...
TTTCAACCCCAACCTGTACCGCATCGTTACCTTCGACCAGCGCGGCTGCGGTCGCTCGACCCCCTACGCCAGTCTGGAAAACAACACCCTCCAGGACCTGATTGCCGACATGGAACTGCTCCGTGAGCGCCTGAATATCGACAAGTGGGTGCTGTTCGGCGGCTCATGGGGTTCGACGCTGGCGCTGGCCTATGCGCAGAAACACCCACAGCGCGTGCAGGCACTGATATTGCGCGGCATCTTTCTCTGCCGGCCACAGGACTTTCAGTGGTTCTATCAGGAAGGCGCCAGCCGGATGTTTCCCGACTTCTGGGAAGACTATGTGGCACCGATCCCGAAGGACGAGCGTGGCGACCTGATGCAGGCCTTCCACAAGCGCCTGACCAGCTCTGACGAAATTGCCCAGATGCAGGCTGCACGCGCCTGGTCCGGCTGGGAGGGGCGCACCGCAACCCTGCGTCCGAGCGCGCAAGTGGTCGACCGCTTCCACGATCGAGCCCTGTCGATAGCGCGCATCGAGTGTCACTACTTCGTCAACAACGCGTTCCTTGAACACGACCAACTGCTCCGCGATATGCCGAAGATTGCCCATCTGCCGGGCATCATCGTGCATGGCCGGTATGACGTGATCTGTCCGCTGGACAACGCCTGGGCGCTGCACAAGGCCTGGCCGAACAGCGAACTGCAGATCATTCGCGATGCCGGCCACGCCGCAGGCGAGCCGGGCATCACCGATGCGCTGGTGCGGGCAGCCGACCAGATCGCCCATCGTCTGCTAGAGCTGCCGCTGGAAGAAGCATGAAGGCACTCCTGCAGCGGGTTCGAGAGGCACACGTGAACGTCGCCGGCGAAACGGTCGGCGCCATTGATCAGGGCCTGCTGGTGCTGGTCGCTATAGAGCCGCAGGACAATCAGGCCAGTGTCGACAAAATGTTGCACCGATTGCTCAACTATCGGGTGTTTGCCGACGCTGCGGGAAAGATGAATCTGTCGCTGAAGGATATTGCTGGCGGCTTGTTGCTGGTCTCCCAGTTCACCCTGGCCGCCGATACCCGCAGCGGCATGCGCCCGGGCTTCTCCACGGCGGCATCACCGGCGCTGGGCGAAGCACTGTTTGGCCAGTTGCTAGAGCAAGCCCGCGAGCAGCACGCCATTGTCGCCAGCGGGCGTTTTGGCGCCGACATGCAGGTGCATCTGGTGAATGACGGACCCGTGACTTTTCTGCTGGAGTGTTGAATCGATGAAACGCTGAAACGCTGCGGTTTTACAGTGCCCGCTCCGCGGAGGCCAGCTGCACGCGGTTACGCCCTTCGCGCTTGGCCTGATACAGAGCGGCATCTGCAGCATGCATCAGCTCATCCAGCCCGTCGCCATGCAGCCTGCGGCTGGCCAAACCGGCGGAAAATTCTATGCTCAGAACACCAGCCTTGGTCATCATTGCAGTCGTTGCGAACTGTTCGCGCAAGCTCTCCACTCGGGCCAGGGCTTCCTGAACACCAAGGCCAGGCAAAATCAGCAGGAACTCCTCGCCACCGATACGGAAGACCACATCAGTGCTGCGCAAACTGGTCTCGAAAAAATCTGCCACCGCCCGCAGCACTTCATCGCCAACCATGTGGCCATGGGTGTCGTTGAGCTGCTTGAAATGATCGAGATCAATCAACGCCAGCACCAGCTCGGAGTCTTCACGGCGTGCTCTGGACTGCTCCCGCTCGAAAAATTCGTCCAGATAGCGCCTGTTGAACAGGCCGGTCAGCGGATCGTGCAGTACCTGCTCACGCGCTTGTTCGTGCAGCCGGGAAATGGTCTTGAGGCGCTCCTCGCTCACCACCAGCGCTTCACCCAGGCGCAGCTCACTTAAATGTGGCTGGGTAACGTCGCGCAAATAGAGCATCTGACCCAGGACAAAATTTCCCGTCCTTGACGAGCGCTCGATCAGACGCCGGTGCACCTCAAAGAAGCGCTGCGGGTTGTGCAGCTCCAGCAGCGGTGGAGTGTCGGATACCACCTGCAGCGCCAGCAACCCGGAAAGCTGCTGGCCGTAGACCGGCCAATCCTGCAGCTTGCGCCCCTGCCAGCCAGTATTCAGTGCCGCCAACTGCAGAGCTGCCGGATTGGCTTCGATCACTTCCTGCCGGCTGTTGATCACCAGTACAGGGTCAAACAGAACCTTGAGCAGCAAATGCTGGGCAACCGGAAGCAAGTCAAACATCCGGCCGCCGAAGATCAGCGCCACAAAGGTAATCAGCACAAAGACAAAGGTCATCGGCGTGGGATCAAAGCCGAAAATCGTCCAGTCGTAATGCACGTAGGCCAGATGCGCCGCCAGTGGCAAGGCGCTGAGCGCCGCAAACACCAGATAATGCCGTCGATGCCGGCCCTGGCTGAGATACGCAGCACGCAACACCACCCCGACACTGAGCATCATCAACAGATAGACATACACGGAGACCAGAAAAAACAGCGGCCCGTGCACGTAATGCAAGGGCGCTCCCGGCTCGGCGGAAATCGGCGCGGTCTCTGGCAGATAGAACCAGCCGTGCCAGGGATTGCTCAGTGCCATCAACCAGGCCAGCAGCGGCATCACGGACAACCCTGACAGTCCGCGCAGACCCAGCGGCTTGTTCTCGCTATTGACGTACTGCCACAGGAATACCGCCCAGAAGGTCGGTGTAGCCACCAGTCCCGGCCAGGCCATGCTGGCCCAGAACAGCTTGCAGCCTGCGGCTTGTGCGGACATCTCAGCTGCCGCCGTGGCTACCCACCAGATGGCCGCAAAGTGCAATAAAGCAAACCCGTAGCGGCCCGGAAAGTCGCGCTGGCGAACAACCCAGAACGACAAGAGCAGCATGCCAAGGCACAGCAGCAGTGCAAAAAGTACCGGCGGCGAAAGGCTCCAGCCCGCATTGCAGCTACTCATAAGCCAATATTCCAGACACAGATGTGCAGGTCATATAACCCCGTGCAGGCTGCACCCATCGGCAGCACAAGTTCAATCTATCAGAGCACACAAATGGTGCAATGCATTATCAGTTGCCTGACAGGCACCAGTCACCGGCTGGCCTTGCCGGAAACCTGACAGTTCATTAATCTGCGCCATGAACTCAACGTAGCAGTCCCAGCCTCAGAGGAATCCCAGATGAACACTCTTACCAAACTTTTTGCCACCGCTGTAATCAGCCTCAGTCTTACCGCCTGTGTTACCGGCGGCAACAGCGCCGGCGAGATGGAAATTCGCAGCGGCAAGATCGAGCAGATCAATCCCGCGCAAATCACCAGTTCGCACCACTCCGGCCTGGGAGCCATTGTTGGCGGCCTCGGTGGACTGGCACTGGGCAGCCTGATCGGCAATGGCACCGGGCGTGATGTAGCCATGGCGGCTGGTGCCATTGGCGGTGCATTTGCCGGTAATGAAGCACAAAAGAACTATGATCAGCCAAAGCCGGGCGAGCAGATCATCGTGCGTCTCAAAAGCGGCGTGCTGGTTTCCGTGACGCAGCCGGTAAGCAGTGTTCTGCAGGTGGGTGAAGCAGTCTTCGTGGAAGGCACGGGTACTGACGCCCGCGTGGTACCGCAAAACTGATGACGACCGACAGGCACCGCAACGGTGCCTGTCAACAATCACGAAATCAGGCCTGCCGAGCCTGATCCAGCAGTAACTGCTCGAACTGATCTGCCGGCACGCCTGGTGCCCACAAAAATCCCTGTCCCAGATCGCAACCTAACTCCACCAACCGCTGCAGCGTCTGGTGATTCTCGATACCTTCTGCCAGAACCTTCAGATTCAAACTGTGGGCCATCTGCACAATGGCGCGGACTATCGCCTCGTCCGGCGGGTTATCAACCAGGCGCCGGATGAAGCTCTGGTCAATTTTCAATATTTCTACCTCGAAACGCTGCAGATAACCCAGATTGGAATAGCCGGTGCCGAAGTCATCGATCGACAGGCTCACGCCCCTCTCACGCAGGCGTTGCAGCACCGCGGTAAGCGCTACCGACTCATCAATGAACAAAGACTCGGTCAGTTCCAGCTCCAGCGCGCTTGCTGGCAGTCCGGAGTCCTGCAGGGCGTTACTCACCATCTGGTCAACATCCCCTCGGCGAAACTGCACAGGGGACAAATTCACCGAAACCCGCATCCCGCCGAAGCCCTCACGGCGCCAGCACATGGCCTGGGCACAGGCCTCGTGCAAGACCCAGGCACCGACATCAATGATCAGGCCGGTTTTTTCGGCTATCGGAATAAAGGTTTCCGGCATGATCAGGCCCAGCTCCGGGTGTTGCCAGCGAATCAGCGCCTCGCCAGCCACCAGTCTGCCGCTGACCAGTTCGATCTGTGGCTGGTAATGCAGGACAAACTGCTTGCCTTCGAGCGCCGGGCGCATGTCTGCGGCCAGGCGAAGGTGCTGATTGACGCTGCTATTCATCTCCTCGTCATAACAACGCCAGGCATTGCGGCCGGAGTCTTTGGCCTTGTACATGGCCATATCGGCTTTTTTCAACAAGGTATCGAACTCCATACCGTCATCGGGCGCCAGCGCCACACCGAGCGAGCAGGACATGAGTACCGGCTGACCAGACACGATAAAAGGCGTGCTCAGACGTTCAAGCACCTTCAGCGCAGCGCTGGCAGCGTCATCCCGACCGTTGATCTCGCCAAGACTAAGCAGAAATTCATCACCACCCTGCCGGCACACGGTATCTCCGCCACGCACCACATGCTGCAGCCGGTCGGCTACCTGACACAGCAGGTCATCACCGGCATGATGGCCCAACGAGTCATTGATGGTCTTGAAGTTATCCAGATCGAGAAATAACAGCGCCACTTTGGTCTTGCCGCGCCGGCTAAGTTCCAGTGATTGCTCGAAGCGATCGCGTGCCAACAAGCGATTGGCCAGCCCCGTGAGGGGGTCGTGGCGTGCCAGATGTTCTATCTGCAGTTGCGACTCGCGCACACGCTGGTTTTCAGCCTCAAGCTTGCTCAGGGCGTTGCGCAAGTCGCCCGCCAGCAACCAACTGGCGAAACCTACTGTGGCCAGTACCACCGCTGCATCAACGATATTTCCCGCGCGTAATGGCGGCACTTCGTTGAGGTATATGCCCTTGATGTTGAACACGCCGTTCAACACAACATTGACCAGCATAAAGCCCAGCAACAACAGAAACATTCGGGCACTACCCATCAACCCGGCAAACACAAGTATCCCGCAGTAGCCCATCAATGCATGGTCACGCAAGCCCTGATCAAGCCAGACCAACAACGTCCCCATCGCGGTCAGAATCACCAGCAGCATGGTGGCGGCGAGCTGCAGATTGCCGGCCTTGGCCATTCGATAGGCGACAACCAGCAAACCTACACTCGCCAGCGTCAGAATGGCGGTTCGCCAGTTACCCACCAGCAGGTTTTGCAGAGCAACCAAAACCAGCGCCAGAGCAACGGCAAAAATGATCTGACTGATTCGCCGCAGCTGCAGCTCTGTCGAGGCCGCACTGGCAATAAACGAATTGAGTTGAGGCTTTTCCATTGAACTCCCAGCGCTCCCAGCCGCCGCAAGTATTTGGACTACTTGGGTAGCGCATCGGCAGTTAACTTTACATGATCTTTGCGATTGCGCCCGGACCCGGCTGCTTTGTGGCGAAAAATGCGCTGACTGCGTCACAGCCTGACTCCTGCTCCCCAAATAGTTTGCACTGCTCGACGACGAGAAATAGCCATGTCCGAACTGACCACCCCGCCCCGCACAAACCCCGACAGCTTGCACTTTCACCCTGAGCGGGAAACCCTGTTCAATGAGCTGCACGCCCGGCCATTTCCGATACTGGCAACGCCTGCGCGCCTGTCACAACTTGTACTGCTACCTGATCAGAGCCAGCCAGCAGCCGAGTTCATGCACCTGCTGGAGCTCTGCCAGCGCTACGCGGTGCTGCCCCCAAGCAGGCAATCCTCTTGCTACTACCAGAATTTCGGTGGTTTCGAACTGCGCTGGGAGCGCCATGCCGAGTTTTCCACTTACACCGTGATCAGCCAAAGTCAGGGCGAAAATTCATTCTCCAAAACCGCGCTGATGCTGATTCCGGAGAACTGGCTCGGCAAGCTTCCCGGCCAGTTGATTGGGGCCATCCATATCGAAATCGCCCCATCTCCGGAAGACTCACCCAGCCCCCATGACATGCGTGCGCACTTCGAGGGACAACGGCTGATCAGCTCACTGATCAATACGGACCAGGCCCGACTGTGGAGCAGCTACCGGATACACAGCGACGGCGCTGCCCGGCTGTTGATCCACAATCAGAGCCTCAACCCGTGCCAGACCGGTCGGCTGGTGCGTACCCTGCTGGAGATGGAGGCCTACCGGATGATGTTGCTGCTGGCCTTGCCGCCAGCCAAGGCAATTGCGCCGCAAATAAAAACCATGGATCAGCAACTGGCCAGCGCCATCCAGCAGATCAACCAGATACGCAGCCTCGACGACGAGCGCCAATTACTCACCCGCCTGACCGAGATGGCCGCCCGCATTGAACAACTTTGTGCCGACAACAATTTCCGCTTTTCCGCTGCACGGGCTTACCACGAGCTGATCATCAACCGTCTGGATGAGCTGCGCGAACAGGAATACCCGGGGCTACAGACTTTCAGCGAGTTTCTCAAGCGCCGGCTGACGCCAGCGTGGCGCACTTGCGAAGCGGCCGATCTGGGCCTGGACGACCTGTCCCGGCGCATTGACCGGGCCAGCGAATTGCTGCGCACGCGGATTGACCTGACCATCGAAACGCAGAACCAGCAACTGATGCAGACCATGAACCGCCGCAGTCACGCGCAATGGCGCCTGCAGCAGACCGTAGAAGGCCTCTCGATTGCGGCAATCAGTTATTACCTGGTCGGGCTGAGCAAGTATCTGGCCGAGTCTGCCAAAGCGTTCGGCCTGATCAACAGCAGCACAGTGGCTACCGGCATCGCCGTGCCTGTTTGTGTCAGCCTGGTCTGGCTGGGCATGCGCCGGTTGAAACGCCAACTGCGTGCCGTGGACATCCGGTCAGAAGCACCCTGACAGTATCGACTGATTGTGTGCATGAACAACGCATAGCTGTTACAGCCGGCAGTGGCCGGCTATCATGCGCGCCCTCCCCCTGCATAGCCTGCCGCCATGAAACCGTTACTGATACTGGGTGCTGAACTCGACCGGATCGACACCTGGATTCGTTACGAGAGCAACATGTGCCATAGCTGTGCATCGAGCTGTTGCACCATGCCGGTCGAGGTGCGCTTCAATGACTTGCTGCGTATGGGTCTGGTCGAAGAGTTCGAGCGCAGCGAGCCACGCAAAAGCATCGCCAAGCGCCTGCAGAAAGAAGGCATCGTCGAGCGCTACAACCAGAAAAGCGAGATATTCACCCTGGTACGCATGGCCAACAACGACTGCCTGTACCTTGATCGCAAAACGCGGCTTTGCACGATATATGACATGCGCCCGGATACCTGTCGCAACCATCCGAAAGTGGGCCCGCGGCCTGGCTACTGCGCGTTCAAGCCCAAGAGCTGATGCCTCTGCAGACACCTGCACCGGCCTGCATCAGTTTATCGGATCCGCCTGCACCAACTTCCTGTCACCCAGCGCGATCTGGCCTTTTGGCTTGATCAGGCTGAAGTCGATCAGGGATTGCGGCTGGTACGGATTACCGATCAGCACTGGCCGCTCCCTGAATTGCGCACTAACCAGACTTTTACTCGGATCGAACTCGCCAAAACTCAAGCCAGTCAGATCAGCCCAGGTGTGTATCAGGTTGGAGCTGCTGTAGGGCCTGCTCAACTGCGCACGATAATTCAAAGGTTTTTCCGCCTGCCATTGCGCGGAAGCCCAGACAATAAATGGCACGGTATACATGGGCGCGGTCGGTTTACCTTCACTACGACCGAGCATGTCATTGTCGGGCGAATCGAACACCGCCTCACCATGGTCGGACAAATACAACAGCAAGTCCCGCCCACTATTTGCGGACAGCCGCTCGATCAGGCTGGACACCACAAAGTCGTTGTACAGCACCGCATTGTCGTAACTGTTGTAGGTAGGCAACTGGTCGTCAGTGACCCAGGCTGGTGCACCTTGACGATCAGTAAAGTGATCGTATTCTTCGGGAAAACGGTACTTGTAGCTCATATGGGTACCGAGCAGATGTACCACGATGAACTTGCGCGGCGCCGTATCCGCCAGAATTTTACTGAAGGGCTCCAGCACTGATCCATCGTATTGACGGGAGTTCTGCTCGCGATTGTTGTTCAGATAGACCTGCTCATCGGCCTGTTTGGAAAAAGTCGTGAGCATGGTGTTGCGCTCGGTCATGGTCTGCTGGTTGGTGATCCAATAGGTCTTGTAGCCTGCCTGCTTCATCAGGTTGACGATGGAAGGAGTGGTCAGATAGGCATCCGGATTCTGCTCGTCAGCAAAGGTCAACACTTGCTGCAGCGCCTCGATAGTGTAGGGTCGCGGGGTAACCACGTTATCGAATACCGCCAACTGGTCACGCATGGCATCCAGCCTCGGCGTGGTAGTCCTTGGATAGCCATAAAGGCTCATACGTTGCCGATTGGTCGACTCGCCAATCACCAGCACCAGCGTGCCTGGCAGGTCTGCATGCGCATCCACCAGGTTTTTCAGCGGTGGTAATTCGGCATTGGCCGAAAGCAGCTCCTGCATGTTGCCCAGTTGCTGGCGATACTGGTGATACCCCACCATGATCTGCCATGGTGTTACCGCTGCCAGCCGCTCCTCGAATTTGTTTACACCGGTGCTGAAATCTTCAGTCTTGACCATGAAACGCGCCGGGTAACCGATGGTAGCAGCAGCAATCAGCAGGCTGGCGAGTACCGCCGAGCGCCTGCCCAGATATACCGGTCGGATCTTGCGCCAAAGCAACCAGGCGCCCAGGCCGTAAGTCAGGAAAGCCAACGGCATCCACCAGGCCAGATACTGTCCGATGTACTCCGCCGCTTCGGCATTGTTGCTTTCAAACATGATGAAAATGACGCTTTGGGAGAAGTCCTGACCGTAAATCAGGTAGTAACCAAAGGCCGGCAAAGAACATAGCCAGAGTACGCCACCCAACACACCTGCAAGCCGGCGCGCCTGGGCAGGAAACAACAAAAGCGGGATCAGCCAGAAGCCACTGAGCAGAAAGGTCTGCCGAAAGCCACGCCAACCAATACTGTCAGTTGCAAACAGCAGCAACTGGGTGACGCCTGACATGTACCAGAAAAACACCAGCATCCAGCCGATAGCCGCCCAATCAATGCCTTTCTCTGCGGGTTGTATGCGTGCCGTAGCCAATGGTTATCTCCCGGTTTAGTCAGGCTGCTTGATCGAAAATCGGCAGCCACTCTCAACATGTGCTGGAAAAATAACCACTGCCGTGTGAACAAAACGTCAAACGTTGCCGATCACAACCGGATATTTTCAATAAGCAGAAAAAAGCCCCCGCCAGTCAGACTGGCGGGGGCTTTTCATTCCGGCAGGCGCTTAGTTCTTACCGGCGCGCTTGCGTTCGTTTTCGCTGAGGAACTTCTTGCGCAAACGAATCGACTTCGGCGTCACTTCACACAGTTCGTCGTCCTGGATGAACTCCAGCGCCTGCTCCAGGGTGAAGCGCACTGGCGGCACCAGTGCAATCACTTCGTCTTTACCCGAGGCACGCATGTTGTCGAGCTTTTTGCCCTTGGTCGGGTTCACGCCCATGTCGTTGTCGCGGCTGTTCAGACCGACGATCTGCCCTTCATAGATTTCCTGGCCGTGCTCGACGAACAGCTTGCCGCGCGCCTGCAGGGTTTCCAGTGAGTAGGTCAGCGCCTTGCCGGTGGCTACCGATACCAGCACACCGTTCTGCCGGCCGGACATATCACCGGACTTCATCGGCGCGTAACGGTCGAAGATCGAGGTCAGAATGCCCGCACCCGATGTCAGGGTGAGGAACTCGTTACGAAAGCCGATCAGGCCACGTGCCGGGATGTTGTACTCGAGGCGAACACGGCCCTTGCCATCCGGCGCCATGTTGGTCAGATCGCCTTTACGCAGACCCATCTGCTCCATGATCGCGCCCTGGGAAACTTCCGGCAGGTCGATGGTGACGTTTTCGAAGGGTTCGTGCTTGACCCCGTCGACGATCTTGATGATCACTTCCGGACGACCGAGGGCCATTTCAAAGCCTTCACGACGCATGGTTTCGATCAGTACCGAGAGGTGCAGTTCGCCACGCCCGGAGACCTTGAACTTGTCGGCGCTGTCACCTTCCTCAACACGCAGGGCCACGTTGTACAGCAGCTCCTTGTCCAGACGCTCCTTGATGTTGCGGCTGGTGACAAACTTGCCTTCCCTGCCGCAGAACGGCGAGTCGTTGACCTGGAAGGTCATGGACACCGTTGGCTCGTCTACCGACAGCGGCGTCATGGCTTCCACGTTCAGCGGGTCGCACAGGGTATCGGAGATAAACAGCTGCTCGAAGCCGCTGATACAAACGATGTCACCGGCTGCGGCTTCTTCAACGTCAACCCGGTGCAGACCGTGGTGGCCCATCAGCTTGAGGATACGACCGTTACGGCGCTTGCCTTCAGCATCGATGGCGACGACCTGGGTGTTCGGCTTGATACGACCACGGGCGATACGGCCAACACCGATCACACCGAGGAAGTTGTTGTAGTCCAGTGCGGAGATCTGCATCTGGAACGGACCATCGCGATCCACTTTGGGTGACGGTACGTGGTCGACGATCGCCTGATACAGCGGCGTCATGTCTTCAGCCATTTCGCTGTGATCCAGACCAGCGATACCGTTAAGGGCCGAGGCGTAAACCACCTGGAAGTCCAGCTGCTCTTCGGTGGCACCGAGGTTGTCGAACAGATCAAAGATCTGGTCCAGCACCCAGTCCGGACGCGCGCCCGGACGGTCAACCTTGTTGATCACCACGATCGGACGCAGGCCGGCCTGGAAGGCCTTCTGGGTCACGAAGCGGGTTTGCGGCATCGGGCCGTCCTGGGCATCGACCAGCAGCAGTACGGAGTCAACCATCGACATCACCCGCTCTACTTCACCGCCGAAATCGGCGTGACCGGGAGTGTCAACGATGTTGATGTGGTAGCCGTTCCAGTTGATGGCGGTGTTCTTCGCCAGAATGGTGATGCCACGCTCTTTTTCCTGATCGTTGCTGTCCATCAGCCGTTCAGTATCGAGCTCGTTACGCTCGAGGGTGCCGGACTGGCGCAGGAGTTTGTCTACCAGGGTGGTCT
>ERZ795055.3592-NODE-3592-length-11270-cov-4.921534_pt1 | contig 11270 bp, 6 predicted proteins | sample MGYA00375139_ERZ795055 | MGnify/ENA primary metagenome ERZ795055 (study PRJEB30184, sample SAMN05720283) | anaerobic digester metagenome | isolation source: active sludge of municipal wastewater-treating anaerobic digesters | place: USA | collected 2015-01-23 ...
GCCGTCCTCGACCTTCTCCCCGAACAGCGCCAGACCATGGCCGAACCCGTCCAGCAAGCTCAGCAGGCTGTCCAGCCCTGGCTCGAGGAGTTCCGCAAGGCGGGCGGCCATGTCGTTTACCTGGTCATTAGCCTCAGCGACCTTGGCCCTGAAGCCCCGGCCTTCGCGGTGGTCCCGCTGGCAGACAACAGCGATCCGGCTCGGCTCGCCGCGCTGCTGAGGCAGACCGGCATCCACGCGAACCTGAACACCACGGTCCAGCAGGGCTGCCTCGTGGCCGCCATCGAACCGGTCCTCGAACGCATCCGAGCTCTGAAGCCGGCCGATCTCGGCCACCTCGAATCCGCCTTCGCCGCCGCTCGACCGGGCGTCCTGCAGGCCGCGCTGCTTCCTTACCAGGATGCCGGCCGCATCATCGAGGAGCTCATGCCGGCGCTCCCCTCGATGCTCGGGGGCGGATCGAGCTCGACGCTCACCCGCGGCCTGCAATGGGCGACGCTCTCCATCCAGCAACCTCCGGAATGGTCCGTCGAGCTGGCAATCCGCTCGACAACGGCCGCCGACGCCAAAGCCCTCCATCAATGGCTCGTCCGAGTCTGGACCGCTTGGGGCAGCATCGACGAAATCAAGAGCCACCTGCCCCGATGGGATGAACTGGGTGCCGCTCTCGAGCCCGCTGTCGACGGAGACACCTTGCGCATCCGGCTCGATCGAACCCAGATCGGCGAGCTGGTGCGAACGATCATGCTGCCCGTCCTACAGGAATCGAAGAATAAGGCCGCCCAGGCCATGATCCTGAACAAGCCCACGCCCTGATCCAGCCTCGCCCGTGTTGGCCCGCAGCAACCGATTCAGCTCGCAGCCATGCGAGCCGCCCTGCGCCTGCTCGCTGTCGAGCCATAACGCCATCGGCTGAAATCCGCAAACGCAGGCCACATGGTTTTGTGGCGGGCTCTTACCAGTAGCCGAGGTATTCCGGATTGGGGTTGAAGCTGGTCGCCGGGGGGCGATAGACCACGTAATGAGGGCGCATGATCATCTGCTTGCGCCACTCGACCGATCCATCGGTCCGGCCGACATTCCCACCCTCGGATCCGATGACAGCGGGCTCGACCAGCTGGCCGGAGGCGCTGTATTTGGGGCCGGCAGGGGTGTGCGGGGCGGACGTGATCTTGCTCAGGCCGAGCCCGCTGACCGCGTCGGTCCCTTTCTCGATGATATCGGCCATCAGCACCATGTGGGGCGTGTAGCTGTGGCTTTTGGCCGGGGAATCGAACGGGGCCGCCTGCGTCCCGTAATCGGCGTCCCGGGATCGTTTGTCCAGCTCGGTGGGCAAGCCCCACAGCACGTAGAAACCCAGGCGGGCGGCGTTGTTGTTCAAAAATATCCACTTGCCGTCCTTGTTCTTGTTCGGGCACGTGAAGCAGTTCGTCTTGATCGAAAGCCGCTGGACGAAATGGTCGTAGACAGAAAGCGGCGTCCAGCTGGCGTGCATGACGCCATCGGCCCGCGTCGCAGGCGGAAAGCGCTCGGCGTTGTCGCCGGCGTACATGAGCGCGCCGAGCATGACCTGGCGCATGTTCGATTTGCAGACCGTTCGCCGGGCCTTTTCCTTGGCGCGGCTGAGCGAGGGCAGGAGCATGGACGCCAGGATGGCGATGATGGCGATGACGACGAGCAGTTCAATCAGCGTAAAACCGCCCCGTGCGACCGCCGCCGGGCCCGCCCGGGGATCCGGATGGGCTTCGATCCGGGCGGGATTGGCCCCGCCTATGGTTGCTTGTGTGTTCATCGGCTGCGCAAGCGGTAGTATTGCTCGGTGGCAAGCGGGTTCGGGATGACGTAGCCGCTCGAAGCGCCGTCCACATCCGACCAGCCCGCCTGCTGCCCGTCCAGGGGCGCCTTGCGCTGCAGGACCCAATCCCCCTCCCAGCTCAACACCAGGTCAGCCCCGCTTCGCGCAATCGCCAGCGGCACGGGCGGCAGAGCCGGCGGCACATTCGCCACGATCTGGAAGCCGCTGATCGCCCCGGGCCCGGCCAGCCCGTAAGGATGCGGCGTGGTCACGATCGAGAACGAAGCGCCGTTCAATCCGCTGAAGACCGCGTAGTTGGCGTCGGCGGGAGTGTCATTGACATCGGTCGTGACGGCCCGCACGTAGCTGCCGTTCCACACCGCCAGGTCCATCCCGTGGTAATAGTTGGTCGCGCTCCCCACGCTGACCGCTCCATACCAGTCGGCGACATTCACCATCCCGGCGTTGGCGTGAGGGGCGCCCATGTAGACATACACCGAGTAGCCCGCGCTCTGATATTCGGCGGGAAGATTTGTCACGGTCACGACGACATTGGTCACGCCTCCGTCATCAATGAGTCCGCCCAGCAGGGCGTAGTCGCCCGCAGGCGCAGCGAACGGGCCATTCCACTGTCGATTGTTGGCGGCGGTCCACGTGACCAGGATGGGGAACGATTGGCCGGCGTGGTTGACCAGGTTGGTGAAGCTGCCATTGCTCGCGTTGTAGCCGAACTCGTTCCAGTTGGGCAGCGCGATGGCGCCAGCCACAAGGCCGTTGGCGGCGATGGTGCGGGCGTTGTAGCCCTGGATGTTGAGGCTGATCGCCTGGCCGGGCAGCACGCTGAGCTCGGCTGGCGCGCTCGAGACACTGGCGGCGCCCTTCGCCACCAGGACGCGGTACAGGCCCGCCTGGGAGGTCGAAACCCCGGACAGCGCAAGCACGGCATTGGTGGCGCCGGGCAGGTTCGCCCCGTCCTTTTGCCACTGGTAGCTCAACGGCGTCATGCCATGGGCCTTCGCCTCGAGGGTCAGGGCCGCCCCCGCCAGCGTCGCGCGCGTTTGGGGCTGCTGGGTGATCCGCGGGGTGGCGCCCGCCTGGAAGGCCGCGGCGTAGTGTGCCTGCACCTGCCCCTCGCTCAGGGCGGCACCGTAGACGGCCACTTCATCCACCCGGCCGGGCCAGAAGAAACTGCCGCTGGCGTTCTCGGACGCCCCAGCGCCGATGCGGAACGAGTAGAGATCGTTGGGAACAAAGCTCGTGGCGGTCCGGCCCATCAACGCGCCATTGACATAGAAACACATCGTGGCGCCGTCGTAGGTTCCGACCAGGTGGGCCCACTCGTTGAGAGCGGCGGCTGTCCCCGCCAGCGCGGTCCAGCCGGCCCCATTGCCCAGCCAGAACTCCCAGTTGCCCGCGGGGCTGACGTAGAACAGGTAGCCCTTCGTGTTGCCGGCGGAGCCGTCGCGCGAGGTCACCGGCGAGCGATACGCGCTGCTGCTGCCCGCCAGCAGCGCCCAGCACTCGATCGAGAACACGGGTGGATTCAACGCCGCATCATAAGCCGCATCCAGCTTCGCCCGCCCCGCTCGAGCGCCGAGCGAGTAGCCGCTGAACCCAACCGCTCCATCCGCGTCGCCCAGGAGCGCGCCCTCCTTCCCCCAGGCGAAGTCACCCTCGGCGTCTCCATAGCTCGAATACGCCGTCCGCCCACCGATGATGTCGATGGCGCCGACGGAACCGGCGGGCTCATTCAGGCGCCAATAGGCCACCGGGTTGGCGCTGGAAACCGCCGTGGCGTAGGGCTGCGTCGGCAGCGGCAGGACGCTCAGCGGGACCGGGGCGCTCTCGACCGATTCGGCGCCCAGCGTGACAACGGCGGTGTAGCCGCCGGCGTCCGCCGCGGTGACCGGGAACAGGGTCAGCGACTCCCTCGTCGCGCCGGGGACATTCGTGCCGGCGTGCTTCCACTGGTAAGTGTAATCCTGGTAGTCCGGCAGGGCCGGCAGCGTCAGCGTCACGGTCCCGCCGACCAGCACCGCCTGGGCCGGCGGCGCCACGGGCCCGGTGCTGTAGGCCAGCGCCACATTGGTGCTGGCTACCGACCTCACCGCATTGCTCACCACCACGGCGTACGTGCCCAGATCCGCCCCGCCGGCGGGCCAAAGGGTCAGGGTCGCCGAGGTCGCCCCTGGCAGATCGACGCCATCCTTTTGCCACTGATATCTGAGCCGCGGCGAGCCGGTGGCGGCCACGCTGAAGGTGACCGTCGCGTTGGTGTCGCCCAACACCAGCCAGGCATTTTGCGGCTGGGCATTCAAGGCCGGCGCGACGCCGGCTCCGAGGACTCCGGCCATGTGGTGATCGGCCACCTGCTCGGGCGACAGCGCTCGCCAGTAGACGGCGATCTCGTCCAGGATGCCTAGGAAGAAGCTGCCCGCCGTGGCAAGGTAGGTCTGGTCGGCACCGATGCGGAGCGGGGTTCCCAAGGTGGCATAGACAGGCGTTGTCTGGGTGCCCACCAGCTGCCCGTTGACGTAGAGCCGCTTGGTGGTTCCGTCGTAAGTGCCCACCACATGATGCCACTGGCCTGGCGTCACTGTGCCCCCATTGAGATCGTTCCATGTCTCCGCCGTGGCATTGAGGGAGGCACCCGTGCGGAACTGCCATTGCGCGCCGTTGGCCAGCAGCTCGTATCCGCTCGAACGCGTGCTGGTGCGGGAGGCGATGATGGATTGGCGGCCGCTGGCGGCCATCGGATTGGCCCAGCCCTCAATCGTGAACGAGTTGGTGCGGTTCAAGGCCGTCGAGTGGTCCACCTCGATGTAGCCATTGCCGCCCGCCGGGAAATCCACTGCGGGATCCGTGTCTCCCGCCACCGCTCCCGGCTGTTCCGGACTGACGAACCCGGCGTAGGCGCCGGGGTGGAACGTCGTCACATCCTGCGCGACAGCGGCGCCGGACGCCTCGCCCAGCCGCCAGTAGGCTGCGGGACCATCCTCGAGAACCAGCCGCGCATAGGCCGAGCTGGGCGGGGCCACGACACGCAGGTGGGCGGGATCGCTGGCGGCCGTCTGGCCGGCCAGGCTCACCTCGACAGTGTACTCGCCCTGGTCCCCGCTGGCCGCCGCGGGAATCGCATAGACGCGGGCGGCGGCATTCCCCAGCGGCACGCCGTCCTTTTTCCACTGGTAAGTGTAGCCGGCGGAATCGGCCGGCATCGCGATGCTGAGCTCGATGGCGCCGCCAGCCACCACGGTTGCCTCGCTGGGATCCACGGGGGGCGTTCCCCACGACAAGGTCGCGGCGTCGCTGGTGACCTTTCCGAATGCATTGGATACGACCAGGGTGTAGCTGCCCACATCGGCAGCGGCGACCGGGCCGATCACGAGATTTTGCGCGGTCCCGCCCGGCAGGTCCACGTTGTCCCGCTTCCATTGGAACGAGAAGGGCGGGCTGCCGGAGAGATCGACATTGAAGATCGCCATTTCATTGGTGCCGCCCAGGATCGCCTTGTATGCGGCGGGCTGTTTGTCGATATGGGGCGGGTTGCCCGCGCCAAAAACGATCGCCTGGACCTGGGCCTGCGAGAGCTGCTCGTCGTAGACCCGGACGTCGTCCACACACCCGTTGGAGCCATAGGCCGCCAGCGAATGCTGCGAGTTGCCAATGGTGAGCGGACTCATGTTGCCGGCGGTGGTGTTGATCACGTTGCCGGGATTGGTGACCGTGGCCGGCTCCACATTGCCGTCAATGTAGAAGATGGTGTCTCCCGATTTGGCGTTGTCGGGCAGGGTGGCGGCCACGTGATGCCACTGGCCGTCGGTGAGCTTGCGGCTGGTGCCGAGCGCCGCCGTCCCTTGGAACTCCAGGCGCAAGAACCCAGTGGGATCGATCCGAAACCGGATGGCCTGGCCCGGACTGTTCTGCCCATACGCTAAAAAGGTCGCGTGGTTCGGCTGGTTCGTGGAGGCCTTGATCCACGCGGCAAACGACCGTGCCGCGCCGCCCAAAACGCCCGGCGCGTCCGTCAAGACATAAGGATCATTGCCGGTGTCGGTGGAATCCAGGACGACCGCCGCCAGAGTGCCGCCCTGCGAGGCGGGGACCGGCGCCAGGCTGTCCGTCACCCATCCCGGGTAATACGCCCCGCCCACAAATGTGCCGCTGTATCCCCCGACCGCCGATTGAACGGCGGCCGCCATCGGGTCGGCGAAGCCTTCCTCGAGTCGGAAATGCGCGACGAGCGCGGCTTGCCCGCTCGTGGCCAGGACGGCGGAGCTGACGGCCAGGCCAGCCCACAAGGGAAGTCGGAGGGGATTCATGGTCGATGTTGGCTGAGGTTGATGCGCCAATCTACGTCGAGTAACCACGTGGAACCTAGACACCACCGGCCGGCTTCCTCAAGGCATCCAGCCCGCAGGCTCAAAATCGGTGGTCACATCACCGCGAGACTGATCGAATCCAGCGCCCCTGTCAATTTCTTCCCTGGGGGGGCGGTCCATATTCAGCATTGCCGCCGACACCGTTCGGCATCATGCTCGATGCCGCTGCGCTGGCGCACACAAGATGGTTGCCGCAAGACCGACTATGACCGATCCACTCCATTCCGCGGCGCTCGCCATCCGCGCTCCGCGAACCATGCATCTTGTGCGAGCCTCTCTTGCGCTTCTGGCGCTGGCTGGGCTTGCCGTCGCGTTCGCGGCGCCCCCGACGGCGGCGTTTCCGGGCGAGCATTGGGAGACAATCGAGCATCCCGAGGCGCTGGGGTGGTCGACGAACACGCTGGCCCAAGCGCATGCCTTCGCGCAATCGGCCGGCTCTGCGGCGCTGTTTGTGGTGCATCGGGGCAAGGTGGTCGATGCCTGGGGCCAGACAGACCGGCGATTCAATGTCCATTCCATTCGCAAGAGCTTCCTCAGCGCCCTCATCGGCATTTGCCTGGCATCCAATCAGATCGATCGCGCTCAGACTCTGGAGCAGCTCGGGGTCGACGATAACGAGCCGAGCCTGACCCCGGCGGAAAAGCGAGCCACCGTGGCCGACCTGCTCAAGGCGCGCTCCGGCGTCTATCATCCCGCGCTCTACGAAACGGCAGCCATGAAGGCGCGACGCCCCGCGCGCGGCAGCCATGCGCCGGGCGCATTCTACTATTACAACAACTGGGACTTCAACGCGTTGGGGACCATCTACGAACGAGCCGCGGGGATGAGCGTCTTCGAGGCCTTCGAACGGCGCCTGGCCCAACCGCTCGAGATGGAGGATTTCCGGATCGAAGACACCCAATATGTGCGGGGCGGCGACTCGATCCATCCCGCCTACGTCTTCCGGATGACGGCCCGCGACATGGCGCGCTTCGGGCTGCTCTTCCTGCGCCAGGGCCTATGGCGCGACCGGCCGGTGATCTCGGCAGACTGGGTGGCGGAAAGCACGCGCGCCTACTCGGCCGCCACCGCCACCAATGGCCAGGTCCACGCCGGCTATGGCTGCCTCTGGTGGGCCGATTGGCAAGGACGCCACCTCGAAAATGCGCAGCTGCCCCCGGGTACCTTCTCGGCGCGCGGCACCGGCGGCCACTACATCCTGATCGCCCCCGCCCTGGACCTGGTCATTGTGCATCGGGTCGACACCGACCGGCCCGACGGGCCGCGCGTCGATCGCACCCAGTTCGGCACGCTCGTCCAGCTGATTCTCGATGCGATGCCGCCCGCCGCCGCCAATCCCACACGCGCTCGGCAAGGGACGAAGCGCATGCCGGACATTCTCGATGAGCTCGTGCCCAAGCTCATGGCCCAGCACCGCGTGCCCGGCGTCGCCATCGCAGGGATCGAGAACCGGCGCCTGGCCTGGGAACGATACTACGGCGTCCGCCGGGCGGGCCAGCCCGCCCCCGTGGATTCCACCACCCTGTTCGAAGCCGCATCCATGACCAAGCTGCTCATGGCCTATGCCGCGCTCAAGCTGGTCGAGGAAGGCCGGCTCGACCTGGACCGCTCCCTGGCCGATTACCTTGACAAGCCCTACCTGCCCGAGGAACCCCGGCACCGCTGGATCACTGCCCGGATGGTCCTGTCGCACACAAGCGGCTTCCCCAATTGGCGCACCAATGGCTGGGAGCAGGGCGGCCCGCTGCCGCTGCTCTGCGAGCCCGGCACGCGGTTCACCTATTCGGGCGAGGGCTTCCTCTACCTGCAGCGAGTGGTCGAGCACATCACGGACACGCCCGTCGAAGCCTACTTGCAGCAAACCCTGCTCGACCCGCTCGGGATGACCCGCAGCAGCCTCGTGTGGCGGGATCGGCTGGCGCCCGAGGCCGCCGCCGGACATGACGGCAAGGGCGAGCCCTTCGCCCGCCGCCGCCTCTATCGCCAGGCCAACGCCGCCTACTCGCTCTACTGCACCGCCGCTGACTACGCGAAGCTGATCCTCGAGATGCTCGCCGAGGATCGATCCGCGCCGCACTCGATTTCGGCGCGCTCGATCGACGCCATGCTCACTCCAGCCACCGTCGCGCTCGGGCGCAATCCCATTGCGCGCGGCGGCTCGCGCCGCCCCGGGCCGACCTATTACGGATTGGGATGGGCGATCGACACGGCGGCCGCCGGCGACCGCATTTACCACGGGGGCTCGAACGGCACCGGGTTCCGGTGCTATTGCGAGTTCGATCGCCGGCGCGGCGCCGGCCTGGTGATCATGGCCAATGCCGTGAATGGAAACCGGCTTTGGGAAGACATCATGGCCGCCGCCGGAGAACCATAAAGGCGCGGGCCCAATGCGGCCCTAATCGCGGCCGGCTTTCAGATGCCGATCCGCGAAATCCATGTAGCATCTCCAATCGTATTCGGTCAGGCCATGCTTGCCGGTCCGCAGATGGTATCCGATCGATCCGTCCTGGCGCGGCGAGTCGGGCGGCGGCCAGCCGTCCGAGACCAATCCGCGCTTGCCGAAGAGCCGGTAAACCGGGCTCGCTTCGAGACCGCAGAGATACTCCCCTTCCGGATCGGCCCAGAGATCCTCGCTGGCGCTGCCGATGCAGAGCAGGCGCGGCGCGATCAGCGCGGCCAGCATGTGCTGATCGACGGGCAGATCGTCCTCGCGATCCGCGTAGGCATGATAGTTCTGGCAGAACCAATGCGGAAAGGCGCGATTGATCGCCCGGATGGTCTCGGCCTTGGGCTGCCGCCGGCGGGCCAGGGCAGCTCCGCCGCAGCCGGAGTCGTTGCTGATGACCATCGCGAATCGCTCGTCCTCGGCTCCAGCCCAGAGAGCCGTCTTCCCGCCCCGGGAATGCCCAATGACCGCCACCCGCCGCGCATCGATGCCCGGGTCGGTCTCGAGATAGTCCATGACGCGGCTCGCCCCCCACGCCCAGGCTGCGATGGTGCCCCAGGCATCAGCCGGCCGCCGGATCCCGGGCGGATCGAAGATGCCATGCGCCCCGTTGGTGAACCCGTCGTGCCGGTCCGGATCCACATCCGCGTTCAGGAACGCCGCGGCGGCATAGCCGCGCGCGACGATCTGCTCCGCCGGCCAGAACGGAGACTTGGTGGCGCGAGTGGGATCGATATTGGTCGCTCCGCGATTGCAGATCAGGAGAAAGCACGGCGCCGGCTTCGGCCGCTGGGGGATGAACAGGACAAGACGGATCGCCCCCTCGCCGCCGGGGCCGCGGTAGGAGATCTTGACCTGCTTGCGGACCGCTGCGCCATCCATCGCCCCGTTGGCTGGCTCGACAGTCTCGAACTTCAGGCTGCCGGGCCGCCCGATCGGCGCCCGGCCATAGACGTGCGTCCGGAACAGCTCCAGGACCTCCGGCCGCCGCGTTTGCCGCCAGGCATCGGCCGAGGTGACTTTCGCGCCGCTGGCCGTCGTGAGCGGGTCGGGCAGACGCAGCTCGGATGCCAGAAGCCCATGGCAGGCCGCCAGGGTCACGATCGCCGGGAGAATCGATTTCGTGCAGTTCATGAACACAGCGACATTATGCCATTGCTCCCATCCTGACAACATCATCGGCGGCTGCCCGCGCGTCACCGCTCGCGCTCGGGCTCGGGAATGTGGATCACCGCCAACAGGCATGAGTCCCACGCCCGGCCGCCGCGGCTGTTGTTCCAGGTGACATACAGCACGTCGCCCTCGGGCGAAAGGGCGGAGCTGAACGTCCCGCGCAGCGTGCAGCCGCAGGCCTGCTCGAGATAGGGGTGCAGGAATGCGATCACCTTCTTCCGCCGATGGCGGGTGTCATACTGGACAACCGGGCATCCATCCCGCTCGCTGCCCCCATGCGCGCCCGGGACATAATAAAGGTACCGGCCGGCCGCATCCGCATCGATGCTGGTGATGTAATTCTGCGTCCCCACCGCCGCGCTGCCGATCCTCTCGACCTGCTCACCCCGGGTCTGGATCGCGTAAAAAATGGCCTCTCGCTCGCCTTGCCCGTTGGAGACGGCGTAAATAAGGCCAGCCGGGGTCTCCCCGGTGGCAGCGCGCATGCCCATCTCGGCGCCGATGCGCAGTGGCGGACCTCCCGCGGCCGGATCGAAGCGCATCAGCGGCCCCATATCGTTGCCCGGGACGAAATAAACGCGCCCGGTGGACTGGGCCAGGGCCAGACAGCGCGCGGGTCCGTTCGGGCCCTCGTGGAGCAATCTCCGGGCCCGCACATCGTAAGCGAAGAACCGGATCCCTTCCGCCGCCTCGCCGGCCGCGGGCGGCGCAGTGCCGCCATAGAAAATCAACCGCATGGGATCGAGCACGCTGGCAGGAATGCTGTGCCGGGGTATGGGCGCTGCCGCGACGATCTCCGTCCGGTCGCGTCCAGGGTGCCAGCGGAGAATCCAGTCACCGCGGTAGTGGTGTTCGTCCGTGGTGACCCGCGGGGAACCGCGATGGGTGGCAAAATAAAGCCAGCCATCGCCGCCCGCATCCAATCGGCTGTGGATCTTGCCCGGCGTGTAATGCCCCTCCGGCAAGGCCAGCGTTTCCTGGGCATTCACGACCCGCCGCAGAGAGCGGGCTGCGGCGTCGTATTCGAACACGAAGGCGTTGCCGCGCGGCGCCCAGTGATCGCCGATCGCCGAGTAATACTTGCCATCCACGGCCACGCCGTCTCCCCAGCATGACCATGGTTTCCCTGCGTAATCCTGCCCTGGATAATACATCGCCTCGATGATCGGCGGCGCCTGCGCAACCGCCACATCGGCGCGCAGGGTGGGCGGAGGCCGCAGGAACACATCCGTCTGCATTCGCACGACGGTCTGTCCGCCCGGAAATGCAGGCGGAAAGGGAGGATCCGCGGACGCAGCCGCAACCGGGTCAGCAGCCGGGAGGAGCGTTCCCGATAAAATCACGACCGCGAGGATTCGAATGGCGGGGGGCGATGGCATGGGACGGTTCATGGTTCCACCAGATGCACACGCTGGTTGGCTCGGGTTCGGGTTCGGCGGATCTCGACGCCGTTGGGCAGGGCGGCGAGAACGTC
>ERZ795055.3593-NODE-3593-length-11269-cov-33.663367_pt1 | contig 11269 bp, 11 predicted proteins | sample MGYA00375139_ERZ795055 | MGnify/ENA primary metagenome ERZ795055 (study PRJEB30184, sample SAMN05720283) | anaerobic digester metagenome | isolation source: active sludge of municipal wastewater-treating anaerobic digesters | place: USA | collected 2015-01-23 ...
AGGCCGACCTCGAGCCCTTCCTGTCCATGCATTTCGCACCGGAGCCCGATCTCTTCATCCGGACCGGCGGCGAAGAGCGGATCAGCAATTTCCTGCTCTGGCAGCTGGCTTATACGGAACTCTATTTCACTGGAACCTTGTGGCCGGAATTCGACCGCAGCAAGTTCGACCTGGCCATCGCTTCGTACCAGAAGCGCGAGCGGCGTTTTGGACGGACCAGCGAGCAACTGGTCGGCGAAGCCAATGCTTAAGACCCGCATAATCACCGCGCTGGTTCTACTGGCGCTGGTCCTGCCCAGTCTTTTCTTCCTGCCGCAAGCCTACTGGGCCATACTCGCCGCCGCGTTCATTGGTATCGGTGCATGGGAGTGGGGGGGGCTGCTCGGTCTGGGCGAGAGCGCTCGACGTTTGGTCGGGGTCGCTCTGACCCTGCTATGCTCGGCGGTTTCGCTGTTGGCCCCGGTGGCAATGGGAATCGGTTCCGGCGATGGATTGGCGGCACCGTGGGTACTTGCGGTCTATGTCGTGGCGGCCTTTTTCTGGTGTGTGACAGTTCCGCTCTGGCTGCGTGCGAAATGGCAGCTACCGAATGGCCTTCCCGGTGTGCTCGTTGGCTTGGTGGTGCTTTTCCCGACCTGGCTGGCCCTCGTTCAGCTCAGGATTCCCGGCCCCGGCATCCTGCTGGCAATTCTGGCGGTGGTCTGGATGGCGGACATTGCCGCGTATTTTTCCGGAAAAGCTTTCGGCAAGCACAAGCTAGCGCCATCGATCAGTCCGGGAAAAACCTGGGAAGGGGCGATCGGTGCCGGCCTCGGCGTCGTGCTCTACGGACTCGTCCTGCGCTTCGTTTTTTCGTTTGAGCCAGTCCCCTTGGCTCTGTGGGTGCTCTGTCTGCTGGCAGTCACGGCGATCAGCATCATTGGCGATCTTTACGAATCGATGCTCAAGCGCCAGGCCGGGATCAAGGACAGCAGCAACGTGTTGCCCGGTCACGGTGGCGTACTGGACCGGATCGACAGCCTGACGTCGACGTTGCCGGTCGTGGCACTCTTGTCGCTGCTTATGCTGCGGGGGCAGGGGTGAAGCGCCAGAACATAACGGTTCTTGGCGCTACAGGTTCGATCGGGGTCAATACGCTCGACGTGATTCGTCGCCATCCCGACCGTTACAGGGCTTTTGCGCTGTGCGCCCACAGTCAGGTCGACAAGCTTTTCGAGCAGTGCCGGGAGTTCGCGCCGGAATTCGCTGTCGTGCGCGATGCGTCACTGGCCGATGAATTGGCTTTGCTCTGCCGGAATGCCGGTTTGGCGACCTCGGTACTGCATGGCGTCGAGGCGCTGGTCGCCATGGCCAGCCACGCCGATGTCGATTCCGTGATGGCAGCTATCGTCGGTGCAGCGGGCCTGGAGCCGACGCTGGCTGCGGCACAGGCCGGCAAGAAAATTCTTCTGGCCAACAAGGAAGTGCTGGTCATGGCCGGCGAGCTTTTCATGCATGCGGTGCGCGAGCATGGTGCGGTTCTGCTACCGGTTGATAGTGAACATAATGCAATATTTCAATCGCTTCCATCCGATTTCTCACGTGGGTTATCAGAATGTGGCGTGCGCCGGATATTGCTGACGGCATCTGGCGGACCGTTCCGCAACACGCCGCTCGCCGCCTTGGCCGATGTCACGCCGGAAGCGGCCTGCGCGCATCCGAACTGGGTGATGGGGCGCAAGATTTCGGTCGATTCGGCGTCGATGATGAACAAGGGCCTGGAGGTTATCGAGGCGCACTGGCTCTTTGCCTGCCCACCGGAACAGATTCAGGTTGTCGTTCATCCGCAGAGCGTGATTCATTCGCTGGTGGAATACACCGATGGTTCAGTGCTGGCGCAGCTTGGCAATCCCGACATGCGGACGCCGATTGCCTACGCGCTGGCATATCCCGAGCGGATCGATGCCGGTGTGCCATCCCTTGACCTCTTCCAGATTGCCCGGCTCGATTTCGAGGCCCCCGATTTCGCCCGCTTTCCCTGTCTGCAACTGGCTTATGAGGCGTTGCGCGCAGGCGGCACCGCGCCGGCCGTGCTCAATGCGGCGAACGAAGTGGCCGTCGCAGCGTTTCTTGACCGCCAACTGCCCTTCCTCGGCATCCCGCGCCTGATCGAAGCGACCTTGAAGTCCATGCCTTCAGGCCCCGAGGGCAGTCTCGCCGACGTGCTTGCGGCCGATGGCGAGGCGCGTCGCGTTGCCACCCGTTTGATCAGCGAAACCTGCGCCGCGTGAGCGATCTTCCGTTCTATCTGCTGGCCTTCGTTGTCGTTCTTGGCGTGCTCATCGCGGTGCACGAGTTCGGGCATTATCTGGCGGCGCGCTACTGTGGCGTGCGTGTCCTGCGCTTCTCTCTCGGCTTCGGCCGGACGCTTTGGCAGCGTCGTCTCGGCAAGGATGGCACCGAATGGGCGGTCAGCATTTTCCCGCTCGGTGGCTATGTCAAGATGCTGGACGAGCGCGAAGGGGAGGTTGCGCCGGAAGAGCGTCACCGGGCCTTCAATCGCCAATCGGTTGGCAAGCGCAGCCTGATCGTTGCCGCTGGGCCGGCCGCCAATTTTGTGCTGGCCATCGTGCTTTACTGGGTGGTGTTCATGTATGGCAGCAATGAGTTGCTGCCGATTCTCGGCACGCCGCCGGTTGCGTCGCCGGCCGCCAGCGCGGGCGTGGTCAATGGCGAACAGGTGCGGGCGGTGGACGGACAGCCGGTGGCGACCTGGAACGATTTGCGCTGGATGCTGCTGCACAAGGCGGTAGATCAGGAGGTTGTCGACCTCGAGGTGATCAACGAACAGCGCGAGGTGGCATTTCGCCGCCTTCCGCTTCAGGCAGCAGGTGAACAGGGATGGGAAGGCGATGCACTGGAGCGCCTCGGGATAAAATTTTTCCGCCCGAACCTGCCGCCGGTTGTCGGCAAGGTGATGGCGGGCAGCCCCGGGGAAAGCGCCGGGCTGCGTAGTGGTGACGAAATTCTCTCGGTCGATGGTGTTGCGGTCGCCACCTGGCACGATTTTGTGCTGCTGGTACGCGATGTCGCCGAACGTTCGCTGCGCATCGAATTGTCGCGCGATGGACGGACTGTTGCGGTCGACGTCGTTCCAGAGGCGATTTCCGAACGCGGCAAACGGATTGGCCGGATCGGCGTTGCCGTCGCCGAGACCCGTGAGTCCAGCCGGGAGGTCAGAATTTTCGTGCGCTACGGCTTCTTTGAGGCGGGTGGCAAGGCACTGACTGAAACCTGGGACAAATCGGTGTTCAGCCTGGCGATGCTGGGCAAGATGCTGACGGGTGAGGTTTCGTGGCGCAATCTGTCGGGACCGGTGACGATTGCCGACTACGCCGGCCAGTCGGCACGCCTGGGTCTCGATTATTACCTCAAGTTCATGGCTCTCGTCAGCATCAGCCTGGGTGTGCTCAATCTGCTCCCGATCCCGGTTCTGGACGGGGGGCATTTGATGTATCATATGATAGAAGTCGTCAGGCGTCGGCCGCTCTCCGAGCGGGCCATGGAGATTGCCCAGCAGGTTGGACTCTCCATACTTTTCGTCCTGATGGCTTTCGCCTTTTTTAACGACATGAACCGCCTGTTTTCCGGCTGAATAATGAAGAAATCCCTGCTCTCCGTTCTCGTCGCCGGACTTTTCACGCTACCCGCGCTGGCTTTCGAACCATTTATCGTGAAGGATATCCGTGTCGAGGGTATCCAGCGTACCGAGGCCGGCACGGTCTTCGGCTACCTCCCGGTCAAGGTTGGTGAGACGCTGACCGACGAAAAAGCCGCCCAGGCGATCAAGACGCTGTTTGCCACGGGCTTTTTCCGGGATGTGCGGATCGAGATCGAGAGCGGCGTCATGGTCGTCGTGGTGCAGGAGCGCCCGGCCATCGCGCAGATCGATTTCGTCGGCCTCAAGGAGTTCGACAAGGACGTCATCATCAAGGCGCTCAAGGAAACCGGCATTGCCGAGGGGCGTATTTTCGACCGTGCGCAGCTGGAAAAGGCGGAACAGGAACTCAAACGCCAGTACCTGACTAAGGGCAAGTACGGGGTGACGATCACGACGACGATCACGCCGCTGGAGCGCAACCGGGTCGGCATCAACTTCAATATCGAAGAAGGCGCCTCGGCCAAGATCAAGCAGATCAACATCGTCGGTGCCAAGGAATTCTCCGAAAAGGATCTGCTCAGCCAGTTCGAACTGACGACGCCGGGCTGGATCACCTGGTATACGAAGAACGATCAGTATTCCCGGCAAAAACTGTCGGCCGATCTCGAAAAGCTGAAGTCGTTCTACATGAACCGCGGCTTCCTGGAGTTTGCGGTCGACTCCACGCAGGTCTCGATTTCACCTGACAAGCGTGATGTGTACATCACCATCAACGTGAATGAGGGCGCGCGCTATCAGGTTTCATCGGTCAAGCTGGCCGGCGATTTCACGATCAGCGAAGAAGAACTGGCCAAGCTGGTGGTCATCAAACCAGGCGATGTTTTCTCGCGCGAGAAGCTCAACGAATCGAACAAGGCCATCAGCGACCGCCTGGGCAAGGAAGGCTATGCCTTCGCCAACGTCAATGCCGCGCCGGAAATCGACAAGGAAAAGCGCCAGGTCGCCTTCACCATCTTCGTCGACCCGGGCAAGCGGGTTTATGTCCGGCGGATCAATGTTACGGGCAACACGCGGACGCGGGACGAGGTCATTCGCCGCGAACTGCGCCAGATGGAGGGCGGCTGGTACGATGGCGAACGCGTGACCGCTTCCAAGCAGCGCCTCGACCGCCTCGGCTATTTCTCCGAAACCACGATCGAGACGCCTGCCGTACCGGGTACCGCCGATCAACTGGACGTGAATCTCACAGTGAAGGAAAAGCCGACCGGCAACCTGATGCTCGGGGCCGGCTTCTCCAGTACGGAAGGGATCGTGCTTTCGGGCTCGATTTCGCAGAACAACTTCCTCGGCAGCGGCAACAACGTCACGATCGCGCTCAATACCGGCAAGATCAACCAGGTTGCCTCGTTCTCTTATACCAATCCGTATTTCACGGTCGATGGCATCAGCCAGGGCTTCGACATCTATCACCGTAACGTGGATACCACTTCCACCTCTGCGACGACGGTGACGCCATACAAGTCGTCGTCCAACGGCGCCGCCGTGCGTTTCGGCTTCCCGATCGGTGAAAAGCAGTCGCTGAGTTTCGGCATGGGGGTCGACCAGACGAGCATTTCAACCTTCGATAACAGTTCGACCTCGATCAAGCAGTTCGTTGCCGACAACGGCGAAACCAACCTGACCATTCCCCTGACGGCAAACTGGATCAGTGACGGCAAGGACAGTTACCTGTTCCCGACGACCGGCTGGTATCAGAAGGCGGCGCTGGAAGTTGCCATTCCGGGCGGTGACCTGACCTTTTACAAGGCTTCGTATCAGCTGCAGCGTTACTTCGCGCTGTCGCGGAGCTTTACGCTGATGTTGAACGGAGAAGTGGGCTACGGTGACAGCTATGGCGACACCAAGGCTTTGCCGTTCTACAAGAACTTCTATGCCGGCGGCGTCAATACCGTTCGTGGCTACAAGGCGGGTAGCCTGGGGCCGCAGGACATCTACGGCAATACCATCGGCGGCAACGAGCGTTTCGTCGGGCAGACAGAATTGCTGTGGGCGTTGCCGGGCATGGAAAAGTCCGTCAGGCTCGGCGTGTTCTTCGATATTGGTCAGGTGTGGGCCAGCGGTGGAACTTCGGCAGGCGTGCCCGGTGTCGACGACAGCTTGCGCTATTCTGCCGGCTTGTCCGCAGCCTGGATTTCACCGGTCGGCCCGCTCAAGGTCAGCTACGGTTATCCAATCAACAAGCAGGATACGGACAAGACCGAAGCCTTCCAGTTCCAGTTGGGTACAACTTTTTGATTCAGGAGTGTCATGTTGAAAGCTAAATCGCTTGTTCTGGCATCGTTGATGTCTGTTCTGTTTTTTGCGGGTGAAGCTGCGGCTGAACTGAAGGTTGGCTACGTCAATACGCAGCGCATTTTCCGCGATGCGCCGGCGGCCCAGAAGGCAGGGAAGAAGCTGGAGGGGGAGTTTGCCAAGCGCGACCAGGAACTGCAGAAAATGGCCAAGCAACTGCAGGGGCTGCAGGAAAACCTGGAAAAGAATTCGGTGACCATGGCGGAAACCGAGCGTCGCGCCAAGGAAAAGGAATTCGGCGAACTGTCGCGTGAATTCCAGCGTCGCCAGCGCGAGTTCCGCGAGGATCTGAACCTGCGTCAGAACGAGGAAAACGCCGCAGTGATCGAGAAGGCCAACAAGGCGATCAAGCAGATTGCCGAGGCCGACAAGTACGATCTGATTCTCCAGGACGTCGTCTGGGTCAGTCCGAAGCTCGATATCACCGATCGCGTGATCAAGGCGCTGGCCGAAGCCAAATAATGGCTCGGCAAGGCGAATTCATGCTGACCCTTTCCGACATCGCCGCCCAATTGGGCGGCGATGTGCTTGGAGACGGGCAAACGCCGATCCAACGGGTGGCGACGCTGGCTTCCGCTGGCGCCGGGGATATCGCCTTTCTGGCCAACCGCAAATACAAGAGTCAGTTGCAGACCACGCAGGCGGCAGCAGTCATCCTAGCGCCGCCATTTGCCGATGAGTTTGCCGGGCCGCGCATCGTCACCGCCAATCCGTATGCCTATTACGCCCGCGTCGCCAGCCTGCTCAACCCTGTCCGCGTCGGTTTCAGCGGCGTCCATCCGACGGTGGTCGTCGATTCGCCGATGCCGGCAAGCGTTGCCATCGGTCCGCAGGTGAGCATCGGCAAGGAAGTCAAGTTGGGCGAAGGGGTCGTGGTTCATGCAGGTTGCGTGATCGGCGACAACGTCAGCATCGGTGACGGCAGCATCCTGTATCCGCAGGTCACGATTTACCCCGGGTGCCGGATCGGCCATCGCGCCATCCTTCATTCGGGCGTAGTAATTGGTGCCGACGGCTTCGGTTTTGCGCCGGAAGGCAAGGACTGGATCAAGATCCCGCAGATCGGCGGCGTCGTCATCGGCGACGATGTTGAAATCGGTGCCAATACGACGGTCGACCGCGGTGCGCTCGACGACACCGTGATTGGTGATGGCTGTAAGATCGACAACCTGGTGCAGGTCGCCCACAACTGCAACATCGGCGCCTATAGCGTCCTCGCCGGGTGCACCGGGATCGCCGGCAGCGTGACCCTGGGTGAACATTGCATCGTCGGTGGCGCCGGCATGATTTCCGGCCATGTGACGCTGGCGCCGGGAACGACGATCTCCGGCGGCTCGCTGGTGATGAAGAGCATCACCCAGCCCGGGCTGTACACCAGTGTCTTCCCGATCGACAAGCACGACGAATGGGTGCGCAACGCGGCCCATATCCGCCGCCTCTCGCACCTCGCCGAGCGGGTTTCCGAACTTGAGAAAAAACTGAAAGAGATGAGTGCAAATGATTGATTCAATGGAAATCAAGGAAATTATGGAACACCTGCCGCACCGCTACCCCTTCCTGCTGGTGGACCGGGTGGTGTCGATGGAACTCGGCAAGCGCATCCATGCCTACAAGAACGTCAGCTTCAACGAGCCGCATTTCACCGGCCACTTCCCGCACCATCCGGTGATGCCCGGCGTGCTGATCATGGAAGCGCTGGCCCAGGCGGCGGGCATTCTCGCCTTCAAGACAGCCGGTGAGAAGCCAACGCCGGGCTCGCTCTTCATGTTCGCCGGCATCGACGATGCGCGCTTCAAGCGCCAGGTGATGCCCGGTGACCAGCTTCACCTGCATGTCGAGATCGAGCGCTGGATGCGCAACGTGCTCAAGCTCAAGGCCGAAGCGCGTGTCGATGGCGAGCTGGCGGCCGAAGCACGCCTGATCTGCGCCAAGAAAGATGTCTGAGATGATCCATCCCACCGCAATTGTCGACCCGGGCGCCAGGATCGGCGCCAACGTCGAAATCGGCCCGTATTCCATCATCGGCCCGCATGTCGAGATCGGCGACAACACCATCGTCGGCCCGCACGTGGTCATCAAGGGTCATACCCGGATCGGCCGCGACAATCACATTTTCCAGTTCTGCTCGCTGGGCGAGGTGCCGCAGGACAAGAAATACGCCGGCGAGCCGACGCGGCTGGAAATCGGCGACCGCAACACGATCCGCGAATTCTGCACCTTCAATCTGGGTACGGTGCAGGATCAGGGCGTCACCAGCATCGGCGACGACAACTGGTTGATGGCCTATGTGCATATCGCGCATGATTGCCGTGTCGGCAACAAGACGATTTTCGCCAACGGCGCATCGCTGGCCGGGCACGTCATCGTCGATGACTGGGTCATCTTCGGCGGCTTCACCGGCATCCATCAGTTCTGCCGCATCGGCGCACATGTGATCACCGCCGCTTCGTCGCTCGTCCTGCAGGATGTTCCGCCCTACCTGATGGTGGCAGGCAACACCGCGCAGCCCTACGGCATCCACGTCGAAGGGCTGAAACGTCGCGGCTTCACCTCCGAAGCGATAACCGAGTTGAAGCGTGCCTACCGGACCCTCTACAAGTCCGGCCTGCTGCTCGAAGAAGCCAAGGTCAAACTGGCGGAACAGGCGAAAACGCAGGCGGATGTCCAGCCCCTGGTCGATTTTCTCGAGCTTTCCAAGCGCGGCATTATCCGCTGATGGGCAGCACGGTTCGGATTGCATTGGTGGCAGGGGAGGCCTCCGGGGATCTCCTGGGCAGCCTCTTGATCGCTGCGCTGAGGAAGAAATTGCCGGATGCCATTTTCTACGGCATCGGTGGGCCGAAGATGGAGGCGCAGGGCTTCGACGCCTGGTGGCCGCTCGAAAAGCTGGCGGTCATGGGCTATGTGGATGCCCTGAAGAATTTTCGCGAAATTTTCTCGATCCGGCGCCAGTTGAAGAAGCGGCTGCTCGAACTGCGGCCGGACATCTTCATCGGCATCGACGCACCGGATTTCAACCTGGGGCTGGAAACCGATCTCAAGGGCGCCGGCATCAAGACCATCCACTATGTCAGCCCGTCGATCTGGGCCTGGCGCGGCGGGCGGATCAAGAAAATCGGCCGTGCCGTCAATCGCGTGCTGGCGCTGTTCCCGATGGAACCGCCGCTCTACGCCAAGGAAGGCATTCCGGTCAGCTACGTCGGGCATCCGCTGGCCGACATCATTCCGCTCGAAACCAGCAAGGTGGCGGTGCGCGAGAAGCTGGGCATGCCGCGCGCAGTGCCGGTTTTCGCGCTGTTGCCGGGCAGCCGAAAGGGTGAGCTGGAGCGGATGGCCGATACTTTCGTGCAGACCGCCAAGATCATCCGCGAACGTTTTCTGCCCGATGCCCAGTTCATCGTGCCGCTGACCACCCGTGAAACTCGCCTGCAGTTCGAAAACGCCATCTACACGCAGGAGGCCGGCGATGTGCCGTTCCGCCTGTTGTTCGGCCACGCCCAGGATGCGCTCGGTGCCGCCGATGTCTCGCTGGTGGCGAGCGGTACGGCGACCCTGGAGGCGGCGTTGATCAAGCGGCCGATGGTCATCACCTACAAGATCGCGCCGAGTTCCTACTGGCTGGGCAAGCGCATGGTCCGTTCGCCGTATGTCGGCCTGCCCAATATTCTGGCCGGGCGCTTCGTCGTGCCGGAAATCCTGCAGGACGAGGCGACGCCGGAGAACCTGGCGGCAGCGCTGATCAAGCTTTACGAAGACAAGGAAAACACCGCGGCAATCGCCGAGGCGTTCACCGACATCCATCTGCAATTGCGCCAGAACAATGCCGAGAAGGCCGCCTGTGCGGTCATCGAATGCCTGAACTGATCGTTCCGCCCGGGCTCGTCTGCGGTATCGACGAAGCCGGGCGCGGACCGCTGGCCGGGCCGGTCGTCGCGGCGGCGGTGATTCTTGATCCCGAGCGGCCGATTCCCGGCCTGAACGATTCCAAGAAGCTGAGCGAGAAGAAGCGCGATGCCCTCGCGGTATTGATCCGCGAACGGGCGCTGGGCTGGGCGGTGGCTGAAGCGACGGTCGAGGAAATCGACCGGCTGAACATCCTGCACGCGACGATGCTGGCCATGCAGCGGGCGGTGGCCGGTTTGGCCGTGACCCCCGTTGCCGCGCTGGTCGACGGCAACCGCTGCCCGCAACTGGCGATGCCGGCCGAAGCAGTGGTCAAGGGTGACGGCAAGATCGCCTCGATTGCGGCGGCCTCCATCCTGGCCAAGACGGTGCGCGATGCCGGCATGCTGATCCTGCATGCCGCGTATCCGCACTATGGCTTCGACCGCCATATGGGCTACCCGACCGCAGCGCATTGCGCGGCGCTGGAAACGCACGGCGCCTCGCCGGTGCACCGGCGCAGCTTTGGCCCGGTCGCTCGACAGCTTTCGCTGCTGTGAAGTTGATCCAGTCGCGCGACAACCTGTTTTTCAAGAGCCTGAAGCGGCTGGCCGAGTCGGGGCGCGAACGGCGCAAGACAGGCAGAACGCTGCTCGACGGCGTGCATCTGGTCGAAGCCTACGAGCAGGCCTGCGGGCCGGTGGAAACCTTGATCGTCGGCGAATCGGCACTGGCTGGCGGCGAGATCGCTGCCTATGTCGCCAGCCGCGAAACCATCGTTCTGGCCGATACGCTGCTGCGCGATCTCGGGCTGGTCGATACGCCGAGCGGCCTGCTGGCAGTGGCGGTCATGCCGACGGCGACGGTTGCGGTCGACCCCGGAAAAGATGCCATTTTGCTCGATGGCGTGCAGGACCCCGGCAACGTCGGCACGCTGCTGCGGACGGCAGCGGCGGCCGGAGTGAAACAGGCCTTGCTCGCCCCCGGCTGCGCCGCAGCCTGGTCGCCCAAAGTGCTGCGCGCCGGGCAGGGCGCGCATTTCGCGCTGGCCATCCACGAGGACGCCGATCTTGCGACATTCATGGCCGATTATCGTGGAACGACGGCGGTGACCTGTCTGGACGGCGCGACGTCGCTCTACGAAGCACGTTGGGAAGGCCCGCTGGCCTGGGTTTTCGGCGCTGAAGGGCAGGGCGTCCGGCGCGAACTGATCGCCGAGGCCCGGCTCAGAATCAGGATTCCAATGCCGGGCGTTGTCGAGTCCCTTAATGTCGGCGCGGCGGCGGCGATCTGCCTGTTCGAGGCTGTTCGACGGCGCTTGGGGTAGGTTATGGCCGGAATCGGCCCAGACTGTGTAAAAACGTCGAGGAATTGAGCGACTGGCGATTTTACGCG
>ERZ795055.3594-NODE-3594-length-11268-cov-5.293320_pt1 | contig 11268 bp, 32 predicted proteins | sample MGYA00375139_ERZ795055 | MGnify/ENA primary metagenome ERZ795055 (study PRJEB30184, sample SAMN05720283) | anaerobic digester metagenome | isolation source: active sludge of municipal wastewater-treating anaerobic digesters | place: USA | collected 2015-01-23 ...
TGGATGGGGGGATTATAGGGGGGGTTAGGGGGTGTGGGGGAAAGGGGGGGAACAAGGGGGGAAGGGTCAACGGCACGTGTTACGTCACCGTTATGCTTGTTACGTAACGCGTTACGTTCCCGATAGGCCGCTTGCCTCCGCGCGGCACCTGACCTTTCGGGCGTCTGGTCAAGGACCAAACATTCCAAAGCAAGCAAGATAGCCTCTGCGGTCATCCCGCAGGCTCTCATCTTGGCTATGGTGGCGGATAAGTTCATGTAAGGATTTTACCTCAAAACCGACTTTATGGAGCAATCACATTATTCACTCTTTGGTGCGCCGTATTTCCATGCCTTCCAACCACCCGGTTGCGTGGCCAAGGCTGTAAGAAATCCAAACCACGTAAACTTCCGCCAGTGCGAGCAGTCCGACAAAGACGGGCGTATTCATGCTGCCATCCTCCGCTTTTTGACCTGAAGAACCGCGTCAGACGCTTGCCACTTGGTCAGGCCAAGCATTTCTCCGATCTGCACATAGGTATATCCGTCAAGTTTCAAGGCAAACGCCCGCTCCTTGATATGAATTGCTACCTTCGGCGGTTTCGGGAGCCTTGTGGGACCGGGGTCAATGCCACGCTCTCGACAAATCGCCTTGTAGCGGTCGCGGGTATTGTTTACACACCGGCCAATGGCAACGCCGATAACCCGCCAGCGTGCGCCAGCGGCACGCATTTCAAGCAACTTCGCGTCTTGTTCAGCCGTGAACGGCGTGGCGTTGTGGTGCTCAACCTCGCCGCCTTCCATGTCGGTTGACCATGCGGGGCGGTGGTCGGGGATATAATCCTTCGGCACGCGGCGCTCGTCAACATAGGGCTCCGCTTCAAAACCTGGCGTCACCATCATGGTGAAAAACCGCCCGTCCAGTTGGCTCTTGATGTGCCTCTCTGCTTGATCCGCGTTCATGGAAACCTCTTGGCAATGAAGTTAGCTTGGCTCATGGTTCGCCGGATGGCCTCTGCCGACCACGGCGCAACATTCTTGTGAGCGTGATATGGGCAGTACGGGGAACCGTCCCGCTGTTCGTGGTTGCAGAACGCCACGCCGCCGATAAACTCGGGGTCATCCTTGATCGGCCAGCGGCACCCGGTGACGTCAACGATGCTGGCAAGCTGGCCCTGATCCGGGGGCGTGGGAGGCGGTTCAACGATACGCATTACAGACCCGGCACGTTCAGGCAAAGTCAACATGGCTTCCCTCCGTGTGTAACGTCGTTTTGTGATGGTTCCGGTATTCGCCACGGCGCGGCGTTCGATGGGGTCGCCTGACGTGGCACGGCGTAGTTTTTCGCGGTGCAGCTTGCCCATGATGCTATCGCGCGTGACGTTGAAATGCGTGGCGAGTTGGTATGAGGTAAGGCCCTGTCGCCAGAACGTGATGAGTTCGGCAACCTGTGAGGCGGTCCAATCAATCGTGCGCTTCATGCCGCCGCCCCGAGTTCATCCGCCTGGACGATGGATATTTCAGCGGCAATGCCCGCAGGAAGGTCGGCGGTCCAGAACCAGTTGCAGCCCATGATGTTCTTGTCGTCATCAATGACTGCGAGATGCTGAAGCAGGTCAAAAATGCCCTTTTGGAAGTTGTCGCCGTCCATGTTCTTGCGGCGGCGGCGCATGGCCAGCGTGATGTAAACTGGCCCCTTAAAACTCGGCTGCTTTATCATCTGCGCCATGATGTTCCAGCCTTCGGAGTTGCGCCATTCCATGTATGTCTTGGTTCGATAAGTTTTGCCCTTTGCGTGCCGCCAAATCGCATTTACTGACGGAGGAAGGTGAGCAAGATTGATGCGCGTCTTAGCCATTGACAGTCCTCCAAGTAACCCCACGGCTAATCTGGCCGACGGTTGCCTGACTGATGCCGTAAATCCTGGCGATACTGCGCTGAGTGTAGCCGCCTTGGATCTTCTCCTTAATTTTCAAAACGGTGTACTCTGTTAGCTTGCGATTGCCTTTCTTGGCATTTCGAACGCTTTCACCGTGTTCTTCGCCCCGGCTGTGCCTTCCCTTCGCGATCATGTCGTGCGTGTTATCGCGCGGCGTCCCCAAAAACAGGTGATCCGGGTTGACACAATGCGGAGTGTCGCACTTGTGACAAACAAACATCCCGTTGGGGATCGGCCCGTTTGCCAACTCCCACGAATACCTATGCGCGGTCCTATTCCCGTTGGGCCAAAGAGAAAACACTCCATAACCCTTTCGGTTTCTTGCGCCAGTCCAGACCCAGCAAGAGCTTGTCTTGTAAACTTTCTTCGCAAACCGAATTTCGGGTGGGACAACTGAGCAAGGAGACTTGCGCTTCACCGATCAACCCTCCCCTGCCATGTCATGTAGTCGCGGGTGCGATAGGTGCGGTTCTTGCCATGACGCCAGATGGCGTTGACGGAAGGCGGGAGTTGGGAAAGCGTGAGGCGGGTCTTCATCGCCGCGCCTTCCTAAGCAGACGACTTGCTTTTGATACGGCTAAGAAGACCCTCAGCCTCAGAAATAAGACCCTCAATGCCAGCATCCGCGCCGCCCCTTGCCTGTTCCGTCTTGAGTTCGTGAATGTCTTTCTTGAGGGACTGCTCCAACACTGAAAGATATGCTTCTCGCACCCGCGCAATAAATGCGGGCGTTGCGCGGCGCTTGTATCGAAGCGCGAATTGCGCCCAATACGGAAGGCCAAACTGCCTTTCAGCGCGGTGCATGGCAGATTCCGATCCGCCCGGACCCGTCATGAGCCTAGTAACCAAGGCGTGGTGCTGGTCGCGTGCAACGGTCACATCCATTTCACGCTCCGCTTGCCCAAAGTCTTTTGGTGCGTTTTGCAAAGTGAACCTCCTTATGTTTCCTGTTGCGAGACAGAGAACAAAGGAGACCGTCCAGATGTGTGAAGTGATTAACCTGATGAAATGGAAACGGGAGCGGCGTGGAACCCAACCGACACGCCGCCCCCGTCAGAACCGCCGCAGGGAGGAAAACGGCGGGTTCGTTCGGATTGGAGATGTCAGCAGCGCCATCGTGCGGCGGCTGACGGAATAAGGAATGGCCTGTCCGGGAGTTGGCTTGTGGACGGGCCAAGTTGCCGCCGAGCGGGGAGGAAGCTCTTTTCACGCTGTTTGCAGGGGAAGCGTGGGCGGGGTTCATTGCGCGGCCTCATAAACGTCAGGCCGGAGGATGTGGCGCGGAATGCCGGTGACGGCCTCAATCCGCTGTGTCAGCGCGAAACCGGGTTTACGTGCGCCGGACGCAATCAGGCTAATCATTGCGGGCGAGACGCCAAGCGTTCCGGCAAGCTGCGTCTTGGTCAGTCCGTTTTTGATCCTGTACTGTTCCAGCGGTTCCATGCCATCTTGTTACACTGTGTAACGGAAAGGCGCAAGGGGTTTCTTCCGAAAAATTACATATTGTCTATGGAGGACCGCCACCGTGCGGCGCAAACCGCCCTTTGTGCTGAAAAACCGAATCCATGAGCTGCGGAGATTGCGAGGCTTGACGGTCGAGGAATTGGCCGCGCGGGCTGATATGTCACCTTCTTATGTGTCCCTGATGGCCAGTGGTGCGCGGAATATCTCAGTCTCGAACTTGAAGAAGCTGGCCCTTGCGCTGCGTTGCAGCCCCCTGGACCTGCTCACCGAAGGCACGCCTGCCGATGATGCGCTTTTGAATGTGTGGGCAAGCATCCCGCCCGATCGCCGCGATCTGGCCTTGCAGGTATTACAAGGCTTCACAAATCCCGCGACAAATCCTCATGACAGTGATAATGTCAAGCCGGGAACACACAAAAAGCGATAATCACACAACCTAACATATGGGGGGGGGGGTGACAAGTGATATACCTTCAGAACTCTATATTTGACGCTAAATCATGCCATTTGGACTTTGAGCTAAAGCACCGCCTGGTGCGGTTGACCTTCGAGGATAGTGTGCGCCGCTTGATTGTGCGGACAACTGAGGCCGATATGGCGTCACTCATGGGCCGGTTTATCAAGGAACGGCTTTTCGGTCTGCATTAGCCACTCATCCGCCGCTGACAAAAGCCCCGGTTCTCCGGGGTTTTTTATTGTCTGGCAAAAATTTGCATATTGTAACGGAATTTGCTTGCGCCCGTCCGTTACACAGTGTAATGTCCTCCCATACCAAGGGAGCGCCGCATGGCCAAAGTTTCCATGATGCAGTTGCGAGAAGACCCGCCCCACACAGCCCGTCTTTATGACGGCGTGGGCGTGGACGGGACTGCATTTTACACGCTCGTCACGCTGGCACCCGGCGAGACCATTTGCACTCGCTGCGAAGGCTCGGGCCGTGACGCTGAATACGATTACCGCTGCTGTTGGTGTGGTGGTCAGGGAACAATCACTAAGGAGGATGAACAGTGAAAACCGACGAAATGTGGGAAGCACACTACCACGCACAGGCAGCGTCAAACGACTTGATTACTGCTCACGTCATCAAAACCGAAACCGGGCGCGTGTCCAAGCTTTATACTGACGAGGCGTTGAGACACGCTCAAAAGTTTGCCGAGGCCCTTGGCTTCGACCTTGTAGAGCGCGAACTTGCACCCACCTCCACCGTCACCATTCTCCCGATTGACGCTGACGAGGAGGCCGCGTGATGGACAAGAAGCTGTGGACCGCCATCAACGAATTGCTTGATGAGGCGGAATACGCCCGCAACGTTCTGGACCGTTACGAAGGCGATGAATGGGACAACTGGGCCAAGCGGATGGTCCCGAACAGTGCCGCGATTAGCAAGTCTTCCTTGGAAGCTGCCGCTGCCCGCGTCGAAAAGCTGATGCCGCCTGACCCCGAAACCCCGATGGAACAAGCCATCGCACGCGCTGAGTATGAGGAGGACAGATAATGGCCCGCGATTATCTCATCTGCCTGGGCCTGTTTGTCTTCATGATTGTGGGAGCGGGACTGTGATGGACGACGACCCCGCCCCCTGGAACTGCCTTGAGGATCGGCTTGCGGCATTCCTCGAAAGCCATCCTGATTATGACCTGAACGATGCAATTGAAGCCCTGATATGGGGCGAGGAGACAGACGATGAAGACGAGTGACAGCATCAACGAATTGGCAACCGCACTCGCCGCCGCACAGGCCGAGATGAAAAATGCTACGCTGAACAAGATCAACCCGCACTTCAAAAGCAAATACGCCGATCTTGCTGGTATTCGTGACACGGTAATGCCCGCGCTCACCAAGCACGGCCTCGCGGTTGTGCAGGGAACCGACACCACGGACAGCGGAATTGTCGTCGTCACCCGGCTCATGCACAAGTCCGGCCAGTGGATGGAAAGCCGTTACCCCATCGCCTATGACAAGCCGCAGACGATGGGCAGCGCGTACACCTACGCCCGCCGCTACTCACTGTCGGCCATGTGCTCAATCAGCGCCGATGAAGATGACGATGCAAACGCGGCGAACGCATCCACGCACGAAAAGCCCGCCGTCATGCCGTCCGTGAATGGCACATACGGGGCAAGCAAGGCTGCAAACCGTGGCGCATATGATGCCTTCGTCAAGGCCATCAGGAGCGCCCCCACGGTCAAGGCGTTGGCCGATTGGCACAAGAACAACGTGACAGAGATTGACAAGCTGCCCGCTGACTGGCTGGACGAATTGCGCGTTGAATATGCCGACCGCAAGGCGGAACTTGAGAAGGTGCTGGCGTGAAGACTGACCGCGAAAAGATACCGCTCGTTTTGCGGCGCACGGAGCGTGGCCTAGAGCCTCGCTCCCGCCAGGCATCCGATCTGCTGGCGCAATACGCCGTTCATAGCGATGTGGAGGTCAGTGTTAAGAAGCGCCGTTCCCTGCCTCAACTGAGGCTCTATTGGGCGATGCTCCAGACGGTAGTGTCTGCCACTGACGCTTGGCCGACAGCCGAACACCTTCACGATGCGCTGAAACTTGATCTTGGATACGTGACGCCGATCAAGTCAATGGACGGTCGCCTGGTGATGATACCCGACAGCGCCGCGATGGCGAAAATGGACAGCGCCCAATTCAAGGCGTTTTTTGACGCAGCAGCGGCAAGGCTTGCCGAGGTGTGCGGATTTGATCCCGTTGCAGAAACACAGGAGGCAGCATGACCGACTTTGACAATACTAACAGAGGCGCACTGTTCAAAAACAACCGCAAGGAAAAGGACACCCACCCCGATTACAACGGGTCAATCAACGTGGATGGCCACGACTATTGGCTGTCAGGTTGGATTAAGGAAGGCAAGAGCGGCAAGTTCTTTTCCCTGTCCGTCAAACGCAAGGACGGCACCAGCGCGAGGCCCGATCCGGCTGCGGAGATTAAGCAGGAGGTCAGGCGGGTGTTCCCGGATGCTGAACTGAGCGACGATTTGCCATTTTAGCCATGAGCCGCACCTTTTCCAAACCCATCAAGCGCGAGGCGCTTCAACGCAGCGGCAAACGATGCGAGGCATTCGGTGAACTATATGGGCTTCCTGCACAAATCCGCTGCGGCGCTGATCTTAGCTATGGCGTGGAATTTGACCATGCAATTTTATGGGCCAATAGTCGGGACAGCAGTCTTGACAATTGCCTGGCTGTTTGCCCGTCATGCCATCGCTTCAAGACGGCGAATCACGACACGCCGCAAGCCGCGAAGACAGTCAGGCAGCGAGACAAGCATTCCGGTATTCGCACCACGCGCAACCCGCTTCCCGGCTCGCGGGCCTCGAAATGGAAACGAAAGATGGACGGGAGTGTAATTCCGAGATGAGCCGCCGCCCTGCGACATTCACCAAGGCCGACCTGGCCCGCGCGCTGACCGTAGCGCGTGAGCACGGCATGACGGTTGAGGTCCAGCAGGACGGGACGATCCGCATCGTTCCCGTGGCGATGCCCAAGGGGCAAGTTGACTATCAGGGCGAGATAAGACTTTGATCCAGCCCATGCCCCGCAAATTGCCACCGCATGTCCAGATCGAGCGCACCCGTCACGGGAAAACGGTCTACTATTTCCGCCGCTCCCAACATGCGCCTCGGATCAGGATTCCCGCGCCCACTGAGCCGGGTTTCCGTGCCGCCTATGCTGCCGCCCTCACCAATGCCGAGAAGCCCGCCAGCAAGGCCCACAAGGGCACGCTGGAATGGCTTGTGGACGCATACAAGCGCAGCGCCCATTGGGCTAACCTCAAGCCGTCCACAAGGCGCATGAGGGACAACATCCTCAAGCGGGTTGTCACGGAGTCGGGGCAAGTGCCGTTTGCCGCCATCACCCGCCGCCACATCAACGAGGCCGTAGACCGCCGCCCGCCCCATGCCGGGAACACGTTCCGCAAGGTCATGAGCCAGATGTTCGCTTGGGCCGTGTCCGTCGATCTGGTGCCGGTCAACCCGGTTCAAGGCGCGACCCGCCACAAGATCAAGAGCGATGGCCACCACGCTTGGACATTGGAAGAGGTCGCCCGCTTCCATGCCCGTTGGCCGGTTGGCACCCGCGAACGGCTTTGCATGGACTTGGCGCTGTTTACCGGCTTGCGCCGCTCCGATCTGGCCATCCTTGGCCGTCAGCATGTGCGGGATGGCGTCATCTCAATCCAGACGCAGAAAACCGGGGCATGGGTGCACGTCCCGATCTTCCCGGCCTTGCAAGCATCTATTGACGCGGGGCCCCCTGGGGAACTGGCCTTCTTGCCCTATCGGAGCGCCGCTTCGTTGGGAAACTGGTTCCGGCGTGCCTGTGTGGCGGCAGGGGTTCCAGGCCGTCTGCACGGCTTGCGGAAGGCGGGGGCGACCATTGCGGCAGAAGGCGGGGCCACGGCGCACCAGCTTATGGCGATGTTCGGATGGTCAAGACTGGAGGAGGCTGAACTGTACACCCGAGAGGCTGACAGGCGGCGGAATGCGGCGGTTGCGGCGGGGCATATCGGGAACGCATTTCTCCCGCACCTCACACCCAACTCTCCCGCACCTGAGATTAAGACATTGAAACGAAAGGACAAAAAATAGCGATGGCGACCCCGGTTGAACTGAAACATCATAGCGCGGTCAATGACTTGCGCTCCTGCACCTTGTTTAAAGGCGGCATTGAATTTGTTTGGGGTTCTTTCGAGGCTCCCGCACCTAACAACCAATCATCAACAGGAGAATGAACGATGGCTAACGTGATTATTGACGGCGTGGAATATGCCCCGATTAACAAGGCAAGCGGCAACCGCGCCGTGGTGGTGGTTGACCGTGGATGGATATTTGCTGGCGATGTGACCCGCGAGAACGGGCGCATCCGGCTGTCCCGCGCCCTGCATGTCTTCAAGTGGGAAAGCCTTGGGTTTGCCGCGATGATTGACGCCCCGAAGAAAGCTAAGGCTGATCTTCGCCCCGTTGCCGATGTTGACATTCCCGAAGGCGCTGAAATTTTCTGCGTCCCGGTGCCTGCGGAGTGGGGGCTTTGATGGCCCCCACTATAAGGCCAGTCGGCTACGGCGACGGCAACGGCTACGGCTACGGCTACGGCAACGGCTACGGCGACGGCGACGGCGACGGCTACGGCGACGGCTACGGCGACGGCTACGGCAACGGCTACGGCACAGCTTCACCGCATCGTCTCAGAAGGCAGGCTCCCGCACCATGACGGGTTGGGTTTACATCAAAAAAGGCGCTACACGCCCGTGGGGAGATGTGCTGGTCGCACGCCGCACGGGTGGCGATGCAGAGGATCGGCTAGCGGCGGCCATTTGGGGCGAAAAGCCGGAATGGCGCACAACTGTAACCATTGCCCATTGGCACAGGGGCCGCAAGAAGTGGACACACGGCCCGCGCGGCGAGGAAGTGCGTGGTGTCTATGCGTGGGCGGCCCTGCCAGACGCTCCGTTCCTACCAGAGGAATTTTGCACCAGAGAGGACAGCAGATGAGTGACTTAGTGGAGAGGCTGCGGCGCGGAGACCCGTGCATTGAATGCTGCGACGACCGTTGCAAGGTAATGGACGTTCGCTCCGGGTGTACATGCGCCGAAGCTGCAGACACCTTAACGCGCCTCACCGCAGAGGTGGAGAGGCTGCAAGCCATCATCACGGCAGCGGATTGCGGTTCGCCAATCTATAAGGCCGTCGAGCGCGTGCTTGATGAAAAGTCCGCATGGATTTCGCGGCCTAATCATGAGGTCACGAGCGCGGTTGCGCTGTCCGCAGGAATAGCATGGTCAATCTATTACCCCTTGGAACTGGTAGATCAAAACCTGTCACTGCAACTAGACAACCTCCGTCTCACCGCACGCGTGAAGGAGCTGGAGGCGCCGCTGCAAGCAATCTTTGACCTGCCCGGCGAACTGAACCCAAGCAACTATGATCACGATGACGTCTGTGCTTGCAATGCCGCCTTGTGCGAGGCTTTTACCATCGCCCGCGCCGCCCTCTCCCCCGCACCTACAGGAGGACAGTAGATGCCTGTCGTATCGTTTGAATATGTCGAGAAATATGAATCCCTCACCGCAGCCCGCGCTGAATGCGAGAGGCAGTATCAAGAAAAGGTGCAAGAGATTATAACCCTCACCGCCCGCGTGGAGGAACTGGAGGCGGCGCTAGACGCTGCCCACCTGGACTTTGCCAGTGAAAACTACAACGTATCCAGCCTCACCGCCCGCGTGGCGAAACTGGAGGCGGCGCTAGACTGCGTGCTGACGGGCAGGGGTGATCCTGTAATGGTTGCCGCTATAGCTCTCCACGGTGATCCCCGCGCCGCCCTCTCCCCCGCACAGCCTGACGGAGACAAGTTATGAGTCTAACACCTGACATGATGCCAGCATGGGAACTCAGAAAGCATTTGGATGACCGTGACGCAAGCATTGTCATTCTTGGCAATGAAGTCACCAGCCTCACCGCCCGCGTGAAGGAACTGGAGGCGGTGTTGCGACAAATCGCTGATGCCCCCGCGTGGGGTGCTCCCAACAGGTGGGAACCGACACCGTTTGAGGTGCGCCAGTTAGCCCGCGAAGCCCTCTCCCCCGCACAGGCCGCGCCAGAGAAGGGAGGTGAGTGATGAGTGAGGAGGGTATCATAGTCATGACATTCATAATCTGCATGACCGCAGGGTTTATGTTCGTTGTTTGGAGGAGCCCATGACTAACATCACCATCCCGCCCGAGGCGCTGAAAGAGGCGGCTCAAGATGTCTGCATTGTCATGGGGCATAGATGGGAAAAACTTGGCGAGGATGACCGGGAGTATGCGCTTAGTATTGCCCGCGCCGCCTGCCTCGCCATGCTGCGAAGCTGGCCGGAAGTTGGATTTGTCCGACAAGATATAAATACGCCTGTCTCGTATCTTGTCCTCCCCCTTACGGAGCCCAGCGATGCTGACAAATAATCAACTACCGAAAGAAGCTCTTTGGGCAGCCATGGAATGTCAACAGAACGGCGGCAGCGTTTCGTCAATCATCGCCGCCGCCATCAATGCGTGGCCGGGGATGACGGCAAAGCAACCTACCGAGTATGTGGCCCTGTTCCACTGCACCGCCCCCGCCATCATCCTCCCCCTCACGGAGCCCCGCACCAGCGGGGAGTATGCCTCCGAGAGCGGCTATTGCGGAGGGTGCTAGCGATGAATGACATGACATCAGCCACCCCCCGCCCCGGCAGTCAGGCAGCCATTAACGATGGCTGCACTTGCCCCGTGATAGACAATCATTATGGGCGCGGTGTGCAGACCAAAAATGGCGTTGAGTTTTGGATTTCTGGAGATTGCCCTGTCCACGCAAAACCGAGGAGCAACGCCAATGACAAGTGACGAAGCCCGCGCGGCGCTGCGCGAGAAGGTGGCGAGAGCGATATACGAGCACACCGGCGGCACAAAATGGGATGTTCTTGGCGAGGAAGGCACCAAAGAAGACTATCGTATTGAGGCAGACGCCGCCATAGCCGTGGTGCTGGAGGAAGCGGCGCGGGTGGCGGAACCGAAGAGAAAGCCCTGTGACTGCGTAGAACAGACGCCAGACGGGACATGGTTCTGTGACTGCGGTTGCACTAACAGCGGAGACTTCGCCAATGCGATGGCGTGGTGCAATGACGCAAACATCGCCGTCGCCATCCGGGCGATGATCGGGAAGGACTAGCGTTTGTTCCGACACTTCTTGGCGAAGTTGTCCCACTCCCCGCCGCGCCTGGCACAGTCGCGCATGGCCTTCTCGTCTTCCGGGCTCATGCGCTTGGACACGAACGCCCACACAAACGGCCACAGGCGTTGAAACAGCCTGTAGCCAAATTCAATCCAGAACTCAGGTCTTCGCGCAAAGAGGAA
>ERZ795055.3599-NODE-3599-length-11258-cov-61.950995_pt1 | contig 11258 bp, 8 predicted proteins | sample MGYA00375139_ERZ795055 | MGnify/ENA primary metagenome ERZ795055 (study PRJEB30184, sample SAMN05720283) | anaerobic digester metagenome | isolation source: active sludge of municipal wastewater-treating anaerobic digesters | place: USA | collected 2015-01-23 ...
TTCCCAGTGCCTTCGAGAGCAGAAGCCCGATGAGTATCATCGGCTACGATATGACGGCTGCAGCCGCAAAAGAGGTCTATGAAAAGTCAGGCATCGGCCCTGAAGAAGTGAATGTGGTCGAACTGCATGATTGCTTCACCTGCAACGAGCTCGTGACATACGAAGCGCTCGGCCTGACCCCGGAAGGGACAGCAGAAAAATTCATTGAAGATGGCGATAACACCTACGGTGGCCGCATCGTCACAAACCCCTCAGGAGGTCTGCTTTCCAAGGGACATCCTCTGGGCGCCACAGGCCTTGCCCAATGTGCCGAACTTGTCTGGCAACTCCGTGGAGAAGCCGGCGTCCGCCAGGTGGAAGACGCCAGGATCGGCCTCCAGCAAAATATCGGCCTCGGCGGTGCCTGCGTCGTTACCATGTATCGCAAGGATTGAAAATCAAGCTGACTGCTTCAGAAAAATCGGGGGTATCCTATCGATTCATAAATTAAGTGAGGAGGTTTATGGAAGACGTTTACGCGAGCAAACCCTGGCTGAAGTCTTACGACGAGCATGTTCCACCGACCATAACCAACTATCCCCAGATGTCCTGCGCCGAGGCCATGCGTGAGGCCTTCGACGGTGTTCCCGACAGGATGGCGCTCAATTATATGGGCGCCAACATCAGTTTCCGAGACTTTGACACCTACTCGAACCAGTTTGCCCATTTTCTGATCAGCCAGGGATGCCGGGCGGGTGACGTCGTAGGGCTTCACCTGCTCAATGTTCCTGCAGCTTTTTTCGCGGCTATCGGCATCCAGAAGGCCGGTTGCGTTTTTACCGGCATCAGCATACTGCTTTCGGCCGAAGAATTGCAGTATCAACTCAATGACTCCGGCGCTAAGGTTCTGCTCACCTTCGACTTCAACTTTGAGACAGTGAAAAAGGTAGTCGGTAAGACCAAGGTGAAAACGGTGGTGGTTGTTTCCATCGCCGATTTTCTTCCCTCCATCAAAAAAGTCCTGGGGACGCTCCTTAAGAAGATTCCCGCGGGAGAGATCCACTCCTTGCCGAATATCGAAGTCGTTCGTTTTTCGAAGGCAATCGAAAGCCGGCCCAAGGACATAGTCAACGTCAAGGTCGGTCCTGATGATCCCTGCCTCATGATGTACACGGGTGGCACGACGGGTCCCCCGAAGGGCGCCATGCTTACGCACGCCAATGTTGTTTGTCATATGAAACAGATGAGAACCTGGACGGGCCTCAATAATATTGGTGAGCATACGATTGCCTCCGCCTTTCCCCTTTTTCATCAGGCAGGCAATTTCCTCTCCCTTTGGGCCATCGCCTTGGGGGCCTCGGTTATACTCCTGACCAACCCTCGAGACCTGAAATTTATGTGCAAAGCCATGAAAAAATTAAAACCCACGGTGCTCATCAATGTGCCTACCCTCTATCTGGAACTGATGAAGATGAGGGAATTCAAGGCGCTCGATTTTTCAGGCGTCCAGTTTTTTGTCAGCGGCGCCTCGCCCTTTCCTGCCGAAACTATCCGTGATTTTGAGAAAATCGTCGGTCAGGGCAAGGTGATGGAGGTTTACGGCATGACGGAAACAACCCCCTTGATTACCGCCAATCCGATGCAAGGCATGAAGAAGGTGGGATCAGTGGGCATACCTATGGTGGGGACGGAGGTGAGGCTGGTCGATCCGGCCACCGGTGAACCGGTCCCTTTGGGGAAACCCGGTGAGATAGTCGTCAAGGGTCCGCAGGTTTTCAAGGGATACCATCATAAACCGGAAGAGAACGCCAACAGTTTCCGGAATGGATGGTTCCACACGGGTGATGTCGCCGAAATGGACGAGGACGGCTACTTTTTCATCGTGGACCGGCTCAAAGACATGGTCAGCGTTTCCGGATTCAAGGTATTCACCCGCGTGGTTGACGATATCCTCATGGAACATATCGACATAGACATGGCGGCCACCATCGGCATCCCCGACCCGAAACGTCCGGGGTCCGAAATCGTCGCCTCAGCCATCAAGCTGAAACCGGGCATCGAAAAAAGCGAAGCCGAACGGCAAAAGATTTTAGAATACATGAAGGAAAGGGTAGCGCCTTACAAGGTTCCCAAGGTGATCGAGTTTATGGATGAACTGCCTTTGAGCGCCGTCGGGAAAATCTTAAAACGGGAATTGAGGAATATCATGATTAAATAAATAGGGAGTAACTTCATGAAAAAGGTATTGGTCACGGGAGCCGGCGGTTTCATAGGGTCCCACGTGGTTGAGGAGTTATTAAAAGAAAACGTTGAGGTCCGGGCTCTTATAAGACCGGGTGAATCCCTGTCCAATCTGAAAGGAATGGATATTGAAATATTCGAAGGAGACGTCCTTGATAACGGCGCCGTTTTAAAAGCTATGGCCGGCATCGATACCGTTTTTCACCTGGCGGCTATCTATTCTATCTGGATGAAAGACTGGAGCCGGATTTATGAAGTCAACATGCAGGGCACACAGAATGTGCTTTGGGCGGCAATAAAATCAAACATTGCCCGGGTCGTCTATACGAGCTCCATCGGTTCCATCGGCATCCTCCCAGGCAAGCAATTAAGCGATGAGAAGACATCCTTTAATCAGTACACCTTAGGAAACCATTACATTTTGACAAAATACCTTTCCCAGCAGATCGCCCGTGGTTTTGCCGCCAACGGTCTCGATGTGGTTATCGTCAATCCCTGCTTCCCTTTCGGGACCAACGACATCGTGCCCACTCCTACGGGGCAGCTTATTGTCAATGTCTTGAAGAGTAAAAACATAGTTGCTTTCCCCGGCGGCATCAACATTGTCGATGTAAGGGACGTGGCTAAGGGCCATGTTCTGGCGGCCAGGAAGGGCAAGCCCGGCGAGCTTTACATCCTCGGCAACAGGAATGTCACGATGAAGGAATTCATGCAACTAGTTTACAAGGCGGCCGGATTTACGGTCAGACCGATCCTCACCTTACCGGTACCGATGCTTAAAATATCCGCTTACTTTTTCAAATATTGGGCCGACAACATCAGTAACAAGATGCCATTGAGCACGCCCCCGGAGGTGAGTTATGCTTCGCAGTATCTGTTCTTTGATAACACCAAAGCCCGAAATGAATTGGGGTTGACCTTAACCCCCATAGATGAGTCTCTTTACGATTCGGTGCGCTGGTTCCGTGAAAATCGCTATGCTCCATAGAGATTGGGGGAGAAGAAAGATAAGCAGTGGTTAAGATCAACTTTTATAAAGGAGAAACAGGAAATGGAAATCATTCATTATTCGGACGAACACAAGATATTTAGAGATTCGCTGAAGAAGTTTCTGGACAAGGAAGTCGTCCCGCACATTGAGGAGTGGGAAGAGGCCGGTATTGTTCCAAGAAGTGTCTGGAAGAAAATGGGGGATCAAGGTTTTCTCTGTACGGGCATACCGGAAGAGTACGGCGGGCTCGGAGCGGATTTCCTCTATTCCGTCATCGTCATCGAAGAAACCACAAAAAGTGGTTTTTCAGGTCTGACGGCCGCCCTGCACAGCGACATCGTTGTCCCTTATATCGCATCTTTTGCCTCCGAGGAACAGAAGCATCAATATCTCCCCGGCTGTATTTCCGGCGATATTATTACCGCCGTGGCCATGACAGAACCCAACGCCGGGAGTGATCTGGCTGCCATAAAGACCACCGCCACAGAAGACGGCGATCATATCATCTTAAACGGCCAGAAGACCTTCATCAGCAATGGCATTAACTGCGACCTCATCGTCGTGGCCGCGAGAGACCCTTCTGTTACGGATCCCCATGCCGCCGTCGACCTTTTCCTCGTTGATGCCACTACCCCCGGTTTCGAGAAGGGTAAACAGATCAAAAAAATCGGCTGGCACAGTCAGGATACAGCGGAGATGTATTTCACCGACTGCCGAATACCCAAGGAAAACAGGATGGGACAGAAGGGAACGGGATTTGTGAATCTCATGCTGAAGCTTCAGCAGGAAAGGCTCGTCTGTGCCATCGGCGCTGTGGCCGCGGCAGAGATGATGTTGGCAATGACAATCCTGTACTGCAAAGAGAGAACCGCCTTCGGGAAACCTATCTCCAAGTTTCAGCACACCCAGTTCGAGCTTGTCGAGATGGCTACGGAGATAAAGCTGGGACGAACGTTTATAGACAAGCTCATCATGGATCATATGGAGGGTAAAAATGTGGTTGTCGAAGTCTCCATGGCTAAGTACTGGACAACGGATATGGCCTTCAAGGTAGCTGACCGCTGCCTCCAGCTTTACGGCGGCTATGGTTACTGTGACGAGTATCCCATCTCACGCGCCTGGCGGGACATCAGGATCACCCGGATTTTTGCCGGAACCAACGAAATCATGAAAATGATCGCCGCCCGTTTTATGGGTCTTTAAAGGAGACAGCAGATGCCCGGCCCACTGAATGGTTTAAGAATCCTTGATTTTACGACGCTCCTGCCCGGACCTTACGCAACGATGATGATGGCCGATCTGGGCGCTGAGGTACTGCGTGTGCTCTCCAACGCATACCCTGACATGGCTGCATTCCTGCCTCCATTTCTTCCTGGCAGCGATTTATCCTGCAACCTTGTCTACTTAGGAAGGGGAAAACGCTGCCTGAATCTGAACCTCAAGTCAACAAGGGCAATCGAAATAGTTCACCGGCTTATTAAGAAATACGATGTCGTTATCGAACAGTTTCGACCCGGTGTCATGGACAAACTGGGGTTAGGTTATGAAGACCTGAAGACCGTAAATTCTTCCCTGATTTACTGTTCTCTGACGGGTTACGGACAGACAGGGCCTCTCCGGGGTCGCGCCGGTCATGACATTAACTATTTAGCCCGTTCCGGGCTTATGGCTTACTCGGGAACAAAAGATAGAGGACCTTCTCTGACGGGTATGCAAATTGCCGATGTGGCTTCCGGCTCTAACAACGCCGTCATCGGTATTTTGGCGGCGGTGATTTCCCGGAAGGAGACGGGCAAGGGACAGCATGTCGATATCTCCATGACCGATGGCGTTATGGCCTTTAATGCCATGGCAGCGACGACCTATCTGGCCGGAGCGGAAGAACCCAAAAGGGAACAAGAATTTTTAAATGGGGGCTCACTGTATGATTTCTATGAAACACAAGACGGACAATATATCAGCTTCGGTGGTCTGGAGGCGCAGTTTTTTGCCGCATTTTGCCGGATCATCGGTCGTGAAGACCTGATTCCCTACGGGATTGTTCCGCCCAATCTGGAAAAGGTAAAAAAAGAAATCCGAGAAATCTTCTTGCAAAAGACGAGGGACGAATGGACGAAAATTTTTTCTCAGGTGGATGCCTGTGTGGAACCAGTCCTCTCGCTTGCTGAAGCAATTGACGATGAAAATACCCGGGCGCGGGGCATGGTTGTGGAGTTTGCCCTCCCCTCAGGAGAAACATTGAAACAAATCGCAAACCCCATCAAATTTTCAGCCACAAAGCAGGAATATCGCGCTCTTGGTTGCCCCGCCGGCACTCACACCCGGGAAGTCCTTCTGGAGATCGGTTACACGGAAGAACAGATCAGAGACTACGAAAAGGAGGGGGCTTTTGATTAATTTTTAATCAATCTTTTATTTAAGATTTTTATCCTATTAAAAAGTGTTCCCTTCTTGGCGGGGGATGTGTTGAAAACAATTTGTTGGACTACAATAATTGATAAGGAGGACGAAAATGGCGGATAAATCAAAATTAGGAATGGAGTTTGCCCCCTACACCTTTGAAGTGGAAAAGGGAAAGATAGCCGAATTTGCTATGGCCATCTATCAGAAAGAAAGTAAGGATCAGATAAGCCCCCTCTATACGGATAGGGAAGCGGCGAAAAAAGCCGGCTACAAGGACATCATTGCGCCGCCCACCTTCCAAACCAGTTTCCCGCTCTGGGCCTCCGGAGGGCTCATGCCGATCATTCAAGCCTTGAACATCAATCTGATGAGACTCCTTCACGGTGAAGAGGAATACGAGTACCTGGGCGCCATTCATCCCGGCGACAGTATGACGGGAAGATCTAAAGTCGTCGATATGTACGAAAAGGAAAAGAAAGACAAACCTGGTAAATTCATGGAATTCACGGTTATTGAAACAGAAATCCGTAATCAACGAGGAGAGCTCGTCATCAAATCCCGCTCTACCATAGTGGAAAGATAAGGAGGATGCCATGTCAAAAGCAATCTACTTCGAAGATGTCAATATCGGTGACGCTATGCCCGCCTTCACGTCGGACCCTCTCACCAGAACGCACTTAGTCCGTTATGCAGGCGCCTCCGGAGACTTTAATCCCCTGCACCATGATGAGACTTTCGCATCCATGTTCGGTATGCCGCGGGTTATTTCCCATGGAATGCTGATTATGGGGATGACGAGCCGAGCCATTACAGAATGGATTGATAACAAATGCTTAAAAAATTTCAAGGTTCGCTTTTCCGGAATGACGGAACCGGTCGATCTAACCGACTTTGAAAACACGAAAGCCCGCGCCACAATTACCGTCACCGGTACGGTCGTGAATAAATTCACAGAAGGTGGGGAGAACCGCATCCAGTGCGAAATTCAGGCTGCCGACGCCTTGGGAGGCGTCAAATTGACCGGCAGCTTCATTGCCGCTCTTCCTTCTAAGTAAGTTTTTTATCAAAGGAGAAATGATATGGCGAATTTGATTGTAGATGAACGAGACCAGAAATTTGTTCTCTACGAAATGCTGGGGGTGGATAAGCTTTGCGAGAAGGCTCCATACACGGACTTCTCTCCAGATATTTTTGACATGATTCTGACGGAGGCACAAAAATTTGCAGTGGAAGAGATATTCCCTGTCCTGGCTGAATCGGACCGTGAAGGGTGCAGGTTGGAAAACGGAAGGATCAGTGTTCCCAAAGCCTTTCATCGGTTGTACAAAATCTATCGGGAAGGTGGTTGGATCACGATGGGCAAATCTCCGGAAATCGGCGGACAGGGCCTTCCCTATTGCATCAATGTGGCCGCCAAAGAATGGTTCATCCACAACCTGGGCTTTATGGTCCTGCCTTTTCTGGCCGAGGGGGCATCGCACCTTGTCGAGACTTACGGATCGGAGGCCCAGAAGAAAAAATACCTGCCGCAGATGATCTCCGGGGAGTGGGGCGGAACCATGTGCCTTACCGAACCAAACGCCGGGACCGACGTGGGCAACCTCAGCACCAAGGCGATCCGTCAGCCCGACGGCGCCTTCCTGATTCAGGGAACCAAATCTTTCATCACGGGTTTGGATCAGGATCTCACCGCGAACATCATTCATCCCGTTCTAGCCCGAATCGAAGGTGATCCGGCCGGCACCAGAGGTATTTCCATATTCATCGTCCCCAAATACATCGTTAACGACGACGGCTCCCTGGGCAGGAGAAACGACTACGAAATTGCTAAAATCGAAGAAAAAATGGGCTTCCACGGCAGTCCCACCGGCACCATCAATTTCGGTGATAACAGACAGTGTTACGGGGAGCTTCTGGGGGAAGAACGAAAGGGCATCAAGGTCATGTTCCAGATGATGAACGAGGCCCGGATCGGAACCGGCCTGCAAGGGGTGGGCAGCGGTTCCATCGCCTATCTACACGCCCTGCAGTACGCCAAGGAACGCATCCAGGGTACGGCCATCGCCGATTTCGGCAATGACGCCGCTCCTAAGGTTGCCATCATCGAGCATCCCGACGTAAGACGGATGCTGTTATGGATGAAATCAAACGTGGAAGGGATGCGGGCGCTGACTTATTTTGCCTCCTTTGCCATCGACAAGGAAGTGACGGTGGCGGATGATGCCGAAAAAGAGAAATGGCACGGCCTGCTGGAGGTTCTCACGCCGATCATCAAAGCCTACTGTTCCGATGTTGGCTTTAAGGTTGCCGAACTGGCCATCCAGATCTACGGCGGCTATGGTTACTGTGCCGACTATCCCGTGGAGCAGTTCCTGCGCGACGTCAAGATTGCCTCCCTCTATGAGGGCGCCAACGGCGTCCAGGCTCTGGATCTGATAGGACGCAAGCTGGGGATGAAGAAGGGCGCCCACGTTCTGAGCCTTTTGGGAGAAATGAACGCCACCGTTGCCAAATATAAGGAACAACCGGAGCTCGCAGGGTTGGCCGCCGACGTTCAGGGGGCAGTTAACACGCTGGCTGAAATGGGCATCTTCTTTGCCAGCTGTGCCCGGGAGGGTAAATTTATGGTGCCGGTGAGTCACGCCTATCCCTTCCTGATGATGATGGGGAAGGTTGTTTCCGGCTGGCTGCTTCTCTGGCAGGCCGGTATCGCCGGAGAAAAGCTGGCTGTCCTGAGCAGAGAAAAAGGCGTGGCGTCTTCGGATACAGTTGCCTGGAAAGAATTTATTCAAAACAACCGTGATGCCGCTTTTTATTCCGGTAAGGTTGCCGGAGCAAGGTTCTTCATCAAGAATATCCTGCCGGAGGTTGATGCCGCTGCGAAGGCCATTAAAAGTGAAGATCTTTCCATGGTGGAGATTGCCACGGAGAGTTTTACGTGATGGATGTTCCAAGGTTCTCTCGTAAGAGGACCTGCGCTCTGTGGAGCGCCGGTACCGTAAACGCTGATGCAGAAGGCGAGAAGATATGCGGATATGAGAACCGCTTTATTCTCAGGCGGTGACAACCTAAACACACTAACACGATAAGGAGGTCTTCATCATGATGGATTTTCCCTTGCTTCTGAGAACGTTTTTGTTGAGGTCTGCAAAATACTTTCCCAAGAAAGAAATCGTCTCTGTGTTTCCCGAAAGTGTCCACCGATATACCTATGCGGACTACTACAAGAGGGTATGCCAGCTCGCCCATGCGCTAAAATCTTTGGGTATCAAGCGCGGCGACAGGGTGGCCAGTGTTGCCCTCAACGATCACCGGCACCTGGAGCTCTACTTCGGGGTTCCCTGCTCCGGGGCGGTCCTTCACACGGTTAATTTCAGGCTGCCCATGAATCATCTCATCTACGTCATCAATCATGCCGAAGACCAGATCATCTTCGTGGATGAGGATCTGCTCATGTTTGTGGAGATGATCAAAGACCAGCTCAAGACCGTCAAGTACATTGTAGTCCTCTCGCACACCGGCAAGAAGCCGGTATCGGGCATAGAGAACCTCATTATGTACGATGAGCTCATAGGACAGTTTCCAGAGGAATATGATTTTCCTGATGACCTTTCCGAATGGGACCCTGCTGTGATGTGTTACACCTCGGCTACCACAGGCGACCCCAAGGGTGTGGTGTATAGCCATCGAGCCATTACCCTCCATACCTATGCAGTTGCCGTGACCCTGGGGGCAGGTGAAGCTGATGTCATCCTCCACATCGTTCCCATGTTCCATGCTAATGCCTGGTGCGCTCCCTTTGCTGCAGTTGCTTTTGGCTGCAAGCAGGTGCTTCCTGGCCGAGAGGTGATCAATATGGAAAAGCTATGCAGGACTATTGCCCAGGAGAAGGTGACCTTCACCGCCGGAGTACCCACCATCTGGATGCTTCTGAATGACTACCTGGAGAAGGGTGGCTGGCATGACTTCTCGTCATTGAAGACCATTGCAAGCGGCGGCTCAGCGATCCCCAGGCAACTCATGATCGACCTCAACGAGAAATACAAGTTCCCCATCAGGCAGGCCTATGGTGCTACCGAGACAACACCGATGGCCACCGCTGCCATTCCTAAAAGTTATATGGCCGATTGGCCGGCCGAAAAGCTTTATGACATCAAATCCAGCGGAGGACTTATTGCCGTCGGGCTTGAGGTGAAGATTGTAACCGCCGAAGGCAAAGAGGCCAAGATGGATGGGAAGGAATGGGGTGAGATCTGCCTTAAGGGGCCGTGGATAGCGAATGAATATTACAAAGATCCGGAACGTTCCAAGGAGACCTTTGGTGACGGGTGGTATCATACCGGAGACATTGCAACCATGGATGAAGAGGGCTATATACGGCTTGTGGACAGGAAAAAGGATTTGGTAAAGAGTGCGGGCGAATGGATCTCCTCTGTGGACCTGGAGAACTTGATTATGGCGTACCCCAAGGTGATGGAGGCGGCAATTATCGGCGTTCCGCACCCGAAATGGCAGGAGAGGCCTCTGGCCTGTGTTGTTGCCACACCGGGAGAAAGCTTATCTGCCGATGAGCTCAAGGATTTCCTCAAGGACAAGGTCAAGGCCGCCTTTTGGATACCTGACGAGATCATCTTCTTAAAAGAGATACCTAAAACCAGTGTGGGCAAATTCAACAAACAAGAGCTTCGCAAGCTTTATGCAGACGGCCAGTTGAAATCGCTGTAATCTGAATTGGTGAAGGAGGGAAGGGTATCATATTATTGATGGATCAAGACTATGTCAAAGCGAAGATATTATTAAGCCGACGACAAAGCCAACAAAGATAGCGCTTTGCTTTTGAATTAAAATAAAAGTCAAATTTTAAGGAGGGTAACATGTCAGAAATCAGATTTGATGGAAAAGTAGCAATTGTGACTGGAGCGGGAGCGGGTTTAGGTCGTTCCTATGCGTTGGAATTTGCCAAAAGAGGCGCCAAAGTGGTCGTCAACGATCTGGGCGGTTCCCGCGATGGTTCCGGCGCCAGCCATAGCGCGGCCGATGTGGTCGTCGATGAAATCAAGGCACTGGGCGGCCAGGCCGTTGCCAACTATGATTCCGTGTCAACCGGCGCCGGTGGAGAGAGTATCGTGAAGACCGCTGTTGACGCTTTCGGCAGGGTCGATATTCTGATCAACAATGCGGGAATTCTCCGCGATAAAAGTTTTGGCAAAATGACGGATGAAGAGTGGGACCTGGTGAACAGCGTGCATCTCCGTGGCGCCTACTGCGTAACCAAGCCGGCTTTTAACGTGATGCGCGAAAACCAGTATGGCCGCATCGTCTGCACCACTTCAGGCGCCGGCCTTTACGGCAACTTTGGCCAGGCCAATTACAGCGCCGCCAAGATGGGTGTCGTGGGGCTGATGAATGTTCTGAATATTGAAGGAGCAAAATACAACATCAAGACCAATACCATCGCTCCGGTCGCCGCATCCCGCTTGACCGAGGACGTGCTGCCGCCGGATCTTTTCAGTAAACTGAAACCCGATTATGTCATGCCCATCGTCCTTTTCCTTGCTTCCGAGGCCAATCAGGATTCGGGCATGATTTTCAACTGCGGCGCCGGTTGGTACAGTCGCACGGCTGTTGTTTGCTCCAAGGGAGT